>Ga0207098_10001_pt1 | contig 96683 bp, 93 predicted proteins | sample Alteio_BWMinHeat_84_FD_153548 | JGI IMG/M metagenome (GOLD analysis project Ga0207098, IMG submission 153548) | Enriched cells from forest soil in Barre Woods Harvard Forest LTER site, Petersham, Massachusetts, United States -... | ecosystem: Environmental > Terrestrial > Soil > Temperate forest >...
TTTTTTCCAGTCGATTTTGCCTTCTTCGATATCGTCGAGTTGGTTTTCCATTTCGGCGGTAAATTCGGCATTCAGCACATCTGGAAACGATGCAACCAGCAACTCAGTCACGATTGTGCCGAGTTCGCTCGGGAAGTACTTGTTTTCGCGCTTTTCGACATATTCTCTATCTTGGAGATTGGAAAGAATCGAAGCGTAAGTCGAGGGTCTGCCGATACCTTTTTCTTCAAGGTCTCGAATAAGCGACGCATCGGTAAAACGCGGGGGCGGTTGGGTAAAGTGTTGCGACGGTATATATTCTTTGTTGGTAACGGCACTGCCTGGCTGAAAATTAATCGCCTTGAGCAATGGTCCGCCAGCCCCTTCCGCATCACCTTCGTTTTCGTCGAAGGTTTCGATATAGACGGCAGTGAAGCCCGGAAATTTTAAAACAGATCCCGTGGTTCTAAACTGGTAGTTACGTTTGGCTTTGTCGGAACCTACAATATCGATTGTGGTCTGATCATAAATAGCGGGGGTCATCTGAGATGCGACAAAACGATTCCAGATGAGGAGGTAGAGCCTAAACTCATCCTTATCTAGATAGGATTGAATAGTATCAGGCGGAAAGTCTAATGAGGTTGGACGAATCGCTTCGTGTGCTTCCTGGGCCGTTTTCCTGGATTTATATAAATTGGGTTCGGCCGGAAGATATTTGTCGCCATATTGACGTTTAATGTAATCGCGAACGTTTTGTAGCGCTCCCGGTTCAATCCGGACCGAGTCGGTACGCATATAGGTAATCAAACCATGGGTTCCCAGGTCACCCAAGTCCACACCTTCATACAAGTGTTGGGCGAGAGTCATTGTTTTCTTCGCGCTAAAGCCGAGTTTGCGTGCAGCTTCCTGTTGAAGGCGACTGGTAATGAAAGGCGGAGTGGGTCTCCTTTGGCGCTCTTTCATTTCGACGGAATCGACCTTCCAGGGTACGCCCTTGAAAGCATCTAGCAAAGCATCGACCACTTCTTTGTTTGGCAGTTCCGGATTCTTGCCGTCGATTTTAAAGAGCTTTGAACTGATCTCGTTATTCTCCTTCGAGAATATGCCTTCGATTTCCCAATATTCCTGAGCCTTAAATACTTTGATCTCAGCTTCTCTTTCGACAATGAGTCGTAGAGCTACAGATTGGACACGTCCGGCGGAGAGCCCTCGTTTGACTTTGTCCCAGAGCAGTGGACTGATCTTATATCCCACAAGACGGTCTAAAATGCGTCGCGCTTGTTGGGCCTGGTATTTATTCGTGTCCAGGTCCTGGGGTTTGCTAATCGCTTCCAAAATGCTGGCTTTAGTAACGGCGTTGAAAAGCACCCGCTGAATTTTCTTACCCTTTGCTTTGAGTTCATCTCGAATATGCCAGGCGATAGCTTCTCCCTCGCGGTCAGGGTCGGTGGCGAGGTAAAGCTGAGAGATATCTTTAGCAGCCTTTTTAAGCTCGGCGATGACCTTCGTCTTACCTGGGATGACTTGGTAGTCTGGATCAAATCCCTTCTTTGGATCGATGCCCAGTTTGTTCTTGGGTAAGTCTTTGATGTGTCCTACGCTAGCTTTTACTAAGTAATCCCTACCGAGGTACTTCTGTATTGTTTTCGCCTTAGAGGGCGACTCAACGATAATGAGAGCTTTCTTTGCCATTGTTTTACATTATTCGGAGTTATTTGGTTTTTTCAAGAGGCATTGCTGCTTTTGCCGCTAGAAATGGGCGGGTACAGCCCATCCCTAGGGCCAGAATACCTATTATATTAATGTGTTATGATTGAATTCCCTCGTTCCAAGATAAGGTGGCAGCGAATCGCTTCTCCCAAAGCGCCATAAAATCGGGCTGGATCCCAATGCTCTGAAAACGCCCAATCGAGAAGCTGCTGAACATCCGTGGCTCCCTGAACCGAACTGAGCTTCTTTGCCTTCTGAAATAGCTTTAAAGCGTCTTTAGAACAATGCGGTGAGAGAGTTTCAGATTGCGGCATTTTTAAGGTAGCTAGTTCGAGCCAACAAACCCCGAGACTAGAGGCATTCCAGAAAGGGAGGGCATGATCACGATCCAGAAGGATTTGATTTCCGGCTAGGGCAGGGTCCTCCGGAAAACATGGTACAGCAAAACAAGTGCGGTCTTGTTCGCGCGCCCATTTTGCAGTGTTTAGGGCTCCGGAGCGTTGGGCGGCCTCAATAATACAAGTAGCTCTTGTAAGTCCAGCGATGAGTCTATTTCTTTGGAGGAAGTGGTGCTTGCGGGGAGGCGACGCCGTGGGAAACTCCGAAACAATCAAACCATCAGAATTAAGAATTCTCTTTCGAAGATCTTGATTGCTCCAGGGGTAAGGAATGTCAAGTCCAGCTCCCAGAACAGCGATAGTGGGTAACTTCGCTTCCAGGGCGCTGGTGTGGGCAACCGTATCGATTCCGATAGCCAGACCAGAGACGATGATAAGATTAGTACCCTCGAGCATTTTCAGGGATTTTCGAAGTAACTGAAGGGAACGGTGCTGGGGTTGACGGGTTCCAACAATTGCGAGGCCATCTTCCGGAAGGCGCCTAAACAGTTCGAAAGCCTTAGGTGTGCCTTGGGTATGGAGGATTTCGGGTGGATCCGACCACTTCCAGGAATTGTTTGAAGGATTGCCTCTGAAAAGTTCGTCAAATGGGAAAGGATGGGTTTGTATATTCATAGTCCGGCAGTTTGAGCAGGACCTGTGCCTAGGTTTTCTTTCGTGGAAATTTGAAGAATCTCCCGACTGAAGTCGGGAGATTCTTCCAGCTAAAGAAGTGTCGATTTCATAGGTTTGCTCACCTCCCCTTGTAAGGGGAGGTGAGCAAACCATCCTGTTCAAGTCTGATCGATTTTGAGTCCTGGTGTCCGGTCTTCGCACTTTAAGGTTTAGGTGGAGGCGAAACTTCAGGCGGTTCAGGGATATTTGGAATATCCGGTGGTGCTGGAGCGACTGAACTATCGTTAGGCATGCCGTTAGCGGTATCAGGGCTAGGTGTTAGGCCTGAATCGAGAGGCGGCGTCAACGGCGCTTCAACAGGTGGGAGCGTAGGTTCTGGCGGCGGAAGCGTCGTATCTAAGGTTCCGTCAGTCGGGGGCGGTGCGGTAGGAATCGCTCCATTCTGAGGAATAGGTTCGGCCGTCGGGGGGGCTGTTACGTCGGAAGGTGGCGGCATCATCACATTTTCTGGACCTACCGGAGGCGGTAGAGCTGTAGGTGCTGTCGGAGGGGACGCCGTCGGAGGCAATGGTGAGGGTGCTGGCGGCAAGGCTGAAAGATCTGTAGGTGCTTTCTTTTCGATCGGATTTTCTTTCCATGACTCCAGTTGTTTCAGCTTTTTCTTCTCTTCTTCAGTGAGATTGCTGTCTAAATGTTCACCGGCAAGAGAGTCGAGTTCATCCTCGGCAGCATCTTTTCTCTCGTTAAATTCTTTGAGTCCTTTAAGATCTTCTTCGTTAGTGACCAGGGCGACACGGCTGTTCTCTTCTAATAATCGGACAGACCGCGTTATTATTCCGACTGAAAAATTCTGAGTCACCTGAACTACCATGATATCGGCGTCAATCAAGTGATTGGCAGAGGTAATCTTTTTCTGATCGGCAGGATCTCGGTGTTGATAAGAGCGGAAGACCATCCCCGGTGTGATTCCATCCTCTGAGCCTTTATCAATAAAAACTTGTTTGTCTTGAGCGGTACAGAAAATTGAGAACCGATGATCAAATACCAAGGTTCCTTCGAGTGGGTTAGATCCGGCAATCGGGTGAATTCCTTCGATTCTTGCTGATTGACTGATAATGGGGCTTCCCCGTGGGACAAAGTCCTTGATCTCAATAACCCGACCGACAAAAAGTTGATCTCGGGTGCTAAGTACTTTGATCCGACCCTTGAAAAGGTAGGAAAACGTCTTGCGTTCTGACTTGGAAGCCGTTAATCGAACCGGGTCTTCAGTAATCGTATAGATTTTTCCAACTTCGACGCCGGTTTGGGGCTGGATGAAGACAATATCGTTCAGGCCTATATAGTTTGCTTCGGAGCTCGACCCAATAATAATGCCCGCGAATTTGATACGTTCCGTTGAGACCATGGCTTCTAAATCAAAACCTAATAATCTCTGTGTTTTTGTACTCTGACCGGTATCCAGACTGAGAGTAGGAAGAGGCTGTTTTACAGTTTCAACTGTATAGGTCTCCCAAGACTGCTTTGGCAGATCTTGCCATTCGGTAGATCGCTTTCTCTTAACCGCGATAGTTCGGAGACTACTGCTTGGCTTTCTATTTGGCTGACTTTGATTTTTTGCATCCGTTTTTGCTTTTTTAGGTTTTGTTTTGGCTTTTTCCTGCTTTTTCTTCGGTTCCTTTTTTTTCTTTTGCGTCTTTTGTTTTTTCTTCTGGTGTTCCTTCTTCTGGTGTTCCGTCTTTTGGCTTGGAGATTCGGCCTTCACAGGTGTTGTTGGCGGAGAAGAGGTGACTGGAATTTCGGGCGCTGCTGGTGGTGGAACAGGCGCTGCCGTAGTCGGAGCAGATGGTGCTGGAGGTAACACAGGCGCCGGGGGCGGTGGAGCTACTTGTGGTTCTGAGGGTGTTATTTCTGACGGAACTGGAGGATCTGCGGCCGGGACTGGTGCATTATCGGCGGAATGACATACAAGAGTGAAGAGCCAGAGCCCGACAAAATAGTAAATGAAAAAGAATTTTACTGTTTTCATAGTGCAGGCTTTTCTCTTGTTGAGCCAGCTGGAACGCGATCGTTAGTAACGTCGAGTTTTAAGTCACTCATGGGTATGGCGCTGGGTGAATGTGGAAAAAGCGATGTGAGAAGCTGACGGTATTTCGTAGCCTCGGTGTGTTTCTTTGCGCCTTCTTCGGCTTTAACAAGTTCACTCAGGGTCTCAGTAATTTTTGGACTTTCGCCGTATTGGTTTATCCCTCGTTCAAATTCTTGTATGGCTAGCTGAAATTCTCCCTGTCGAAAATAGCTATCGCCTACAAAGAACTGCGCGTTTCCGGCTAGGGGATGATCCGGATATTGTTCGACGAAGCGTGAGAATGCTAGGAGAGCTTCGGAATATTTTTGACTGTTAAACAAAAGAAGAGATTTTCGATAACTCTGGATGGCATCGTCATTTAAAAAGCCGGCTTCTGGGTCAGAATCGCTCGTTTTTGCCTGTACTAAGGTGCCACCTTTAATATTGTCATCAATAGTAGCTGTCTGAATTTCGGGCTGAACGGAGACTTTCTCGTTTGCAGCTTTTGCTTCTTCTTTAGCCAATTGGTCGATATGTTGACGTGTTATGTCAACTTTATCATTCAAAAGGGCGAGTTTTGAGTCGACAGCTTCTAATTTTTCAGCGAGATTGGTCAAAAGCTTTTGGGTTTCTTCGTTTTCATTTCGCTTCGATTCAGCAATCGGCGCTGCCGGCTGAATTGGGGCCTGGGCCTGAGGCTGCGTCGGAGCCTGGGTCTGTGCAGGCGCCTGGGTTTGCTCCTGAGTTTGAGCCGGCACCTCGATTTGTTCCTGAGGCTGAGATGGAGCTTGAGTTTGATTGGGTGCCTGGGGTTGAGTAGGCGCCTTGGCTTGAGTCTGAGCCGGAGTCTCCTCAGTCGATTTTACGGTGGAACTGATAGGCGCGGCTTTAGAAGCTACTTTAGGCGCTTCTTTTGAAGATTTTTCTTGGGTTACTCCATCAGAGGTTGAAGTGGCGGTGCCTGAATCCGTCTCCGTAAACGAGACTTCAGACGAATTTGGGTCTTTTGATGTCTGGAGCGTCGAGCAGCCAGTTTGAACGCCAAACTGCAAAATGAGCACAGTTTCTAAGAGGCCTCTTAGGATCGAGCCTTTTGTGATACCGTAGGGAGTAGTTTTAATCATTCTCAATTATAGAATAAGATGGTCGGATCATTTGAGCAAGAAGGAGTTAGTATTTTTAAATATGAATAGTGTACCTCAATACTCTGTCAAGAAAACGATTAGGGTAAGAAAACAAGATTCCGTGTTTATTTACAATATATTTGAGTCTCACGAGGGCATAACGAGCTACTCTACCTTAGACTTTAGCAATGGGGACCTATATCGGGATTTAGAATTGAGGATTCCACCAGATTATTTAATAGAAGTAGATGAAATTTTAAAACAATTAGGGGATCTTGTGTATGAAATTAGATCTGAGTGAAGAATTTGCAAGATTAGGATTACCAACGCTGAACGTGGAAACGATTTTGGAAGCAGCTCTTTCTCACGGCGGTGTTTTGGCGGAGTTGTTTTTTGAAAAAACGTCTTCAACTCGCGTCATTTATGAAAGTCAGCGAGTGGATAGGGTCATCACCGGAACCGATCGTGGGGCCGGTTTGAGAATAGTTTTTGATGGAAAGTCTGTTTATGGGTATACCACAGACCTGTCGGATAAGGCCCTTCTGGACCTGGCTGCAACGCTGGCAGGAGGTGTGACGGCGAAAGCTAAGACGAGTAAGCCAAGAGACCTAGAATGGCGTAGGGGCGTTCAACAAAATTCTGACATAGGGGCTTACCAAATTAAGAGGGCGCCAGGTCAGATGTCCATTGGCGATAAAGTGGAGTTAGTTAAAAGAGCCGATCATGCAGCCAGAACGAGATTACCGAACCCCAGGCAGGTAAGCTCTGTTGTGGTGGATACCGAGCGCAATATTTTGGTTGTGAACAGTGATGGTCTAATCTCGCCGGATACCAAAACTTATTTGCAGATGATGGTCCAAGTGGTTGGCGAAAAAGAAGGCCGGGTAGAAACTGCCTACGAATCAGATGGAGGATTTGTTGGACTTGAGTTCTTCGATCAGGTTACTCCAGAATCGATCGGAGATGAAGCGGCCAGACGAGTTACGGTGCTATTGGATGCCAAGCCCGCTCCTGCCGGAACGATGCCGGTGGTAATTTCGTCAGAGGCTGGTGGGACCATGATTCATGAAGCAGTAGGACACGGTCTAGAAGCAGATCTAGCCTGCAATGGACTTTCAGTGTATCAGGGTAAACTAGGTAAACCCGTGGCTTCGCCGCTCATTACGGTACTGGACGATGGTACTATTCCAGAAAAAAGGGGGAGTTATCGTTTTGATGACGAAGGAACTCCAGCTGCGCGAAACGTTTTAATCGAAAATGGTGTATTAAAAAGCTATATGGTCGATCGGGTCTCTGCAATGAAATTCGACCTTATGGCCACCGGAAATGGACGGCGAGAATCCTTCCGCCATAAACCGATTGTTCGGATGACGAATACTTATATTGCGCCTGGAAAAGATGATCCCAAAACCATTCTGAAAGAAACAAAGTGGGGTATCTTTGTCCGATCGATGGGTGGGGGTCAAGTGAACACGGTGACGGGAGATTTTGTATTTGCCGTGACCGAGGGATATTTAATTCGGGACGGAAAATTGGAAAACCCCATTCGGGGTGCGACTTTAGTAGGCAATGGTCCGAAAGTTCTTTCGACGGTAGATCGTGTCGGAAACGATTTAGGATTTTCCACAGGTACCTGCGGAAAAGATGGCCAAGGTGCGCCTGTGACAGATGCGCAGCCGACGCTGCGAATTCCGGAGCTGACCGTGGGTGGAGAAGTTCCGATAGCGGAGTATTGGGCAAGCTAAAGACTGCGGAGTCTGAAATCCCGTCGTGAGTCCATTTTTCGAACATAGTTCTCCGGTACGCAGCCTGCCATCCTGCAACTAAGTTGGCGCGTGACTTGCTCATTCCGCCGATCATGGTTTTATGGTTTGTAACGTTCTTGCTTTTCTTTGTAGGCCTCCGACTGGTCTTGCCTGACCTTATCCGGCTGATGCGTCCCATAATTGCGATGATCGGATCCGTTGATTTGGGTGGTCAGAAAAAAGACTTAGAACGAGTATCTATATTCCTCAGGGAAATCGAGGAGACTCTGCTCGCGGGGTTAGTCCCAAGTGAAGAACGTTGGAGAAAAATTTCGAATCTGCCTTCACCCTGGCGGAAGTTGACTGACGATAGTCTTAGGGAACTTCGCGAATCGGGGGCTTCTTTGATTCCCACGTTGAAGCGCTTACGTGCTCTTGCAGAAGATCAGATCGCTTCACTAGCGGATGCTCAGAGTCGTTCCGCACAAGCCATGGCTCAGGCTATGATTTGTTCGATCCTAGTCCCGATCTTGGGGAGTGCTATTTACATTCTACTGCCAGAGGTAAGTGAGAATCTGAGACTTTGGCTGATCTCGTGTAGCCTTGCCATTTTGCTCGCCCTCATTGGGGCTCTGTGGCTTTTGCAGATGACTGCAGGTGCCAGATGGGGAGGTTTACCAAAATCCAGGCGCTCTTGGATTCTAGCAAGTCTTTGTGCTGGTGAAAGATTTCTGGCCCTGGTTCGATCCGGTACAACTCCTGACCTAGCATGGGTGAAAGCTTGCGAATTAGCTAAGCTCGATTCGGAAGAACTTGCTTATGCCTGGGGCGCTTCGATCTGGGAGAGTATGCCCATCAAATGCCGAACTCCTTTAGAGCAAGTTATCATTGCAACCGGTAGTTCGATTAAGAAATCGGTGCAAATCAGTTTGATGGAAGGCACACCATGCACGGAGAGAGTCGAAGCTGTTTTGCTTGCTTTGCGGAAAGACATGAACGCTCAGGTTCAAAGAGAACTAGCTTTGCTCGCAACCAGAGCCCTGAAACCCCTATTTATATGTGTTGCACCCGCCCTGTTTAGCTTGTTGGGAGGAGGTTTGTGGATCACCGCACACAAAATGCTGAGCACCTTTTGAATTTGGTGTAAACAAAATAAATTACTGGCGTATCCGTAACCCACGGTGTCTCGGCTTGTCGTCAACACAAGGGACTCTCACGGTTAGCTGAGCTTCGGCAGACCAGTGCGGGCTTGGGCGACCCAGGATGGGGTCAGCCCAAGCACAGGAAGTGCGCGCCCGACATCTGGTTTACCGAAGCTCAACTAACCGCGGTTTTCCCTAGGAGAATTAAAAATGCAAACAGAACAAGTTTTATTAAAATGGGTAATTTGGACCCTTCTCATCGGCGTCGTACTAGGAGGCAAACCCTGGGTTTTTCCTGGCGGAGGGAAATACTGGATCGACAGGGTTAAACCAAAAGAGGAACGTACGGATTTTTATCCCTCGAAACAATTTCAAAAGCTGCAGTCCCCGACGCAGTAAAGGTGGCTTCCAATTTGCCACGGCGATAAACAAAAATTTTCATCTCTGCGAGTTTAGAATTTGAGCAGTAGAGATAGGATCCGTTCGTGTCTTCAAACGTGAGGCCAGCAAAATCTTTATGCTCTGCTTTGACCACGCCTCGGAACGATAAGTCTTCTCGTTCAGCGCGGAATTCCCACTCATTCAGAGTGCTCTTTGATCGAATTCTGATAAAATCTCGCAGTGTATTGAAGTAAAAGTTTTCGCCCTTATAGTTAAAATAGAACGAAGACAAGAAAGGCGAAACCAACGGACCCAGCTTGGTGCGGACACTCATTCCTTCAAATAGAAACTGAGCAGGCTTCCCATCTTTGTCGACAAAAGTATTGCACTGGCCCCAGATCCAAGAATGCCCTTTGTTAGGTCCTTCGAACTTTCCTAACATTCCAGGGGCTTCATGCCACTGGAAGACTTCGCCATTAATCCGGGTAATGCCTGAGAAATAGAGTTCTTCATAGGGAGTAAAGATAGAATTTTTTACTAATCTTGTTTCAGATAGGAACTTAGGAATTACCTGAAAGGAACACTCGCGCCCCGCTACAAATTTAAGATCCCACTCGATACTATTTCCCTTGGACTCAATCTTTCCTTGAGTTCCTTGCGGCAACAATTTACAAGTCCCGATTTGAACTTCGTCTTGATCTTTCTGAGAGAAATCTTGGATGCCGTAGGTATTTTTGACTGCGATTTTTTTTACGTCTTGCCCATCACTTCTTTGAAAAAAAACCGCCCAAGTTTCGGAGGATTGATTAAAGCCGTTTCGACTCGACAGCGTCGTAAATCTCAGCCACAAAGCCCTCTGAGTTTCGGGATCGTTGAGCTTCAGAAACCAAACCTTCTGAAATGCTCGCTGGGTGGTCGGATTAGCCGGATTTTCTTTCGATGCACTCATTTAAATTCAGTATATCATTGACGATTCATTCGTCGCATCAAAATAGTATCACCTTCGCGGCCTTCCATTTTCCAGAGTTCGGTGATCATTCTCAAGCATCCTTCTCGCTTTACTTGAGTGATCCACTGGATTCCTAAACTAAGCAGCTCTCTTATATAAGAGGAATTCAACACTCCGTGAGCAGAGAGTAAACATAATAACTCGACTCTTCGCAGGGCGTCTCGCGGTGAATTAGCGTGCAACGTCACAAGAGCACCACGGTGGCCCGTATTCAGGGCTTGCAGAAGATCCAAAACCTCAGCTCCCCTACATTCGCCCAAGACAATTCGATCAGGTCGCATTCGAAGAGTTTGTTTTAAGAGAGTTTTGAGTGTTACTTCGCCGAACCCATCGGCGTTGGGAGGCCTACTCAATAAACTAATAAAGTGTGGATGCCTGGGTGCGAGCTCCGGTGTATCTTCCAGAGCAATAATCCGTTCGTTCTGGGGTACTTCGGCAAGGAGATCGGACGCCAGAGTTGTTTTGCCACTTCCGGTTGCTCCAGAAATCAAAATGGATTCACCGCTTTTTATCAATTCTTGCAGTTTAGGATAAAGATCTGACTGGCTCCAACGATCTGCTTGGGTAGGCGAGGGTTGAGCTAAATTCGAATCATGTGAATGGTGATGCGAACGGCGAATAGAAACCATTAAACCTAGGGGTGCCAAAGGGGGAAAGACGATATGAATTCGATGACCGGTACGCAAAATGGCGTCCACGAACGGATGCTTTGCGTCCCAGGTCTTTCCGACCTGAACTAGTTCAGACAAAACCCATTCTTTCAAATTTTGCTCGGTGAATGACAAATCGACCGGAATAGAGACTTGCTCCATGCCGGAACCTCGGTCGACAAAAACTCCTGAGACTCCGTTAATGCAGATGTCCGTTACGTTTGTTTGGTCTATCAAACTCATGATCCAGTTTCGAATGCATTCCACGGATAATCCCTCGATTCTAAAATTTCTAACTCCTGATCCGGACTGATCCAATTCCTGGGCGGTGGGAGTGGTCCTTTCGGCAGCCGTCGAGGTGATTCACTCACCGAGGGTACCGGCGGGCTTTCATAGGGGTAGAGGATGGCAACCAGTTCAGACCGATTGTTCAAAAAATCTTCGGATCCAAAAAGTTTTCCAAGAACTGGAATTCTTCTCAAAAAAGGCAAACCCTTGGCTTCTTCGCGCGTTCCCTGTTGGAGAAGGCCTGACAAAAAAAGGGGAACGCCAAACTGAGCATCGACCTGAGTCTTCATTCGATTTGCTTGAATCCCCGGAATGCGATCATCTGAAAGTTGCCGGTCTAGGTGGCTTACTTCTGTGAAAACTTCTAATCGGACACGATTTCCGGACCAATGGGTTACTTTTAAACGTAAGGTTAAACCAAAGTTTTTCCACATGACGTTTGAATAGAATCGATTCTGAGTCTGAATAGGGAGTTCTCCGCCGGCAAAGAGTTCGGCCTCACCGGGGGCGCGAACGACCAGTTCTGGATTAGAAAGGATTTTTGCGTTTCCGTTTCCTTCCAGGTGTTGCAAGGTGAGGTCAATTTCCGTGAGATTTTGACTTGCGCCAGGTGTTAGCTGGAAGGTTTTCTTGGTACTTGCAGGCCAGGTTAAACCGAAACTAGAGAACTGGGTCTTTCTAAGCTCCAAAAGAAAAACTCTAAAATAAACAGTCGGAGAATAATCTGGAAGAGTTTCAATCTCAAAATGAGTGAGCGGAAAAATAGATTTCATTTCTCTTTCCACGACGGGTTTCTCCGATGGTCTGTCTAGATTGCCTCGAACCCATAGATTTTTGCCGCGTTGCTCGATTCTCAGGTTATCGCTATAGTGAAACCGATGGATCCAATTCGTGAGTTGAAGTTGAGAGGCATGCAAAAGGGAATCTGAAACTTCTGTTTCATCTTGAATTTCGTTAGAGTAAAAGTGGGTAATAGCCTGAATCTGAGATGCCTCTTTCTTACTACTAATTTCGCCTCTCAATACAACCCCCTTTCCCGAGAAGATCACTTCGACTTCCAATAAACCACTCAGTGCCTTAAGCAAATTAAGGGAAACATCTGTTTTGGCAAGGCGTTCGATTCGGATGGTACGATGTTCGGAACTTCCGTCCTGTTTCCAGATCCAAAGATCGCTTATTCCTGGTTTGATTCCTTTGATTAGAAGCCTATCGTTGGAGGACCATTTAAGAGGAAAGGCCCGAATGGAATTGCTTCCTAAAGAGTACCTCTTAAGGCCCGGGACGTGGATAAGTCTCTGTTCTCCTTGACCAATCACAAGCGGAGGTTTTTCGGTGAGTTGCTGGTCAGAATCAGCATACAGCTGAGACTTCGGAAACCCGAGATGCATTAAGGCGGTACATAGGGCGAGGCATTGCGCAAATTTGGCAGTCATTTTGATTAGCGTCAGCGCAAGTCCTAAGCCAAACTTTGATAGGGTAATGCAGCCTTTTGGGAACTTCTGCACTACTTCTGTGATTGACAATTGCTAAAAATGAAGGCTAGATGTTCGTACAAATATTTGGAAGGTAAGGTACTATTATGCCCTCACGAATGATGAAGACAAAGACGGCTAGAAAAGTAAGGCAAGCTCGAAAGGGGAAGGCTCGTAAGCGCCGTGAGCAAAACAAAGGAACGACACCAAAATTCCCGATCCACCTCGAGGGATAAGACAAAAAAAAGCGGAACTAGAGCTAAAGTCACGGGGAGGACTATGAGCAATCACTATTTATTTACATCAGAGTCAGTGACAGAAGGCCATCCAGATAAGATGGCTGACCAGATTTCGGATGCAGTTTTGGATGCATTTATCTCGATAGATCCACATGCCAGGGTTGCTTGTGAGACTCTATTAACGACTGGACTAGTGGTGTTAGCAGGGGAAGTGACTAGTAAAGGACAAATCAGTCCTGCTCAGGTCGCACGCGATACTATCCAAAAGATCGGATATGATAGCTCTGAAAAAGGGTTCGATTACCGTACCTGCGGTGTCCTAGTTGCTTTAGGTACACAATCTCCGGATATTTCCCAAGGTGTAACTGCGGGTGCCGGGCTCCACAATGAAAAAGAGCAAGGCGCCGGCGACCAAGGGCTTATGTTCGGTTATGCTGTTCGAGAGTCCGAACAGTTCATGCCGCTCTCTATCGATCTGGCCCATAAGATTACGCTTCAACTGAGCCATGCTAGAAAAGCAGGGATTCTTAATTGGTTAAGGCCCGACGGAAAATCTCAAGTCACTATCGAATACGCAAACGGACGTCCAAAACGGATCGAAACCATTGTCGTCAGTTCGCAGCATGATGAAAATATCCAGTACAAGCAATTGCGTGAAGCGATTATTGAAGAAGTCATTAAGAAGGCTGTTCCTGGACATTACCTCGATAACAAGACTAAGTTTTTTATCAACCCAACGGGCCGGTTTGTTGTAGGCGGACCAATGGGAGACGCCGGTCTTACTGGACGAAAAATCATTGTCGATACCTACGGCGGACACGGAGCCCATGGCGGTGGAGCTTTTTCAGGGAAAGATCCATCGAAAGTAGATCGATCTGCTACCTATATGGCGCGATATATCGCAAAGAATGTTGTTGCCGCGGGACTAGCTGACAAGTGCCTAGTTCAATTGGCCTATGCCATTGGGGTAGCTGATCCGGTAAATCTGACAGTGAATACTTTCGGCACTGAAAAGTCCGATCCAAGAAAGATCGAAGCAGCGATATGGGAGAACTTTTCTCTAAAGCCCGCTGGAATTATCGAGTCCCTCAATCTTCTGCGACCCATTTATTCAAAGACGGCGGCTTATGGCCATTTTGGTCGGATGGAACCTGAATTTAGTTGGGAACGGATCGATAAAGTAGAAGCTTTAAAGAACTTTAAATAGGTAGAGTCCTCCAAGATTGATAGATTGCTAGAACGTTGCCTTCAGTCTAAAATTTAGTAAATGCATACTATTTATACGTTTGCGCGAATCTATCCCTACGTTGCCTTAGCTTTAGCTATTATCCTCTTTGAGTTGGGAATTTACTTTCATCGCCGAATGAGTAAATTGAGATTTTTTGTTTGGGCGTTGACTGTTCTCGTCGTGATAGGAATTATTCTTTGGTTAGTTTTTAGAGGCGATATAAACTCCGACAAATGGGTCGACGAACTGGTGAATATGTTCTAGTCTTTACTCCCTTTCTCTTAACCCATTGACACGGCCGGTTTCTTTGCTTAGCCTTAATTTAAGTGGGCAGCAAATTAAGAAAATAAATATGAGCTTTTCCCAAAACAAGGGATTTTGACTTTAAGTGCGGAGTATTAAAAGCCTAAAGCCAAAAGAGCTGTTTTGGATCAAGGCATCGGCGGAAGTGGGAACCTAAGGAAGGGTGAGGGGTAATCAGGAATGGGCATAGTTCAGTCGACATTAGTCGGTGAAAGTCCAGAAATTCAAAATATCTTTAAAACAATCGAAAAGGTGGCGCAGACAGATAGCACAGTTTTGATTACGGGTGAGAGCGGAACCGGAAAAGAACTGGTTGCGCGTGCAATTCATGAAATTTCAGCGCGATCAAATAGACCGTGGGTTGTAGTCAATTGCGGAGCGATCCCATCGGAACTTATGGAAGCAGAGTTTTTTGGCCATATGAGAGGGGCCTTCACGGGGGCTACCCAAACTCGGCAAGGACGATTCGAACTTGCTCATGGAGGGACTCTCTTTTTAGACGAGGTCGGGGATATTCCTCTGCATCTTCAAGTAAAATTGCTTCGTGTTCTTCAGACTCGACAATTTGAACCAATCGGTTCTTCAAAAACAATCGAAGTCGATGTCCGTATTATTACTGCGACGAATCGTGATCTTGAAGACTTGACGCACAAGAAGGAATTCAGAGAAGATCTCTATTATCGCCTCAATGTCATTCCGATCAAAATTCCACCGCTTCGCGACAGAAGAACTGATATTCCGATTCTCGTTAATCATTTTATATCTCAGTTTAACGGTTTGGCTGGGTACTCCGTTGAGCCTATCGTAGGCAAGATCATGGATGCGCTTCTAGCTTATGACTGGCCTGGAAATGTCAGAGAATTACAGAATCTGATGGAGCGTCTGGTAATTTTGAAGGGACAGGGCACCGTAGATTTAGGTGATCTTCCCCATCGCATCTTTCAAAAGTATGCGGAGACTTGCCCTCAGGGAACAGGCGCACTATCCGAATGGGAATTTCCTCGGATGGTACTTCCACAATCGGGAGTCGATCTTAAGGCCATTGTGGGTGCGTTTGAAAACCATCTCGTGGATCAAGCTCTGGTTCGTACGAACGGAAATAAAAACCGAGCTAGTGAACTTCTGCAAATGAACAGAACGACGCTCGTTGAAAAACTAAGAAAAAGGGGAATGATTGTCCCTCTTAAGTCTAAAGACGGAGAGGAAATGGTTCTGGAGGAGGAGGGCGGGGACTTAGAGGAACCTCAAAAAGATAGGGAATAATTCCCCAAGAGGTTTTTTGGTTTTAAAAGGTGACCGCGGGAGTGTCTCGCAAAGCCAAACAACTCGTTCAGGATTGATTAATTAGCGGGCATTTGAGGGCGCTGCTTCGCCACTATCCGACTCCTTAAGAGTCTGACGGACCAAATTTCTTACTATGCGATTCCGATTCATCCCGCCCATAAGAGCTCGTACTTCATCATAGAGACTAGCGTCATTGACTAGAGCGCCGATAGTTCCTTTTCCCTTGTTGATTTTATCGAGAATTTGCGAAAAGTGGGTGAGGGATTCTTTGATTTGGGGCCCATTGATTTGTTGGCCCAAGAGTTCCGTTGTCTGGGCAAGGTTTTTTGCCGCATTGGTCATATTTTTAAAGAACTGCTCACTTCGGTTTTCTGCTTCAAATGACGCTAAAATGTGATTTAAGTGCGAAGCCATTTTATTCAAAGTCAACAGAAGCTCGTCGCCTTTGCTGATGAATTGCGAAATATCTCGTGCGGGAATTGGGGGAATTTCTGCGCCTGGCGTTAGGACTGGTTCGTCTTGAGTCCCGCCTCTAATGCTAATGTATTTATCGCCCAAAACGCCTTGTGTAGCGATTTCCGCTTTAGAGTTTTTACGAATAAGATCTTTTACATCTCGTCTGACGACTATCAAAACCTGAATTTTGCCAAATTCCTTATCGAAATCAACTGTGTCAACCATCCCAACATTGATTCCATTTAAAATGACCTTGGAACCTGGGATGAGACCTTCCGCATCATCAAGATGAATTGTGTATCCATATGTTCTCGAAAAGAAACTATTGCCGCCGCCCAGTATAACAATTGCCAGCATAATGAGAGCAGTTCCGATCAGTACAAATATTCCAACTTTGATGTCATTTGTGGGTTTTAAGCTCATTGTCTCCTACTTCCTTCTTACATTCACAGTTTCCGAAGCTTCGGGGGGTTTGCTGACAAAAGACTGTACCAATGGATCAGAAGAATTCTTTATATTCTCGACAGAATCGACAATATAAATTTTCCTCTCGTAAAGGATAGCAATACGATCGGCAATTGCGAAGGCACTTGGAATATCATGAGTAACAAAAATCCCGGTGATTCCTCGTTCCGCTCTCAGCCGCTTTATATTTTCTAATAGGCGTCTCGTATTTACTGGATCTAGTCCTGCCGTAGGCTCATCAAAAAGAATAATCTCTGGTCCAAGAATAATTGCTCGTGCGAGACCGGCCCTTTTTTGCATACCGCCTGAGAGTTCGTTGGGATAGAGATGATTGGTACCGACCATATCAATCAATGCCAACATCCGATTGACTCTATCGTGAATCTCGGTAGGGTTAAGCTTCGTATGCTCTATGAGTGGGTAGGCCAAGTTCTCTTCGACATTGAGAGAATCAAACAGAGCGCCATTCTGAAAAACATAACCGATCTTTTTGCGAACTTCGATCATCTGCCGTTCGGGGAGGTTTGCGATATTTTGATCTCGAAAGACAATTTCACCCGCATCCGGCCCTTCCAGGCCTATGATCGTACGAAGAATGACGCTTTTTCCCGTGCCGGAGCCACCAAAAAGTCCTAGAATTTCGCCTTTTCTCAAGCTGAGACTAATCCCCTGAAGAACATGTTTATTTCCAAATGTTTTGTGGAGATCTTTAATGTCCAACAAGATTTCCATTTTAAACTAAACTCCTTTGCATTTATCCGGTTCGTGTCTTTACTAGGGGCGTCTGGATTTGCTTTTAGTATTTTGGATACACGGTTAGAATAAAGAACTTAGTAAGAAAAAAATCGCTAATCATAATGAATATACTGGATGTCACTACTATCCACGTTGTTGACTCTCCGACTCCTTGAGTTCCCCCTTCAGTATTGAGACCTTTCCAGCAAGCTGCTACCGAGACAAAAAAAGCAAAGACAGTGGTTTTCGCCATTCCTGTAAACAAATCATATGATCTTAGGGTTTCAATAGCCTTTGCTATAAAATATTCATTACCAATCGAGAGTTCTTTCATGCTTACAGCCATGGCACCACAAAGGCCGATATAGTCTGCAAATAATGTAAGAATCGGAAATGCAACCAGGCACGCAATAACTCTTGGAATAACTAATCGTTTTATTGGGCTTGTCCCGAGGGCCCTGATCGCGTCGATTTGTTGAGTTACCTTCATGGACCCGATTTCTGAAGCTATTCCAGAACCTACGCGTCCAGCCACCAGGAGACTCGTAAAAACGGGACCCATTTCTCGAAGAATAGTTAATGCTACTACTTTGGGTACATAGAGTTTGCCGCCAAATCGCGCCAAACCATAGCCAAATTGCAAAGCCATCACGGAGCCGGTGGCCAGGGCAGTTACGCTAACCAAAAGAATCGATCGTACGCCAATGAAGAGAATTTGTTCAATAGTTAGTCTGAAATAGTAGGGTGGGTAGAAAATTTCTCGAAGAATCTGGAAACTGAGAAGACCAAATCCGCCCGCAAATCGAATTGTCGCGAGAATATGGAATCCTAATCGCGCTGCTAATTTCTCCGATAATTGGGGAATGACCCTGTTAAGACTGCTTGTAGTCATGAGCTCATAGTATCACTTATCTTTTGAAAGTCAGGTTAATCTCAATCACGTGATCAGAGTCTGGTCGTTCATTTAAATCGTATCGAATCGACAAACGTCGAGAAATCCGAATCGTGCTTTGCAAAGTTCTCCGATCGGGCGACATAGATCAAATCGTAGACGCACGCTTCTTCCTGAAATACGACAGTTCGAATCTTTAGGCTATCACGATTTTCTTTGCTTTCGACGGTTGTCTCCAGCGACGGAGAACCTTGTATGATGATTTTTCTTTCATTTTCGGGACCCAAATTATCAAATCCCAAGAGAAGTTCGGCAGTAAGATCCCTGAGGGATCTTGGTTTCTCACGATTGAGCTTGCCGCACGAAGAATTCAGAGAAATGATGGAGCCCGTCGAATTAGACTGATAAGTGATATCCGTACTTTCCAAAGCACTTGAGTCTGAAGAACTCTGCCCTTTTCGTTTCCAATCCGGATTTATCTTCGACAAATCAGCAATGGTATACGACTTCGATTTTTCGTAGGTAGGCCTCACGTTACCGACAATAAGGCTACAGCTACTCTGTAGGAGACAGAGTATTGCCACGGAAGTCATTATGAGAGATTGCCACTTCGTACCCAGTTTCATATCTTTTAATATTAATAATTCTAAATCTGTCTGATGACAATGATCGAATGCCGCTAATAGCGATATAGAGATGACGCCACTGGTGATTTTAACCCCCGGTGCCAGAATAGTTTGCGCAAATGAATTGGTAAGGTACCGACAACATGGTAGCAAGCAAGTTATGAAAATTCCCTCTCAAATCATGGTATCCGTTCTTCTCTTTCAACTGATCCTAGCCCCGATTGGTTTATCGAAAGCTCAGGCGTATTCCGTCCAAGAATCAGAACCCTTTGAAAAACCTGTTCTCAAGATCGATCGGAAACCTGTTCGTAATCGAGCTGAGAGGTCGCTCCGCACAGGTACCGATCGCTCTGGCACACCTGAAAAGACTCCTAAAGTCACCATAATGGTTGAGTCTCTTAAGAGACTTATTGCGGACTTAGAAAACAAAGCATGGGAATTTTATAATTCTGAGAAGACTCAAATCCATGGAAATGATCTTCTCGAACAGATTCCAGATTTTACTCTTTCTGTCCCGGAATCTAAACATTTGACTGAACGTCTTGAAATTTTGGTTCGTTTTGAACAGGATGGTTTGCGCAATCCTCCCCTTTCAAGGGGAGGTGAGCAAACCTATGAAGTCGACACTTCTTTACCTGGAAGAATCTCCCAACTTCAGTCGGGAGTTCTTCAAAATTCGGGAACGAATCGAAAATCGGGCGAGATTATCTTGGAAACAGCGGGTATTCGAAAGAAATTTTCAACTCGGATTTCCAGACAGACTTTCATTTCATTCATGAGGGAAATGGAATCTGAAATTCTCGGTGCAAACCCACATTGGGCGCGCTCCAAAGCCTCCGAAAATGCGAGTTTGGAACTGGAATCTGAAGTCGGTGTGAGTTTAACTATGGCCGCAACCATCGGTATAGGAATCATAAATTTAATTACTCCGCCGGCCACATCAACCAGTATTGGCCAGGATGATGAGTCGGATTGGAAATCGTCCATATTAGAAGGATCGGGTGCAGTAATCACAGCTGTTTATGCGGTTGGAGTCGCGTTTATTGCCCGACATGTTATGAACACGGAGGCAGCTAGATTGATCGCTGACTTGGATCGCTTGCCCAGCACACGGTAGTCTATGAATCATGATATTTTCGATGATAGAATGCCTTCAATGGCGTCAATGGTCCGTCGCAGGTGTTGCGATTTCTGACTGCTGGACGCCGTTTTACAGGGTTTCTAGAGCGAACTCTACCTACTGAAGACTTTATCTAGTACAGGATTACCTAGCGTGATTATTGAGCTATATATTCAAAATGACTTCTAACAGGGAAGTTTCTTCTTGCCTGGCATCAGGTTTGCTTACTCTCCTAGAGAAGCAGGATGCTTGCTAGTTGGTTTGGTCCCTTTGGACCCGCCCAATTTGGTTAGGTTGTTGATGTTTGGCCAGGTTGGCCAGGTTAACCAGGAAGTGATGACCAAAATACATCGGATCGTATTTTTGACTTTTATTCCCATTTTTTGTGGTTTTAACAAACTCGGTGCCATCCACTTAGAATCATTTAAAACTCACGGCCGATTCTTATTTCAAATCGACCAGGCTACTCCTGTCGAATGGAAGAGTGATTTCAAAGGCTTTAAATTAATTTTTAAAGGAATATCCGTATCAGATTTGGGAGCTGGATTAGGAAGCGAGGAACAGTGGAAAACACAGGTTGAGCACCTGACTGATCCGAGATTAAAATCTATAAAAATTAAAGAAAAAGTTAACTCCGTAGAATTGAGTGGAAGTTGGAAATTTCCACAAGGAAAGTGGGCCTACGCGAAACCTGAAATGGAGGTTTTTCAATATAGGCAAGACCACCCCGATCGATATGTAGTAGATTTTTGGTATAAAGAAGGTCCATCTGTAGAACAAGCCTTACGGCGAAAAAATCAAACGGAATTAGTATCTATTTCAAATAGAATTAGAGAACATGCCAAGGCCATCGACTTTTTTAAGAAAAAGAGATTAGAACAGGAAGCGGAGCTTATTGACCCTAAGCGATTTTGTGAACGGCCACTCGATGAAAAATATGATGTCATACTACGGTTTAATCCCGTACACGATAAGTTTGATTTTAGTAAGTGGCTACCAACTAATGTACCAGACAAAAACTATGAATATAAGATCCCAACAGAAAATGATAAACAATCTCAGTATGTCCGGCTGGCCTATCATTTGTATTCTAAGGACGATCCAGCCCTGACTTTGAGAGCCATTGAGTTCTATGAACAGGAATTTCGCCATAACTTAAAGTACCAGCTTGAGATGAAATTTTTGAAGAGCAGCGCTCTAGTTCGTCTGGGCTATACCAGGGAGGCCGAATCGCTTTTGCGTGGAATAATGGTTGATTCACCTGGTTCAGAAGAGGCGCTACGCGCAGCACTTTACCTTGTCTCGAAATACATGGCAAAGTCCTTAAACCTCCAGATTTTGAGTACCTTTATGTGGTTATCCGAACACTATCAAAATCACTCTTTGGTTTGGGTATTTCACCTCGGAGCAGCCGAAGCGATGTATGATCTAGGTCAGACTGAACGAGCTGGAAAAGAATATCGTTGGTTAATAGAAAACTCTCCAGATCCCGGGATTAAAGCAGAGGCATCCCGGCGTATTGGTGATCTTTATTTGAACCGGTTCCAATATGAACAGGCATTGGCATCCTATCATCAAAGTGAGAAGTATTTTCCAGACCAAATACACAAAGACCCTGCATATTATCTAAACGTTGGTGAGACACTTTTTCATCTCAAAGACTACAAACAAGCGAGCGAATATTTTAAAAACTATTTAGACAAAAGCTTTGCGCATAAATCAGGCTGGCGCGCCACCTTCCGACTTGCCGAAATTACTGCGATTGATGGAATTTCGGAAAAAGATCCATCTCAGATACCAAATAAAGCTCAAGAAAATGCAAGGGTTTTGTACTACGAAACGGTAAACCGATTCCCATATAGCCTTGGCGCTACACTCGCCAGAATGAGGCTATTTCCGTGCCCAGATTACGGAAAAGTCAGTTTCGAATCACAGCAGAGATTCTATGGCGAAGATGCTGAAGCAATTTCTGATTCGGGTGAACTCTCCCCAGTAGGACTTCCTGAATTCAAATCAATTACCCATCTTCGGTCTGTCATTAGCCTAGGAACTAAAGATCAAGTGGTCTATCTAGCGCTGTCGGATTCGAAAATAATTAAAATGGACAATTTCAAGAGCCAATTTAACTTCATTGCTCATAGTTTCACCAAAATGCATATTGAAGCTCTTTTAGAGAATAAAAGTGTTATTGAAGCTCTCCGGTTTTATGACAACATTGCCCCAAAACTTCCTAAAACAGATGAAACGATCGATATTAGCTATTTACTAAAGTTGGCGGAAGCTGCTACCAATATGGGCTTCTATCGAGTCGGTCTTGCATTAATTCAAGAATATGACTCAAAAAAGCTTGCCCATGTGGAAATTGATTTAGATCTTTCTCATCGAGCTTTTCTAGAGGCAAAATTGATCTGGGCTTTAAATGGATTGGCTATACCGACCGTATCGTCAAATGCACCTGTCGCACCAGCGGCATCCGCTACACCGGTTGTACCAAATACTGGCTCCGGGACTGTTTCTAGTACGCCGACGCTTGCACCGGGCCAATGGGTACAAGATATTCGTAGCCTCTTGGCAAATGTTAAAGATGGACTTCCAGACACTCTGGGCAAAGAAATCCTTCTGGGAATGCTGAACGAAAAAGAAAAAAAATTCCATGAAGCGATTATGCATGCGTCGCGAGCCCAGCTGATGAATCGCACACCTGCTATGGATGCGTGGCTGGCAAGAATTTATGAAGAGTCCAATGACATTCAAGGCGCTGCCTCAGTATTTAAGCAGGCGCAAAAAGAACAGAGTAAATCTTCGAGCAACACATCGATAGAGCAAAGTCTAGCGGCTAGTTTAGGTATCCCGAGCGATCCTACTAAAGTTGAAATGGTATCGATCGAGGGCGAGCTTCTATCTAAACTGGGTAAATCAGATCAGGCAGAAGAACTTTACAAAGAAGCGTCTCAGGAATTTAAAGACAATAAGCGATTTCAATTCTACTTGGCTAAAACCCTCCTCGAAACACACAATCGCCTCAAGAGAAATCGCGCAAAAGAAATACTAGAAGATCTGTCCCAAATAAAGTTTCCCGACAACGATCCCAATCTATTTTGGAAAGAGATGGCTCAGTCTACACTCGCCAATTTAAAAATTGAACAGACTATAAATAATGATGCCAAGGAGGGTAATCATGATTGAAATCATTACTACAGATCGAAAGATGCTGGAAATCATACAGCTCGCTAAAACTGTAGCTCAAAGCAAAGCCACCATTCTAATTCAGGGGGAAAGTGGTACTGGAAAAGAACTGATTGCTAGCTTAGTGCACGATAGCAGTTCCCGCTCCGCGAAACCATTTGTTGCTATTAACTGCGCCGCCATTCCAGAAAACTTACTGGAATCCGAGCTTTTCGGGTATGAGAGAGGATCATTTACAGGGGCAATCAGCAGCAAAGCTGGAAAATTCGAATTAGCAAACGGAGGTACACTTCTATTAGATGAAATTTCAGAAATGGATCTTCGCCTTCAAGCAAAACTACTCAGAGTAATTCAGGAGTGCGAAGTGGATCGAATCGGGGGCAGAAAACCGATCGCCGTAGATGTTCGAATTATTGCCACCACCAACAGAAATCTCTCAGATTGTGTCAAAAAAGGCAGTTTTAGAGAGGATCTCTTCTATAGACTAAACGTTGTTAATCTAACCCTTCCACCACTTCGTGAGCGTATTGGCGATGTTTCCAAACTGTCAAATGCCTTCATGAAAAAGTATTCTGATATTAACAACAAAGCAATAACTGAGTTCACCCAAGATGCTCTAGGTCTTTTGGAAGCCTACCACTGGCCAGGAAACATTCGTGAACTCGAAAACGTTATCGAAAGAGCAGTCATTACGACTCAAAACGGTGCCATCTCTGCGCGTGAGATTCATATTTCTCATAGCTCCCATTTGAGCGCTGACTCTGCCGCTCTGGCCGAAAAGAACTGGACTCCAGGGCGCACCCTAGAACAGATCGAAAAGAAAATTATTTTGGAAGCTCTTGAGTATCACCATGGTAACAGAACACATACTGCTAAAGCTCTGGGAATATCCATTCGCACGCTAAGAAATAAAATCGCTGAGTTTAGAAAAGAAGGACTGGAAGTTTAGAATTTTGGAGTCCTCGTCAGTTTAAGTGATTTAATACGTGACATCCATATCTGGCCCTAGTCCCAGTACGGCCCATCCGTCATCGAATTTTTTAATTTAAGGAAGCGCTACTCTGCACAGCAGAGTTAGCGGGTCTACGTGGGATAACTTTCCAAGAGATTGATTCATCCGCTCCTCTCCGCCACTCTAATACTAACGGTATCCGATGACTTTGTTTTTTGGGAGTGCTAGGAAATTTATTCCCAAATGGGAAGTTTATTCCTATGGTTTCCATGTAGGAAAAATAAAGCGAGATAAAAAATGCCTAGATATTGTGTAGTTAAAAAATAGTCATATCGGCATAAAACTTGAATACCTTTAACCTAATGGCAGATTACGGTTTTGATCCGATCATTGGAGCCTTAAATACTTCGCTGAATCTTAGGCAGGCGAACCAAAATGTAATCAGCTCTAATATCGCAAATGCAGACACACCGGGCTACAAAACAAAGAAGATGGAGTTCGAATCCTCACTCCGTGATGCTTTGGGGGTAGGTGATCGTCTTCCAACAAACGATACCAACCCAAGACATATTATACATCATACCACTGATCCGACGGATCCGGAAATTTATGAAGATCCGAATGATGTGGTGTCTTTGGACGGCAATACGGTGGACAGGTCTGCTGAAATGGCCAAATTGGCAGAGAACCAGCTTCTTTATGATGCGTCTGTAGAAATGCTGAAGAAGAAACTGGGCATGTTGAAATATGCTGTGACAGAAGGCGGAGGTAATAGGTAATGGATCTATTTTCATCAATGCGGGTGAGTGCATCAGGGTTGGATGCGCAAACAAAGCGCATGAACACAATCTCCAGTAACATAGCTAACGCTGAAACTACGCGTGGAGTGGACGGTGGACCGTATAAGCGAAAAGATCCCATTGTAGAGGCACAAACAGACAGAGAAAGTTTTGGAGAAATTCTTCAAAATCAACTCGATGAGAATGTTCAGGGAGTACAGGTTGTCGATATTCAAGAAGATCCAAGGCCGCCACGTATGGTCTATAACCCTAATCATCCCGATGCAAATGCCGAGGGCTATGTCGCTATGCCAAATGTAAATCCCGTTGAAGAAATGGCGAATATGATTAGCGCCCAGCGCTCATACGAAGCCAATGTGACGGCGTTGGGAGCCGCCAAGGGAATGGCGCAAAAAGCGCTTGAAATTGGTAGATAAGTAGACAAGGAATTAAATAAAATCGGAAAAATATAGATGGCGAATTTAACTATAGGACAAATAAACGATGTCGTTTCAGGGCTTCGAGAATCCATGAAGCCGAATTCTAATTATTCGTTTCCTCAAGACATGCAGCAAATTTCTCCAGACTTTCCAGTATCTCCTGACAAGGGAGCGATTGATACCAACGCGCCAGATGCCGCAAGTAAAGATGGGAAAACATTTTCACAAATACTAAACGATTCCTTTAAACAGGTAAATGAATTGCAAAATCAGGCGGATACGGCCGTTAAGGAATTGGTGGCCGGTCGAACCAAAAATATTCATGAAACAATGCTAACCTTGGAACGCGCAGATACGTCGCTTAAGCTCATGATGCAAGTTAGAAATAAAATTCTGGATGCATATAGAGAAATTATGCGTATGCAGGTGTAGTTAGTTAGTAGAACGCCGGAGGAGAGAAAAGAAAAGTGGAAGAGTATTTAAGAAAAGTAGCTACACAAATCAGGGATTTCTTTAAATCTCTCTCTTTGGGGAAGAAAGTAGCGAGCGCTCTCCTTACTTTCGGAATTGTATGCGTTACCGTCGTGCTATTTACGTGGGCGGGTCGAACCTCGTATGTCCCTTTAATGTCAAACTTGAATGCCGAAGATTCAACGAATATTATCAGAGTCCTTCGAGACAAACATATACCCTTTAAGGTAGACCCAACCGGCAAAAATGTTTCTATCCCTTCTGAAAATCTTTATGATCTACGACTGGAACTTGCAGCAATGGGTTTGCCTCAAACTAGTGTTGTTGGTTATGAGATATTTGACAAGCAATCCATTGGTACCACCAGTTTTGTACAGAAGCTGAATCAAAAACGTGCCCAGGAAGGCGAATTAATGCGAACGATTAACACTATCAAGGGTGTGCGGCGATCGCGTGTGCATTTAGCAACCCCTCCGAAAAGCACATTTGTAGATGACCAAAAAAAATCAACAGCATCTGTTGTGTTAGACCTTGAACCAGGAGTTGTTCTTTCAGATAAGCAGATCTACGGAATTGGTAACTTGGTTGCTAGAGCGGTCGAAGGTCTAGAAATTACGGACGTATTAGTTATGAACTCCGAAGGCAAAGTGCTGTCCAAAAATACAGCTGATCCTTTGGGTGCCGCAACTCTCTCGCAACTAGAATATCAAGAAAAACTCGAGAAAGATCTCGAACACCGAGTTGAGGTCATGCTCAATCATGTGGTTGGCGACGGACACATCGTAGCAAAAGTCAGTGCTGATCTTGATTTCGCTCGTATTAATGAAACACAAACATTATATGATAGCGATAATGCCGCCGTCGTATCAGTTGAAAAAAGAAATGATAGCATGAACGGGTCTAGACCAGGCCCATACGGAACCCCTGGAAGCAATTCTAACACACCTGGACAAACGACACACTCGGGCGATGTAAAAACAGAAACGAACAAAAGCAACGAAGTGACCAATTACGAAGTTCCTCAGACGGTCCGAAAAACTACGCACTCTATTGGAAATATTAAGCGTCTATCCGTAGCGGTAGTGGTCGATGGCAAAAGCGTTAAATCGACGGACAAAGACGGCAAGGTTGTTACAAAGACGGAAAGCTGGCCTCCTGAGAAGTTGAAGGAGTTTGAGGATATTACTGCCAGTGCTGTTGGTCTTGATCGAAAACGTGGAGACACCATTGAGATTAGGAATATCGAATTTACCCATGAAGATCTCGAAGAGGCCCAACGTTACTTAGCTGAGAAGGAGCGCCGAAGTTACATTCAGAATATCGTTCTGTATGCGGTTGTCGGGATTGCCATCTGTTTATTCTTCTTGTTTGTCGTAAGACCATTTATTAAATGGATCACTGAAAATACGATCGATAGCGTCGATACATTCTTGCCTCAGACCATTGAAGAATTGGAACGTATTCAAAAGACTACAAGTCTTCCGATTTTGGAAGAGGTGGTCCCTGTCTTACCTGAGAACGTAGACCCTGCGAAGGTCGAGGGTGAGATGATTAAAGAGAAAATTATTACCTTGGTCGAAGCGAATCCTCATAAAGCTGCCTTAATTCTCCGAGACTGGTTGCATGGGGAGAGAAAGAGAAGTGTTGATAAGAAGGACGCAGCGAGAGGGGAAAAGGCAGCCCGTGCATAGGACAGGATGTGTGAAATATGCCGTTTGATACTTTTGAGGATCTATCAGGATTAGAAAGATCTGCACTCTTACTCAATATTCTGGGCAACCAGGTTACTGCACAAATATTTAGAAAAATGAAAGATAACGACGTCAAAAGACTGGTTACTGCTATGGGACAAGTGACAAAAGTTCCTATCCCAGTTGTGAAAGAAGTTTTAGAAAGTTTTTACATCGAAATTGCAGAAGAAGACGATATTATCTTTGGACACGCACAGGGCCGTGATTTCGTTCTTTCTACTTTAGGAGAAGACCGTGCGAGAACGGTCTTAGGACAGCTTGCGGTCCTTGAGGGTAGTCGAACCCTTGAGGCGTTGGAGTTAGTCGATCCAAGAACCCTAGCGAACTTCTTGGTAAACGAACATCCACAAACTATTGCATTGATCTTGGCTCACCTCGATTCGACGAAAAAGTGTGAGGTTCTCAGGCGTTTACCAGAAAATATTCAAACAGAAGTTGTTCTGCGTATCGCAAGTTTGGACTTTATTTCTCCAAACTTAATTGCACAAGTCGACGAGGTTTTGAAGCAAGAACTTGCAACTCTCGGCTCTATCGATACACAGCAATTGGGGGGCGTACAGCCTATTGCTGAGATGTTGAATATAATGGATAAGACTAGCGAGCAGAACATCATGACAAAGGTTGAAGAGAAAGACCCTGAGCTTGCTGAAGAAATCAAGAAATTGATGTTCGTGTTTGAGGATATTATTTTCATTGACGATCGAGGTATGCAAACTTTGTTGAAAGAAATTCCAAATGATAAATTGGTAATTGCTCTGAAGACGGCGCCAGATGAAATTAAGAATAAGATATTTAAGAATATATCGAAACGTGCCGGAGAGCTCTTGAAAGAAGATTTGGAGGCTCTTGGACCAGTTAGGCTTTCTGACGTGGAGAGTGCTCAACAGGAAATTGTTAACGTTGCAAAGAAGCTCGAATCGGAAGGCAAGATTCTCGTCAGTCGCGGCGGCGAATCAGATACTCTGGTGTAATCTTGAGGTCCATGAATGGCATTTAAACCAATCGATTTTCAAATAAAGATTGAATCTGACCTTAGGCCGAAAGAAAAAATATTGAAACTTGATAACGGTGTCAAACCGGTCATAAAGAGTTTTGAGGTTTCTGAGGTAAAAGGCGATAGATTTGGCAGCTATGAGGAAGTCAAGAGTAGGTTTGGTTCACTAGCAGTTACGGATCGAGCCGACAAAGGAGAAAGCGGAACCGAGTCTCAACAGGCAGGACAAAGCACGAAAGATAGTTCTTTCAGCATAAATCCATTGTTACGCGACGCCCTGAAGGTCGATAGAGAAGAAAAGCGAGTCATTGAAGAACAGGTGCAGCATCAGCTAACAGAATTAGCCGCGAAAACGCGGGCAGAGGCAGAAGCAAAAGGATATGAGGAAGGCAGAAAACGAGGGTATGATGCTGCCTATGGCGTTGTACAGTCTGAAGTGGCAACAAGGGTTGCAGATTTCGTCTCTCTCTTTAGTCAATTAGACAATGCAAAGAATGAAATTTATGAAGCCAATGAAAAATTTCTAATTGAAATGATTTATCGCATTGCGAAGATGGTTATTCTGAGGGAGCTATCTACGGACAAAGAATACCTTTTGCGCTTAACAAAAGAACTGATTTCATCGCTAGGAGTAAAGGAGAATATTAAGATTTCTCTAAATCCAAAAGACGAACAATTTATTCAATCCATCACTACAGGTCTGGATAACGCTTTAGGGAAACTACAAAATCTTCATATAGAGGTATCCAGTCAAGTCCCTCCGGGTGGCTGTTTAGTAGAAACAGAATGGCATGCTATCGATGTGAGTGTAGACGCTCAACTTGAGAGAATTCACCAATCCTTAGTAGGGAGTAAAGTCGAAGGTGCCACTTGAGTTGGGAAATTGACCGGCGATCTTACGAAAATAAGCTGTATCAAACTCTGCCTTATACTCAGGCAGGAAAAATCACTAAATCAATTGGACTTATTTATGAGGCTCATCTTCCGGGAGCCGCTATTGGAAGTTTATGTAGAATTATTAGTTCTGGAGATATCCATACGCAATCTGGAATTCAGGGCGAAGTAGTTGGATTTAGAGATCGACGTATTCTTTTAATGCCATTTGAAGAGGTTCCTGGAATTAGCAACGGTAGTCTAGTGATCCTGGAAAAAAAGCATTCGACTGTGTCAGTTGGAAATAGCCTCTTAGGAAGGGTAATTGACGGCCGTGGATACCCGATCGATGGTTTAGGGGCGTTCGATCTAAAGAATAATTTTGAGGAAAGAGGCCTTTATCACAAGCCTTCGGATCCTCTTCTTCGTGAGGTAATTAAACAGCCTTTGGAGCTGGGCATTCGAGCCATTGACGGGTTATTGACTTGTGGAAAAGGACAACGCGTCGGAATTTTTGCAGGTTCGGGCGTCGGCAAGTCTATTTTGCTCGGAATGATGGCGCGACACACTACGGCGGATGTGAACGTCATCGCACTGGTAGGGGAGCGCGGTAGAGAAGTGCGTGAGTTTATTGAAAAGGATCTGGGACCAGAAGGACTGAAAAAGTCCGTCGTAGTGGTTTCGACCTCTGACAAATCGCCGCTACTAAGAATGCGAGGTGCTTTTCTCGCTACTTCGATTGCGGAATATTTTAGGGATCAGGGCAAAGACGTTCTCCTGCTGATGGATTCCGTGACAAGATTTTGTATGGCTCAACGCGAAGTTGGGCTTTCGATGGGTGAACCTCCCGCTGCCAAAGGTTATACACCAAGTGTGTTTTCGACCCTTCCGAAGCTTCTGGAAAGGGCTGGAACTGGTTCGAAGCGAGGCAGTATCACGGGACTTTATTCAGTTCTTGTTGAGGGGGATGACTTAGATGATCCTGTTGCTGACGCGATGCGGGCGATATTAGACGGTCACATCGTCCTCAGTAGGAGAATTGCCCAGCGGAATCAATTTCCAGCCATTGATGTATTGCAGAGCGCAAGTCGTTTGATGCGGTCAGTAGTTAGTCCGGAGCATCTTCAATGGGCCAATCAAGCTAAAGACTGGTTGGCAACGTATCGCCAAGCTGAGGACCTGATAAATATAGGCGCTTATATTCGGGGTAGTAATCCTAGAATAGATCAAGCAGTTGCCGTCAACGATCGAATTCAATCGTTTCTAAGACAGGATATCGAAGATCATAGCATTTTTGACCAGACTCTCGGGCAATTACAGTCAATTTATCGACTGGGAGAAGCGTCCGCTGTGGGTAGATCTCCGCAGGCACAAAACGTCATGAATCGTGGATAGCCGCCATTACAGGTGCGGAAATACCTTCCCAGTGTAGGGAAAAAAATTCAGTCTAGTAAATAAATATAATAAATAGGAAACTAGTAGTTAAGGATGAAAAAGTTTCGTTTCAAATTCTCAGTACTGTTGGAGTTCAGAAGACGATTGGAGAGTCAAGCTCTAGTAGTCTTTTCGGAAAAACAGAAGATTTATCAAGGTGAATTACAAAATAAAATTAATTTGCAAAACGAATTACAGATGACTTTGGAAAAAAGAGAAAAACTAGGAATACAGCCAATTTCAGCGATAGAATTCCGTTGGCATAATGAATATATTCAAGGTTTAAAACAAAAATTAATTCAATCAGACCAAGTAATACTAAGAACACATCGAGAATTAGATAAAGCACTTCGCCGCTATTTGGATACACGCAAGAGAACAAAAACAATTGAACTGCTCGAAGAAAAAGAACGCGGCGAATTTCATAAAGAGATAAGCAAAAAAAATCAAAAGGAATTGGATGAATTGATTATCACTAAATATCAAAACAGAGAGGAAGCTCTATGAAGAAAGCATCCGGCCTGTTTTGTGTATTGATTTTGTCGCTAATTCACGTCTCGGTGCATGCGGAGGAGTTGAAAAATTCGAGTAGTCCGCCAAATTTAAGTTTAGAGGCAAGTGAAGACATTAAAAAAACTAAAGAAGATCTCCAAGCAAAACAAAAAAAATTAGATGAAAGAGAACTGGAAATAAAAGCCAGGGAAAAAGCAGTCAATGATGAGTTAAAGAAATTGGAAGCTCTTAGGGACGATTTGACCAAAACCTATGAACAAAAGCAAAACGCGAAGAATGAAAAAGTTGCCAAATTGATTCAAACGTATTTAACAATGAGCCCCAAATCAGTGGCAAAGGTGATCGGAACCCTAGATAATGACCTGGCCGTAGCGGTTATGTCTCAAATGGAGACGCAGAGTCTGGGTAAGATCATGAATTTGATGGATCCGAAAAGATCTTCCGAACTTTCTGAATTGATGGCCGGTGTGAAGAAGAAGGACCTGAACGAAAGAGCACCCGCCACTGCACAAAACCCGGCGTTAAAATCTCCGAACAGAGAGCTTGCAGAGGAAGCGACGTCTGAAGCCCCCTTAGAGAAGATGCCGGAAGAAAAGGCAGAGGTCACGCCTCAAAATTTAGGTAAAAATCTAGCCAAAAATAGCACTCAGTATCCATCCGAAATGAAGAAAGGAGGTGAAGCAAATGATCAACAAAGTAATAAGCAGTCCGACACAAGACAACCCGAGATCGATCGAGAAACCCCAGCAACAAAGACAAACTGAAGAGAGCGGTCGAGGATTCCAAACAGCTCTAAACAAATCTCAAGACAAGTCTTCGGAGCATCCAGTTGAATCTCAAGGCGAGTCACAGAGCATAGATAAAAACGGAATTATGAACAATTCTGGAAAACGGGGCAAAGATAAAAAATTAGATTCCGATAAAGCTGCGATTGACCCGGCCATTCTCTTTGCTAATAATCCCGCGAATAATCATTTAGCTTCGCTTTCACTGCCTCTAGCAGGTAATAAAGAAATAAATAATTCAGCAGGTGCGACAGACTTAACAGTGGGACTACCGAAGTTGGATCCGTCAGCTAAAGGGCAGAACGTTCTCGAATTAGCACAGGACAAGAATACAAAGGACGCTGGACAGGTACAGGGAATAGTGAATCCAGAGGGTGGACTTAAGGCTCTCAGAAAGAACTCTAACGGCCAAAGTCCAGACATGAGTGCGCCTCAATTAAATAGGCTCTCACTTGTGAATTCGGAACACCCTTCGGCCTTGTCATCGGAGTCAGCTTCAAACATCAATTCCAATTTAAATCCAAATCAAGGTTTAACAGGGGATTTTGCAAATTTAGATAATCAGCAGATAATGAGTCAAATTGCACAGGATCACCATTTTGGCGGAGTTCAGTCCACGAAACCCCAGATAAAAAAAGGAACCGGAATATCCTATTCAGGTGACGACTTTGTCCGAACGTTAGATTCAATCAAGAATGGTCCCAACCGTCTTGATGTTAAACCGATCGATCCCAATCAGAATTTAGGAACTCAGCTCGGTTCTTCTTTGGAGTTGAAGACAGTCAACGAGCAAGATGGAAAGCAAAAGTCTAAGCTTTTAGGAATGGAACATAGATTAGGGACAATGGCTGTTGCGAATAATTTTTCAGGAACAAATAATAGTAAATCAACGATCCAATTGATCGCTGAACCTACACAGGGTGCTGGTGGTCGAGACCGGCTACCGTCGGTAAACTTAAAACAGATGAGTGAAGAAATTAATGGCATTGTACAGAACCATGCTGGTTCTGGTGAGATGCGACTGCGGCTTAGTCCAGCACACTTAGGAGAACTTTCGATCCGAGTCATTACTCAAGGAAATCACGTAGCATTAAAGATCCAGGCCTCAAATGAAAAAGCTCGAGAAATATTCCAAGAAAGCATATCTCATTTGAAAGAAAGCCTGTCTGGCCATGCGCTTGTATTAGGTCAAGTCGATTTATCGTTAACGAATAATCCCACCCATCCAAGTGGAAGTGCTTCTGATTTCAATCAGTCATTTTCAAATTCAAATTTTGATGGATTAAATAGAGACGCATTAATGCAGGACTTCCAAAGACAGCAAGGTCGTAACGGACAAATGAATGATCAGATTTATGATGTTGAACGTCAACCGAATAGAAATCAAATCAGGGGCGCCACCTCTCAACCGGTGCCGCCTCTTAGAAATTATTCCTATAGTCAAGATGGTCATCTTGACATTAGGGCGTGAGGAAATGGAGAAATACCGTGGTTGAAATGGTAAAAGGTAACCCCGCGAACCACGAAGCTGCACCTGTTGAAAACCATACGAACAATGCTGCTTCAGGACAACAAAAAGATGCTAAAGAGGCTGCCACTGCCCCGAAGTTTGGCGATCTTCTTCAACAAATTCAATCTAAGTACGGTGCAAGGCCTGAAAAGCCGAAAGAAATTAAAAAGAATTTGGATAAAGATGACTTCCTGAAGATCATGATTAGCCAGATGAAGAATCAGGATCCGACAAATCCCTTTAAACCAGAACAGATGGCGTCAGAATTAGCTCAATTTACCTCTGTTGAACAACTGCACAATGTTAACCAAAATCTAAATAAGCTATCCACACAAAACAAACCACTCGAGCAATTTGCAATGACTAATATCATCGGCAAATGGGTCACAGTAGACCGTGAAAGATTCGCTCATATTCAGGGTCAGAGCGATCCATTGAGTTTTGCTCTTTCAAAAGATGCTGAACAGGTAAAAATCTCAATTATTAGCGAAAAAGGGGAAGTTGCTCTAGAAAAAGAACTGGGTGCACAGAAGAAGGGTGAAATTAGGTTCGATTGGGACGGAAAAAATGGAAGCAATTTACCTTCTAACAATGGAAACTACATGTTGCGTATTGAAGCCAAAGATGACAAAGGACGTGCGCTTGATACTAATTCGAAATTGAGATCTCGTGTAATCGGCGTCAGTTTTGAAGGCAGTGAACCAGTATTTCTAGTAGGTGATGCACAAAAGCAAGAAAAAATATCAGTCAATAACATCATCAGAGTAGAAACAGATCCAGCCGAAGAGAAAAATCATTCAGAAAAGAATCAGACAGCCGCTTTGGGTCAGCCGGTTATGCCCCCAAGAGATCCAGCTGCAAAAAATCTAGTTGAACCAGCGATGCAACAAGGCGCACTGATTCAACCCGGCGCGATTATTCAGACTGGCGTTTCACCAGTCTCGAATAATCAGCCAAATTTAGCGAATTTAGCAAATTCCATTTCTCCGGCAGTTATTGCCGAGAAAATAGCAAAAGGAGGTGAGATCAGGTGAGTAATAGTCCCTTTTTGTACCCGAATGTCACGTCTATTCCTCAAACTCAATCGGATTATCGTGTCAAAAAGGAAGTTGATGCTCCGGATAAAGGCGAGTTTGATCGCGTGTTTGATGAAGCGCTTTCAAGTTCTGGATCCAAGATTGATCTGAATCAAGTGAAGCAACCGCTGAAGTTCTCAGCGCACGCTGCTCAGAGATTGAAAGATCGGAAAATTGCTTTAGATCCGGCAACGATGGCAAAGGTAAACGATGCGGTAGATAGGGCTCAAGCAAAAGGTGTTGAAGATACCTTAGTGTTGACGCCGAATGCTGCTCTCATCGTTAGTGTAAAAAATAGAACAGTTGTTACTGCCCTAGATAGGAATGCTCTTGAAGGCAATGTTTTTACAAACATTGATGGCGCAGTAATAATTTAGTTTGTTTGTTGATAGCTTTAGGCTGGACCCGTGTAGGGAAGCCTAGTCTGCTCTGAATGACAGAGGAGCAGAATTAATAATGAAAAAGACGCAAGGAGGCGTCTCTATATGGGTATATTATCCTCGCTTTATACCGGTATATCCGGTCTTAGCGGACAAGGTGAAGCGTTAGGCATCTACGGCGATAACATCGCCAATGCGAGCACTATTGGTTTTAAAACCAGCCGACCTGAATTCCAGGACGTGATCGCGAAGTCTTTGAGAGGTTTGTTAGGCGGTAACCAAATTGGGCGTGGAACGCGATTGGCCGCAGTTAATCCAATCTTTTCTCAAGGATCTATTTTGCAGACAGAATCGTCTACCGACCTTGCAATTACAGGAGATGGTTTTTTCGTCTTAAATGGTGCTGATGGAAGAAGCTACACAAGAAACGGTTCTTTTCACTTCGATAAAGAAGGTAAATTGATTAACGCCGATGGTTTTCGAGTTCTTGGATTCCAAGCGGACGATCAAGGAAAAGTAACTTCGAAATTAGGGGAAATCTCCATCGATCGTACTGTGATCGATGCAAAAAAATCCAGTGAAGTGAAATTATTTATGAACCTCGATCTGAGATCAGATAAAAACACCATATTTGATCCGACGAGACCTGAGCAGACTTCCCATTTCGGTACAGGTGTTACGGTCTATGATACTGCCGGTACTGCTCATATTTGTACGGTGTTTTTCAATAGGACTGAAGATGGTATTTGGACGTGGAGAGCGATGGTTAAAGGTGAGGAAACCACCAACGGAGTCAAAGATCAATTGGTAGAATGCGCTACTGGTAAACTGATGTTTGATACTGACGGTAGATTAAGAGAACAGCAAATTGACAAGTCCTCATTCAATTTCAACAAAGGAGCTCTTCCGGATCAATATATTACATTTAACTTCGGTGATGACAAAACGCATGGTGGTACTGGTTTGCAGGTAACGCAATTCGGTACTACTTCTGAAACGTATAAAACTCTACAGGACGGGTATACCGCAGGTAGCTTGGCCGGTGCCACATTCAACGATGACGGTACATTGACAGCCATTTATACAAATGGTGAAAACGTCAATATTGCTCAAATCGTTCTTGCAAAATTTGAAAACCCTGAAGGCCTATTTAAGATGGGACAAAACCGCTTCCGTGAGAGCCGCTTGTCCGGCCAAGGAACCATGGGAGCGCCCCAAGCTGGAGGTAGAGGAAGAATTTCGTCAAAAACGATTGAAGCTTCTACTACAGATATTGCGTCGGAGTTTATCAATCTAATGACAGCACAAAGAAACTTCCAAGCGAATACTAAGATCATTAGTACTTCCGATGAAATGCTGCAAGAAGTTCTGAATCTAAAGAGAGTGTAATGCAGCTCTAGCAGCCTCCATAGGGGTATTGTGGAGGTAGGCAAAATATTCACAACTAGATAGGACGTTGTCATCGCATTGACAACGTCCTATCTTAACTTTGTTTAAAAAAACTCTTGTCTAAACTCTTCCGTCCCATCAAAATAGAATATATTAGGTGGAGGAATAGAAATGTCGGCTACAGGACAAGAACAAAATGCAGCGGCTCCCGGAGCACCAGCTCATGCCCCAGAGGCAGGAGGTAGCTCGAGTAAGTTGCCTGCTATTATTTCCATTGTAAATCTTTTAGTAAACGTTGGACTCCTAGCAGTTCTCTATATGAGTTTTCAGAAAGAAAAAAATCGTCCATCTGTTGATGATATTTCTACTAAAGCAGAAGAAAAAGGTAAAGAAGAGGGTGGAGAACACGGTGGTGAGCACGGCCACGGAGAACACGGCGGAGCAAAAGAAAAAGAAGCCAAAAAACCAAGTAATTTTGGCAAAATGATTTCACTCGAACAATTTACTGTAAATTTGTCAACTCCAGGAAGTGTCAATCCAAAATTCGTTCGTCTAAATATTGCACTAGGAGTTCCTAATGAGGAAATCGAAAATGAAGTGAACACGAAAATTCCTCAAATTAGAAATACAATCATTGATCTAGTAAATAGCAAAAGACCAGCAGATCTTGCAGCTGTTGAAGGTCGAGAAGATCTAAAAGAACAGATTAAATCAGCAATAAATGGATTTCTTGTAACCGGAAAAGTAACAGGAGTGTTTTTCACTAGCTTTGCTCTGGCGAGCTAGAGCTAGGAAGTAGAATATGAATCAGGTATTATCTCAGTCTGAAGTCGACGCCCTTCTAAATGCCGTAGCAGAAGGTTCAATTCCCGCGGCTGATACCGGGGATCCTAGTGCAACGCCGACGGACATGTCCGGGGACAACACAAATCGGGATGTAATGCCCTATGATTTAACAAATCAGGATAGGGTAATTCGTGGAAGAATGCCAACTCTGGACATCATCTATGAAAGATTCATTCGATTATTCAGAATGTCGTTGTCCAATTCTCTTCGAAAGATCGCAACTCTGAGTATTATTTCTACAGATTTAATGAAATTCGGTGAATTTGTAAATACACTGCCAATACCTAGCTGTATGTGTATTATGAGATTCGAGAGTCTAAGAGGTCCTGCTCTTCTTGTTTTCGAATCTAAATTAGCTTATGCGCTTGTTGACAGTTTTTTTGGTGGTACAGATCGTCCGTATACAAAATTAGAAGGAAAAGAATTTACGCGCATTGAGCTGTCGATTATGCGCAAAGTAATGGAGCTCGGAATTAAAGACCTCGAAGAGGCCTGGACTCCTGTTCACAAACCAGATATCACTTTTATTCGAACCGAAGTAAACCCTCAGTTCGTCGGCGTTGTGCCACCTTCGGACGTTATAATTTCGACCACTTTTGAAGTGGAATTGGAAAATGCCAGCGGAACTATTGCGATCGTTATACCGTATGCAACGATCGAACCCATCAAAAATAAATTGAACTCTTCTTTTCAGACAGAGCTCGACCGTATTGACAAAGATGGTAGCGGAAAGATGGAAGAGCATCTCCGGAATATGGAATGCAATGTTCTCGTTAATCTTGGCTCTGCGGCAATAAGTGTCGGTGATCTGGTTAATTTGAATATTGGAGACGTGATTCCTCTTTCACAGGATGTGGATGGAGAACTTGATATTCTGGTTGAAGGTGTTTCTAAGTATAAGTGTTTTCTAGGAGTTTCCAGGGGAAATCGTGCAGTCAAAATTACGGGATTCTCTGAACGCGAATAAAGAAAAGGGAGAAAAAAAATGGCTGATGCTGCAGCGGAAAATAGTAATTTAGCCGGTAAATTGGAATCTATGGCTGCTGCCAGCGCTGGCGCCCCAAGTCCAAGCGGTGGCGGTGCACCCGCGGGCGGAGCGGCCCACCAGGGGCCGGTCATTCAGTCACTCGATTTCATTTTAGATATTCCCCTTAAAATAACTGTGGAATTGGGAAGAGCAAAAATGATTGTGCGAGATGTTCTTCAGCTCTCGCAGGGATCGGTTGTAGAGTTGTCCAAATTTGCCGGCGAGCCTTTGGAAGTTCTTGTTAATGAAAAGCTTATCGCACGTGGCGAAGTCGTCGTAGTAAACGAAAAATTTGGTGTTCGTATTACGGATATCATATCGCCTGTCGAAAGAATTGAGCAGTTGAAATAGGACTGAAAAATAAGGATTGTAATGAAATTTTCTTTTTTACTATTATCAGCAGCTCCACTTGCCATCTTAAGTAGTCAGAACTCTTTTGCATTGAGTAACCTAAAGCAAGTTCAGCTTCATGGTGACAGAGAAATTAGGCTCACATTTGATAAGCACGTAGAAAAGAATGAAATCGCCATTGACTACTTAAATGAAATTGTCCAATTGAGCATTCAAAACAGCTCCGTCTATCCTGCCAAGATCATGCCTTTGAAAGGAAAATTAGTTAAGAAGGTTTTTGCTTATCAATTCTCTCCGAAACTGATTCGTTGTCGATTTTCTCTAGATGAAAAGGTAGAGAAGTACCGAGATCATGTCCGAATTACTTCGGCTGGTCGTAACGTTGTTATAAAATTCGATGACGTTCGAACCGGAAAGAGCGAAGAGGTTTCAGCGGAAAAAGAGAAGGTAAATGAAAATACCAAAGTGAATTTAGTAACTCGGGAATCTGAAAAGGAAGATGAAGTAAACGAAGCAGAATTGCTCAATAGAGTGCTTCAAGGAACTGCACCGATTGTACCGGCTAAAGATTCAGACCAGAAGCCTGGGGTTATCAAGAGCTCATCTGAGCGTGTCTCATCTCGCGTTGGCCATAACCAAAATGCATCGTTCCTATTGCCTATAGTAAAAGTAACTGCAGTTAGTATTCTGTTAGGACTCGCGTTCTTCTTTGTACGAAAAAAGAAAGTCTTAGACTCTATTACAAAAATTGTTGAAAAGGGCATTGGAAAAGACAAGAGTTTAATTAACGTAGTTGCAAAATATTATCTTGATCCGAAGAAAAGTCTGATTCTGGTGCGAGTTGGGGGCAGGCTACTTCTATTAGGTTCCTCTCAGGAATCAATTCAAGTCATTACTGAGCTCGCAGAAGAAAATGTAAGAGCAACAGGTTCGGAAACAAAATCAAATGCGACCGAGCAGATGTTTGCAGACCTGATTACAAAGGAACAGGAAAAGGGTGAGTCGACCTTCGCTTTCAAGCAGGATTTTAGAGAAGAAGTAGCACAATCGGCGGATGTGAGATCGCGAATTCGCAGCCGATTAGAAGGCTTCAAATCGCTATGACTATCCGAAAACTCTCCAGCTTTCTCATCGGTATCGCACTTGGAATGCTAGTAATGGGAATTTTGAGTCCATACGCTGCAGACGCAGCCAATTACAATCCGGGTACATCCGGGCTGAATTTACCTTCTTTGAGTCTGTCCTTTGCAAATTCGGAGAAGCCAGCTGACCTAGTAGCCGTTCTTCGCATCGTGATTTTACTGACGGTTTTGACGTTAGCTCCTGCCATTTTGATCATGATGACGTCGTTTACTAGAATAGTAGTAGTTCTTAGCTTCGTCAGGCAGGCAATTGGTACTCAGCAAATGCCTCCAAATCAACTCATTGTAGGGTTATCATTGTTTTTGTCATTCTTTGTCATGGCTCCCACTTGGAAACAAATTACAACAACAGCCGTTGAGCCATACCTGAATGAAAAAATCTCTCAAACTATCGCTTACGAGAGAGCAGAAGCTCCTCTTCGTGACTTTATGTTTAAGCAAACACGTGAGAAAGATCTCGAGCTTTTTCTCTCCATGTCAAAAGAGGAGCATCCAAAAAACAGGGAAGCGGTTCCCACATATGTTCTGGTTCCATCGTTCATAATCAGTGAACTAAAAACAGCATTCCAAATAGGATTTATGCTGTATCTGCCTTTTTTAGTGTTGGATATGGTGGTGGCCAGTGTGCTCATGGCTATGGGTATGATGATGCTGCCGCCAGTTGTAGTTTCTCTTCCATTTAAATTGCTTTTATTTGTTTTAGTGGATGGCTGGGAACTAGTTGTCGGTAGTTTGGTTAAGAGTTTCGGTTAGCATGTTGGAAAAGGGGAATAGGCTGTGACAGAGGAAATGGTAATTTCATTAGCTACAGAAGCCGTAAAAACGACAATTTTTTTAGCCGGTCCGTTGCTTTTGTCAGCTATGGTGGTTGGTATTCTCGTCAGTATATTACAGGCTATTACACAGATCAACGAGGCCACATTGACGTTCATTCCAAAAATGGTCGCAGTATTAGTTGTTTTGGCAATAATGGCACCTTGGATGTTGGAGACATTACAGCAATACGCTAGTACAGTACTGGGAAGCGCAGGAGACTGGGTTAGGTGACTAGGTAAAAAATCATGTCATTATTTAACTTCAGTGAATCCGAAATTCTCAGCTTCTTTGCCGTGATTATCAGACTCAGCGTAGCTTTTGCCGTCATCCCAATTGTAGGAGATCGCCTAGTTCCAGCGCCACTTAAAGTACTTCTATCACTCTCGGTTTCAATTGTCCTTTTTCCAGCGTTAGTTAAGTCAGGCCATATTCGTGTAACGGATGCAACGATTTGGGCGAGCACGGTTGGGGGTCTTGTGGGTACTCTGGCGCTGGAAGTTGCGTTTGGCTTGCTAATGGGTTTCATTGCAAAGTTAGCTTTTGATAGCATCTCGATCGGCACAAATTTTGTGGGAACTTTTATGGGTTTTGCATCTGCCAGTCAATTCGACCCACACCAGGAAACTCAAACAGAAGTTATTGCTCAATTTCAGACTGTGATAGCTATGCTTCTTTTTCTTTCCTTGGATGGCCATCATTTAATTCTGAAAAGTGTTTTTGAGAGTTTTCGAATAATAGGAATAGGAAAAGTACACTTTTCAGATTCGTTAGCGAATAGACTCATCGAATTTTCCGGTGAAGCACTTAAATTTGGCTTCCAGATTGCCGCACCGATGGCCGTCACGATTTTCTCTGTTAACGTCGGTTTGGGCGTTCTATCAAAAGCCATGCCTCAACTTAATATTCTAGTGTTGTCGTTTGCGATTACCATTTTGGCTGGTTTAGTTGTTTTGTTTATGGGGTTTTCTGATTTTGAAGATGTAGTGGCAATGATCTTCGAGAGGTCATTGGAATGGTTAAAAATAGTAATGTCTCTGGTCGGGAGTTAAGAATTGGCTGATAAACGTGAAGACACCTCGCGTGAGGACTTAACAGAAGAAGCGTCGCCGTACCGTATTGAGGAATTTAGACGAAAAGGTATGGTGGCGCAGAGTCGAGAGCTCAATAGTCTCGTAGCTCTTATTGCGGTGGGCGCGACCGCTTATGGAATGTCGGACAATATCAGCCATCATCTTGCAGAACTTATGAAAGAGTTATTCCAAACAAATCTTTCTGCCAAAATGAATTTTTCCGATCCGGAAGTTCTTCGAACTTGTGGCAAAAGAATTCTAAACGTTTTGACAACCGTGGGGTTACCGGTTTGTGGCGCGGGTTTTGTTTTATCGGCTCTCTCGAGCGGCGCACAAGTAGGTGGTGTGTTTTCATTTGAGCCTCTTAATCCTGATCTTTCTAAATTAGATCCGATTCAGGGCCTAAAAAGACTGCTATCGGTGAAGCAACTTTTAGATGGACTAAGATTAATTGTAAAAGTGGTCTTTGTTTTAAGCATTGTCTACAGTATTTTGAAATCGGAGGTATTCTCCTCAATTGGCTATTATCATGTATCGTTATCCGAATTGCCATCGGTGTTCGCCAAGTCGGCTCAAACGGTTGCCTTTCCGCTAATTATTACGTTTATTGTATTTGCCGTTATAGATCTATTTATGCAACGTTATGAATTTAGTAAGAGCTTAAGACTAACGAAGCAAGAAGCGAAACAAGAATATAAAGAGCGTGAAGGTGATCCGCAAATTCGCGCACGAATTCGGTCTATTCAAAGAGAAATGGCTCGCCGCAGGATGATGCATGCCGTAAAGAAGGCGGATGTAGTCGTAACAAATCCTACACATATCGCAGTTGCTCTTGTCTATGAAAAGTCCACTATGTCGGCTCCCAAGGTAGTGGCCAAAGGCGCCGACTACGTCGCACAAAGAATCAAAGAAATTGCAGCAGAGGCTAACGTACCACTTGTGGAGAATGTCCCTCTAGCAAGAACGCTTTATAAGACGGTGAAAGTAGGACAGGGTATTCCTCATAACTTGTACCAGGCTGTTGCTGAAGTACTTGCGTTTGTTTATCGGCTTAGGAATAGGAGGCTATAAATATTTTAAAAAAATTAGCAGGCAACTCGGATCTTTTACTTGCTGTTGGGTTGGTGGCCATTCTAGCTGTAATGGTTATACCGATGCCAAGATTCCTAATCGATATTCTCCTTTGTGTGGGAATTGCATTTTCGATGATTCTCTTGTTGACGTCGGTCTATGCAACAAGAGCACTTGATTTTAGTATTTTTCCATCGCTATTATTGATTACTACTCTGTTTAGATTGTCACTCAACGTCGCTACTACCAGAGTCATTCTTCTTCACGGTGGCGAAGAAGGGGTTTCAGCAGCCGGTGAGGTAATTCGCTCATTCGGTGAGTTCGTTGTTGGAGGTAACTACGCAGTAGGTATAGTTGTGTTTGTTATCCTAGTTATTATCAACTTTGTCGTTATTACTAAGGGCGCCGGCCGCGTAGCGGAAGTTGCTGCGCGATTCACCTTGGATGCAATGCCCGGAAAACAAATGTCTATCGATGCGGATCTCAACGCAGGATTGATTAATGAAGATGAAGCACGTCGAAGAAGACAAGAGATTGCTAGGGAAGCTGATTTCTACGGGGCAATGGACGGTGCTTCCAAATTCGTTAGAGGGGACGCGATAGCCGGGATATTAATAGTCTTAGTCAACGTAGTAGGTGGAATAATCATCGGTACTTTTCAAAAAGGAATGGATATTGGTTCTGCAGCCTCCACGTTTACCTTGCTAACTATCGGAGACGGTCTTGTCACCCAGATTCCAGCCCTGATCGTTTCGACTGCGTCAGGTATTATTGTCACTCGTACGGCAACTAGCACAAACTTCAGTCAGGAAGTATCAAAACAACTTCTTATGAAGCCTAATGCATTAATTGCGGCTGCAGCAATTATGGGTTTTCTAGCTATTGTGCCAGGACTACCATTTATTCCATTTGTCATTTTGGCTGGAATCCTTGGATTTATGTCTTATAAAATATACGAAAAAGAAAAGAAGGAAGAGCAAGTCAAAGAAGAAAAGACAGTACAGGAAAAGCTCAAGCCAACAAACGAAAAGCTCGAAGCTCTGCTCAACGTAGACCTGCTGGAACTCGAGGTCGGATATGGCTTAGTCAGCATTGTTGATTCCGAGCAGAATGGGGACCTTTTAGAGCGAATTTCCAGTATACGCAAACAATTTGCTTTGGATTTGGGTGTCATTATTCCATCTTTGAGAATTAGGGATAACCTTGAATTAAAGCCGGGTGACTATCAAGTCTTGTTAAAAGGAGTAGTAATCGGCTCTGGGTCTTTGATGATTGGCCATTTGTTGGCAATGGACCCAGGTAATGTGGTTGAACCGATAGTAGGTATTACAACAAAGGAACCTGCTTTTGGTCTCGACGCCTTGTGGATTAATAGTCGGCAAAAGGATGACGCTATCTATGCGGGCTATACTGTCGTAGATAATTCGACGGTTATTGCTACTCACTTAACAGAAATGATTCGACAGAATATTCATGAGCTCCTAGGAAGGCAGGAGCTTCAAAGCTTAGTCGATGGAGTCAAACAAACTGCGCCAAAAGTCGTAGAGGATCTGATACCGAATTTGGTTTCTATGGGTACGATTTTGCGAATATTAAAAGCTCTATTGAAAGAGGGCGTTTCTATCAGAGATTTGAAAACGATTTTAGAGGGTCTCGCCGACGTCGCTCCTACCCAAAAAGATCCTACGGTACTTACAGAACACGTTAGAACTATCTTGGGCCGATCCATTACGAAAAAATTGGTCGGATCGGATGGCCAAATTACTCTCTTAACTTTGGATAAATCGATTGAAGAGACCATCGCATCTAGTTTGATCCAGACAGACCAGGGACAGCAGCTCTCTGTTGATCCAGATTTTGTTCGTACGTTCATATCAGAATTAAATCAGTCGGTAATCCGAATGCTAAATGACACGAGTCACGCGATTGTATTGTGTTCGCCCCTGGTTCGACCACACCTTAAAAATCTAATAGATAGGTTCATTCCGAACGTAATTGTACTTTCTCACAATGAAATTGCCCCCAATGTTTTGATAAAGTCCTTTGGAACAGTGAGGTTAGCATATGCAAGTTAAGAAATTCGAAGCTTCCACAGTGCAAGAAGCGCTGGAGCTTGTTAAGCGAGAGTTGGGACCGGAAGCGGTGATACTCCAAACTCGAAAGATCCGTAAAGGATTGGGACTATCCAAATCTTTAATTGAGGTCACCGCAGCGGTATCTGAACGTTCTTTAATCAACAAACAACGAGTAGAGTCAAGACTCCCTGATAAAAAGAAGGAATATGTTCGACAGCTTCCGGCTGAGAAGCAGGCCTCCCTTATTAATAAATATGCGGATCGACAAATAGAACGAGCAGAGAAGGTACGAGAGAAAGTCGAAATGAGTCAGCAAACAGAGTCGCAGGGGCAAAATCAACCGCAAGGGCGGAGAATCACTGCAACTCGCTATGCGGACATTATAGATGAACCCGGGGCTGAACTTGCCGCAGCGGTGCCGGAAGTGCCAAGAATGTCGGTACCAGCACCAGCTGCGCCAGCATCGGCATCAACATATAGTCTTGATATTGAAGTGCAGAATCTCAGGAAGATGGTCGAAGATTTGAAAAAAAAACTCAGATGAGTGCAGCTACATTTGGCGAAACGAGGGGTGAAAATAGCGTTCTGCAACAAGCATTTGAACACTTGGTGTTGAATGGAGTAGAACGCCGTTATGCTTGGCCATTGGTAAAACAAGCATCATTTGATGCAAAACCAACGGATCAACGTCAGCTCACGGATCGGATTGCAGAATCTATGCTAGGCGGTTTGATTGTTCGGGATCCGTTAAAAGATATCTTGGGAAAGCGAAAGGAAGGATCGAAGGGACCGGTTGCCGTTACTTTGGTCGGTGCGACGGGGGTCGGAAAGACCACAACTCTTGCAAAAAATGGCAAGCCTCCTTTCCGCTAAACGGGGAATGAAAGTAGGTTTTATCAATTTGGATCATGACCGAGTAGGAGCATTCGAACAGATTGGCACCTATGCAAAGATTTTTAATGTACCGTTTAGATCGGCGTATTCTCAGTCAGATCTAAATGCGGCTCTTATGGATTTTCAAAATCTTGACATAGTATTGATCGATGTAAGTGGATATTCTCCTAAGAATACAGATTCTTTAACTCAGCTATCGCAACTGCTGGCTCCAATTCCCGCTCTCCATATTTATTTGGTGCTATCGGCAACGACTCGGGATTCCGAATTATACAACATGATATCGCGGTTCTCGATATTTCATCCGCAGGGACTTATTGTCTCGAAGCTAGATGAGGCGGTTACCTACGGAGCGCTCTATAATATTGTCCAAAGTTCGAAAATGCCTCTAGTCTATTTTGGTACTGGGCAAAGAGTTCCAGATGATTTGGAAGACGCTACCGGTGAAAGAGTTGTTTCGTTAATTTTGGACTTCTAATTTAATGTCAATTCAATGACGCATAAATAGAAATAGTGAATAAAAGAAAAGTTCTGATAGAATATTTCTAAGGGGTGAGTGGGGGATGAGCCTAAATCAGGGAATTCAGAAATACAAAGAGAGCCTTAGAAAAGAAAAAACAACCAAGACTACAAAAACGGCGCCGAACAAAACCAACGTAAAAGAGAACAAGGCAGCTGATACGCCTGTGCAAAACGTTGAGCAGGTGGCTACTGAACAGGTAGTAGCGGTGCAAGAAGAAGTAAAGGCTCTGGAGCGTGAAATTGCCGAAGAGGTGGAACGTGAAGCAAGTTATACCTCTCAACTAGTAAAAGAGGATTTTACCCCGCTCAACAGTACGCGTGAACAGCTCGTTTTAGAATATGGTCATTTGATCAAGTACATCGCACAAAAAATTGCTGCAAGGTTACCTGCAAATATTGAACTGGATGATCTGATTAGTTCTGGAGTTATAGGTTTAATCGATGCCATGGATAAATATGATCCATCCCGCGATAATCGCTTTAAAACCTATGCAGAGTTTCGTATTAGAGGGGCTATCTTAGACGAACTGCGAGCACAAGATTGGGTGCCTCGATCTGTACGCGAGAAGGCCAAGCTTTTGGAAAGATGCTACGCAAAAATCGAACATGTAAAGGGAAGACAGGCTACCGATGAGGAAGTCTGTTCGGAATTAGGAATCAGTCAGCCGGAATTTCATGAACTACTAAACCAGGTACGAAGTGTTAACCTTCTTTCGTATGATGACCTGTCTCACTTCTCGAAAGCAGACAAAAGGGCACTGCACGGGGGAGGGGATAGTAGTACAAAGTCACACACTCCGTATAGTGAAGTACATATAGCATATATAAAAAAAATGATATCCGATGCTATTCAGGATTTACCGGAAAAGCAACGGCTCGTACTATCGCTGTACTACTACGAGGACCTAAACCTCAAAGAAATCGGACGTGTTCTGGATGTCACTGAATCGAGAGTGAGCCAGCTGCACACCCAGGCAATTTTGCGACTCAAAGCAAAATTGAAGAATCACTGGGACGAGTTTCTAACTCTCATGGGCTAATAACTAGCGCAAATTGCTCACATCGCAATTGGGATTCTTTCGCAGCGGGACTACTTTAGGCTACCTTGGTCCGATCGACTGCATGGGAGCAGACACCCAGACCGCTGGCAACTCGGGTCCCGAGATCAACGTCGATCTTAGTTAAATAGTCGTTGACCGCACGTTCCTGGATGAAACGCTCCACCCCCTGGCTTAGGTGCCAAACAATATTATTCACCAGATGGTCCCGATCGGTTGGCGACATTACTTGCCGGTAGAGCATGCCAGGCTGGGCGAAGTCATTGTCGTCTTTATGGGCTATATGGGCCGTGCGCATAATCTCAGCAGCCTCCACAAACCAACTGGGATCGTGGTAGTGCTTCGCATCTGTCCGTGGGCCACCGTAACTATTTGGCGCATATACAGGCTGGTTTCCGCTGTGGTGGTAGCGCATCGGGCCGTCTTTGCTGTAGTTATGCACTTCCTGGAGAGGCCGATTAACTGGCAACTGATCAAAGTTTGCACCAGTGCGATAGCGGTTAGAATCGCCGTAAGCAGCCATCCGCCCAAGCACCATTCTGTCCGGGCTAGGTCCAATGCCTGGGACAAAATTTGCCACCTGGAATCCCGCCTGCTCAACCTGGGCGAAGAAGTTCTCAGGATTTCGATCGAGTACCATCCGTCCAATTGGGATTGTTGGGTAGTCTTTATGCAACCAGACCTTGGTCAGGTCGAAAGGGTTGAATCGGTAGTTGGTCGCATCTTCGAAAGGCATGACCTGCATTTCAAGGCGCCAGGACGGATATTCTCTATGTTCGATCGCTTCGTTCAGGTCGCGTCGGTGGTAGTCGAGGTCCTCGCTACGCATGCTCCTGGCCTCGTCATCAGTGAAGTTCTCAATGCCCTGCTCAGTCTTGAAGTGGTACTTAACCCAGAACTTCTTGCCCGCCGCGTTCTCCCATAGATAAGTGCTGCTGCTGTAACCGTTCATATGGCGGTAGGTGCGTGGTGTGCCTCGGTCGCTCATGAGAATCATCACTTGATGGGCCGATTCGGGCGAGAGCGTCCAGAAGTCCCACTGCATGTTGTTGCTGCGCAATCCCGTGTCGGGCAGTCGCTGCTGCGAATGAATGAAGTCAGGGAACTTCATGGGATCACGGATGAAAAAAACCGGCGTGTTGTTACCCACTAGATCGTAGTTGCCTTCTTCAGTGTAAAATTTGAGCGCGAAGCCACGTACGTCGCGATCCGTGTCAGCATAACCTTCTTCTCCCGCCACTGTTGAGAAACGCACGAACATTGGCGTGCGCTTGCCAACTTTATTGAGGAAGGCGGCCTTAGTCCACTGGGTGACATTCGAAGTCACCTCGAAATAGCCGAAGGCGCCACTCCCCTTGACGTGGTACACGCGGCTAGGTGGACGCTCCCGAACGAAGTGGGCTAGCTTCTGATTTAGGTAGGCATCTTGCAACAGAGGACCGGCGGGGCCGACTGTGAGTGAGGTATCGTCGCTCGGCACTGGCGAGCCGGAGTCAGTCGTTGTTAGGGACGTCTGTTTTTCTTTTTTGCGCTGATCGCTCATGGCTTCTCCTTCAATTTCTAAAATGTATGACGATGTTCCAATATTTTCGGATTTACCCCCTAGGTTTTCCTTTCAGATTTACCTTATCGAGTACGAAGCGGATGTCCGAAGCTACTTTTTCAGCTTCGCCATGGACCCAGAAGTGCACGAAAAGTAATCGAGGTTTTTCGGTAACCATATGATTATGTAAGGCTGTAAGCTCCATCCCTCTTTCTCTCAGGGCATTCACTACGGGTTGGACTTCAGATGCTATAACGCCGATATCGCCAACCGCTGCTGCATTCTTGTTGTCCAGGGGCTGAATATCTATTCCGGTTTCCGGACCAAAAGCCGGCTCCATGACGATTCCGTTGTCCTTGATCTCATCAGCACGGGAAAAATGGTATTTCAAGACGCCGCCTACCCGACTGCTAACAATGCCCATGATGTTGTCTATACTGTCCTGACTAAAACGAACGGGGAAAGAATGCTCTTGGGATGCCTTAAAGGGTGTCCCACTGCGCTTGATGGCCTCTCGTAGGGCCTGCGCAAGTTTAACTGGGTCCCCATAGCCCATAGCGTGCAAGTACATCATTGCCGGTTTGAGCCGTAGTTCGTGATTATGAAGGCCCGTAATCTCAAATCCGCTTTCCTCAAGTTTCTCTGTCACAGCGCGGACTTCTTCATGCGTTAATGCGAGATCTGCCATTGCCATGGCATGATCTTCCATTTTCTGGAAGGCCACCCATGAACCGCGTAAAATAGCTGATTTGAGCTGAATCCCATCAATGCTGAAATTGAGATCGTCGCGAATGAGACTGATTTTGTAAATATTCCCAGGATAAAGTTTGCCCTCTTTACCCATAGCCTTTCCGACTTCGCTCCACTCGTGTTCTGCGGCAAAAGCAGGCGGAACAATCACAAAAAGGCTGACAACAAGTATTGTGGTCTTTAGAATTTCTCGCAACAGTCGTCTCATAGTTCTCTCCTTGTCGATTTTTTATTCTGTGCTGAAGAGGTAGCATGTTCCATACCGGCAAATATGGCTGAAGTCTTGTTCAAGCGCTGAAATAGAAGGTGCCGACAAGGCTCCAAAAAAAAGCAGGAATATCATTTGCACAGAAATACCCTTTGCTCCCAAATTTAATATGAGCACTACAGTCAAAAGGCTAAAACCTGTACCTAGCTACACCTAAGAGCTGAAATTGACTGATGAGGAATGGGAATATGCCTACGACGTCCCGCAAGGCTATTTGGGATGCCCAACTAATCGCGCTCTGGTAGTCAGCCACATTGAATACCGCCTTTTGTGGATCTACCACCCTGGACCTTTAGTTATTGGTAGTGTTAGACCATATCGTGATCAATATATATTATATAGTTATATAAAGGTGCAGTACCGACAGGGGGGCGTCGCAAAAGGATTCTTACACTATTAAGAATCTCGCGTAATCAGTACCAAACCCTAATAGCCGCAAGGACCTTACCTATCTTGCGCAAGTTGGGCGTAAAAATTCGCTACGCTCTGCTTTTCCTCTTCCGATGCTAGGGTAAACTCGATTCCTGCTCGATAGGGGAAAGCCTGATCGGTGAGAACATGGCTGTTGACGTTAAATTCCTGAGACCACATTATTTTTCCAGGAATGGTAATTTTCACAGGATAAGTAAAAGCCAGTTTAATCGGAAGCCCTTTAGCCAAGAGAGTCGCTGAGTAAACTCCCACACCATGTGTCGATAAATCTCTCAAAACAATACGAACCATCGTTTTTTCAGTTTGACCGGGGGTTGCCTTAGGATCGCCTTCAGATTCCGGTAGGTTGAACTCAAGGACTGCAGTTATTCTTTTGAAGTGGATTGGAATTCTTGGTTTGGATCTTTCATTTCTTTTCATATTAGAACCCAATTACCGAATCGTATCATTTAGAAGAGTTTTATTAAATATGCAGACCGAAGGTAAGAGCGTATCTTCTATCCTCAAACGTTCCTGTGTTCAGTCCCAACTCTTCTCCGTATGTTGCGATGTCCAATGTTAGGTAATGGAAGTCTATTCCAAATCCAGCAGCTAAATAACCTTGGTTAATTCCGGCTCTGAATGCAAAAGACTTCCAGTGTGTTTCGGCACCAAGATGGACTAATCGAAAGAAACTGCCGTTTGGGTTGTTAAGAACGTCGGTAAGTTCAAACGCTAGGACCGTGTCAGTCAGAAAAACCAGTTGTTTTCGTTCAGCGGCAACGCCCAGGCCATAGCTTCGAGGCTGCGAAATCGGATAGTTAGTGACTGACCCCATTTTGAATTGGAATTTATCATATTTTCCACCCAGAATATTCTGAATTGCGCCGCCTGCTCTAATTTTAAAATCAAGAAGTTCGGCAAAAGTATATGTGGCACCTAGGTCGAAGTCATACATACCACCCTGTCCGCCTAGGGAGGAAAGAGTAAGAGAAGTTCCCTGAACATAGTTAAGGAGGCTGTAATTAGGATTTGTGGAAACCCGATACATAACGTGTGCAGTAGCACCCACGGATAGGGCATCATCTTTGAGAAATTTGTACCCAAAAGTAAGTGCCGGTCCTGTGTCTACCAAAGCACCGAAATTCATATTATAGCTCTTTCGTATAAGACCGTTTGCTTGAATATTGGTAATCAAACCAAGTGCGATTGCCCATTTCCGATCTTCGTTCGAAGTAAGATAATATGCGGGAAGAATTAATTGCACTCTTCCGAACGAGTTATCTCCGGTGATTCCAGCAACTCTTGCAAGTGCATCGCCGCTGCCTGTAAGTTTGCTGACGTTGCTAATGGTGGTGCCTGTTGTTTCACCCGTGAGCTGAATGAGAGTAAATTTAGAGTAAGGGTTTGCGGTGACTCGAGCGGGATTATTAAAAAAGTTTTCATCAAAAATGCCAGTAGTCATACGGACGCCGCCCATTCCTGAACTTCGAATACTCCAATAGGGGCGAATTATCTGATCCAAAGCAAATGCAGGTGTATTGGCAAAGCACGTGAATGCGCAAAGGCTCAATGCAAGCCATTTATTTCGAAATTGCATTCTTATTCTCCTAGGTCCAATGTGAGTAACAGATGTCTGAATAGAGTTTTACTGGGAGTGGTGTCACTAGTGAGTAGTGTATTACCCGCAGCTAACTGAGTTGCAAAAGATTTACTAGAACTCCCTAATTTGCCCGTTGCGCCCATTTCAGTGATAGCCGTATTAATCTGGCTTGCAGCTGTTAGAATCATTTGATAGGTCGGCTGATTATTGCTTCCGGTATTTTGAATCTGTGCAGTTGTGGCGGAATTTAAATCAATGGTTGCTCCGGATACAAACTGATTCCATGTGGGGGCAACACAATCCTCACTGATAGTCACGATGTCAGAATCAGCTGCGTTCTTGCAACCAGTCGGATTTGTAGCAAAGTCTGTTTTGTTTAAGATCCCTGGAGTTGTCGAATTCGACGTTTCCGCCAATATTTCGGCCAAGAAGGCTGATGCCGCAATGAATCTGACAAGGCCTCGTGTTGAAGAATCTTGGATAGAGGCCACTTTTTGATAGGCGCTAAACATAGCCAAACGCAGAGCGTAGCCTTGGCTTCCAGTTGCTAGATTTGAAGCTAATTTTGTTATGAATTGACCACCGTCTGTGGCTTGTCCAACAGCTGCTTGCAAGAAGGTAGACATCGAGGCACCATTTTGGGCCAAAATTTCAAAAGCTTCTTCAGAGTTCTGTGTGTCCGCTGAGTTTGTTGACAGCTGAGAATAATAATTATTTGCGCACGTAAAATCTCCATGATCAAAACAAGCTCTGGCTGCGGAAAGAAGCTGCACGTCACCTGAAGGCTTATCCATAAAATTAAAAGCGTTACAACTCATTAACCCTAAGGAAAATGCAACCAAGAATAGACAAAATAATAGATATCTCTGCCTCAAGCGATACTCCCCTCCGTTTTAAAAAAAGTAATATTAGGAACAGTATGAGAGGGTGTGGATTTTGTAAAGTTTATCTTAACTAAATTTCGAAAGGAGTTATCCAAAGGAAATATCCAGAGGAAATAATACGACAAGCAAGATCAGACCCAGTGATTTTGTTTTGCTACTGAAAGAACTTTCTCTTCCAACTCCTTTAGAGTTCCAGAATTCTCAATGATTACAGTGGCAAAAGGTTTCTTTTGTTCATCTGTCCACTGGGAATGTAAAATCTTTTCTGCAAGTTGTTGAGAAAACTGATTTCGTGCTACCAGCCGCTTAATGCGGAGAGATTCAGGTGCAGTCACTACAATCGTTCCGTGAAGTTCTTTGTACCGTCCCGTTTCGATCAAGAGTGTCGCTTCATAAGCAATTACTTTGTGCCGAGGGGCCAATTCGAGAATTTTCTTTCGACTTTCTTTCCGTATATAAGGATGGAGAATTTGTTCCAAGTCTTTGCGCGCTGATGCATCGGAGAAGATTAAATCGCGTAGTTGATTTCGATCAAGCGACCCAAACCTCTTCTTTATCGCATCAATGACTTCGAAATTCGTTTCCATCAGTTGGCGAGAAATTTGATCAGCATCGATTACAGGTATATTTAAGTTATGTAAAAATAATCCAACAGCCGACTTCCCGGATGCAATTCCACCCGTTAATCCCCAGACTTGAGTTTTCTCAAGTTGCTTCGATTCATTCCACAACTGATCCATCTCAGGTAAAGATGACTCTTCTGGATTTTTCCCCTGATCCTTTAGCCTGCTTTCGACATGTCGAAATCTTCTTTCGAATTTGCTCAAAGTTGATCTCAGTGCATTCTCCGGACTGATCTTTAGTAAGTAAGCTACGTTGCACAGACTGAAAAACAAATCACCTAATTCTGATTCAACATGCTTTTTCGCCTGGTCTCCTGTCTGATCGTCTTTATGCTTTTCCCTATTTTTTTCAAATTCAAGGATCTCTGTTTTGAGTTCCGCCAACTCCTCTTCCAATTTCTCTACAGGGCCCTGGAGATCCGACCACTGAAATCCAACCTTTGTAACTTTTTCGATCACACGAGCGGCGCGTTGAAGGGCCGGTAGGCCGCGCGGTACTCCATCCAAAATGCTTGCGTCGGGTTGGGTTCCTGATTTTTCCTTAGCTTTCTCTTTTTCCCATCGTTGAAAAGCGAGCTCCTCCGTATGTGCTTTGGCGTCACCAAAAACATGGGGATGCCGTCGTACCAGTTTTTCGTTTAAAAACTGTGCGACATCATAGAAATTAAAAGCGTTCATTTCGTCTGCCATTTCAGAATGAAGTAGGACCTGCATCAAAAGATCGCCGAGCTCCTCTTTCAGGTGAGTTCGGACTGGCTCTGTCTTTACCTCTTCCTGCTTAGCGATTTGATCGAGAATATCTAAAACTTCATAGGCCTCTTCAATGAGATAGGGCCTAATACTTTGGTGCGTTTGAGCACCATCCCACGGACAACCGCCTGGGGCGCGCAGCCGATGGACGGTTTGAATCAGTTCTGCTAGGATACTGGCTTGGGTTTCGTTCATGGGAGATAGAAATACACCAAGTTTTGAATTTTGGCAGAACTTAGCAGAGCGACGGATGCAAAAAATCCTAAGATACGCTTTTGCAGCAACTGGCCTACGCCGCTTGGGTCCGACCCAAACGCCATGGCAGGCGAGCGTACGCTTTGTCAACCGACCAAAAATGGCTCGACTCAACTACCAGTACCGCCGCAAGAAATATCCTACTGACGTCTTGAGCTTCCCGTCTTTCGGGCCGTTCCGAAAAGCTGGGATTCTCGGAGAAATCGTGATTTGCCTTCCTGTGCTAAAGGCACAAGCATTGCGATCGCATAAATTCGGCCCGGAACTCGAACTCGACGTGCTCTTAGTCCATGGCCTGCTCCATTTGCTGGGTTTAGATCATGAGCGAAACGCTCAGGAAGCGCGCAAGATGAGTAGATGGGAGCTTTATTTATTAAATAAGCTGAAGGCCCCAACTTCGGATTTGGGTTTAATAGATAGATCCATAGCAAAAGTTTAAATTGCGATTTGAGTTCTCAGGGGAGCTTGGCATTTGCGCACCTAGAATTGATAGGAATGCACTTGAACTGCGGCTGAGGGTCCTGTAATTAGGAGGGCTATGGCAACTTTATCCGGTCTGACCGTTCTTTCTCCGTACGAAATTGATACTCGATTAAGCGAGTTGAGCCAGAAACTAGATTTCCTACGAGGTTCGCTTTGACCTCGCTTCAAAACAAAGGCGCATTCAGGAGCTGACGGATTTATCCCTGCGAGACGGCTTTTGGAATGACCACCGAAAAGCCAAGACTCTGACACAGGAAAAATCACGGCTCGAATCTGAAATCAAGGAATTCACTGAGCTCGAGGGCGCATTTAACGATGCTCAGACACTCTTCGAATTGGCGAAGGAAGAAAAAGACGAGAAAGCACTAACGGAAGTCTCAGAGTTAGTTACTAAGCTCGCGCCACAGTTCGAGCGGGTCGAATTTCATAAAATGCTCTCCGAAGAAGGGGACCCGAAAAACGCCATCCTCACCATCAATGCCGGTGCAGGTGGAACAGAGTCGCAAGACTGGGCGCAGATGCTATTGCGCATGTACCAGCGTTGGGCTCAGGATAAGGGCTTTCGGGTAGAGTTGATCGATGCACTGACAGGTGAAGAAGCCGGTATCAAGAACGCCACTCTCAATATTATTGGTCCCTACGCCTATGGACTTCTCAAATCAGAAGCGGGTGTGCATCGTCTGGTGAGAATCTCACCATTTGATTCGAACGCAAGGCGTCATACCTCTTTCTCCAGTGTTTTTGTGACCCCCGAAGTGGATGATGATTTTGAAGTGGTAATCAATCCCGCCGATCTACGTATCGACGTATACCGCGCCGGTGGAAAAGGTGGCCAAGGCGTAAACACGACCGACTCTGCGGTTCGAATTACCCACATGCCATCGGGGATTGTTGTAGCTTGCCAGCAAGAACGATCGCAGATCAAAAATAAAGATCTCGCGATGAAAGTTCTGCGATCGCGCCTTTACGAACGTTACCTAGAAGAAGAGCGGAAAAAACAAGCTGCGATCGAAGAGACTAAAAAGGATATCGCTTGGGGCAGTCAAATTCGGTCTTATGTTCTGCATCCATATAGAATGGTGAAAGACCACCGCACCGGATTCTCCGTTGCTACTGCCGAAAAAGTTTTGGACGGTGAACTCGATGAATTCATACGTTCGTTTCTCACTTGTCGAATTACGGGGCAGTGGGCAAAAACTGGAGCGACAGACGACCTAACATAGGTTAAGATACCGAATGGACAGTTGGTGAAAGGCTGTTCATTCAATCTATTTAACCTGGAGTCGTTCATATGGGGAAGTCGAGCACAGGGAGCAATAAATCAAGTCATACGCAAAGCAGCGGGGCACAATCAGAAAAACAAAGTGACGATTACGATGCGCATCGTAGTAAAAACAAAAATAGTCGTCCTACCGGCAATGGAATTCAGGGCGATTTCGTAAAAAAGCTCGAACCTTTTCTCGAGGGTCTCTACAAATATTATTTTCGTTGTGACGTTACCGGTTGGGAAAATATGCCGGCGGATAAAGCGTTGTTTGTAGGCAATCACAATGGAATGATTACTTACGAAGTATTGATGATGTTCTACGCTTGGTGGAAAAAATTTGGCAATGAGCGAAAAGCCTTAGGTTTAGCGCATAATGTCGCGTTAAATAATCCGTTCTTTAAGTGGCTAATTCCAAAAATTGGTGCAATTCCCGCAAATCCTGAAAAGGCTTTAGCAGCTCTGAATAATGGCTATTCTTTACTTGTGTATCCCGGGGGGGAGAAAGAGGCATTTAGGCCCTACACTGAACGAAAGAAAGTCGATTTCTATCAGCGAAAGGGTTTTATTCGTCTCGCGCTCAACGCGAAGGTGCCTATCGTTCCAGTTGTGAGCATCGGGGCTCACGAGAGCTACGTCATCCTTAGCCGTGGCGAAGAAATCGCCAAGAGACTGGGCTTATATGACAAGTATCGCTTACATGGAGTTCCCATCACTTTTCGATCGCTCTTTTTGATGTGGTGTCTGACAACGGGCGTTTTTACTTTCTTCCCGCTGCTCTTGGTTCCATCTGTGGCGCTGAGTTTATTCATCCCCATGCCCGCTAAAATGACTTTTAAAATTCTGCCGCCTATCGATGTGACTGCTTTGTACGATCACTCAAAAGATGAGGAGTCTAATCTCCAGACTATCTATAATCATATCTTAGCGGCGATGCAGAGCGCCCTGACGGAAGGCTATGCGCAGCGGAGACTTCCGGTTATAGGGTGACGAGAGGTCAGCGGTGCGTCTTCAGAAAGCGTCCGTTGTGAATGATGAACTGCGTGTCATTGAGATTGGGATTGGGATAGAGATGGCGAAGAGATCTTGACGACGGCGTGAACGACAGCTTCCTTTACTTTTTGGACTTCTTCTTTCGAAGTACCGTCGCCTAATTCAGTGTGAATTGTCTGATAGAGATAGTCGAGGCTCGTTTTGCCCTGCTGTAGGTTCTGTCCTATTTGGAAGCTAAGATTTCTGGCAAAGCTCTCATCGTAGCCAATATTCCGAAGCTCTTCGATGAGAAAATCATGAAACTTAGTGAAGTTATAAATGTTCTCCTTATTTTCCTCTGCGGTAACAGGTGGCTGCTGATGGGACTTCGCTAATTTCGCGCTGTTTCCACTGGCAGACCCAATTGCTTTGGGGGCCGGCGCTTGGGTGGAATCAATAGGCTGAGAGGCCTTGATGCTCTTAAGATGGGCTTCGGACTTTACGTTGTTTTGCAAGCCGTTTAGATCCGCACCTTTGTTTTGGACCATATATCCTGTTATGGCTGAGATAACAGCAATTATAAATAAAAAAAAGATAATCAAAAAAACGGGAATTGATTTAGGCTTTTTATTGAGTAAGGTTAGCATTTCAATCAATTCCCGTAGCATTATTGATCCTTTCTTACCAGCAGCTGCTTAGGTAGAAGCTGATGGAACGAGCCTCTTCATCTCGCTTGCCTTCATGGTAGGTGTTTTTGCAGCAATCCTGCATTTGCAACGAGATTCTGGCTTGATTACAGTCTGAGAATCCTCCTCCTGATACCTGGCAGGTTTTTCCAATCGCGAGTTTTCCCCAGCAGGAGTGCGTTCCAGTAGCAGATTTAAATGCAGGAACAGTTCCTGGTCCGCTGGGAGCTCGTGGAAAGCCAGGCCCAGGGAATCCTATGGGAGGTCCCATAAAAGCGTCATCCTGAAAATCCCGCGAAGTTTGTGGAGAGTCTGTGAAGGCAGACGCTGTGAGTACTAAAAAAGATAAAACACTAGCTGTTAATATTTTAAGACGATTCATAAAAATTATTTCCCCTTGCTTAGTAGATGTCGTGTGAATGAAACATGCAGGCGGCTTGTTTTATTGCAACACGGAATAACGCAGGTGCTTCAGTTCGTCAAGATGGATTATAAAATAATTTATGAATATTATTTAACAATATAAATATTATTATAAGAATAACTTTAATTTTAATGCGCCTTTAGAAAACGTACTTAAATCTCGTGACATGGCGTCGGACCTTCAACAAAAGGCGCGTGCGAACGGTTTTTTAGAATGTGCAGTTCTGCATGGGGCAGGTGATCTTGCGTTGACATAATCCTCTAACTAAAGAAAGAGGATTCCCTTGGTGCTTTCGCCACCCTTATGTATCGCCGGCGTGAACGACGGCGTTTAAAAAATGAAATTTATGATAAAAGTTTTCACCGCATCCGGAAAAGCCAGACAGTATTCTAGACTGAGCATCCCTCCCAAAGACTGGCCGAGCAAGTGAATTTTCTTTAGCCCGAGACTCTGCCGCAAAATGTATGGACTGGAGCGTATCCTGAAATGCATTAGATGGACATCACAGCCCACCTGAAACTAGCGGCAACCAACATGCAGCATTAAAAATGACAATATTTGAAAACCAATTGACATTGCCCCTATCCTAGAATACTTGTTGCTCTTCCGTAAAGCGCGGGGGTGTAGTTGAGTTGGTTACAACGTCGCCCTGTCACGGCGAAGGTCGTGGGTTCGAGTCCCATCACTCCCGCCAATAGCAAAAGGTCCGAAAGCATGCTTTCGGGCCTTTTGCTATTTAATGGGTCATGCCCCTCGTTTTGATGGAGAGCTACCAGAGACCCGGTGCTGATAATAATAGTGTACTAAAAAATACGGGTTTAGTTGCTGATTTAAATGCGCCGTGTTATTTTCCTGCGCTATGAAGTTTGAACTTAGGAGCAGTCTAGCTCTTTTATTTGTGGTGTCGTATTCATTGTCCGCATTCAGGCACTCACCGTTGAGCAAGTTAGAGAATTGAGTATTTACGGCAGCCGCGTTAGCGCAATCACAGCTCTGCAAATGACTTACTTTTCGCCTCAACTGATTTCTGGATTTGGTGCAGATGATCGTCTCAGAAACTTTCTGACTGACGAGCATATCCCTCAGCTTACCCAAGGACAGATTCAAGCGCTCACTATTGAACAAATTCGAGAGTTACGAATTTACAGTGGTAGACGGCAGGCGTTGCTATCCCGTCCTGGTTTGTTGACTCCTGCCCAAAGACAGGCATTACAATAGTAATAGTGGATCTAGGCCGCTGACTGTAAATTTATACGGTAAGGCGCATAAACTAAAGCATTGCAGTAGAATTAGTCTTAACATATTTAACATTAGTATTGAACATAAAGAATATTTATTATAATTCTATTTATTATTTGCAATTGTGAATTATGTAATTGTGAATTTTAAATAAGGATAAAAAAATGAGAGATATCTATTTATTAGTATTAATGTCGCTCTATTGCTGTTCTATAACTGCTGCATATGCTAGCGAACAAAAAGAACAGGCCCCCGATCCTTTCGCTTTAGTTGTACAGAGTTCTGAGGGTCATCAAACAGACAAGCTTGGTACAGACGAGCATTTCGAAGATTTAACTAATTCTCTTTTAAATCCCATTAGCTTTGATAGCTCAAGTTCTTCATTTTCTGGACAGTTATTGGACTCTCCACCACTGAATCCGTCGTCTCATTTTACTCCTGTAATGCCGATGTCTCTGGCTTCGTCAAATACTTCACAAAATAGTTCGTATCCACGAACTCTGGTACAAGGATGTTCACCAAGTGGTCCTTATAGCGTTCTTCCTATAGCTCAATGGCAAATGGAATCTGCTAGGGCCGCTGTACTTCAACAGAGTACTTCACCCAAGAAGTTACCTCGGAAGGTCAGTTCTTCTAGTTACTCATCTACTCAAAGTGGTTCCTCTACTCATTCTTTAGCTAATGTATTGGCCAGTTCGTCTAGTTCATTTGGTAGTTCATCTAGCAGCGCTTCTTCAGTGGGCTCAAATTTCACTAGTAGTACGAGCAGTTTAAGCAGCACCACTTCACCTAAAAAACGTTCCGCAAGTCCTCGAAAGAGAAAAGCACCCGCTTCAAATTCCTCATCCTTGCCACAACAGCCGCTGCCTGCAGGAAAAGGTTCCCCAGTAAAGCGTCCTCTCTACGGGACTCCTTATGGGTGCGGACACTGCAAAACGGCCATTAACAGTAAAAAGAACCTTCTTGCGCACATAGAACTCTATCACCCCGAGAGCGGCCGTAACAAAGTATCTGTCTGTAGAATTTGCAACTTTATTAGCTTCACTGATTCTGACCTAAAATGGATAGAAAAGCATATGGAAGAGCAACATAAGGGACGCTAAACGCCACTGCGTTTCAAATGCTTCCTGGGACCTGGTTGCAATCCAAACGAAATTAATCAACGTATTGATCACATCTAGGTAAGGAACTGTGCTAAAAGGTCCTCTTTACAAGAAAAGAGAAGTCTATTGTGCTTAAATTTAACGAATTTAATTTAAATCCGTCACTCATGCGCGCTATTACCGAACTTGGCTATGAGAAGCCTAGTCCCATTCAAGAGCAGGCCTTGCCTATTCTCCTAGGTGATCCCGTTGATTTCTTAGGGCTAGCGGCAACGGGAACCGGTAAAACCGCTGCGTTTGCGATCCCCCTGTTAGAAAAGATAAACAGCTCCAGACGAAATGTTCAGTCCCTTGTTTTGTGTCCTACACGAGAATTAGCTTTACAAGTAGCTGATCAGATCAACTTATTGGGAAAGCATATGGGCATTCAGGCTCTTGCCGTTTACGGTGGAGCCAGCTTTGCGGATCAAATGCACGGGCTCAGACGGGGAGTTCAAATTATTGTAGGAACCCCAGGTCGTGTTGTGGATCATATAGAACGAGGAACCCTTGAGCTAAACAGCATTGAGACGGTCGTACTTGATGAAGCCGATGAAATGATCTCCATGGGATTTAAGGATGAACTCGAAAAGATTCTGGAAAGTATCCCAGAGGAATATTCCAACATCTGGCTTTTTTCGGCCACAATGAGCAATGAAGTTCGTAAAGTAGTGGATGAATATCTGGACGATCCTAAACAAATCCATGTCAATAAAACAGAACTTCTCCCAGAAGCTGTAAAACAGATCTATTACGTAACTCAAGAAGCCAATAAACCAGAAGTACTTTGTAAGTTGGTCGACGCGGCTGATGATTTTTATGGGCTCGTTTTCTGCCAGACTAAAGCTTTAGTAGTAGAGCTGACTCAATATCTCAAGGGTCGAAATTATTTAGTCGACTGCCTTCACGGAGATATGGATCAAAAAGCACGCGAGCGCACGGTAAAGGCATTTAGAGAACGCAAAGCTAGCCTGCTCATCTGTACGGATGTCGCGTCTCGAGGGCTGGACGTTAAAGATATTACTCACGTCATTAACTATTCGCTTCCACGTGAATTGGATCATTATATTCATAGAATCGGTCGAACTGCTCGTAGCGGAAAGTCAGGGTTCGCTCTTAGCCTCGTTACAGCCAGCCACCGCGGGCTCATTCCTCAGATTGAAAGATTGACGAAAAGACGGATTGAAGAAGGACAAATTCCTACTCGCAAAGATATTGGACTGAAGAAAATTTCAAAAGTATTAACACGATTTGAAAATCAAACTTCATATATGCGCGTTACTGAATTGATGGGTAATTCCTGGAAAGACGCTATAGCCGGGATGCTTCCTGAGGAAATTACAGCTCGTTTTCTTTCCATGATGTTGCCGGAGATATTCGCCACGCGCGAGGAACTAGATGCGCATAAGTCAGTGAATCATAGTCCGACACATCACAATCACTCCGATGCAAGGGAAGGTAATCCCCGACGTGAGACAGACCACCGGGCAAATCATCGAAAAGATCGTCAGGCAGACCGCCGGGGGGATCATCGGGCAGAACACCGATCAGACCATCGGGCGGAAGGTCGGCCGAATCATCAGGATCGAGGATTTGTAAAAAAAGACTCGCATTCAAAAAAAGGAGCGCAAAAAAATCACCGCTTCATCTCTCGTCATAATAATGGCAAGGGTAACGACAAGGGCAAAGGCAACTTTCAGGGGAACTCGCAAAGAAACTCCCAGAAACATTTTGCGCGATAATGGATTGAGCTAGTTGGAACGAAGTTTGGAATTAATGCCTTATTATATTGTAGGTATTCTTGTTATTTTAGTTGGGTTTGTGATTCTTCTCGCCAGTGACTACTATGCTAAAAATCCGGGTAACTCTCATTACAACAGTAATTATATCAATAATAGCTCTATACCCGAATCGAACTAAAGGTAGATAGCGGGATTACTATTTTGAATACAGTTCCCTCTGCGGCTGAACTCTGAAGTGTAAGTTTCCCAATGAAAGTTTCAACGATAGATCGCACAATAGCCAATCCCAATCCCCACCCTTTTACTTTATAGTCTTGTTGACCGACTTTAGCGCGTCCAAATGGCTGAAGAATTACTTCTTGATCTTTGGGTAGGATGGGATTGCCGTAGTTTTTAACGGATATGACGAGATCCTCGTTTTCATCTGAGATAAGTAGCATTACTTGAATAGCTGTATCCGAGCAGCCGTATTTGACGGCATTTTCGACCAGGTTATCAATCATTCGTTGAATTTCCTGGTCGGGCCAAACTCCGTCAAAATCGCCTCTCGAAATGAATTCGAAACGATCTCCGTAGCGCAAAGTTGCTTCCTTCAAAGAATCTGAAATAACTTTTTTGAGGTCGCAGTGTTTGTATACCGGATTTCTTTTCTCGCCGGCTCTGATATGAGCGAGGTCAAGCATGTTTTGAATCATCCGATCTGCGCGATCCACATTGAATACAATCCGACCCAAGGTGTCTTGATTCTCTTTAAAGCCACGTGGGTACCGTTTTAAAAGTTCAGCATTGGCACGGATTGCTGACAACGGATTCCTTAAATCGTGAGACAAAGAGGCGATAAACATTTCTCGATCTGATTCTAACTTTTTACGATCCGTAGTATCCATCACTCCCACAGTCAGTCTGATACGATTTAATTTTGGATCAGATGTCGCTTTTCCAAATGCGTGAACCCAACGAATCGTGCCGTCCTTCCGTACGATGCGATGCTCGAAGTCATATCCGGTTTTTTTTCCTGCTAAGACTGCTTTAATTTCATCCGCAACACCCTTGCGATCATCTGGATGAAAGCTCTCAAACAAGTCGTTCAAGTCAAATTTTGAATTGGGATCGATACCAAAAATGCGATCGTGTTCGATTGTTCTATAAAAAGTTCCATCATCTAGAATGCTGGAGATTCCTAGTCCTGTAGCATTAATTGCAAATTCCGTCAGATCTCGTTCCTGCCGTTCAAACCGATGTCTATTTTTAAGAGTGTGACGAGGACGCTGATTTCGGACCGGGCTTGTTTTTTTCAAGCAGCCCCTCGTATCTTTTGATGGAGTGGTGACAGCCGTGGTCGAGGAGGCTGCCTTTCCCGAAGTGCACGATCCAACATCGTCGTTAGGCCATCAAAGCTGTATGGCTTGGCAAGAAAATAAGGTGTGCCAATAGATTCTGCTACGGAACCGAGATCGTCAACCGCTGACAGAAGCATAATCGGGATGTCTTCACGTCCTGCATCTTCAATCAAAAGACGATAGGCCATTTGCGGACCGTTCAGTGTTGGCATATCCACATCCAGCAAGATGATCTCAGGATACTCCTTCGACACTTCCGCTAAGCCCTCTTCGCCATTTGATGCTTGTCGAACTAAATGACCCATTAACCCTAAGAATGCTACTAGAGGAATTGCAACCTGTGGGTCATCTTCAACTACTAAGATTCGAGCCACGCGTATACTCCTTTCCAGTCTGCATGCAAGGCATGGACCTCCGAGGGCATTTCTAAGTCGGCACGGTACCGGGGTCGAAAATCGAAAAAAACTTCTCTATTGTCCTTGAACCCGGTATTGTTGTCTGGTTAACTTTCGCCATTAACGCTTAGGCATGAAAACTCCAAGGAATCAAAATATGAAAACAATAAATATCGGAATTGAGGAAAAGGATCGACGGAGAATTGCCGAAGGACTTTCAAAGCTTTTGGCCGATAGCTATACGCTCTATCTCCAGACCCATAATTTTCACTGGAACGTAAAGGGCCCAATGTTCCGCACGTTACATCTCATGTTCGAGGAGCAGTACACGGAGCTCGCTCAGGCGGTCGATTTAATTGCCGAGCGTATTCGTGCTTTAGGATTTCCCGCTCCTGGTACTTACGCGGAATTTATAGAACTCTCGTCAATCAAAGAAGTCCGAGGAGTACCGGACGCGCAGAAGATGATTGAGATTCTGATTGACGGACAAGAAGCGATCGTCAGAACAGCACGGTCAGTATTTCCCACGGTCGACGAAGCCGGAGACGAGCCGAGTGCAGATCTTCTCACTCAACGCATGCAAACTCATGAAAAAGCGGCTTGGATGCTGAGAAGTCTTCTTGCCTAACGCGAAGGCGAATCGGCGCGGAGAGATCGGTGGAATTTGAATATCGTTATGAGCAGAATAAGGTTAAGGTAGGTTCGCTACAAAAGGGGAAAATCTAGCATGTCAGAAATTTTTAAAGAGTCTAACCTGAAAACTTATGCCCTAAAATCTCAGGAGCGGATCTCCCAAAACTCAGCGGAATCTTACCAGTTTATTGAAGTGAATCATCCAGAACCTCATATAGGCAGGACAAAGCAGCTTCTAGCTCGTCATCCAGAACTAAATAAGCTCTTTGGAAATACTCCTAGTACTGCTTTTCATGTTATTGCCTGTGTTTCTGCTCAAATTCTAATTGGGATTTTTCTCAGCCATTATTCGGCATGGATAATGCTCCCAGTCGCGTGGTGCGTCGGAGCTATTATTAATCATGCCCTTTGGGTCTTAATCCATGATTGCACCCATAATCTTGTATTTAAAGGCAGCACCGCTAATCGCTGGATGGGAATGGTTTGCAATCTTCCTCTAGTGTTTCCGGCTGCAATGGGATTTAGAAAATACCACCTCTTGCACCATCGCTATCAGGGTGAATTTGAACGAGACGCGGATCTTCCAGGACCAATGGAAGCGAAACTCGTTGGAAGCTCATCATTTCGCAAATTCCTCTGGCTCCTTAATTTTTGGGTAATTGAAGGTGTGGTTCGCCCGGCACGACTCAAAGGGGTAAAACTTTGGGATCGCTGGATTTTCATCAATTTGGCAGTTCAGGTTGTTTTTTCAACCGGACTCATCTTCTTTTTTGGTTGGAACCCCATGTTTTACTTGATGCTTTCGACGATTTTTTCAGTGGGGCTTCACCCCGTCGGAGCTCGCTGGATTCAAGAGCATTACGTGATGGTACCGGGGCAAGAGACTTACTCTTATTATGGCCCTTTTAACTGGTTTTGCTATAACGTAGGATACCACAACGAACATCACGATCTCATGGCGGTACCCTGGTCTAGGCTTAAAGACGTTAAGCGAATTGCTCCTGAATTTTATGAGCCACTCTATAGCCATAGCTCTTGGAGTAAACTTCTCCTTCGATTTCTATTCGATCCAAAGCTGAACCTTTATTCTCGAGTAGTCCGAAAGGGCCAAACTGCGGCAAAAAAGGCTAAGCCTTTGGTACGGGAACACCAGCAAAAGGTGGCTGTCCCATCGTGAGAATGCTTGTAATGCTATCGAGTAAGCTCAAAAATCAGAAGAGCTGCGCGTTGCGCTTGAATAACCAGAGAATCCAGATCTAAAGTTTCCTTGGGCGAATGTTCGTCGGTTCCATTAGCGCCAATGCCAACAAGGCCGGCTGAGACATAAGAGGCGATATAAGAAATATCGCCGCCGCCGCGGAGATCTGGCGGTTGAAGCTGAAGTTCTCCGGTGCCCAATCTTCTGCTAATTTCATTATATTTTTTGAATAACTGGAGATTCGCGTCTACCGGGGGCATCGGAGGTATTGCATCCTCAAACTGCACTGTAGCGCTTGTACCCGGTAAACTCTGAGCGACAATATTCTCTATTCGTTTTTTCGCGTCTTTTCCCTGGTCCTGCGTTAAATAGCGCAAGTCGCCTCTGGCAACGGCTGTGTTGGCAATAATATTTGTTTTTCCAAAGCTATTGCCTTTTCCCGTGCTCTTGTCGAAAGAGACTTCCGTTCCGCCTAGAATAATACCTGGGTTAAACGTTAAATTTTTCTCGCCGCTTAATTTAACTCGCATGTCATTGAGAATTCGTGCTATCTCAAAAACGGCTCCGTTACCAAGATCTTCATTAAAAATCACTGAAGAATGGCCTTGTTTCCCTTTAACTTCGAGCATCCAATGGGAAGTAGCTCTTCTGCCAACGGAAATCATTCCACGTGTGGTAGCTTCAAAATCCAGAGCAATATCGCTTTTCTTGGCGAGGTCCACCAGAGGTTTGCGCGAAATCGATGTTGGTTTTCCGCTATTTTCCTCATCTCCTGTGAGTGCTATTCGGATTGTCGTATTTTCCAACGCGCCGGCAGCTACGAGTGCTTTCAGCGCGTAGAGGATAATGACGTCACCACTTTTCATGTCCGTCACTCCTGGTCCAAAAGCTTTATTGCCGCTGCGGCTAAACTTTTGAAAAGGGCCATCTTTTGGAAAAACCGTATCCAGGTGTCCTATTAGCAGCAGCCTTTTACCCTTTTTTCCCTGCCGTTCAGCAATTAGCGTTCCTGCTCGCTTTGTCGCTTTCGCTCCGTTTTCCCAACGCGTCTTAAACCCCAATGCTTCAAAGTGGGGCTTCAACATCTCGCCGATTTTCTCGACTCCTTCGATGTTTTCCGTCCCGCTGTTAATATTCACCAACTTTTCGAGCAGAGATATTTCTTCGTTTTTTCTTTCAGAAATATACTCACTCATCTGACGTTCCATTGGGGAAAGCTGGTCGGAAGATAACTGGTTGGCTTGGGACAGCGGCGGCGAACTTGGCAGAAAAAAGAGCAGCGATAGAACAAGAATACGGAAGTGCATCGTAGAAATTTCGCACAGAAAGGACGTCATTGCAATTTTTGTGGGCAATTTTCGAGAGCGGTTTTACGATGCTGAGGGGGCTCTATTCCACCTTATGGAAAAACCTAGTTTAATCACGCAGGCGCGCTTCAATATCGTATTCTTTTTCGAATTCCTTGAGACCAGCATTATTTATTAGTCGTCTGACTTTTCGATAATCTAAATCGGATACTCTCTTGCGATCACGCATATCTTCGAGATTGTCCAGAGCTGTCTTTCTATTTCTCTCGAGCTTCTCCACATAGATGCTAGTTTGTTCCCAATTCTTTACTTTGGAGCCTTGGTATCCCGATGAGGTATCCCAAGCGATTGAAAGTGGCCACGTAAGGACGTCTACAATACCGAGACCTATTTGCCCTGTGTAGAATGATCCCACGCCAGGTAAAACTCCAAGCCAAGCTCCTGTAGTAGGATTCTTATCTTGAATGGCTATTCCTTCTTGCTCCCATCTTGTTAATTCGTATTCCTGCTTATTATTCAAGGATGCACAGCCAAAGCAAAACGTGAGCGCGACTACAGCAATTAGAGTTTTCATGAATTTCCTTCCCATAACATTAGATGATCTTATTGACGACTTTACGCATGATGTCAATCAGAAATTCCGAACACGCTTATGTGCATCAATACTTGCACAAGTGGCTCAATAATTGAATTGGTCAGAGCGTGTTTGTTCTTTTAATCTCCGCTTATAAATCGATACAGCGTTTTGAGCATCCTTCTCAGGATCTGGGAATACGTCATTACATTCATGTGCATAATAGTATTCCCGATAGTCGTCAAATTGTGACAAAGTCTTGTCATAGGCAGTAGGACCCACTTTATATTCGTATTTGAATAGTTGAAAATATTCTCTTAATCCGTTCTTATCAGTAACGCCATTGCTTAGCGCTACTGCAAAAGCGGGTTTAACAATACTTGATATTCGTTCCAGGCATTGTTTAGTACGTATATCCGAGGTACTGGACATCCTATTTACTACATTAGAACTAATCGGTTCAGGGCTAACTGCATTTGCCGATGCAGCCCAACCAGCTATAGCGACCGCAATGACACTTATCAAGAATCTGCCTGCCATACTCGTCTCCTTATTTTTAAGAATCGGTACCAACTGTATGTTGGGCAAGGCAGTTATGATTCTGATTTTAATTTGAACATTTTTGAAACTAAAATAATTTTAATTGGAATATATTAGCGTGCATTATGCAGTCTAAAATTCTAGTGAACTGAAGCCCTACGGATTTTCTTTCAAATCAATTCTCTCGCTTGATCTTCCGTTACGGTCGCAATAATTTGGCCGGAATATTTTTCGCCTCGAATAATCGACGTGGCGAATTTCTTCGCAAATTCCGGTTTAATTTTTGCTGGGAGTGGGGGCTCTTGCGGATCGACCACACATTGGACGATTACAGGTCCTGGTGTTTCGAGCGCTTTTTCGATTATTTCACCGCAGAGTTTTGGATCTTCAATGGTGAATCCTATACCACCACAGGCCTCTGCCACTTTTGCAAAATCAATGGGCTGGAGATCGCAAACATACTCGGGATTTCCAAGGAGAACCATCTGTTCCCACTTAATTTGTCCAAGCGTATTATTTTTGATAACAAAAATTTTCACCGGAAGTTTATATTTAATGCAAGTAGCAAACTCGGCCATCAACATGGAAAGGCCGCCGTCGCCGACAAAAGCAACTACTTGCCTGTCCGGATGCGCCACTTGTGCAGCAATCGCGTAGGGGAGGCCGCAAGCCATGGTCGCAAGTGTTCCAGAGATCGAGTGCATTTGACCACGACGCGCAGGAATTTGCCGGGCCCACCAGGTGGCGACCGTGCCGGAATCACAGGTGACGATCGCTCGATCCGATAAGCGTTTGCCTAATTCCCACGCTGGTACTTGTGGTTTCATAGGCATGTCCATGCGCGCGCCACGCTCTTTCATCAGTTTCCACCAGGCTTCTATTTCAAATTGAATTTTCTTGATAAAGGTTCGGTCGTCCTTATACGAGAGTAGTGGAAGCAGTTGCTGGAGTGTGCGTTTACTGTCCCCAACCAAACCTATTTCAACCGGATAGCGTAAGCCAATTCTTTCAGGTTCCAGGTCGATTTGCACGGCTCGTGCCTGCTCGGGTTTAGGCAGAAATTCAATATAGGGAAATGATGTGCCGATCATAATCAACGTGTCACACTGTTCTATTGCATCTTGGGACGGACGAGTACCGAGCAAGCCAATTCCTCCGGTCGTGTATACACAGTCGTCAGGGACGCTGTCTTTACCGAGCAAGGCTTTGACGATAGGTGCTCCTAACGTTTCCGCAAGTTGGATCACTTCGTCAGTAGCATGCTTTGCACCCTGGCCGGCCAAAATCGCAATATTCTTTCCAGAGTTAATGATATCGGCCGCGGCTCGTAGCTCTTCTTCGTTTGGAAGATTTGCTGAATGAGGATGCACAGTTGATACGTGGTGCGGCAAGTTTCGCGCGGAGGCGAACCTGCGTTTGAGCGGCATGTCTTGGAAATCTACTGGAATGGTGATGTGCGAAACACCGCGACGTGCGTAAGCTTTTCTGCAGGCAAGTTGGGTTACATTCTCGACATGTGCGGGGCCCATGACACGAACATTGTATACCGCGACGTCTTGAAACACTTTATCTAGATCAACGTCCTGCTGCGAATGGGTGTCTAATAAATCATGATAATGTAGTCCGGTGATTGCTAAAACCGGCGCCCCATCAAACTTTGCATCATAGAGGCCATTTAACAGATGCAGTCCACCGGGGCCTGAGGTCGCAATGCAAACTCCTAGCTTTCCTGTGAATTTGGCATAGCTGCAGGCCATAAATGCTGCGGCTTCTTCGTGTCGGACTTGAATAAATTTTATTTTGTCCTGACGTTTTCGTAGAGCTTCGATTAAACCATTGATTCCATCGCCCGGAAGCCCAAAAATAGTATCTACGCCCCAATCTTCAATCAGAATATCAAATAGTACATCTGCCGCTGTTGTTTGCATGCAAGTCTCCCTCTTCGATAGAAAGAAAATGATGCAACGATGATTCCAGATGAGACGAACGGGCAGGGCTCACTGCTTTCTTTCTATAGTTCTTTCAATATAAATAATATGTATAAATGTCCGCAAACAAACGAGTAGGGGGGTTGCTACAATAACGCCCAGTACCCCTAGCAGAGCAGTAATTGCGGATTGCCAGAGAAGCAAAATGCCCGGACTAATTTCAACTGCTCGTTTCATGACTATGGGTTGAATGATATAGCCTTCTACGATATGAACTGCAAGATATACTAGTAGAGTGTAAATAAATGTTGTGCCAGAATCTGCAAGCCCTAATAGCAAACCGGGAATAGCGCTTGAGATAGCACCAAGGTAAGGAATAAAAGTGCCAAAGAAAGTAAGTAGGCCCAAAAGTGGCCATTGTTCCAGACCCACTAACCATAGTCCTGCCGCCGTTAGAGAGCCCATTATGGTCATTGAGACGAGAGTTCCCTGCAGCCAACGCCTCAAATCAAATCCGGTTTGATTCCAAAGTTCATCAAAGACAGGTTGATACTTATTTGGGACGAGTGATTTAAGGCCCTTTCGATAGCTTCCCGGCTGGTGAGCAAGAAATGCGGCCAAAATGATGATAAAAAGGGTTCCAATAACTGCTTCAACAGAAGAGGTCAGAACTGGAATTGTTTTTTTAATAATCGCCCCAATGGCCTTGGTAGCTTCTTCCTGAATCTGAGCTTGGATTTTTTCTCCTTTAGTTCCCTGAAGTACAGGCTCCCGATAACGTGCGCGGTAAAACCAGCCCTCAGCTCGATCGAATGCTTTTGGGAATTTTTGGATCGCTTGTCGGCCTTGTTCTGATAGGATTGGAATAGTTACTGCTGCAACTCCTGTAAGAATACCTATCGTAAATATCAAAGTAATGAATACAGAAATGCCTCTTGGAATCCAGCGTGAAAAAAGAGTAATAGGAAAATTCATGAGAATACTTAAAAGAATTGCGAAAAAAGCTAGTAAAAATACTTCTCGAATTTCGAGTACAGCTTTGAGTAAGCCAAAAAGTATAATGAGAATAAAACCTACGGCGATTGGATTTTGAATAGGAGCAAGCCCTCTTTATATTTTGTCCCAAGAGATTTAAAAGCAAGCGGGACAGTGATTAAACCATCTATGTTCCATGGAACTCGCGTCGCGTGGTGGCGCATTGGATCTTCTGGTACCTCTAGGATTGAGAAGAGCAAATTTAGTACCGAGAGTCCGTAGAAACTGTCCAAAGCTCAGTTCGAACGTGACGGTGCAGACTTTGCATTTGCATTCGTCACATACTAAACAGCGAAGGGGCGTTGAATATGAAAAGTCTCATTTGTTTTCTTAGCTTTCTTAGTAGTTTCCAGATTGTTGCAATGCCAGCGGCCGCAAGCGAACGAGATATCGTCAGAGATGTGAGTAGTGATAGGACCAGTGAAATTCGTGAAAACTCCGCAACCGTCATGTTAGCGGAATTCAAGTATGCTAGAAATATTCTGGTTCACGGTGTTCCGTTTTCTTCGGGAATTCGAATAATGAGAGATGGAAGCGTGATTTCATTTCAAGAAACCGGTTATGGAAATACCACTGACTTGATTGTAACCCTAGGCGAGAAGAAGCTTGCAGCTCTCATAGAAAAAATTGATTCGCTCAAAGAAACACCGCTGGTAGATATCAACCCGCACTCGACTGATTGCCTAATTCTTGGAACGGTTTTTTACACTATTACTAACTCTAGTCAGAAGACTTTTCCTATATTCAAGATCGAAAGGTGTCATAGGTTTTCCAACGGTCAATCGCAGACGGATTCGGTGATGAAAGTCCTGGATACTCTCAGATCGTTGGAAGGGGCGCTGATGTTCCCGTAATTGGGTCAAAGGCGCTTTGTTCCATAACAAAGGTATCCGCATTGAGTAGATTTTGTAAATTTGAAGCGGAAATTAGGATTTACTTTTCCTGTCAGTAGTAGTTCCAGGGTTGGTTTTGCAAGGATTACTGGTTTGATTCCGTGGACTTCGCTAACCTCAAGACCAGTCGATTCGCACATTTGGTTAAGTTCGACGGGTTTAATAAACATACGATAAACATGGAGATGCGCTGGGGTGTTTTTGACGAACCACTCCAAAGCCTTTATTGCAAATAGCCAACTTATAAAAGTTCGATTAAATGTATATAAGAAAAATAGCCCTCCCGGTTTTAAGAGCCTGCTTGTCTCTCGGATAACATCGTGTGGATTTTCAACATGCTCTAGTAGATCCATAGCGCATACTACATCAAACGATGCAGATGGCAGAGGGACAGCTGTAACATCAGACAGTAGATAGTTTACTGACTGAGTGGTGTCATAAGCTTTGGCAATTTCTAAACTAGTCTTAGAAAGATCTACTCCGACTACTTGATGTCCATCTTTTGCTAAGTCATTGGAAAGAAAACCGCCACCGCAGCCCATGTCCAAAACACGAAGTGGCTTAATTGTTCCCTGTAATTTCTCTTTAATTGTCTTTCGAATCCAAGGGTTTCTGGTTCGTGCTTCCGCTCGCAGCAAAGCTACAGGATCATCGTCAGCTCGATACCACCTATCACCGAGGTTATTGTAGATCTCGTTATTAATCTGTTCCTGATGTGTGTGCATTGTCATTATTTTTTGCTCTTTTTTTAGTTGTCATCCAATGGTCGAGTTGTTGATATACTGTTCCAATATAGCAACTGATACAATGCGAAACCTATCAACAACGAGATCTGAAAAGAAAGTATCGATTTTATTTGATCTAGGTGATCCTCCTGCAAATAGCAGCTACCTAAAGCAATGAGCATCGCCGAATGCACAAGAAATAAGAGTGCATGCAGCCATCCCTCACTAGCTGTACATTCCCTTTTATGAATCCACTCATCTTTTGTAACGAAAAGACAAGAGAAAATACTGAGTAGAACATAGCCTAAAAAGCCAGACCGAGGCGGAACAAACCGGGCCCAAGAAAAACAAAGAATTACGGTTAGTGTATCCAGTGGGTGACCCAATTTTTCCCATTTTCCAAGACCTCGATTCCAGTGGAACCAGAATTCGTCTACGGCCATTAAGGCTCCTTGGAATAGCAAAGAAAAATAAAACAGATTTTTCATCGTCCTGAATTCCGCGTGGCAACTTTCTTAAATAAACCACCCGAAATAGTCAATCCTGGGCCGAAAGCCAAACTAAAGATAAGCTTCCCCGATGGGCAATTGGAATCCTCAACGATGTTTTTCCAGATATGCGGAAGAGTAGCGGAAGACATATTGCCATACTTTCGGAGGGTTTCACGACTATGGGCGATCTGGTTTTCTCTGACACCCAGCAGAGTCTGGACCTGATCAATAATTCGTGGGCCTCCAGGATGAATGGCGAAAACCGCTTCTTCCCTTAAGTCGTTAAAGCGAAAGCCAATAGTTTCGGCTAGTCTTTCTAGAAATTTAAGTGCTTCAAAACTGATTTTTTCAGGAACAGATCTCGAGAGACTCATTTTGAAATTCTTCTCTCCGATAGTCCAAGTCATATCGTTCTGAGTATTTGGAATAATTTTCTCTTTAAGCGCGAGTATCTCAAGGCATGGAATATTTGGAAGGGTTGCTTCCGAATGTTGCCCTGCGGTATTACCTTCAGATTTGAAAATGCTGTATTTAATATGACCATCTGCAAATAGCGTTTGAACTACCAATTGTTCCGGATCGTTTAGGGATGGGTTCATGTGCAGTGTACAGAGTTCTGTGTGAACGACGTCAACAAACTGAGATGAGTCCATGTTCGCATTTGCTAGTGCTTCCGGTAGGCATAAATAAGCACATGCTGTGCGAAGAGCTGGGAACGATGCATAGCAACCCATGTGGTAAAGATGGGTTACTCTCGAATTTGCGCCCCAACCCATTTTTTCTACAAGCTCTTGAGCCGGACTGGGCGATACATAGCCTGTGCAGCTCACATGCAAGAGTTCACGTGGTGGTGGCGTATGAAGCGGGTACAAATCCGTCTGATATAGGTCCGAAAAGACCTCACGGACTCTTTTTTGAAAAAACTCCATTCTTTTGCCAAGAGACGAGCCCTCTGGACCTTCCTTAAAACTGAAAATCTTCATTTCATCCCAATTTTCGTGGGTGGCATCATCAATTTCAAATCCGCGAGACTCTATATAACGTGACGAACAAGCATAATGATGTATACGCCTGGAGATGTTGCTCTTCGAGTTTGAGTTCGACTCTGTGCCGCCCGCGGCATTCCTTGCGGATTGTTCATGTGCGTGGGTAAGCCATTGCAAAGTAGCATCTTGATTTGCCGAATACCGAGGACGGATTGTTTTAAAATCAGAGATGTAAAAGGTCATAGAACATATACTTCCAAATTGGGTGCCAATAACTATGGGAACTCCCAGCAGCACTAGCGAATGAGTTAGTGCGAATGGGGACGATAGGTAAGAAAGTTAAGTTATTTAGCCGATTTTCTGGCCAAGAATTCGTTGCCCTTACCAACATCCGTATTAATGGGAATCTGGTCCTTGCAAAGTGGGCACTCGCTCTCGTCCCAGGCTTCTAGTTGAACTTGCGCTAGAGAAAAAAGATGTGGAATCTCTCCTAACTCTCGCGTTGTAATGTTCCCGCGATTGCATAGAGCTGCGACACCAACAACTTCACCTAGAATAGTGCGGACTGCCTCCACTACTTTTTTCACTGAACCGCCGGTGGTTAAAATGTCTTCGACCACAAGAATTTTTTTGGAGCGGCAAAGTTTATCGTAACCACGTTTAATAACAAAAACATCAGCATTTTCACTTTTTTCCGCATAGACTCCCAAAACTTCTCGACCGGTCAATTGTGTCAAATGGTAGGCGATCCACTGAGACAAGATCACACCCCCGATAGCTGGAGCTATAACTACATCCACGGAACTCTTGCTAAAATGTTTTGCAAGTTCTAAACAAAGTTGCGAAGTGATTTCGGTGTGAGGATAAATCGCGTCTTTATTGACATAGGCAGAACCATGTTTTCCAGAGGTGTAAACAATATGGCTATTCGTAATAATGGCTTTGATTTGCTTCAAAACATCCAAGACATCACCTTCTATTTTGTTTTTCACTGATTTTACCTTTCATTCATTTTAAAGAACCTGGGCGAGTTCATCCAAAATTCTCTTCACTGCCTCGACGGGACTGCCGATCTCCCACGGAGGCTGGGTAATAGGTCTTCCGATCACCAGCGCTGTAGCTCCTGCTTGAATCGCTTCCCGCGGAGTGAAAACGCGCTTCTGATCATTTGATTCTGCCCACGCGGGCCGAACGCCAGGAGTAATTTTCATGAGTTTCTTCATATCTGGATCAGAATTTAGAAACAACAAATCTTGTGAGGAACAAACTAACCCATCTACACCTGCCTCCAGAGCCTGTTTAGCAAAACGTTTGACGGTATCCTCAACCGAGGTTCCGTAAACAGAACGACACGATTCTTCATTCATTGATGTCAATACAGTCACAGCAAGGAGGAGTGATTTGCCTTTCACATGATTTGCGGCTTTCATCGCCTCAATTCCTGCTGAAGCATACACATTAAACATTTTGACGCCCAGAGCCGCAGTTGCTCGAGAAGCTTTTTCGATCGTATTTGGAATATCGTGGAACTTCCCATCAAAAAAGACCTGTCCACCCGCTCGATGTACAAAATCCACAACCCGTGGTGCTCCTTCAGCGGTGAGAAGTTCTAATCCAACCTTAAAACACCCTACATAGGGGGCGAGGTCTGCGACTAAGGATTCCGCCTTGTTAAGGCAATCCACATCCAACGCAACAATGATTTTGTCTTTCAGCATGGTAGCCCTATATCATAAAAAAAGGTATCCGATGACTTTTTGATAGGCGATGCGTCAAAAATGCTATAGAAATCAAAATGATGTCATTAGATAGCATTAAGTCAGCCCTTATCGCTCTGGAAACGTGCCGCGAACTCACCGAGGGTACGATGACGTTTGAGGAGTATGCGGCGAACTTGGTAAAGATCGGCGTTGTGCGAATGACATTTGATGCCATTAAGAACGAGGCACAATTCTACACCACCAATCAATTAGTCCATGGGCTATTTCGAGATCAGTTGGTGGTGGAACAGGTTAAAAATCCCTGGCACCTGGGGACCCGCCTCGATGGTGAAGCACTCGAGAGCGCAATAGCAGCGTTGGATTCGAGAAAAATAGATTCAATAGAATTTCATCGGAAGATCTATGCTGCTGGGGTGGTCTTTTGCCACGTCTTTTTTCTTTCCAGAAAGATATATTACATAGGTATAGATGGGGCGTATTACTTAGAGAATTATCAGGACTATCAGGTTCACAGTTAAACCAGAGACTGCGTTATCCTTCCAAGGAGATAAGCTACTCAGTCATTCCGAACGAGTCATTTGAACAGGATTGCGCGAGCCTTTATAAAAGGTGTACAGCGACAGGTGGTCGCTGTCCCTACCTGCAAAGAATCTCCCGCCTTTAGGCGGGAGTTCTTTAATCTCCGGAAGTCTTTTGCTAAAACGTGGGCCTAGGAGAAACGTACACATGGGAGCTCAATGGAAACACGCCGGGCGTATTGAAAGTTCATCAAAGCGCGGCGCTCTGATTAGCAAATTAGTAAAGGAAATCACTGTAGCAGCCAAATCGGGTGATCCTAACCCAGATAATAATCCTAGGCTTCGCGCAGGAATAGAGGCGGCTAAAAAAGCTTCCGTGCCGCGCGATACGATTGAACGCGCTATAAAGAAAGGTGCCGGTCTTCTTGATGACGGTGTGCATTATGAAACGGTATTCTATGAAGGGTTTGCGCCGCACCGCGTTCCAGTAATTGTGGAATGTCTAACGGATAACAAAAACCGAACAGCAGCTGATGTTCGTGTTTTGTTTCGTAGGGGTCAGCTCCAGTCTATCGGCAGTGTGACGTGGATGTTTGATCGCATGGGAGTAATTGAGGCGATCATTGCAAAGAAAGCTGTTGATATTGAAGAAGCCGCCATCGAAGCTGGGGCTCAAAATGTCGAGGCTCTTGATGCGAACGAAGTGTCAGCCGGCCATACAGGCGCCCGCTTTTTTTGTGATCCTAAGGATTTAGATATGGTTTCGAAAGGTGTGACGCAGCTAGGATGGACTGTAAGTGCTTGCGAAATTAGTTATATTGCAAAGTCGATGGTTCAATTGAATGAAGAGCAGAAAAAGGAAACTGTCGATTTTCTCAATGCAATTGATGATCATGATGATGTGCACCGTATTTACACAGCCCTTTCAAATAAATAGGTGAGAGAGATAGATTGTGAAAAAGCGAACTATCTGTTTAGCTCAAAACTTGAATGGAATCCCTTTTTACTATTAATTCGATGTTGGCACTGCTGACCCTGACCGGTATGGAAATCGTTCTGGGAATCGATAATATTATTTTTCTCGCCATTTTAGCTAATAAAGTGCCGCCTGCTAAAAGAGAGAGAATACGAAAACAGGGTATTGGGCTCGCCCTCTTTTCGCGTCTCGCTTTGCTATTTTCGATTACCTGGATCATGAGTTTACAAAAGCCGTTGTTTTCAGCGGTTGGTCGCGGTGTTTCTGGTCGTGACCTCATTCTTATTGGAGGTGGATTATTTCTGGTCGGAAAAGCGACAGTCGAGATTCACGATAAACTCGAATCTGGAGGAGAAGAGGCGAAAATTGCATCGATTTCTGGCTCCACTGCTTCTCCACCACTTTCGAAAAATGGCTCGGGAAAACCGGTGCCGCGCGATCCGCGATACAAGGGGCTACTCGCACAGATTGTGATTTTGGATATCGTTTTTTCTCTAGACTCAGTAATTACTGCTGTTGGAATGGCAAATCACTTGAGTGTGATGGTTATAGCGATGGTTCTCGCAGTAGGCGTGATGCTAGTGGCGTCACGCAATATTGGAATTTTTGTCGAAAAACATCCAACTATTAAGATTCTGGCTCTCGCGTTTTTACTTTTAATTGGTGTTACTCTTGTTGCCGATGGAATGGGTGCACACATCAACAAAGGTTATATTTATTTTGCAATGTTCTTTTCCTTTACTGTCGAGATTCTCAATATTCACTATATGAAAAAACACAACCCGGTTGAAATGCACTTTCCACGGGAGCCTTAAGCTCTAAGACTCCCGCAGAAGTTCGTATTTTATTCAACGGTGACTTTTTCAATTCCGATCGTCTTTCCAAGTAGAGTCTTCTTCTTCAGAAACATAGAACTAAATTCGCGAGAATTACCGCGTTCGTTTACCCGCAGTACCCATCGGTTGTCTAAACGAACGAGTTGCATAGGAAACGTCTTATGAGAGTTCGTAATTCCGTTCGAAAGATAAATAAAATGAATGTCTCCCCCTGAAATCGGATTCAGATTTTTACTCAGAATTTTTGCGACTTCAAATTTTCCTTCTTTCTGTAACACCACACCATTGGGCAAGTGGGCGACTTGAATATCATGAGTATCTTTTGGATCACTGAAATACCGGAACGCCAAAATATTCAAAGAACTATCAGTCACAAGTTTCATCTCAATGGTATGTGATACTGCGTCGGAGCGAATTCGGAGCAGGTCGAGTTCCAATGCTTCAGAGACGTGAGCTCTCTCTGGATCGGTGAGCCACACAGTGCCAGAGTAAGGTGAATCAATAGTTACGTTATAGTCAGTCTGAGCGTAGGCGTTTATGTGTAGACCTAGAGTAAATAGCGACGCCAAAATAAATAAAAAGCGCATAAAACCTCCTGATCGTTTTACGGAATGCGTTAGTACGTGTAGATTTGTTTTAAAACCAATCGATCTGATCACAGAAAATAAATTTATTAAAGAAAGAATAATGTAAAGAGGTTGCCTAGAGTTATTGCGCGCCCTGACAAGGGATGAGTATTTTGCCATTGAACAGTGCTATCAAATCTGTGGCGAACTTTTTGGACATAATCCTATTGGCGTTCGCCATTGGCTGTGCAGCCAAGTGGTTTACGGTGGTCGAACGCGCCGCGCCTATGGTATTCTTGCCCTCACACAGCGGAGGATAGTATCATGCATGGTGAAACCCACGCACAAACAAAAACACTACCTACCTTACAGACGATCGTACCCGGTCCAAAGGGTTTACCTATGATCGGTGTCGCTCCGAAGATGAAGAGAGAGACACTGCTGCCCTATCTACTGGATATGGCTCGCACACATGGAGACTTCTTTAGGTTACCGTTCCCCGGTATAAAAATTTATATTCTAAGTAATCCTGACTGGGTAAAACATGTACTTCAAGATCGTACTTCCAATTATGTTCGGAGTTTCTTTTACGATAATATGAAGCCTATTTTTGGAAACGGAATTCTTATGTCAGAGGGCGACCTTTGGAGGAAACGTCGTCGCCTCATGCAGCCAGCTTTTCACGCCCAGAGATTGGTGGCGGTCGCGCAGATTACGGTGGAAAGACTACAGGAGGTGAGTGAGGCTCTCGAAGCGAAAGCTAGCAGAAACGAGCCTTTCGACCTCGGTCTGCTCTGCATGCGATTGACTCTCGATGTTGTTACTAGAGCTCTTTTTAGTAACGAGTTAACTGTTCAACAGCAGCATGAGATCAGCGATGCTATGGATGTTATTCAGGATTTTATGGGCGAGTCATTTTGGAAAATTATAAAAATTCCGATTGGTGTTCCGACGCTAAATAACTGGAAATTTCTACAAGCTAAAAAGAAATTAATTCGCATTATTGATCAGCTCATTCAGGATCATCGAAATCCCCAGAAGTCCTATAGTGATCTGCTTTCAACTCTAGTTAACGCCAAAGATGGGGCTGAGACCTTGACGGACGCTCAGATTCGGGATGAAGTGATGACGTTGCTTCTGGCAGGACATGAGACCACAGCCAATAGCCTAGCGTGGACGTTTAGTCTTCTTCTCAAACATCCAGACATTCTGACGAAATTAAGAAGCCAAATTGCAACGGTACTGCATGGACGTGCCCCTACACAAGCCGACTTGCCTCAGCTCCCTTATGTAAAATGGGTTCTAGAGGAATCGATGCGCTTATATCCTCCTGCGTATATTTTATCGAGGAAGACTCTCAACGACGATAGGATTGGGAATTACCGGGTTGAAAAAAATTCTGTAGTCATGCTTTCGCCGTACTTGGTACAAAGAAACCCAGGTTTTTGGGAAAATCCGGATGTCTTTAATCCGGATCGCTTCAACCCAGAAATTTCAAAAGGTCGCCATAAATTTGCGTACTTTCCTTTTGGGGGCGGTCCGCATATTTGTATCGGGGCTTCTATGGCTATGATTGAGGCCCAGCTTATTTTAGCAACTCTCATTCAAAAATTTAATTTCATCCGTGAAGAGCCATTGGCAGGTATACTTGATAGTGTGCCCGATCCTTTGATTACCATCCGATTGAATCCATCGCTTCGAGTTAGAGTTGAACCGCGATTTTCGGCTCAGGCAAGTTAGGTTTTCAAGCTCAATTATAGTAGTTGATGTAAGACCAGGAAAATCAAGCTCTGAAGTAGTTTTACTTATGGGCATGCACGGAAAAATAGCCGTTTATAAAAAACTCATTTACATGTCCATTTAAATAAGTGTAAAAATCATCAGATTTATTTTGCCTAGATAATAAATAAAAAATTCAGGAATCCTATTTATGAGAAGTAAGGCGGCTAATTTTATTTTTGGATGTTGTGTGATGCTATATGTCCCTCCGGCTTTAGCTGAGATGGCATGCAACTTTACGTTGGAGAAGAATCGCAAACTACTATTTAGTATAGCCGTTGAAGGTTTGGGTAATTTTGAGGAGAGACTGATTTTTATTCCGAAAGCCTTTTCTAAAGAAGATAAGAAAGACCTGGAGAAAAATGGAATTAGCTTATCAAAGCTGAAGGAATATAAATTTGAGTTACAGAAAGATGACAACGGAGACTTATGTGCAGTACTGTTTGCACCTACAGTAAAGAAAAAGAAACCGAAGCCTTTTGGCAAGATTTTAGAGATACCGAAAAGAGGAAGAAAAAAGACAGCTGACGAAGGGATTCTTCAAGCTTTCTTTCCCGGACCCAAAAAGACTAAATTCCGTATAAAATGTGGAGACGAGAAAGTGCTCTTGTCTGACGAGAAGTCTGTTACCGTCAGTGACACGAGTGCGACCGATAGTGGTGGTGAAAGCCCTCAAGAAACTGATGTTTCGGAATCGGTTTTGTCTGAGGAAAGCAAGCAGGAAACCAAGCAGGAAACCAAAGAAAAAGAAAAAACTAAAATCGATAAACAACCAAAAAGGAAGTTGTCCCAGAAGGCAGATGCAACCAAAAAGAAGAGAGGGCGAAAATCAAAACAAGATTTACAAAAAGAGTCGTCAGAATCCGAAGACGAATCGGCAGAACAAGATACAGAATCTGCTCAAGATGTTGACGCATTTACTCCTGGTTCATCTGCCTCGGCTCCGACTACCGGCACTTCTACTTCTGTCGTGATTTGTAATGATGAGAGCAATTTTGAGAGCCTCCCGGTCAGCAGGCAGACCTCTGGTAGTTTCCAGCATCTCTATGGAGGCCTAGAATCCTTATCTGGTTCAGGTTTCAGCTCAATATTGGGAAATGCCGCAGATGCCGTTCAAAAAGGGTCAGTGCGCCCTGCTGTTTCTTCTCAGTCGTCTGAGCGTCCATTCTTACATGATTCTGTTTTAGGGTCAGCTCGGGAATTTGATGGAACTCGCGGCTTGAGTGTTTTGGGTGATTCTACTGGTGACATTGAGTTAGATAATGACGAACCGTCCTCAACGGGAGGTCAGCTTTTTACCGTTGGCGCGACCTTTAGCGCGGAATATTCCCCAATGACACTTGGAAATTTTGATTTTTCCGATTTTCGGTGGGATGGACTATCGAAAGAGGGAATGTTTAATACGTTGCCAGATATCTCGCCTTCGTCTTTTATGGACACTCATGATTATTAAGAACTACTCTTTACTCAGTAGTTTTTTACGCTGAGGTGTGAATTTCCACCAGGGTGTGGATTTTCCACCATTCATAAAGTCAACAGCAGCAATAAAAGTATCCGCGACGCATGGATCGTGTCGGACACCTGTTATTTTATTCAGTTTTTTATAAAGTGTGATTCCGTCCTGATCTTTGAGTGCTGCTGGACGAGTAATTCCAATCTTTCTTAAATCGTTTGCTAGGGATTTTCCGATATTCGGAATTTGCTCCAGCTCTATTGCTTCAGAGGCCGTTCGTGCTTTTCCCATATTTCATTCTTTTTTTCGGAATACCCAAATCTTTATCATAGGGATTCCATCATAGCGTTTCCATTCGGGTCGTAGAGCGGCCAATGCGCTATTGCCTAGAACGTCTTCATTTCTTTCAATTTCGAATCCAACTTTTTCCGCAGCATTACACATAGCCTCATCTGTGTGGACGTGGCTATTGAGATACACTTCTTCTTGAGTATGCTCATCTTTAAAGTGTGCGAGGCTGCCACCGGCGGCTCTCTGCGGATGAATTTCAGAAAGGAAAAAGTCACCACCACCTTTTACTATTCTGGAAAGTTTGAGGAAAAAGGATCCGAGACTTGCAATATGCTCAATAACAAGGCTACATACGACTGCATCAAAACTGTTCTGCGGGAATCCATTATAAGTCATAAAGTCGGCTTGAATCAGCTCGAACTCCTTGCCTCTTAATTTATTACGTGCAATTGCCAGCATCCCTGCTGAAACATCGATGCCGACGACTTCATTTCCCAGGGCTATCAGTTTTTCAGTATGCCGGCCAGTTCCACAACCTATTTCTAAAACTTGTTTATGGTGCAGATGACTCCATACGACAGGAAAGTGTATTTCGTCAGACGCAAGGGTTGGATTCGGGTATTCGTCATAAAATGACGCCCAGCTATCATATCCTACGGTATTTGAAACGGTTCTTGTTTTCATCGTCAACCTAAATCTAAGCTCTTCGACTAAAAAATCTAACATCGCCTCGACACTGCGTCCACCGCAAATGCCACTTCTTTCTCAAGATCATGGACTTTTCCGTGACCTTCCAGGGACCACGATGCAGCTAGAACCGTGACACAAAACGCCCAAGCTCTGATTTTTTGCGGGTCGAAGGGGAGCTCTTCAGTTAGAATATTTAAGCGTCTTTCAATAACCTTGACAATGGGGCGATCTCGCGGAAAGCAATCGTAGGGATTGCGGGTCATCGTGCCAACTTCCATTGTTGGATCGCCTATGTATCCGTGGGGATCAATAACTTTCCAGCTTGGCCCCGACGAAAGAATATTATCATGATGGAGGTCGCCATGAAGAAGTACGTCGTTTTTTCTATCGCTGGTTAGAACTTTGAACAGAGATTCTGCTTTGGATAAGAGCTTTTCATCGAAATGACCTCTCAATAGTGGAAGTGTATAAGCGAGTTCTGATAAGTGTTTAAACCGTTTTTCACTTTCTTCAACTTTTACCTGCAATTCACGAATCATCTGACGAATTAGGTGACAAATCACACGCGTGGCCCCGTCGTCATCGCCCATTTGGACTAGGGTCTTTAGCGGCTTTCCCGGAACTAAATGTTCCATGAGCACAGCATTTAATTTTTCATCATCGTCATAGATTTCAGCCACACCGCTTTTAAAGTACTTAAGCCAGTGGATTTCATTCATTACAGGGCCACCAGGTGGGGACAACTTTAACACAGCAGTCGCGTGGCCCGAGGTTCGCGGTTTCTGCAACTTTACGGCGCCTACAAAGTTAAATGTCAGTTCCGGCATTGGGTAGAGGAATTCAAAATTCCATTTGGAAGCAAGATCGGCGAGTAAATGCGGCAGTTCGTCTATCCAAGCTATGCCAGTCGCTCCATAGATATCGCGAACGTTATTGATGAAGGTAGGATTTAGTTGCATTGGGAGCCTGTGGTAGCCGTGCGCTATTTAAGACGCCAGTGCCAATCTATTCTTCTCAAACTCAATCAAAAATTCCTTCGCCTTCATCCCACCTGCAAAACCTGTCAAGCTGCCGTCTGCACCGATTACTCGGTGGCAGGGCACAATAATCGAGATGGGATTTTTGCCGTTTGCGGCGCCTACTGCGCGGCAAGCGAGAGGTCGAGCGATAGTTTTTGCAAGTTGGCCATAATTTCGAGTTTTGCCGAAAGGAATTTTTTGCAGTGCACGCCACACGCTTGTTTGAAATTCTGTTCCGCTAAAAAACTGAAGCGGTAATTCAAAGTTTCTTCTTTGACCAGAAAAATACTCTTTGAGCTGAGTTTCAGTTTGTCGCAAGATAGGGTGATTTTTTCCAAGCTCCATTGCTGGTAGTCGAACTCGACTTTCTTTGGACTCTATTTTGTCAATTTCCCAGAGAACTGCAATTAAATACTGATCATTTGCAACTAACGTCAGTTCGCCCACTGGGCTCTTTATTTTCTTAAAAAAATGTCTCATCTTTTTCTCCTTTTAAAGCAGTCCAATGTATGGTCATCGACCAAACCGACTGCCTGCATAAACGCGTAACAAATCGTGCTGCCGATAAACCGGAATCCGCGCTTCTTCAAATCTTTGCTCATCGCATCGCTGATCTCCGTTTGTGCGGGAAGTCGCTTGGAAGCCTTCCAGGAATTTACTATCGGTTGCCCGCTAACAAAAGCCCAAATGTAGCGATCAAAGCTACCAAATTCCTTTTGGACTTTCAGAAATGCTTGAGCGTTTGTCACGGTTGAGCGTATTTTGAGCCGGTTCCGCACTATTCCAGGGTTGATCAGAAGTTTTTGGATTTTACTTTCAGAATAGCGGGCAATTTTTACAGGATCGAACTGGTCGAAGGCTTTCCGGTAGTTGACTCTTTTGTTTAAAATTGTCTCCCAACTCAGGCCTGCCTGTGCGCCTTCCAATATCAGCATTTCAAAAAGATGCGTATCGTCATGAGACGGAGTACCCCATTCATGGTCATGATACTCGGTCATCAAGGGATTTCCTCTTGCCCAGGTACAGCGAATTACTTCCGTCATAGCTCTCATGTTGGAGATTTCTATCACGGGTCCGCGGTTTGGGAAAAAACAAAGTGCAGATCAAATAGTTCTTTTCGCCGGCAATGCCCTGAAGTAAGAAAGTTATATGAAATTATTCCTTCTCGCCGGTGTGATACTGCCGTTGGTTGTAACTTCTCCGCTTGCTTATGCGAAGAAAGGCCCGACGGTACCGCCAGGGCCGACCGTCGAAGAAGCCCAGAAATTCATGGATGAAGTTGAGATAAAGCTTTTCGCTTTGAATATTGATTCGCAGAGGGCGGATTGGGTGAAGTCGACTTTTATCACCGATGATACCGAGACTCTGGCAGCCCAGGGTAATGATAGAGCTAGTAGTGCAACGATGGCTTATGCGAAAAAAGCGACACAATTCGATAAGCTGAAACTTCCGCCAGACTTGGATAGAAAATTTAAACTTCTCAAACTGAATCTAACGTTAGCTACACCGTTCGATCCAAAGGAAAGCCAGGAGCTGACACAACTGGTAGCTCAAATGGAAGGCGCATATGGCAAGGGGAAATACTGCCCACCAAAAGATAAAGACGGTAAATGTTTAGATCTTGCGGAGATTTCCCGAATTATGACGGAAAGCCGTGATCCAGAACAGCTGCTAGATGTTTGGAAGGGCTGGCACGGAATTGCCCCACCAATGCGGCAGAGCTATGAACGCTTTGTCACGCTGTCAAACAAGGGTGCGCGTGAACTTGGGTTTACAGATACAGGCGCTATGTGGCGTTCAAAATATGATATGCCACCGAACGATTTTACAGCAGAATTAGATCGCTTGTGGGAACAGGTCAAGCCTCTTTATGTATCGCTGCATGCTTATGTTCGAAGTAAGCTAAGAGAAAAATATGGTGAAATTGTGCCGGAAAAAGGCCCAATTCCTGCTTACTTGCTAGGCAATTTATGGGCGCAAACGTGGCAGAATATCTATCCGCTGGTTTCTCCAGAGGACGCCGATCGGGGCTATGATCTTTCGAAAATTCTAAGGGATCGTAAGACTGACCCACTCGAGATGGTTCGTACAGGTGAGCGTTTTTTTACTTCGCTCGGGTTTGAGCCTCTGCCACCGACGTTCTGGCAACGATCATTATTTAAAAAACCAACAGACCACGAAGTAGTTTGTCATGCGAGTGCGTGGGATATTGATTCTGTTGACGATTTAAGAATAAAGATGTGCATCGAACCCACAGAGGAAGACTTTACTGTGATTCATCACGAGCTCGGACATAATTTTTATCAACGGGCGTACAAAGCCCAGCCATTCTTTTTTCGGGACGGTGCTAATGACGGCTTCCACGAAGCGATAGGTGATACGATGGCCCTCTCGATAACTCCTGAATACTTAGTTAAGATTGGTCTCCTCGAAAAACCGACGGATCCGTCGCGAGATATTGGTTTGTTGATGAATGTGGCTCTGCAAAAAATCGCTTTTCTTCCATTCGGACTGTTGATTGACCAGTGGAGATGGAAAGTTTTCTCGGGCGAAGTTACGCCAGAGAAATATAATCAAGCCTGGTGGCAGCTCAAATTAAAGTACCAGGGTGTAGCCCCTGGTACTGAACGAACTGAGACAGATTTTGACCCAGGCGCAAAATACCACGTACCTGCAAATGTTCCATACACACGGTATTTCTTGGCGCATATTCTCGAGTTCCAGTTCCACCGTGCGTTGGCAAAGGCTGCAGGGTGCACGGGGCCTCTCCATCGGTGCTCCATTTATGACAATAAGGAAGCGGGTAAGAAGATGAAGGAAATGCTTGAGCTCGGCGCTAGCAAGCCCTGGCAGGAGGCTCTGGAGAAGATTACCGGCTCACCAAAAATGGATGCTACCGCTATTTTGGAGTACTTTGCACCATTGCAGAAATGGCTGGATGAGCAGAATAAAGGCAAGCCCATCGGGTGGTAGAGACAACAGAGCCTAAATGCAGAGGAACTCTTTGAAAGTCCAGATGGGCCCATGGAAGAGGTGGGGCCATCGCAAGACAGTTTTGAGCGTAGCGAATAATGCTTTCCCTGCTTAGGGTAGTGTAAGAAACTCGGTCTGATTCAAGGTTACAAATTGAGCTTTCTGCTATGCGTTAGACCTGACGCCACCGCTGGTTTCAAATATTCAGAAGTGTAATTGCATATACTATATGTAATAATATGTTTATAATGTTAAAAAAAATTGGAATAACTGATTTTATTCTGATTCTGCTAATTTCGGCGTCTGTTGGATTTTCATCTGAGAGTTCTTCTTATGCAAGATGGCCATTCTCAAAAAAAACAAAAAATAGTAGTAGGACCGCCGATGTTAGTAGTGACGTACAGGCCCTATTAAGCGATTTTGTCCGTTTCAAATTTGATAATCAATTACGAAAGGAAGACGATTCTTATAATGAAGAGGGGTTTCGCAATACGTTCAACGCTTATGTGGGGGACTGTCAGGTACAGAGTCTTACCTGTTCAAACGGAGAAGGGTCTTTTGGTGTCATTCGAAAGACACGAGACGTTTTAAAACGTATCCTCGGTGCTAGATCAAAAGGCAGAAGTGAAACAGCGGTAGACGCCTGTTTGATAGACAAAATAGACAAAGAAACTGCAGAAGAACTAGCTGAGTCTGATACCTTAGAAAAGTTTAATGAAGGTCGGGCTTTTGTACATCGACTTAACGATTCAAAAAAAGCATTTACAAGGGTATCCGATGTGGCTCAAAAAATGGATCCCTATGGAAAAAATGCAGTTCCGGAAGTCTTGTATGAGCGTCTTTGTGAACTTTTTGATCAATACAACGGACAAGTAAATGTTCAGGATATTGCACTTATTCAGGATTTAATAAATAGTGTTGAAACTCAGGCGAAGATTAATGCTCTATTTACTTCAGACATGATGGGAATTCTTGAAGCAGGAGAGGGCAAGTGCGCTACAAAGATAGCGAGCAAAGACAGAAAAGACTCGGAGCTTAACTCGTCGACTTTCAAAGCATTGCTTCGGAATTTTACCTTTCTGGGTATGAGAACAAACGGTTTAATGCCGGCGACTGCAAAACTTTTAGAGAAACTAGGAAAGGAAAAGCCTAGATTAGATGCTACCAATGTCTGGCTGATAGATCATTTGGAATATGATCGCTATAAAAAATTCTTCGAGTATCTAATGGGGTCCCCTGTTCTAAAGGACAGTAGAGCTAAAGCGGTGCAGAGTGACTTAGAGGTTCTTTCTAAGGTATCTCAACAGACCCAAGATCTACGGAAAAAGGCATTTGCAAACTGGCGGACCGGGGATTTTATACTAACGTCTTTACCTCGTTCCGAGGCCTATCGGGGGCGAGAGCATAAGCGAAATAAGTGGATGGATCGCCTCGTTGGAAAAAGCGACGCTGGGCACGCCGGTATTATGGTGAAAACAGAGGATGGCCGGGCCTATGAATTACACTCTACTGACAATGAGTACAAAACAGACGAACATGGGGCTCCCAAGACCCCTGGAATCAGATTAGATTCGTTTTCGGACGTCGGGGATGAATTTCAATTCGTTGGCTATCGATTTAATCTAGCGAATCTAGCGACTCCGGAGTTTAAAGAAAAACAGGAAGGGTTGAAACTAAAAGGCAATGATTTAGAAAGTTTCTTGAATGATGTCGTATCCGAATACTCTGCTGACTATGCGACTGTCTCTCAGAGGAGGTATATTTTACGTAATAGTACTGCTGTTATGGCGGCAACAGAGGAAATTCGAAAGCTCAAGGAGGCGCCGATGTGGGATTTATATGACGCGGAGGGAAGAAAGGCTTACGTACGAGATACTTTGAAAACAAAGGGAATATCTACAACCAAAGAGGAACTTGATTTTGCATATGACATTTTTTACGACTCGAATTCAATCGCTGATTATCTTATATCGAATATAGCGATCGCGAGGATATTTTCGGCAATTCCAAAATTTTTACCGGATCGAATACGAAAAAAAATGGCTAGATCTTATTATATTAAACTAAATGGAATGGACTCCAAGAATAAAGAACAGATGAGCGATTTAGATAACCAAATTGACCATGCTTTTAGCGTATTCAAGAAAAAAGAGCTGGAAGCCAAGAGATCCAAGGGTAAGCCTATCGAAGAAAGAATCGCGGAGAGTAGAACGCAATTTGACTCGAAAAAAAGCGAAACTTGGACCCCGCAGCATGAGATGTGTACTGAATTTGCATTTAAAGAGAGCTTTCATTTTATTAGTTTCATTGAAAATAAAATGCGAGAAAAGTATCCTCAATTGAAAGCTGTGAAAGGCCCGCTTTTTTTACGGCCTGAGGTAGATAAACTAGACTTTTCAAAGCTTCATACAGGTGAACTAGACAGAATTTTGGGTCAATGGATTCAAAAGGGGTATGTCGAACAAGTTAGACCTCCCGATGGTTTTTTTGATTACGGGGATCAGGCTAGTCAAGGCAAAGAATCTAGACAGCAAGAAAACAAGAGACAAGCTGCAGAAGCCGTGCATTAATCTCGCTTTTTCTTCATCAACTGAATCATTCGCAGGGCGTCCATGGGGGCGTAGAGTTTTGCATCGTTATTAAAATAAAGAAAAATATCTTTTTCGCCGCGATAGGGTTTTCCATCTGAAACGCATTTGGGTTTTTTGACTTGGTCGCCTTTTAGCCAGGTTTTGATTTTTTGAGCCATACGTTTAAGAGCGGAGTCGGTGTAGCCTTTTTTGAAGGTTGGACCGTCGCCTTCCATTCTAATATAGACAAAATCAGCAGTGAGATCTTCCATGTAAGGGGATTTGGCGGCGGAGTCGGCGACGACGATAGCGACTCCGTGGGCTTTCAGCATTTCTATAAAGTCTTTGTTTTGAAAGCTAGGGTGACGAAATTCGAAGGCGTGACGAACGGGATAGTTACCGCCAGCTTCTGTCCAAACGCGATTCGCAAAGCGCGGATTATGATCTTTGGAGAGTTCGGCGGCATGAAGAGAGTTGTGGGGGAGGAGTTTGACGAATTTTTCGAAGCGATCGTCCTTGAGGGTGACAGTAGGTGGAAACTGCCAGAGAATAGGTCCCAGTTTTTGCTTGAGGCAGAGAAGGCCAGACGCCAAAAAACTGCAGAGAGGTTCGCGACAGTCTTTGAGTCGAAGTACGTGGGTGATAAATTGCGGACCTTTAACGGCGAAGATAAAATCATCTGGAGTTTGGTCATACCAACTTTGAAAAGTGCTAGGCTTTTGAAGCGAATAGAAAGTTCCATTGATTTCGATGGAAGTGACTTGTCGGCTAGCATATTCGAGTTCTTTTTTTTGGGCGAGTTTTTTTGGATAAAACCGACCGCGCCATCCGGGGAAGGTCCAACCTGACATACCAATACGAATAATTGCCATCCTGACTGACGTATCGGTATGTCAATAGGTCAAATAAAGAGGCAAAACGGTTCTTTTGCCTTTAGGCTTTGTCAAGCTGCCGCCATGGGCGAGCAGGAGCGAGCCATGAAAATTCCTCGTTTTGAGATATGTCTAGAAGACTTACTTTCGGCAGCGAATAATTGAACTATCCTGGAATCCCGGCGACGGCGATTTGAAGACAAGTCCCTCAACATATTTGTCGATAAACTTATCTTGCATTTGATTGGGATGCTCTAGCGCTTTGAGACACTGAATAAGGGTGTGGAAAACTCCGAGCGTCCGGATGCAAGGTGATATATAGTTTCTGGGAAGTTGCTTCCAACGATCCAAGAAATTGAGTCGATGGAGAGATTGCCCTTCGCGTTTAAGAAAATCGAAGACGTAGAGTTTGTCTTCTCCTTTGATCCATTCGCCGTCGATAACATTCCAAGCCTTACTAGGAGTGAAAATGCGCCGAAGTTCCGCGATCATTTCATCCGAAATAGTCTTTTTATGTACTCGCCCTTGGCGGTTAAAGGCGATAATTTCTTCTTCTCGATCCGCCGGTATATGGATCTGTGCGCGATGGCCGTGTATCTTCAACTGTCCGACCCATCCCGCCGCCAAAACTTTTTGTATCGCATCGGACTTCGGGCGTATTGCAGTTTTGGGATGCATAGGACGGATAAACAGAGAAGGGGGCAAATTAGTTCCTCGAGTGAAAATGGTTTCCTGAAAAATTCCTACGTTCATTTAGGATAAACTTATTTCGGACGATCTCGGTAATCAATAGTTTTTTATCGAATATAATTTTTGATTTTGAGCGATTTGAGAAGGTCTCTAATATCGGCAGGGTTTTTAGCAAAACGCTTGATAGCCTCGGCGGCGCCTGGTCTGGCTTTCATAAGCATGGGCTTGAAAAGATTGCTGAGGACCTCCTCGGGCAGTGTCTGAAGTGCTTCGACAACGGCGTCATAGTTCGCTTCTAAAACTGAGGCGTCGAACTTAATGCTGCCGAAATCTCGCACAATAAGTTCATCTGCTGCTTTTTTCCCCCAGCGTTGGGTAAATTCGGCGGCGTCCTCTTCCGTCAGGCCGGCGCTGGAATCCATCACGACGTAAGTAACCATCGTCTCTTCGCCCAGGATTTTGAATGAGCTATTCATTCCTGCTTGAAGCCGCTTAGCATATTCTTCTGTGGAATAATTAAGAATCTGGTCTTTATAAATAGTCATTTCGCCTTCGAAATGTTTGTACTGGTCTTGCACTTCACGAAACGAGTCGATGGCTTTGGCGATTTCCTTGGGTGGGGTGATCGTGTCGTTCGCGTTTGCGACCGGAGTCTTAGTTTTTTTTGTTTTGAACGGATCCACTTTCTTTGATTCCGAACTTTTTGCCATTTTACCGCCCCCAGTGTGGGATGTGGCAGACATTGCCCATCCTATCGGGATATCGGAAATTTCTTGGATAATCTTGAGAGGCACGATTCTAGATCGACCTTTTCTTCTAGAATAGGCTTCCAGAGGTCGCCCAGCTTCTCAATTCGTGCTAATACGTTACGAATAGTAAACTGTTCGAAGTGGAATTTTGGGGTGAGTTCTTTCCACAAAACAGGGGTAGAAACCGGTGCCCCTGGTACGGGTCGCACACTGTACACAGATGCCAGTGTTTGGCCCCGTGCATTCTGATAGCAATCGAGATAGATTTTATGACGCCGTTTTGCTGGATTGCGTTCGAGACTCGTCAGTTTTGGGCAATTCTGATGGATAACCTGGCAAACCGATAGGGCGAAGTTTCGCGCTGTTTCGTAGTCATAACGGGCCTGTACTGGAATAAAAATATGAATACCTGATTTTCCAGAGGTCTTGCAGGCATGTGCTGCGCCAATAGCGTCAAGAACCCGATGCACTTCCTTTGCTACCGTAATGACTTCAGAAAAGGAATTGTCGTCAGGATCCAGATCAATCACAATGGCATCCGGTCGATCTAGGGAGCCGACCCGAGAAAGCCAGGGATTGATTTCAATACAACCCAAATTGGCCATGTAGAGCAGGGTTGGTTCATTTTGACAAACGAGATATTCTATCGATTTGCCGCCGGACTCAGAATGAATACGATGTGTTTTGGCCCACCTAGGATGGTGTTCAATTAAGTTTTTGTGATAGAAGCCCTCACTTTCTATTCCACCCGGAAAGCGATGAAGCGATTGGGGGCGATAATAAAGATGAGGTAGGAGAAAAGGTGCAACGGAACGATAATATTCAATAAGATCGCCTTTGGTGAATCTATCTTTCGGAAAATAGATTTTAGAAAGATGCGTGAGGCGTGGCACCGGTGCATGATCTCTTTGTGTGCTGGCCGGAATTCGCAGCCAGTGTTTACTCGTTCCCGCAATATAAGGGCTGTACGCGTCTCTCGCTAAAATAGCCGGACTACGCTGCGCTTGTGCGCTCCTAAAAAATTCCTCTCCGTCCTGGTGCTTATGCGGGCAGTAGCGAATGGTCTTGCTGAAAATTTCGAGTTTCTCGAGCCTCTTCTTTCTTTCAATCAGAGGCAGTGTTCGCAAATTAAAGCCGTCCAAGTGCAGGAGATCGCGCACCCAAAAGACAGGTTCTTCATTCTCTCCAGAGCCTTCGCCAACACCGGCGCCAGTAATTTCGCCATCGAGAACGGCGGAAGTCTTGATATTTGACTGGGCACTGGTCTGGACCTGCCGCAAGGCCTCGACAATGGTAGGAAATTTTCGTTCAAAAGGTAAAAGCTGTTTGGAATAGAGATGAACGATTCCCCTCTCCAATTCTGCAATCGCTCGAACGCCGCCGTGATCGATCTCAAAAAGCCAGCCCTGCTGACTAAAGGGTTGATTGGATGGCGCCGGAGTTGCGAGCATCGGTTTGTTTCGGCGCGGGAGTTTTTCGGGCGAGGGTTTAAATTTCTTTTTTGTGGGTGCCAGCGACTGAGGTGGTTTCTGGACTGGTTGTTCAATTTTACGAGGCTCTGCGACTTTGTAGAGATCGGGCGAGTTTTTTTTTGAGCTTTTTGTGCGGTCCGAACTTCCAGTAGAATTTCGGATGGAATTTTTGGCCCTGGAAATCCAAACGTCATTTTTTGCCGGCGACTGAGCTGTGATTTCTTCCATCGTTCGTCCGGTTTTTACCGAAACAACTTCTTTATCGTCTTCAGGAGTGAGGACTTTGCGTGAGGAATATTGATCTCGTTTTTTAACCATTAACCAGGATTTCCGGTCGCCTCTCGTCATTCCTCTCTTCGTGCGCACAAGAGCAAATTCGCCTTTTAAACGCTTACCTTCCAGAACAACGGTTATATGGCCGTTTTCAATTCCTTTGAGGATCAAACCCTCGCTTTCAGCCCGAGTTGTAGAATGGCGTTCTAAGTACGTGCCCTCGTCCCAGATCATTACGGTGCCAGCACCGTAATTTCCTTTTGGAATGATTCCTTCAAAAGAACCATATTCTAAAGGATGGTCTTCGACTAGAACCGCAAGTCTCATATCCTGTGAGTTCATGGATGGGCCTTTAGGAACAGCCCAGCTCTTAAATACGCCATCAGCTTCGATTCTAAAATCGAAATGCAGATGGCTTGCCCGGTGAAGCTGCACGACAAAACGGAGAGGTTCGTGGCTCGAATGCGCTTTGATCTCACCCTTAGGTTCGGGAGTCTGGCTGAATTTTCTTTTGCTGCGGTAGTCTTCTAACCCCATAGAAATATTATACCGGGTTCAGATCTTATTTCGAGCCCTTGCTCTTCAAAAAAGGCCCGATTTGACAAGGACTTAGCTCGCAGATAGACTTGAGTCCAGGAGTCGGTGTTGCATAACTGCACGCTGAGAGGGCTGATAACCTATGAGTCCGCGAATACTCTCCCCATTTTCTCGCATGTTGCGGTCCTTCTGGTTCGGTCTCTTTTGTCCGCTGGCCGCGTTGCGGATTATTTTTCGCGATCCTAAAGTTCTGTTTTTTAGCGCTTTTCCTATCACCATCACACTGGCACTGTATATTTATCTATTTCAGATTATAAACAACTATCTCTATGGACTTCTGGGACCAATACTGGGAGGGATAGGGGGCAACGTCTCGTACTGGCTTTTCCCTATCGTAATGTTTCTGACGAAAATTATTATTCTCCTAGTCAGCGGGATGACTTTTTCGCTTTGTGCAAATTTAATTGCATGTCCGTTTAACGACTTTTTGGCCGAGGCTGCTGAGCCGCATACAGACCTGGTTTCGCGGCTCGTTCCCTCTCCTAACTGGAGACAGCGATTTCGATTGGTCAGAATAGATCTTTTCAAGACGATAACTGCCATAGTCGCGTTTGTAATAAGTTTTTTAGTAAGTTGGGCGCCTGTTCTAAATATCATAGTGCCTATCCTAACGAGTTTGATTATAGCTTTTCAGTACATTAGCTACCCTCAAACTCGACGCGGTGAAGGTATTCTGAAGGGCATTCAGTTTTTACAGCGAAACTTTATTGCGAGTTGGGGATTTGGGATCGCAGCTTCTTTTCTGTTAAGTATTCCGGTTGTCTCGGCGTTCTTTCTGCCGCTCGTTATTATCGGTGGAACCATCTTGTATAGCAAAGATCATAAATAAATCTTACCAAACGCCTTAACTTCCTGTATTTAATTACCATGCAGAAGCAAACTCTGTTGCGTGGATTAGGATTAGGCGATTCCATGAGCCTGGTAGTGGGGTCCATTATCGGAACAGGTGTATTCTTAAAAGCAGCACCGATGTTACAAGGACTGGGCAGTCCTCGACTCGTACTGCTAGTTTGGCTCGTTGCCGGAGTGGTTTCCCTTTTTGGAGCCCTTACTTACGCTGAACTGGGTGCGCTATTTCCTTTAGCAGGCGGAGAATATGTCTATTTGCGTAGGGCGTATGGAAATTTACCCGCCTTTCTCTATGGATGGACTAGATTTTGGATTGCATCACCTTCTAGTATCGCCGCATATGCCGTAGGTGCTGCCGCGTTTATGCCTTTGGAAACCTGGATTCCGTGGATGACCCCGGCAAATGCTCGATCGATTATTGCCGTAAGTCTAGTTTTGATTTTTTGTGGAATCAACTGTCTGACGGTAGCATTTTCAGGACACGTGCAGAGTTTATTAACGCTGATTAAAACAACTTCAATTGTCGGACTCGCATTTGGCTTATTGTTGGCCTCTCCCGTCGGCACATGGGATCATTTTTCGTATGGGGGACCTTTGGCTACTGCCTGGCCTGGTTGGACCGCTTGGAATGCGGCGATGATGGCAGCGTTATGGGCATACGACGGGTGGAATAATCTTCCAATGGCAGCGGGAGAAGTAAAGAATCCGCAGAGAAATATACCCATTTCACTAGTTCTTGGCATGTGTATTGTTTTATTAATTTATGGGCTGATCAATACTGCTTACTATTACGGGCTTCCACCAGCGGAAATTCTAACCAGTTATTCAAATACGCATGCCACGAGTATGCCCGTTGCGACCAAAGCGGCACTAGCTCTTTTAGGTTCTTTTGGTGCTCAGTTACTTTCCTTTGTGTTTATTATTTCGATTCTAGGATCGATGCACGGATCGATTTTGACCGGGGCAAGAGTTCCATACGCAATGGCAAGTGATCATCTGTTTTTTAGACAGCTGGCGATACTAAGCACCCATTCGCATGTTCCGGTTTGGTCGGTTCTTTCACAGGGCGCTTTGTCATGCTTATTAGCAGCTTCGGGTTCCTTTGATCAGCTTACTGATTACGTCGTTTTTACATCTTGGATATTTTATGCTGCTAACACAGCCGGAGTAATGGTTTTGCGAAAGCGCATGCCAGAACTGGAACGTTCGTATCGAGTTTTTGGGTACCCATGGGTCCCTCTGATTTTTCTTGGCGCTTCTTTAGCACTCTTAGTAAATACCATCTATTCTAGATTGAATGAAACGTTGATCGGCCTAATATTAATCGGAATTGGGATCCCTGTTTACTACTGGTTCCGAAAGCGTAATCGGCAG
>Ga0207098_10003_pt1 | contig 75826 bp, 57 predicted proteins | sample Alteio_BWMinHeat_84_FD_153548 | JGI IMG/M metagenome (GOLD analysis project Ga0207098, IMG submission 153548) | Enriched cells from forest soil in Barre Woods Harvard Forest LTER site, Petersham, Massachusetts, United States -... | ecosystem: Environmental > Terrestrial > Soil > Temperate forest >...
ACGGGACCATCCCCGCTGTCGCCAACCAGCACACGGGGATGCGTCCTTACCAGTTGACGCTGGGCGACGCAGAGGCGATGAGACAGTTGCCGGAAGTTCGCGGCGTCACCGTGGAACTGTCGCGCTCCGATCTTTACGAAGTGAGCCAGTGGAGCAATACCTCGAGCCATGTCATCGGCGTAGAGCCGAATTACACCGCGATTCGCTTTATCCCCATAGCGCAAGGCCGATTTTTGAATGCCGCCGACGTATCCGAGCGGCGCCGCGTCGCGGTGCTCGGATTCAAGGCTCGAAACCTTCTGTTCCCGGGGCGTCCGCTGCTGGGGGAAACGATCACCATCAATGGGACAGAGTTCGCGGTGATCGGGTCGGTGGACAAGATTTCCCGCGGCAATAACGACTACGACGATCAGAAGCTCTATATCCCGATCACCACCATGCAGGAACTGTTTGCACTGAAGGGCGAAAACATTGCGCGCGATGCGCTGACTTCGATTCAGTACCAACCAACGAAGAAGGGCGACGCCATCGAGGCCGTGGCCGCGGTGCACCGCCTGATTGCCCAGCGGCATGGGTTCGATCCATCTCTCATCGACGCGTTCCAGGAGTGGGACACGATCCAGGAAATGAAGATGATCGGCGCCATCTTCACCGCGATGGACGTGTTTCTGGGGGGCGTGGGGATTGTCACACTCGGCCTTGGGGCGGTGGGCATCATCAACATCATGCTGGTTTCGGTGAGCGAGCGGACGGTGGAGATCGGCCTGCGCAAGGCGTTGGGAGCCACGCAGAAGAGCATATTGGCGCAGTTCTTCTGGGAGGGGCTGCTGTTGACGGCAGTGAGCGGTTTGATCGGGATTGCGTTCTCGGCGGGGCTGATGGGCCTGCTGCAGTCGGCATTGACCGGTAAAATGCCGGGCTGGGATCCGCCCCGCCTGGTGCCCTGGTCGGCGGCACTGGCCATGGGCTCGCTGGTGCTGTGCGGCGTGGCGGCGGGACTCTATCCAGCCAGCAAGGCGGCCAAGCTTGATGCGGTTGAGGCGATGCGGAGAGAGTAAAAGCAGCTTCTAGCTTCTAGCTGCGATGTGCTGAACCGAGATTTTGTTGGGAATTCTGGAAAGCTTGGACGGCTTATGCGAGAACCACGGAAGCTGCTCCACCCATAACGAGCTAGCAGCTAGAAGCTAGAAGCTAGGAGCTGAGGTTCATGCTGAAAGACATTCTGGGACAGGCTTGGGAGGCGATGCTCTACAACCGCCGCAGGACCGCCATCACCATGATCGGCATGGCATGGGGGATCGCGACGGTGGTGCTGCTTCTGGCGTACGGGGCGGGCTTCAGCCGCGCCATCGAAGCTATTTTCGCGGAGTGGGGCACCAACATCATCGGGGTGTTTCCGGGGCGTACCAGCGAACAGGCCGGCGGAGAAAAATCGGGCGTGAAGGTTCAGTTCACGATGGATGATGTGGACCGGCTCATCGCCAGCGTTCCGGGCATCAATCACATTTCGCCGGTGGCATTCAAAGATGTGATTGTACAGAACGACCTCCACTCCTACACCTGGACGGTGAACGGCGTTCGCAGCGTATTCCAGGACATATGGAAGCTCAACACTGACGAAGGGCGATTCTTCAATGGCCAGGAGGAACAGCAGCGCGCGCACGTGTGCGTGATTGGCTCCGAATCGAAGACCAAGCTTTTCTCGGGGGGGTGGGCGATAGGTGAAACCATCCGGCTCAACGGCGTGCTCTTCACCATCGTGGGCGTGCTGAGCCCCAAGATGCAGGAGGGCGGAGAAGAGAACGACCGCAATCGCCAGGTCTACGTCCCGTTCAGCACCATGAGCGACCTGACGGATACCAAGTACCTGGGCGGCATGTGGTTCAACTACCAGGGTAACTTTGAGCTGACCGAGCAGAATATGCGCGCGACGCTGGGCGCGGCGCATCACTTCAGGCCGACGGATCATAACGCGATTTATGTCGCCAACCTCATGACCGAGCTGCACCAGTTCAGTATTCTCTCGCTCGCGCTGCAGGTGCTGCTGTCGCTTGTGGGTGCGCTCACGCTGGGCATTGCGGGTATCGGGCTGATGAACATCATGCTGGTGGCGGTGCAGCAGCGCACCCGCGAGATCGGTGTGGAGAAGGCGTTGGGCGCGCACAAGCGTCATATCCTGACGCAGTTTCTCGCCGAGGCGATGGCCATCACGGCAGTCGGCGGAATCTGCGGGATCGCTCTCGCCTACACTGTGTCGATCGCGGTAGGGCGTATCCCGTTCTACAGCGAACTGGCGCTGCACGGCGAGGGCGCCGATATCCAGTTGCTGATCTCGCCGACTTCGGTGATTGTGGCCACGTGCATCCTGGTGGTGACTGGGCTGGTGAGTGGCATGATTCCGGCCATACGCGCGGCGAACCTGGATCCGATTGAGTCGCTGCGCTACGAATAGCGCAGGGGACCAGGGACTAGGGACTAGGGACTAGGGACGACGAGCTGGTGTACTCACCAATAACCTGAAGTGCTCGCGCAGCTGCGCAATGGCGCGGTCGAAGAGCTCGACGGAGCGGTAGGAGCGCGAAAGCATGACTCCGCCTTCCATGACCACCAGGACATAGGTCGCCAGGGAATCGAGATCGGTTTCGGGAGGGAGAGACGGCTTCATGTCGTCAAGGCACTCGCGCACGGCCTCGATCCAGCCCTGAAAGTTTTGTGCGATCAAGGTGTGAGCCGGAGCATTCTCGGGGTCGATTTCCAGGGCCAGGCGGCCAAGCGGGCACCCATACCTGCAGTCGGTTCCAAGGATGCGCTCGCGGTAGCCAGCAAGAATGGCGAAGATGCGGCCCACCGGTTCTTCAACCGATGAGAACGCCGGGTCGATCACCATGGGCCGGAGGAGGCGGAGATAGCCTTCCAGGACCTCCCTCAACAGCGCCTCCTTGCTGTCGAAGAAGTGATAGAAGCTTCCCGAATTGACTTCGGCGTGCGCCAATAGCTCCGACATGCTGGTGCCGGCGAATCCGCGCTCCCAGAACAGGTAACGCGCGGATGCGATGAGGCGATCACGAGTTGAGATTGGCGGTTTCGACATCATTCGTCAAAGAATCCACTTGACAGCATAAATTCTAATTGCAACTATCTTACTTGAATGATCAACTAAATGCCATGAAGACATTCATCGCCTCCAGCCTAGCCGCTGTCCTTGCCCTCGTTCCGGTTCGATTTGCGGTGGCGCAAACCGACTCTCCGGCTGCCGTCCACGAGCCACAACAACTGGTCATCGAAGTGGAAGTTCCGGCTCCGGTCGGCGAGGTCTGGCGCGCATTTTCTACCAGCGAGGGTCTCAGCACGTGGCTGACACCCAATGCGGTGGTGGACCTGCGTCCGGGCGGGGAGTGGACAGCGCATTTTCCGGGCGGAAGCACGGGCGGTGGAACCATCGTGAGCTTTGTTCCCGAAAAAGAGATGGTGATTGCGGCGCTGGCTCCCGATCAGTTTCCGCATGTGCGCGCCGAGCGTACTCGGGCGACGTTCCAGTTTCAGAGTCGCGGAGATTCGACCGTCGTCCGCCTGACCCAGACGGGATGGAAGAGCGGTCCGGAATGGACGCGTGCCTACGAATACCTGGTGGCGGGGAATGCGGAGTTGATGGCCACGCTGCACAAACGCTTCGTGGACGGCCCCATTGACTGGAAGAAGGTGTTTGGCGATCCCGCGGGCAAGGGAAAGTAAGGAGACGGAATCCATGAACATGCACACGTTGAACATCTGGGCCATCCTGGCCGCTGCCATCTCTGCGTTCGTCATCGGTGGATTGTGGTATTCCCCGGTTCTGCTGGTCTCCGCGTGGAAGCAGGCCAACGGGTTTACGGCCGATCCCCCGGCTGCGGGACCGAAGGGATTTACGATCGCCTTTCTGCTCAGCCTGGTGATGGCATTCAACCTTGCCATGTTCCTCAACGCGCCCACTACCACGCTGGCCTTCGGGGCGACGGCCGGATTCCTCGCGGGCGCAGGATGGGTGGCCACCGGCATCGGGATTGTCGCGGTCTTCGAGCACCGGCCGTTGAAGTACGTTCTCATCAATGGCGGCTATCTCACCGCGGCTCTGACCGTGATGGGTGCAATTCTGGGTGGATGGCGGTAATCGAAGATGAGTGAGCGGGGCCAGCGACTGTCGCGCCTGTCTGTCAAGCCAGGCCGCGCGGCGCGAGCGCCGGCGCAAGCAAACTTATTCGTTGACGCTACATCGAAGCCAACCGTATGGCACATTCAGCGAAGAAGTGGGTAAAGACGGTCAAGACAGATTCGACTCATCCGCCCGAGGGGCTGTTCAATCGGGACCCCGAAACGATCGCAAAAAAGCTGGCGTCGAAGAAGGTTTCGCCGAAGGGCCCAGGGTCGAGGATGCGGATGTTGACCTACTGCATCAATCGTGCGGGCAAGGAATTGAGCGCAACGAGGCGAAGAGATCTCGAGAAGGCTAAGGACTTGCTGTCAGAGAAAGTGAAGAAGGCACGCGAGAAGACTCGAAAGAACAAGAACAAAGTATAGGGGGACGAGCCATGCCTGACGAAGCGACAACAAAAAAGGCGAATGAGGATTTGCGCGAGGGAAAGTCGCCGACAACGGCAGCCGGCGAATTTGTCCACGAAGAGATTGAACACGTGCGGGAAGGGAAGCATGGTGCGCGCTCTCCGCAGCAGGCCATTGCCATCGGGCTGAGCAAGGCGCGGCGCGCGGGGATTCCAGTGAAGCCGCCTGCCAAAGGAAAGACGAGCAAAAGCACGCGTCAGAAGGCTGAACGGGATTACGAGAAGGGACAAACGGATCCGCAGACGAGCGAGGAAGGAACGACAAAACGGAGCCGTTCGCGGATGGAGGCAATGAAGCGCGAGCCGAAATCGACGGCGAGTCATTCCGCGCTGTCGCGACATGCCAAGAGCGCGGCGAAGAAGCGGAAGAGCTCCTAGTATTGGGGCAGCATCATAAGGGGCGAGGCGCGGAGCCGAATTTATGGCCGTGGCGTTCTCGGCCGAGCATAGCCGTGATCGATGCGAGGACGAAGACGCTGATTGCAGTCAGTGCCATGGCGGTTGCATAGCTCGTCTTCTGCGCATAGACCGCCTCGATGTAGACCACTGAGCTGGCAATGATGCCGGCGCTCTGGTAGGCGAATCCCGGCAACAGGGCGCGAACCGAGTCGGGCGAAAGCTCGGAGAGATGCGCGGGAATGACGCCCCACGCGCCCTGCACCATGAATTGCATCAGAAATGCCCCGACAACGAGAAGAATCGTATTAGGCGCATAGGCCCAGAGGGGAATCACAAGGGCACCCAGGGCGAATGCCAGGACGATGGCTCTGCGGCGGCCCCACTTGTCGGAGAGATGGCCCATGACGATGCCGCCGATGATGGCTCCAATGCCGGAGATCGCGGTGATGGTAGCGCGCTGGGGTGGGCCGAAGTGCCATTGCCGCTGCAGGAAGGTGGGATACATGTCCTGCGTGCCATGGGAAGCGAAGAGCATCATGGTCATGAACAGCAGCAGATAGAGAAAAAGCTTCCAGTGGGAGACGATCTCGCGGAACTGCTCCCGCCAAGGCTGCCTGGATTTGACTTCCCTCTGCCATACGGCCGATTCTTTGACAAAAAACTTGATGTACAGCACCAGGCAAATGGCGGGCAGGCTTCCGAGGTAAAAGAGCGGGCGCCAGCCCAGGGGTCCGATAAGGAAGAAATAAGCGACCGCGGCCAGCACATTGCCTGCGGCATAGCCCTCCTGCAGCAACCCAGAGAGAATGCCGCGCTTGCCGGGCGGGGCTCCTTCCATGGCCAGCGAGGACGCTACTCCCCAGCATCCCCCCATGACGATTCCGAACAAGGCGCGCACGACCAGGAGAAATGTAAAGCTGGGGGCGAGCCCGGTGAGGATGTCGGAGAATGCGAACACCCCGATGTTGATCATCAGGGGCACTCGGCGTCCGTAACGGTCGGCCATGATACCGAACAGGAATCCGCCCACGGGGCGAAAGGCCATGGTCATGGTGATGATGAGAGCAATTTGCGGGTCGGTCTTGTGGAACTCCAGCCCCATGGCTGTCAGACAGAAGGTCACACGAAAGAAATCGAAGGCGTCCAGCAACCAGGCAGAGAAGCCGGCGATCACCGCGGGAGGGTGGCTTGTGGTTGTCTCCGCAGCAGAATTCGACAGCCTTTCCACTTGCCTGGGATCAGTTGCGGACATGGCCCTGCACCTCGATGAGTTGCAATATCAAACGCTATCAGAAGAGCAGGCGGGGGCGAAACGAACCGGAGCTGCAATTTGTGACCTTCCTCAAAGGCGAAAGAAACCAGGCCCGGCGCATGAAACCTAGAGGTGAAGTTTGCCATCTAACATGCTGGGCCAGATGCGCTATTGCAAGCCTTCGCAAATCGACGCGGATCGCAAGACAACTCAGGCGATTCGACTTATCCACGATCCATCACCGGCTCTTATCTGTTGTTGAAGCGGCTCAAGCGAGTGATTATGCCGCGGCAGGATTGGAGCTGCTCTTCGTGTGTGCGATTTCCTAGCTGTAAGTTGATAAGAGCGAAGTGCTAGACGTCACAAGGGAGTGACATGAGCGCCTGAGTATCATTCTCAGGCGATTGTGCGGTGAGGTATCGTTCCGGTACCTGCCGCGCTGTGTGCAGCAGGTTTCTCCGGAGTTGCAGGCGTTGTGAGTAACCGCGCAATGGACAAGGAGAACCTCATGCACTTCCCCCGTTATAAGGCCAGGACATCTTCCGGAAAACTCAACTTCATCATGGCGCTTCGAGCGCTATTTTTGTTGGCGGCCGCCATATTGCTGATGAGCCCCGCCGCTTACGCACAATATCGAGCGTCCATTCAAGGCACGGTGACCGACACGCAGGGCGGCGTGATTCCCGGCGCCAAGGTGACTCTTACCAACCTGCAGACGAACGACGCACAGGAGCGCACCAGCAACGAAGTGGGTGTCTATAACTTCAATGCGCTTCCCTCCAGCACTTTTAAACTCGTGGCAGAAAAAGACGGGTTCCAAACCAAGGTCCTTGACAATCTGCATATCATTCCCGAGCAGCCGAACTCGATCGACGTAAAACTCGAGATCGGCCAGGTGGCTCAGACGGTGACGGTGGATGCATCGCAGGCGCCGCTGCTCGATACGGACACGGCGACCATCGGCGGAACCATCTCAGAGAATCAGATCCAGCACATGCCGTCGTTCGGGCGAGACGTGTTCCAGTTGACGCAACTCGCGCCGGGAACCACCGGCGATGCGTCGCAGGCCGGGGGTGGCGGCACATTCAGCCTGCCCGGCACGCAAGGCCCCGGAGGTCCCGGCGCCAACACCGGCATCTTCGCAACCGAAAACGGACCCCAGACGCTGGCCAATGGCGGGCAGTATGAGAACAACAGCATTTCCGTCGATGGAATCAGCACCGCCAGCGTGGTGTGGGGCGGAACGTCGGTGATCACGCCCTCGGAGGAATCGGTCGATAACGTGCGGGTGGTATCGAACGAATATGACGCGGAGAATGGGCGTTTTAGCGGCGCGCAGATCCAGGTCACATCGAAGAGCGGAACGAACCAGGTGCATGGAAGCGCGTTCTTTCAAGCGTACCGGCCGGGACTGAACGCCTATCAGCGTTACAACGGACCCGGCTCACTTAAACCGGGCACGCCCGATGCGCGTGGATTGCTGCGAGACTCGCAGCAGTTCAACCAGATTGGAGGCAGCCTGGGTGGTCCGCTTTGGAAGAACAAGCTGTTTGCGTTCTTCTCGTATGAAACGGAGCGAAATAACTCTACCGTCAGCGCGACAGGCTGGTACGATACGCCCGCTTTTGATGGGCTGGCGCCTTCGGGCAGCATTGCCTCGCAGTTTCTCACCTTTCCCGGCGCGGGCGTGAATGCAAGCAGCATCATCGACCAGACGTGCGGGAATATCGGCCTGACGGAAGGAGTGAACTGCATCACGATTCCGGGACAGGGGTTGAATATCGGATCCCCGTTGACGGGACCGTTGGGATCGCATGACCTGAGCTGGATAAGTCCGACGTCTCCTGGCGTCGGAGGCGGGCTGAACAGTTCCGTGGCCGATATTGCGGACTATACGACGGCAAATCCGACCAGCGTGGTGAACGAGCAGTACAACGGCCGGGTGGATGCGAATATTACCGGCAAGGATCACATCAGCTTCGCCATCTATTGGGTTCCCGTGGATCAGACATCGTACGTGGGCCCGACGCGCAAATACAACCTGTGGCATCACTCGGCGGTCAACGATGCTTTTTCGGGCATCTGGAATCACACCTTCTCCCCGAACTTCCTGAATGAATTACGGGCCAATGCGGCCGGATGGCGTTGGAACGAAGTCGCGTCCAATCCGCAGGAGCCTTTCGGCCTGCCCAATGATTCGGTCGGACAAATTGGCAGCATCACGGTGCAGAACTTCGGAGCGCCGGGGCCTAGTGTGTTCGATCAATGGACCTATTCGTATCGCGATATTGCGACCAAGATCATGGGCAACCACACGATCAAGTTTGGCGGCGAAGTGACGCCTCTCTATTATCTGAACGAGGCGCCGTACAACGCGCGGCCGAACTTCAACTTCTTCAACGTTTGGGATTTCCTGAACGATGCTCCCCGGTCCGAATCAGGAACATTCGATCCCACGACCGGCATCCCTACGGATGCCCGGCAGGATAACCGTGAGACTCTCTGGGGCTTATTTGTGCAGGATGGCTGGAAGGTGAAACCCTCCCTCACCTTGAACGTCGGCTTGCGCTACGCGTACTTCGGGGCGCTTTCGTCGAAGCAAAACAATCTGTACAAGGTGCGGTTTGGCTCCGGGGCGGATATGTTGACCGGGATGACCGTCCTAAAGGGCGGCGACTTGTGGAATCCGCAGAAGCTCAATTTCGGACCCCAGTTCGGTTTTGCCTGGACTCCTGGTTTCTATCATCAGAAGGTAGTGATTCGCGGCGGCTTCGGCCTGAATTACAACCAGAACGAAATCGCCATCACCGGCAATGTGAACGGGAACCCCGGACTCACGGTGTCGCCGAACTTCTCGATGAGTCTCCCCACCTCCCCGAATCCGGGAATCGTCTATGCGATTCCGAGCGATCCGCATTCGCTGTTCGGCTATCCGCCCAATCCGAATACGATCGTGAGTTTCGGCTCCAATGGCCTGCCTACCAGCAGCCAAGTCGGAGTGACGGCCTTCCCGACGGACATGCCGACGATGTACTCCCAGCATTGGTCGCTGGACACGCAGACCGACTTGGGCGCGAACTTCATATTGTCGGTTGGGTACCAGGGAAGTGTTTCGCGCCACATCTATTTCCACTACGACGGCAACGCGGTCGCCTCGGTCCAGAACATTCCTCTCAATCCCCAGGTGAACGGCGTCAACTATTTCGACAACAACGGATACGGCAACTACAACGCGATGCTCGCCGGATTGAAACATCAATTTTCACACCAGTTCATGCTGGACGCGCAGCTCACGTGGGCGAAAAGCATGGATACGAGTTCGGCTCCCTACAGCGAGCAGTTCTATCCCTATAATCCGAGGTTGTCGTACGGCCGTTCCGACTACAACATCACTACCCAGGGAAAGATCTTCGGGATGTGGCAGCCGGTGTTCTTCCATGGTGATCATGCATGGATCGAGCGCCTTGCCGGCGGATGGTCTCTGAGCGGGATCCTGAACCTGCACACGGGATTTCCCTGGAGCCCGATCTATGTCAGCCCTGTGGGGAGCCTGTATTGCTCAACTTGCGGCTACACACAACTACTGCCGGCTGCTTATAAGGGCGGGGCCGGACATGATACGAGTAACGACGCATTCAAATCCGGACCCGGCGTGGGAAATGGAGTCAACGCGAACTTCCCGAATGGCGGACTGGCTTACTTCACTCCGCCCGTCTTGACGGCAGGTCCAGCGTTTCCCGCGACCGGGGGAACAGCGCCGCCGTCACCGGGAGTGGCACGGAATTCACTGATTGGGCCGGGATACCGCGACGTTGATGCAACGGTCAGCAAGAGTTTCGGGCTGGGCAGAATCAAAGGAATGGGCGAGGGTTCGGCGATCGAGGTTCGAGCGGATGCCTTCAATCTGTTCAACAACCTGAACTTCAAGCCTGGGGGGGCGTCCAATGGCGGCGGCATCTCCGACAATATTCAATCCAGCAACTTCGGGCAGGACGGGACCGCCCTTGGATCGCGAACCGTGACTTTGCAGGCGCGGTTCCATTTCTAGACTGCGTTGGTGTAAGTGATCGATTGAATCTTTGATGGATTCGAGCAGCAGGTTTCGCGAGAGATCTGCTGCTCATTTGCTATTCAGGCCCATCCGTGTCTTCTTTAGTCTTCAATTCCAACAAACAAAGCGAAGGGAAACCGTCGATGAACCGAAGAACGTTGCGGTCCGCATGGCTGTTGGCTGTCGTGGTGAGCATCGGAAGCCTGTTGCCGGCGCAGGAGACGATTCAAATCGATGCCCAGGGAGAGGCGAAGCCCTTTCCGCATTTCTGGGAACAGATGTTTGGTTCCGGAAGGGCGATCCTTTCGCTGCGCGAAAGCTACCGGGAAGACTTGCGCGCGGTCAAGAAGGTTGCCGATTTTCGCTATGTGCGTTTTCACGCCATCTTTCATGATGAAGTGGGCGTCTACAACGAAGATGAGCACGGCAATCCTGTTTACAACTTCTCTTATGTGGACCAGATTTACGACGGTCTGCTGAAAAATGGCGTGCGGCCATTTGTGGAGATCAGCTTCATGCCCAAGAAGCTGGCATTCAATCCCGATGCTCTGCATCCGTTCTGGTACAAGCAGAATGTTTCGCCGCCGAAGAGCATGGAGCGTTGGGACGATCTGATCAAGCATTTTGCGCAGCACCTCGTGGATCGCTACAGCATTGACGAAGTTGCGCAATGGTATTTCGAAGTGTGGAACGAACCGAACATCGACTTCTGGAACGGCGTACCGCAGCAGCGGTCGTATTTCGAGCTCTATGCGCATACCGCCCGGAGCCTGAAAGACGTGAGTCCAAAATTGCGAGTGGGCGGCCCGGCGACGGCAGCGGCGCACTGGATCCCGGATTTTCTGAAGTACACGGCGGAGAATCACGTTCCGGTTGATTTTGTTTCGACCCATGGATATGCGGATGACACCGTGGACGACCTCTTCGGCACCAAGGAAGATATTCCGATGGACGAGCGAGTCTGCCGCGCGGTGGCGAAGGTGCGAGGTGAGATCAAGGATTCGGCCATGCCTGGTCTTCCGCTGTTCTGGACGGAGTGGAATGTGCAGGGAATGCGCGAGTCGCGCGACACGACCTTCGTTGGACCCGCCGTGGCAAATACGGTGCGCCAATGCGATGGGCTGTCGGAGATGATGTCGTTCTGGACTTTCTCCGATGTGTTTGAGGAGGGCGGTCCGAGCCCGAGGCCTTTCGAAGGGCAATTCGGGTTGCGCGCGAAGGGCGGTATCAACAAGCCCAGTTTCTATGCTTGGGGATTGCTGCATGAGCTGGGGGACAAGCGGGTCAGCAATGATGCGAAGGATGCGATCGTCACGCGAACGGCCGACGGCGGGTTAGCCATTGCGGTATGGAACCTGGTGGATCCGGACAAGGAAGGGGCTGCGCGCAAAGTCACTCTCGAGTTCTCGCATGTTGCTCCGAGTGCCCGGGTCAGCGTCGAGCGCGTGGACGAGCAGCATGGCAACGTTGTCAAGCAGTATGCGGCCATGGGAAAGCCGCTCGATCCGACGCCGGCGCAGGCGGAGCAGCTCAATCGCGAAACCGCTTTGCCCGCGCCGGAGGAAATGAAGCTGCAGGGAGGAAAGCTGGAGTTGACCCTGACGCCGAATACTCTGGCGCTGGTGAAGATCAGTGGACAGTGACCGCTGTTTAGGCGGCGCCTCCGACTTTCTGGGGGATTGAGGCGAAATCTTTCATCATGGCTTTCAGGTCGGCCATGTTCGTGGGCGCCTCGTGCAGCAGCAGCTCGGTCGATTGCACGATCGGGTTGGCGTGGAACCACTCTTGCGCCGCATCTTCGCAAATGCAGTTGAGAACGGCGAGGAGTGACATCCCCTGGTGATGAGCCATCCACTCCCGCACCAGTTCTCCGTTTTGCGCCGAAGTGGAATAGTCCGCGGCCTCGTAGTAGCCATAGGCGCCCACCCAGCCTACCGAAGACATGTAGCGGAGGTTGCTGACCGCCTCGACGGAATCGACGCCAAGCGCAAGAAACGTGGAATAGGGCGAGATGACGGGCCCTGGGGTGGCCTCGTAGAAGAGCGCGAGCTGCGGGATGCCCCAGGCGTGGTAGTGGTAGTCTCCGGACTCATTGATGCGCGCCGAGCCGGATTCCGAGATGCCCCACGGAATGCCGAGGGAACGCGCGAAAGCCCGCTGCACGTAGACGCTAGAACTGAGCGTATTCGCGATCAGCGTGTGCGGATAACTGCGCATCCACAGCGCGGGCATGAGGTACTCAAACATGGTGCCGGTCCACGAAATGATGGCATGGGTGCCGTAGACGTAGGCATAGTCACGGGCGAGTTTAAACCAGCTCTGCTGCGGGAGTTCTCCGCGGGCGATGGCAAGGAACGTTGCGATCCGCGCTTCCGAGGCCAGCATGTCATAGCATGCCTGGTGGACCGTCTCGCCGCGCACATCGTAGCCGATCGAAAGGATCTGACGGCCGCGATTGGCGAGGAAACCGAATTCCGTTTCTTCGGCAAGATGTTCCGAGACCTGGGCCACCTTGCGCAGCCCTGCGGCGCATGCGCGAAGGTTGAGCGCGGCTGCGGGCAGCAAGGCACAGAGCCTGGCAGCGAGCGGAGGTGAGGACGAATTGGGTTTCGCAGCTTCTGCTGCGTGGAGAAGTTTCTTCTCCAGTTCCTCGGCGAACAGGGCCGCGGCCTCAATGGTCAGAGTCTCGGATTGCGGGGTGATCGCCAGTTCAGGGACTTCGCGAAGCGGCTTGTAATCGGGAAGCAGCCAGGGGAGGAAGTCGCGGACCAGCGCGAGAAGAGAATTGATCCTGTTACGCGTTTCAGCGAACCACCACATATCCGCAGGCTGGCTCCCCGAATATACCTTCGTCGACGCTGAAGCGGAGGAAAAAGCGGCGGAAGCGTTCACAAGCCATGGGATCCAGTCGGCGATGGTGGCGGAATGCCCCGGCGGCGAGATCTTCGACAGTGATGAAGAGAGCTTGCCCTGAGACTGCATCATCTCCCAATGCAGGCGGAGTCCGGTAAAGAGCTGGCGGGAGAGGAGCGGTTTATCGAAGAACGCCAGCGCACCGGCATGAAGCGTATAGAGAGAGGCGACAAAGTTTCCGCTATCGACGGTGGAGACAAACGGCCTGGCCTCCAGCGGCGTGCAGGTGTGGGTGTCGTACCAGTTATAGAGATGGCCGCGGAACTTCTCCAGCCGCTGGATGGACGCGAGACTCTTCTGGGTGAGATCGACGAATTCCGGTGCGGTCAGAAAACCAAGTTCGCAGGCCGCCTGGCGGGCGTTGAGGAGTAGACCGATGTTGGTAGGCGAAACGCGCGCGGCTTCGACGCGATCGCGTTCGACGACATTGTCGGGGATGAGGTAGTTGTGCCGCTCGACGCCGAATTCGCAAAAATAGCGCCAGATGCGCAGCCCATGGCTATGCAAGAACGACTTGTCGCTGGAGCTGATGCGCTTGTTCTCTTCCCGCGGGGGCCGGCTGAGCCAGGTGGTAATGATGGTGGTGAGGCACCACAGAACGAGGATGGGAGCGGCAATGAAAATCGTGGTCCGGCGCGGCGCAAAGGCGTAAATCAAAATGGCCAGTCCGCAGGAGATAAACGGCATCATGGCCAGATAGCGATCGACGGGGGTCACTTTCGTTTGCGATTCGGCTTCGGCGGCGGTCTCCCATTCCAGGAGGCGTTCGCCGGTGATGAAGCGGCGGATCAGGGCTCGCACGATGGCGTCGATGGCGAGAAGTGTCTGGTGGGGAAGAAAGAAGAGATTGAGAAGAGCGACGAGGGCGGCCTGGCCCGAGCCGGCGAGCGCCTGCGGCACGCTTCCCTCGCGTCCGCCGAGCACCGCGCGGCCTACGCCGAATACGAGCTGAATGATGGTGGGAAAGAAGAAGAGAAGCAGGGGGACGACCGTCCAATACACCGGCCCGCCGGGTAAATAAAACCAGCCGGCCACGAACAGAATGAAGGTGAACGGCTCGACCAGCGAGCGGCGGAGGTTATCGAAGATCTTCCATCGTGAGATGGTGGAAATCGGACTGGCGACGAGGCGGCCCGATTCGTCGGGAACGCGCGAAAACATCCATTGCGCAATCTGCCAGTCGCCGCGAACCCAGCGGTGTTTGCGGCGCGTGAAGGCGCTGTAGTGGGAGGGATAATCGTCGATGAGCTCGATATCGGTGGCCAGCCCGGCGCGGCCGTATGCCCCTTCAATGAGGTCGTGGCTGAGCAGGGAGTTGCGGGGGAAGCGGTGATTGAGTACCGCATGGAGCGCGGCAACCTCGTAGATCCCTTTGCCGGTAAAGATGCCCTCGCCGTACAGGTCCTGGTAAGCGTCAGAAACCGCACGGCTGTAAATATCGAAACCGGTTTGTCCGGAAAAGATGGCCGCCAGGCGCGAACGCGACGTCGAGCCTACGCTGACGCCGATGCGCGGCTGCAGAATACCGTATCCCTCAACAACGATGCGCAGCCTGGGATCGATGATGGCCTGGTTGAGCGGATGAGCGATGGCTCCCACCATACGTGCAGCCGAGCCGCGGGGAAGCTGCGTGTCGGAGTCGAGGGTGAGGATGTAACGAATCTGCGGAAGGACGTCGAGCCGTCCGGCCTTGATGGGGAAGGCGTCGTACTCACCGATCAGAAGCTCGTTGAGATCGAGGAGCTTGCCTCGCTTGCGTTCCCAGCCCATCCACACGCCCTGGCGCACGTTGAAGACGCGATGGCGGTGAAGAAAAATAAATCCGCCCCCGCCGTGAGATGCATAGCGGAAATTCAGTTCATCGATGAGGCGGGTCGCGAGGTCGACGAGCGGATTGGAGTCATCCACGTGCGGCTTGCTCACTGAGTCGGGCAGATCGGAGAGCAGGACAAAATGCAGATGAGGGTCGCGGTTGGCCAAAAAACGAACTTCGATATCAGTGACCAGGGCCCGCACCTGCTTTTCGTTGAGCAGCAGGGTGGGCACGGCCACCAGAGTGGTGCACTCGCTGGGGATGCCCTTGGCATAGTCGAGCTTGGGCAGCGGCGCCGGATCGTAAATCGAGGTGATCAGGTTGTTGACCAGGTCAACGGCGCACTGCATGGTCGGCAGCAGCATGAGCAGAAACGTGATTGCCAACCGCCCGAAGACCGGGTAGTTGGGCAGGAGAGGAAAGAGCGCGGCGGCGATGAAGAAGATGGTGATGAGTTCGATCCCGGTAATGTAGAAATCGTCCGCATTGGCGCGAATCGAAGCGCGCATGCGGTCGGCGATGGGGGGGTGGAAGTTGACCCGGGAAGCAAGCTGGGGGAATCCCTTGTCGATGAGGTAGTAGCCAACGTGGCTGAAGCGGCGAAGCATGCGCGGATCGCTGAAGGTGAGCTGGGCGCCTTCGCGGGCCAGGTCGAGGGCGTGTTCCGCAACCTGGACTTCGGTGCAGTCGGAGTGGCGAGCGAGGTAAGCAACCTTGGTCCGATAGGCCTCGCGGGTCTCGAAATCCATCGCCGCATACGTGCCGGCCGGATCCTGGTTCAGAGTGGTGTCGATTACAATGAGGGGCTCGATGATCCCCGCCCAATCGGTGTTGGCGACAGCTCTGAGGCTCTTGAACAAGGCAGGAAGTTGCGATGGGCCGGTTGCGTCGTGACCGCGCAATGCCGGTTGGGCTTCGGCGAGCATGGCTTCAAGAAGGCTGAAGCGAAGGAAAGCGGGGAGGTTCCACAGCTCGAAGACGGTAAGGGGATCGTGCGCCTGCAGAGCGCGGATAAAGGTCGTCAACGTGGGCTCGGACAAATCGCCTCGGACGGTCCGCAGATACAAAGCGGAAAGACTGACAATCCGGGGTTCGTCCTGGCGCTTGGGCAGTAACACGCGCGGCAGCTTGTCCATATCCCGGGGCTTGACGCTCACCGCGGTGATGCAGGAACGCAGAAGGCGAGGATTAGCGCGCATATCAAGCAGCGCGATCGTGGTTTCATCAGCGTCCGCAGGCGCAGCCGGCAGGGAAGCCAGATTGGCTTCGAGCTTGAGCAGTTCACTGCGTCGAGCCTGAACTCGCTGCTCGAAAGCGGTCGAATTGGCAGGGCGGAACGCCACTTCCCACGACGAGGCCTTTCGCGCTGCGAAGGCGAGTTCTTCGGAGAGTTCGTCGCGCGGCGAATTCTGCGGGCCAAGGATTGTGGCAGTATCGGTCATTCAGCCTCAACGGTAGCTTGCGGCTTGCATTTCAAACATGGCGGCATAGCGGCCGCCGAGCGCCATCAGCTGTATATGGTTGCCCTCTTCCACCAGGCGGCCGCCCTCCAGTACTACGATGCGGTCGGCCATGCGGACGGTCGAGAAACGGTGCGAGATAAGCAGCGCCATCTTGCCTTCGGTGAGTTCGGCGAAACGCTCGAACACCTGCAATTCACTGCGAGCATCGAGGGCGGCGGTAGGCTCGTCCAGAATGAGGAGTTGCGCGTCGCGAAGATAGGCGCGCGCCAATGCGAGTTTCTGCCATTCGCCGCCGGAGAGATCGACGCCGCCCTCGAAGCGCCGGCCGAGCATCTGGTCGTAGCCGCCCTGTAGCTTGGCTATTACACCGGAGGCCATGCTCTTCTCGGCCGCATACTCGATTTCTTCGGGCGCATGGGGAACTTCAATGCGGCCCACTGCGATATTTTCCCGGGCCGTCATCTCGTAGCGCATGAAGTCCTGGAAAATGACTCCGATTTCGGCATGGAGGTCGGCGAGATCGTACTCGCGCAGATCGATCCCATCAAGCAGGATCTCGCCCTCGGTGGGGTCGTAGAGCCGGGTGATGAGTTTGACGACGGTGGTCTTGCCTTGCCCATTTTCGCCGATGAGCGCGATGCGCTCGCCCGGGCTGAGGGAGAAGTTGAAGTTACTGAGAACGCGGCGAGTGGTGCCCGGATAGGCGAAGGAGACGTTCCGGAACTCAAACCCGCGCGTAATCGGCTTGGGCGCGGGCAGGCCGTTCACCTTCGACTCCACGCGCGGCTTCATTTCAAAGAAGGCCAGCAGATCGGTGAGGAAGAGCGCCTGATCGGCCACCCCGGATGCGGTGGAGAAGGCCTGTTGAATGTTAGACATGGCCTGCATGATGGCGGTGGTGATCAGGGTCAGGTCGCCGACCGTGTACTGTCCCTGAACGGTGCGCCAGATGCTGTAACCATAGGCTCCGTAGTAGCCGAGTTGGCCGACGATGGCCAGCACGCCGCCCCAGAAAAGGCGGCGGCGGTTGAGAGCGACGTTCTGCTCAAAAATCGTCTGCGAGAGCGCCGAAAAGCGATTGGTGAGGTATTCGCTCAGGTTGAAGAGCTTGAGTTCCTTGGCCGCTTCCTTGCTGCCGCCCACCTGGCGCAGGTAATCCATTTGCCGCCGCAGGGGTGTCTGGCGGAAGTTCTTGGCATAGGTGAGAAACGCGAAATGACTCTCCCCCAGGAATGCGGGGATGATGCCGATGACCAGCAGCAGCAAGAGGAATGGAGAGTACTTGAGCAGCACGGCGGAAAACGCAATGGCCGCGACTGTTTGCTGGATCAGTCTGCCCATCTGCTGGATCATGGCCAGGCGGTCGGTAGCCTGAACGCGAGCACGCTCCAGCCGATCGTAGAAAACTGGATCCTCGTAGACGGTGACATCGAGCGCCGCGGCTTTGCGCATGACCTCGACGCTCACGTGGTGGGTGTAGCGGTCGGCCAGCAGGTTGTCGAAGTAGTCGACTGAGCGCGAGAGAATGCCGGTAATGACCGCCAGGGCCATCTCCGCGGCAACCAGCCACCAGAAGTGCTGGGGCAGTGGCTGATGCATGCGGATGCGATTGACTCCGTCGATAATGAAGCGGCCAATGATGCCGATGCCGACGGGAAGAAACGCGACAATGATGCGGATGGCAATGTTCCAGAAGACGACCGCGGGGCCCGACTCCCAGACAAAGTGAAGAACCGGAGGAACATTCCTGAGGGCGCGCAGACGATCGCCCCAAGCGCTCGCAGGCTGTTGCGGAGCCTCGGGCTGTGGTTCGCTGGTTGTGCCGGCAACTTCCGGATCATCGATCGCGGAGGACATTGACTTCCTTTTTTTCAGTTAAGTACCGCAGCGATGGGGGATAACCGGGAGAGAAGCCCATTCGTGTAGCCAAACCCAAGGGACTCGTTGCTTCTGCCGGCGTCGTATCTACTTATCTACGATGCGTTTTCGAATCTCATTGTTGTTCGGCCATCGGGGAAGGGACCTTGGACAGGGCGCGCTCTCGGGCTGAACCGAAGGTGCCCAACCGGCGGCGAAGCGGGCCGCGCCGCGTTCTCGTTTATATTTTACAGGCTGCTGGGGGCTTCGTAGGGCTTAAAACCGGCGTTTTCCATCCCGCGCTGGGCTTCGGGGTTCTTCATAAACGTGTCCCAGACGAAACTCGATCGGGCGTTTTCGGCCATTAGCATGGTAATGCCCGTGTCGATTCCAATGACGTCGGTGTCATACCAGTCAGTCACGGGATTGAAGGCATCGACGAACCCATAGCGGCACCAGGCCTGAGGATAATGGTCATGAATGGTGTGGAGGACGCGCATGGTCGCGGCGGGCAGAAAGGGTAGCGAGCCGCCCGCTGCGGCAGGCACGACGGATCCGTCGATGGGTCCCATGGCCGGAGGGCCGCCCCACACGACGTAGCCTTTGGCGGAATCGGACGCGGTGATGCCCCAGAGCGCATTGCTGTAGCTGGGGAACTGTTCGTTCAATTCGAGACAGAAGCGGCGATGCACGTCGGTGGCGATCGTCGAGTTGTGGAAGTAGTCGGTGTAACGGTCTTTCTTGCCGCGAAAATCGAACCACGCCTGCGAATACTGGTGCACAAAAAGCGGAGCGAACGAGCCCACGTAGCGAAGCCCGTCGTACTCGAAGATCTCCCGTTTCCACGCATTCCAGGTGTCGGGCACGAGCGGGTGGGAGGCGGATCCCATGCCCAGCAGGTACATCATCATCAACTCGCTGTAGTCGTCCCAGCGGGAGTGGATGAAACCCATCTCGGGCGTCCAGCCATGCGACAGCAGCGTGGTGTCCTCGGAGAGCCAGGTCCAGTCGACGCGGTCGAAGATGGCGTGGGCAAGGTCACCGATAGCCTTGTCTTTGAAATACTGCTTGCAGGTGAGGGCTCCGCAAAGGAGCATGGCGGTGTCGACGGACGAGACCTCGGAGTCCCAAATGCGTTCGCCGGTGTTGATATTGGCGAAGTGATAGAAGAAGCCGCGATGTGTGGGCAGCTTGTGCCATAAGAAAGACAAAGACTTCAGGACGCGTGTGTGCGCGTCTTCATAACTCACGAAGCCGCGCATGAGGCCGATGCAAATGGCGGTGAGGCCGAATCCGCTGGAGGCAATGCTGGCCGCCAGGCTGGTATCGTTGGTTCTGACGTTGCAACGGTCCTTGATCAGGCCGGTTTCGGGATTGCCCTGTTCCCAGAAAAAGAGGAAGTTGGCGTGTTCAAGGTCGTTGAGAAACTGGTCGTCTTCAGGAGAGAGGGACGACGGCGCGGGCGGGGGGGCCGGGGACTGATGCTGCCTTGCTGGTGGTTGCGGATGCGATCCTGGTTGCTGGTAGGCGAAGAGGTCGTCGCGTGAGACGGAAAGTCCCAAAGACAGACCTGCCATTTGCTCCAGCAGTTTGCGGCGCGAGAGGTTTTTTGCGCCAACCCTGTTGCCGCGAGCGCATTCCCCAGCCTGCTTGTCGAACGGTTGCAACCCCTTTTTCCTCGTCGCGGAGCTTTGGGCTCTGCTGAATGATTCTGGCTGTCTTTCATATTAGATGCAACCGCTCACAGTCACGAAGGGCTGAGGATGGACAGCGTATCGGGCGGTAAATGCGTCAAAATAAGCTAAGGCGCGATTGGAAACGCAATGAAGTGGAGAAAGTGGGTAATCTGGGCCGGCGTCGGCGCGATGGCGGTTGTCATCATCATTGTGCTGGTTGTGCGCAGTCATCGGTGGCGGCCAAGGACCATCACGATCGAGGGCGCCGTCATCCGCCGTGACAAGGATCCGCGGAACCAATTACCCATCGCCAACGTAGCGGTTACGGCGACTGACGGTCTGATGACGGTCAAGACGCAGAGCGATGCTTCAGGGTATTTCAACTTGAAGTTTCGCGAGAATGTCTGGCCGGGCCAGACCGTGACCCTGAGTTTCAGAAGCGCCGACTACGAGTCGTACGACATGACGCTGCATCCCGGACTCCGCACAACTGCGCAAGAGTTGCACGTGGCTGAACTCACCCCCAACGGGCCCGACACTGAGCCGCGCGCGAATAAGAAAGAGTCGGTAGTTTCGAACATCCGCATCCGGTATACGGTCAACTCCCAGGGAAACGTAAACATCGGGAGCGAGGTGAAGACGTTCCAGGTCGTGAACAAGAGAAACGTGCCCTGCAACCGGCAGGCGCCGTGCTCTCCGGACGGAAACTGGAAAGCGGCCACCGGCTCGGTGACGATGGACGCCGGACCCGATCATGAGTACCGCGATGTGCGAGCCTCGTGCATTGCCGGGCCGTGTCCGTTCACGCGCATCGATTCGAGCGGCTTCAGCCAGGGTGGGCGTGTGATTACAGCCACTGCGCTGGACTGGTCGGATACCGCGACCTTTCTGCTGGAGGCGGAGGTGTTTCGCACCGTAGTCGATTCGAACGTGCGTGAGTCGTATCCGGTCACCTTCGGGCAGACGCTGAACTTTACGCTGCCGCCCACCGAAGAAGGAGTCAGCATTCTGGCCGAACTGGATGGCGTCCCGATGGTGTTTCCGATGGGGCCTGATCTTTATCTGAGCTGGGCCACCTGCACCGCGAGAACCAACCGAGAGGCGGAAAAGTCGACGGTGTACCGGTGCGAGCTGAAGCCCGGATATCGGGTTAATGCACCAGTTGTCGATCGATGATTCCGGAGGGAGCGGTGGGCTTGAATGTCTGCGTGAGAACTCCGGGAGGTACTTGTAATCCACGACAGAGTTGGGCGGCAAGGAAGTATGTCGCGATTCAAGATACCCCATCCGGGCCGATAGCTCGACACTTGGAAAACGTAAGCGACGGCTCACCCCCATTGGCTCACCCCCATTATGGTATGATGGCTCCACTCGACGGTTCTCCTGGGCCGTTCACGGCTAGATGCTTTCTTGTTTGGCGTGTTGATTCCTATTGAGGTCGGACTGCGAAGTCTCACTAGTTAGTACAAAGATACTGATGCTAAGTCAGCGTGGCGAAGCAACGCACGAACCTAGATACGCAATGACGCCCCCCGTCGCTCTGCTAAGGATCGATCATCTTCTGTCCCCCAGCCTGATCGCCGGAATCGATGAGAAGCTACGCCGCTCGATCTGGGGCGTCGATTACTCGAATCGCGTAAGATGTTTCATGACGACACCGAGCCTTGCGTACCGTGATATCGTTTGAGTGCTCCATCCAGGTCAAGCCTCAAATCAACTGAGACGGGTGAATAATTGATGCGAGTTCTTGTAAGCGGAGCTGCTGGTTTTCTGGGTTCACATCTTAGCGATGCTCTTCTTGCCGACGGACATTCTGTGATTGGCGTTGATAATCTTTCCACGGGATTCCCGGAGAACATCGCACATCTCAGGAGCGAGCCCAGGTTCGACTTTGTGGAGCAGGATATCTGCCTGGGCTTCGATCCCGGGCCGGTCGATTACATCTTCAATTTTGCTTCACCAGCGAGCCCTCCGGATTATCTGAGGCTGGGTATTGAAACCCTGACAGTTGGCTCGATCGGAACGCGTAACATGCTCGAGCTTGCCCGGAAGTATGGATCGAAATTCCTTCAAGCCTCAACCTCTGAGTGTTACGGGGACCCCCTGGAACACCCGCAGACGGAAGAGTATTGGGGAAATGTAAACCCCATTGGTCCGCGATCGGTTTACGACGAATCGAAGCGCTTCGCCGAGGCCCTAGTTATGGCGTATCACCGCTATGAGGGACTAAGTACGCACCTGGCTCGCATCTTTAACACCTATGGTCCAAGGCTTCATGGAAACGACGGCCGTGTCATTTCTAATTTCATGACCCAGGCATTGAGAGGCGACGATCTTACGGTCTATGGAGACGGCAGCCAGACACGAAGCTTCTGCTATGTCTCGGATGAGATCGAGGGGATCATGGGCTTGTCGCGCACCGACGAGCACTTGCCGGTCAATATCGGCAACCCAAGTGAATGGACGGTTCTGGAGTGCGCCCGCGCCGTGTTGCGAGTTACCGGTTCAAAGAGCAGGATCGTTCATCGGGCCCTTCCGCAAGACGATCCCGTGCAACGTCGGCCGGACATATCGAAGGCCCGCCGGCTATTCGGCTGGGAACCCAAAATTGATCTTGAGACCGGGTTGAATCTGTGCCGCGAGTATTTCAGCCGCTACGCTGAAGCGTCGGCCTGATTTGAGCCCGCTGCGCCCTCTTCAGCAGGCGGCGCTTTGCAGTGAACCAATGCGCGGCGGACGTGATGCGTGCGGACGGGAAGAATAACTACCATATATACCTTGTAACTTCCCTGCTATGTCGAGCAAACTTTGCTAGCAATTTTACGTAACTCGGGCAGTACCTCTCCGAGAGCGGCGGGTGGTGCAGTCCGGGTGCCCAGGGCGAAATAGGCCTTACGGTAGAGCGGAAAGAGTCTCTCGTAGATCGCTGCGGCGACGGGATCTGGAGTACAGACCGTAAATTCAAGGCACAGCGCCGCCTGGGCTTCTTCGACTGTCGCGTAGGCGCCCGCTGCCAGCATCGCAAAAATCCCCGACCCAAGACTGGTGGGCACCCCGGCCGGCACCAGCACAGGCTTACCCAGCACATTCGCATACACCTGGTTCAGAACCGGGTTGTTCTGCGGGATGCCTCCGGCGTTGATGACACGGTCGACGCGAACGCCGTGCTCCGCCATGCGCTCGAGAATGATGCGGGTGTGGAAAGCCGTTCCTTCGATGGCGGCGAACAGTTCGTCCTGCGCGGTATGGATGAGGTTCCACCCCAGCGTCACTCCACCCAGTTCCGGGTTCACCAGCACCGTCCGGTCGCCGTTATCCCAACTCAGGCGCAGCAGTCCGGTTTGTCCGGCGCGGTAGTTTTCGAGGCCTTGCGCGAGCGCGGAGACTTTGACCCCGGCGCGGCGTGCGATGGCTTCAAAGATATCGCCCGTGGCGGACAGGCCGGCTTCAATCCCGGTGAAATGCGGGTGCACGCTCCCCGGCACGATGCCACAGACGCCGGGAATGAGGTCGGTCTCGCGGGCCATGGCGATGATGCAGGTAGAGGTCCCCACGACGTTGACCACATCGCCTTCGCGGCACCCGGCGCCCAGCGCGTCCCAATGCGCGTCGAAGGCTCCGACCGGAACGGGTATGCCGGGGCGCAGGCCTAGCTCGCTGGCCCATTGCGGGGCGAGGCGGCCGGCAAGGTGGTCTGAGGTCTGATATTCGCCGGCGAGCTTGTCGCGCACTCCATCGAAAAGGGGATCAAGTTTGGACAGGAATTCCTGCGGAGGCAGGCCGCCCCACTTGGGGTTCCACATCCACTTGTGGCCCATGGCGCACACGCTGCGCTTCGCCTGGCGCGGGTCGGTGATCCCGCAAAGAGTGGCCGCAACCATGTCGCAGTGCTCAAACGCCGAGGCAAAGCGTTCGCGCTTGTCGAGGTTGTGGCGCAGCCAGTGCAGAAGCTTGGCAAAACCCCACTCGTGGGAGTAAACGCCGCCGCACCATTCGATAGCTTCGAGATTCTCGGCGTGGGCGAGCGCGGTGATCTGCTGCGCTTCTTCGTGGGCGCGATGGTCGCACCACAAGTAGTACTCGTTGACGGGCTGCATCTCGGCGTCGACGGGGACCACGCTCGATCCGGTGGTGTCGAGGGCGATGGCTTCGATCTGCTCCCCGGTAATGCCGGCCGAGGCGACGGCCTTGCGGGTGGCGGCTGCGAGGGCGCGCATGTGGTCAGCGTGCGCCTGGGTGGCGTAGTCAGGATCTTCGCGCTTGCGGTGCAGCGGGTATTCTTCCACCGCGGTGCCCAAGCGGCCGCGCTGGCTGTCCACGATGGAGACGCGAACGCTCAATGTTCCGAAGTCAACTCCTGCAACAATGGCCATGCGTGATTCCTGCCGTGAAGGCGGAGCGGCTCAACGAATTTCCAAGCCGGTCTGAAGGCTAGCGGCTTCTCACCAAGAGTGAACCAGGAAGGTGTCTTCCGAAAGCGTCCAAAAAAAGCTAATAAAAGGAGAACGGGCCCCGGGGGTTTCGGGTTCAAGCCGAGCTGACCCTCTGCGGGCGTTCGCGCCTGATTCAGGCCGGTTCTCATCGCGGTGGGGAGTTGGATACTGGTTCATTGTCCCGTTTTTCAGGCTGATTTCATGCACTCCCCGGGTTCTGAGTAAACGTTTGCCGAGAAAAATCCACATTAGAGTCCCTGTCCAACCCCTGTCAAGCCGACGACTAGACGAAGAGAGAGTCGATGAATTTCGGCTTCCGACATGTTGGTTGCGGATTCCAGGAAGAATTGCGTGCTTGCCGCGAAACGCTGCGCGCTCCCCTTGACATTCGACCCGACCCGGATTTAGTCTCAGGTCGAATGTCGACTAGAGAGTCTGACAACCAATCCGGACTTTTGCAGGGCACCCTCGACCTGCTCATTCTGCAAACGGTGGCTCCGGCCCCTGTGCACGGGCACGCCATTGCCCGGTCCATTGAAAGCCGGTCGCGAGAGGTGCTGCAAGTAGGACACGGCTCCCTTTATCCCGCGCTGCAGCGGCTCATCAAAGGCGGCCTCATCGTAGCCGAAGACGGCACATCGGAGAACAATCGCAAGGCCAGATTTTATCGGCTCACCGCAAAAGGCCACAGAAAGCTCTTTGCGGAGACCTCGCGCTGGCATCGGTTCTCTGAAGCAATCGGGCGCGTTCTCACCCCGCTCACGGAGGAAAGCAAGTAACTCGGCGGCAACACGGAAAGGGTTTCCGTATGATCTGGTCGAAAGAACGAGGCGAACGGCTGAAAGATGAAGTCCAGGCTCACATCGACTTCGAAACCCAGGAGAACATCGAGGTCGGCATGTCACCCGAAGAAGCGCGCCTCGCCGCGAAAAGGAAGTTCGGCAACGTTCTGCTGGCACACGAAAGGTCTCGCGAGATCTGGGGATGGTTGTGGGCAGAGCGGCTCTGGCAGGACATCCGGTACGCCCTGCGGGGTTTGAGAAGAAATCCGGGCTTCGCAACCGTGGCTCTGCTGTCGCTCATGCTGGGCATCGGCGCCAGTGTTGCGTTGTTCAGCGTGGTCTATGGTGTACTGATCGAGCCGTATCCCTACGCCAAGCCCAATGAGATATGGGCTCCGGCAGTCCTCGGACCCAACGATCCACTGCGCGGCTGGCACCGCTATACGCGCCGCGAGTTTCTCGAGATTCAAAAGCTTCCGGCATTCTCTGATGTAATGGCCACCGACGTTCACCAGGTGCTGATGACGGGCGACAGCAGCACGGAGAGTTTCTACGGGGTGTTCCTCACCGGCGACGCCTTCAACTTCATCGGCGTCAAACCGCTCCTCGGCCGCACCATTCAACCCTACGACATTCCCGCGGGCGGCAAGCCGAACCCCGTCGTCGTACTCACCTACGGCCTGTGGCGCCGCCTGTTCAACGGCGACGCGCACGTTCTCGGCAAAACGCTCATCCTCGACGGCGTTTCGCACACCGTGATTGGCGTCATGCCTTCGAGATTCGGCTGGTGGACCAGTGAGGCGTTTTGGCTGCCGATGCCCATGGATCTCTCGGACGAAACACCCATCAACGCGATCATGCGTTTGAGGCCGGGAATTACGAAGGAAACGGCCGAGCAGCAGCTGAACGAATTGAACGTGCGCCTGGCCCAGGTAAATCCACGGGACTTCCCCAAGGGCCAAATGCACACGGTTCTGCTCAATTACATGGACATCACGCAAGCAAGCGGCCCGATGAAATCGAGCCTTAACCTGCTGCTGGCTGCGGTCGGACTCCTGCTTCTGATCGCTTGCGTGAATGTAGCCAATCTGCAGCTGGCGCGCATGACCGCAAGGTCGCGCGAGATCGCGATGCGGATGGCAATTGGGGCAGGCCGGGGACGGCTGGTGCGGCAACTGCTTACTGAGAGCGTGCTCTTGTCATTCGTGGGCGGCGCACTGGGTGTGCTGTTCTCGTTTGCCGTCGTACAAGCCATCGTCGCATTGATCCCACCCGACAATGTGCCCAACGAAGCGCGCATCACTATCAATGGATATGTGTTGCTGTTTTCGCTGGCCGTTTCCATGTTGACCGGCATCTTTTTCGGGCTTGTGCCGGCCCTTCGCTCCGCTCATCCCGATCTGGCCGATGTGTTAAAGGATGGCGGCAGCGGCGCGGGTGGAAGCACTCGCGGGCAAGCCACGCGCAGCGGGCTGGTCGTGATTGAAATTGCATTGTCAGTCATTCTGCTCACCGGCGCCAGCCTCGCAATTCGCAGCTTCATCGAACTGCTCCGCACTGATCCCGGCTTCCAACCCGAAAAGACACTGACTATGCGGGTGGCACTGCAGCCCGATCGATACCCGACCCTGGAACAGCGGAACGCGTTTGACCGGGATCTGCTGGAGAGCATTTTGAACCTGCCAGGCGTTCAAGCTGCCGCCATCGGTAACGGTGGAATGCCCTACAGCGGATGGGAATCCTCCTATTCGCTCGAAGGGGAACCGCGCGTCGAGGGCCGGAAGGTTGTGGTTTCACTCATCAGCAGCAACTATCTGCGCACTCTCGGGATTCCTTTGAAGCGCGGGCGAAACTTTACCTCGGCGGAGGTCGAAAACGGCATGCACGTGGCACTGATCAACGAGAGCGCGGCCAGGCTTTGGCCGGCGGGCACAGACCCCACGAACAAGCGCATGCAGGTCGATTCCCTGGGGAAACCGCTGAGGCCGCCAGTTCTCTCGGCTCCAGGAATCGGCCCTGATGTGACCGTTGTCGGCGTGGTCGGGGACACAAAGAATGACGGATTGGGAGATGCCACGCTGCCCGCAGTCTACGTGCCTTATACGTTGGTCGCGCCGCCGGAACGGCAGCTGGCGGTGCGGACGTTTGGCGAACCCATGGGGATCCTGAACGCGGTGCGGCAGACGATTCACGAGATGGATAAAGGCCTGGCCCTGGGCCGACCGATGACAATCGATGAGATGCTGGGCCATGAGACCGAACAACCGCGGTTCAACATGGCGCTCTTCAGCGGATTCGCAGCCCTGGGTCTCGCTCTCGCAGCCATCGGCATCTACTGCGTCATTTCGTATAACGTAACTCAGCGCGTGCACGAGATCGGTGTGCGTATGGCCCTGGGAGCATCGCGCGCCGATATCTTGAAATGGGTGCTCCGAGCGGCCGCAAAAGTAGCCGGCGTCGGTCTCTTCATCGGTCTCTGCGGGAGTATCGCGCTCGAAAAACTCGTACGATTCAATGTATTTGGCGCGGCGAAATTCGACGTTGTCTCCTTCGCCGCAGTCATGGTCTTACTGTCCAGCGTCGCTTTGCTCGCTGCCTGTCTGCCCGCACGGCGAGCCGGAAGGCTAGATCCTGTGACCGCGCTACGGCATGAAGCATGACCTGTTGTAGCAGGTATCCCCGGGCAACGATTTTAGATGTTTCATACTAAAACGTGACGGGAGACCTTCAACGTTTCAATAAGAACCGTTTTAATCCGCCGATACTGTGCTGCACCGCTAATCGGGAGTTACTGATTGGCACACGTCCAACGGTCTTCTACGTAGGCGGCGGGAGTGCGCTGGCGGGTAGAGTCACCGACCCCATGCGTCCCGAATTCTCATCGACAACAATCACTCGAAGCGAGCCGGCGCCGGGTTTGGAGGGTAATGGCTGATCGAAGGGAATGCCTTCGCGGAGCACCTTCTGGTAGGTCTCCGGGCGCAGGCGAAGAGCCAGCGTGCGACCCGTGACCTTGGCATGGAGCGTGTCGTCGTCACGCTCGATCAGGAAGATGTCGAGCTTGTCGGTCCAGAATTCGCCCGTCTGTGAATCGCCGGTCTGGGCCATCTCGAGATCCGTCGCGGCAACGCCAACTTTCAGCACGCGAGCCTGGGTAGAACCCGAGGCAGCCGCGGTGAGGGCGATGTCGTTGACATCACGGGGCTGCCACACGGCCTGCTGGAAGCGCTGCTTCAGCGTGGCTGGTTCCTTTTCATACAAGTAGCCGGTGCGGTAGCGCAGGGTGAGATCGTGGCGGGCGGCGAGCTTGACAGTGATCAGGTGGTACTTGTCGTCCGCGGGCCCATCGGGCGTAAAGCTCAACAGGTAGGCGGCGCGGCCGTCTGCGGCGATGCCGTTGAGCTCGGCGGCAATGTCGCCCGCGCTGCGAAGGGCGCGGCCGCCGGTGGCTTCGGCGAGGTCGCGGAAGGTGCCCTGGATGGTGTGCGTGTCCTGGTGCATTTCGGCGGCGTAGCGGCCGGTCGGGTTTGGCGGAGGCGGCGGAGGTACATTCGCGCCTGGCTCCATGGGTTCCTGGAGCTTGGCCTGGATGAGCCGATTTTCGAGGTCGGCGGTAATCACTCCCGCTTCCAACTGCGAGGCATCGAGCGGATAGATGCTTACGCGGGCTTCATTCAGGGCTTCGCGGGTTCGCATGGCGAGAGGATCAATGAAATTCTGGCCCTTGTCTTCGCGTCCGGCGGCCTGGCTGCTCCAGTCGGCCAGAGCGTTGTCGCTCGATATCCAGACCAGGGATTTGTGGCCGGGAAGTATTGCAAGGTGGCGGGCGATGATTTGCAGGCGCAAGAGCATCGCGCTGCGGATTGCTGCCCATGGAACGAAGTTGCGGATCAACGCCATGTTTAGACAGCTCAACCCTGGCCTTACCGGAGGCACTCCCCTCCGGGTCGGTGCCGTCATTGCCATTGACGTAAACAAGGTCGCTGGTATGCGCCACCCAATCGATGTGCTGGCGGTTGCGCTGCTCCTCGTCCTGTGCGCGGGCCAGGTCCTGGGCTTTGGGCATCCAACTGGTGAGGTTGGCGGCTACTATCGCGTGATCGCTGGTTGGTTCGAGGAGTGCCTCGAATCCGTAGGTGCGCATGATGTAGAGGCCGACCGAATCGCCGGCGGGCAGGCCTTTAAGGAAGCGAAGCATCTCCTGGCGGGCATAGGACAGGTCGCTCCAGGCGAGGTTGGAGGCGTCAATGAGCAGCACAGAGGAGTGGGTCTCCTGCGAGGCTGGGGCGGAATCTGACGCGGACTTGGACGCGGGACGGTTGGTGAAGACTTCTTCGGCGGGACCGATTGCGGGCCGCCGGGCAGGGGTTGCCGGCGCGGGAGGGGCGATCTGGCTGGCCTGGGCGAAATACTTGATCTCCTGCTTGCGCCCGTTGTCGTAGATGTCGAAATCGCTCTGTTTGAGATCCGTCACCGGCAGCCCTTTCTTGTCATAAGCCACCAGGCCGACATCGACGAGCCGGGTGGTCGTTCGCAGAGTGAACTCCGACCCGGGAGCGCCAGATTGCAGGTGTGCGGGAGCATTGGGCACGTCGGCAGAATCGGTCATGCTCATTTCAGGAGCGGGCGGAGGCGGCGGCACCGCCGCCCGTGGCGCCGGTTCTGCGGCAGCGACTAGGGCAACAGGCGCAACTGGAGCGGCTGAGCTTTCGGGCGCCGGCGATGATGAGGAGACTGCAGCGCCGGGGGACGCCGAGTCCACCGGGTTCTGGCTTGGCACTCTTGCGAGTTGCGGAAGACCCTGCGTCTGCCGGGTGTCAGCGGTGAGCACGCGCGCATCGGACCGGAACATTTGGTACTGCTCAAACTGCACGTCGTTGAGCATGGTTTTTAGCGGCTGCATCTGGTTCGCCAGAGGCTGCGCATATCGCTCCGTCTGTTGAACCATCTGGGCAGTGGTGATGGAGACGCTTTTCACGGGGCAAACGTAGGTCTTGCCGCCAATGTCCACAGGGCCATAGTTGACGAGGATGTCGGCTCGCGCGACGGGGCTATCGGGCTTGAGGGTGGCCACGCGGACAGGCGCAGGATGGTTCCGGTAGCCGGATCAACGGCCATTTCTCCGCGATACCCCACGATCTGCTGGAAGGGGACGACATTGGCCCCGACGGTTGCACCCGGGTTTGCGATGCAGCAGTAATTCACCTCGTAGTGCGATTTTTCTTTTTGCATCTCGTAGCTGAAGACAGCCTCCAGGCCGCCGGCTCCCTGTTCCCAATGGCTCCAGGCGAGCTTGCCCTGCGCGGCGTCGAGAAGAATGATGCCCAGGATTGGGCCGAATTCTCCCGAGGTAGTGAGTCCATGCGCGGCCGTCGCCTTGACCTTTTGGCTTGGTCCTCCACTTCGTGCCCGTCGCGATACAGCACGGTGGCGCTGGAGGTGCCGACCTGGTGCAGCGGCTCGTAAGGTATGAAGCCGTCGGGTTTCTGCAGGAGGGGCGTGTCTTCAAAACGGGTGGTGGCACGGGTGGCAAGGAAGTTCGGCAGCTGGGGGATGGTTTTGGTCACGTAATTGGCAACCAGTCCCATGATCCGCCGCTGGGCGGCAACGTCCGGTACGGCGGTGGATGGGACTTCGTCGGCAGGTGGAGCGTGGAATTGGGAAACGGCGGCGATAGCGGTCAGGGCCTGGCGGGTCTTTTCGCCGGGCAGCGCCGCGCCCAGGCGGGCAATCCGCTCGGTGCTCAGCCGTTCGGTCAGCTCGAGGTCGCCGATCTGGTAAGCCTGATCGCCATCGGCTTGCCGTGAAGACTGGTCACGAGGTGTTCCAACTGGGCGACGGTCACCCGCTTGACCGCGTGAGATGGAACAACCATTCCTGACAGAACGAGCAACAGGAAAATCGTGCGCTTCATGCAGCCCTCCCGCCAGGGTGAACGTTCGCGGGGTTCGCGGCAGTTCGTGGGGCCCGGGGGAGGCGCGAGCTTGCAGACCCTGACGATTCGACAGCACGGATTTTACTCCGGTGCGGCGATCCGGGCGGTGACGGGGGGGGTGGATTTCAGTTGAGTCCGTTCGCACGCCGGCGCGGCAGGCGTGCCCTTGCCCCAAGCAACGTAAGACCGCCAGGCGACACTCCGGAACTTGGGCTAAGTGTTTTCATACGAGTGCACTGGCAGCTCGACTGAGGGGAGTGGCAGGGATGGTTCGAGGCACGATGAGGGTATACCCCAAAAGTGGCATTACCCTTGACTAAACTCCTGTTTTCTGAGGGAGATAGCAAGCAGTCAGAAGATGAACTTAAAATGAACTTGAGCCCCAAATTGGCCCCTAACCTATTGATTTTTGGAGAAAAAATCCTTAAAATGAAACTCTAGCATGGCCTCAGGACCGCTTTCTGGTATCCCCTTCCCAGCATCCGAGGCAGGCAGGTCGATTTTTCACATTTTCGTTATTAAGGACACCAATCAAATGGCAAAGCGTCGTGGAAATCCGAATTGGGGCAAGCCGGAGCCGATCGGCCCGGTAGTGCCTACAGTGACCTCCTTTGAGCAGATCGTCAAGGAGTTCAAGCTCACGCCGGATCAATATATCCGGTCAACCAGACTTCGGGAGTGGGCTCGCCGGAACAAGAATTCGAAATATATCCCTGAGGCTCTTCTCGAGGCTTGGGGATTCGAGATCGAATCCACGTTGTAAGCCCTGTCCGATTCTTAAGTCCAAGACGCCGCCTGCGGGCGGCGTTTTGCTGTTTAGGACTTTTTTGGGCGAGAATAAGACGAACCGATGACCCAGAGGGAACGCTCGATGGAAGCTCCGTTTACCGACGTGCCGGGCGCGCTTGCCGAGATCCGGGCGGGGCGCATGGTGGTGGTGGTCGACGACGAAGACCGAGAGAACGAAGGCGACCTGACGCTGGCCGCCCAGCACGTCACGCCCGAGGCCATCAACTTCATGGCGCGCTACGGGCGCGGCCTCATCTGTCTGACTCTCACGGAGGAACGGGCCGACTACCTGCGACTGTTCCCCATGACCCAGCAGAACTCCTCGCGGTTTGGGACCGCGTTTACGGAGACGATCGAGGCGCGCGAGGGCGTGACAACCGGCATTTCGGCAGCCGACCGGGCGCAGACCATCCGGGTGGCGATCGATCCCAAATCGACTGCCGCCGACCTGGCTCGTCCCGGGCACATTTTCCCGTTGCGGGCGCGCCGGGGCGGTGTTCTGGTGCGGGCCGGGCAGACCGAGGCGTCGGTCGACCTGGCGCGGCTGGCGGGCCTCGATCCCTCCGGAGTGATCTGCGAGATCATGCGCGACGACGGGGAAATGGCGCGCATCCCCGACCTGATCCCTTTTTGTCGTGAACATGGGCTCACGATTCTCACCGTCGCGGAGCTGATCCGCTACCGGCTGCGCAATGAGCGCTATATCGTGCGAGCCGGCGAGAGCCGCATCCAGACCCGCTACGGCGAATTCCGCATGATCGCCTATGAGAGCGAAGTGAACGGCGGGGAAAGCCACATCGCGCTGGTGCGCGGCGATCTTTGCCCCGGCTGTCCCGCATTCCTCGACGGCCCTTCAGGCCTGCCCGGGAGTTCGGACACGCGTCCGCCCTGTTCGCATGCCGTCCTGGTGCGGGTCCACACGCGTTGCACGGCGGGCGACATCTTTGGCGCCGACTGTCACTGCCGCGAAATCCTTGACCAGTCAATGCGAATGATTGCCGAGGAAGGCTGCGGCGCGATTCTCTATCTGCACAACACATCGCGGGGATTCGCCATCGATCACACCCCGGCCGATGCTTTTGAGCCGGGCGGCGCCGTGACTCCCGCCGCCGCGCGAGAGGCCGGCATCGGGCGCCTGATTCTCCACAAGGAGCTTCGCGCGAGAGAAGGATCGCAGGACCGCTCGGGGCGGATCCTTCGCGCCATCGGCCTGGGCGGCCAGATCCTGTCGGACCTGGGTATCCAGCGCATCCGGCTGTTATCGAACACGCCGATGCACATCCCGGCGCTCGAAGGCTTCGGCCTCGAGATCGTGGAACAGGTGCCCATCCCGGTGGAAGAGTGCACCCGGGTGGGGTGAGGCGCTGATTTTCTCGATGGTCCCGGGTGGGGGGAATAAACCTGGGTGACCAGAATTACCCAAAAAATGAGGACTATCCTCTAGCTATCGTTGTCGTCATCATCGCCCAGCTTGAAGATATGAGAGGTGACTTCCTCCACGTCGATCTTCTTCAACTCAGGCGCAGTCCACTCTTTCTTGGTCTCAACTTTTTCTTCGGTACGGTTCTCCATGGTGAAACACTCCCCGGGAATGGTGATTGAAACGGGCCAGTACTGCGTCATGAACTGAGCATAAAACGGGCACTGTGAAGTTTGCCTTGTTCTTGGTCAAATAACGCCGGAGCAGAGGTAACCAGGCGAACTGACACTTACGTTGTAGCTTCTCGAAGTGTTAGGGTCGATTTTTTGCGGAACCGTCAGCCCGATTGTCGCGTATCCGTGAAGAAGAGGTATCCCCATGCTATCTGTGCGTCTGTCCCAGGTCGCTGTCCCGGCCCTCGCCCTGACCTTGTTGGCCTTTGCTCCCGCTCTCACTGCGGAAGCGGACTGGCAGAAATCCTATCCGGTGTCGGGAAAGCCTTCTCTGACCCTCAGCACCGGGGATGCGTCCACCGATATACACTCCTGCGCCGGTTGCCGCGAGGTGCGGATCCGTGTGGAGTGGAACGACCGCCATCCTGACGACTACAACCTCAACGAGTTCCAGTCAGCCGACCACGTGAACTTCGAGTTGAAGGAAAAGCAGCACTTCGGGATTCACATCGGCATGGCGCACCATGAGCCGCACGTCATTGTCGACACTCCCGCCGAAGTGGACCTCGAGGCGCGGACCTCGGACGGCGCTCTGAATGTGTCCGGCCTCAATGGCAATTTCGATCTCCACACCAGCGATGGGGCCGTCGATGTGTCCGATGTTTCCGGTACGGTCCGGCTGGTCGCGAGCGATGGTTCGATTCGCATCCACAACGTGACCGGAACGTTGGAGTCGAAGTCCTCCGATGGGCGCGTTTCGATCGATGGACGCCTAAGCGGAATCCAGGTCCACACCAGCGATGGAAGAGTGGACGTGACGCTGGCGGATGGGTCGCAGTTGACGACCTCTTCCCGAATCGAGGCCTCGGATGGCCATGTGACGATTCGGTTGCCGAAGACTCTGTCTGCCGACCTCGAAATCCATACGAGCGACGGCAAAATCGACTGCCAGTTGCCACTCACGATGAGCGGCTATAACTCGGGTGGGGGCCACAATATTCGCGGAAAGCTCAACTCCGGAGGAACACCGCTCATTGTCCATACCAGTGATGGCAATGTGACCATCGCGGCGTTGTAAAGCGGCCAAAACTTTAACCGCGCCGTTATTCTTGCTAAAACTGACTCACTCGCAAATGATCTGCCCATTTGAGGCATGAAACGATTGACTCGTCATATAAGACCAATTCCGCATTATGGGATTTGCGGGCGCCCTGTGTCACTCATCACAGCGGCACCATGACCCAGAGACGAGACTCTCCATAGCGGTTCTTCTCCCGCAGCCGCGCCATGGAGCAAAGCGAATGAGTGAACAAAAAATGGTCATTATGGATGGGAATGAGGCTGCCGCCTCAGTTGCCTATCGTCTTTCCGAAGTGGTTGCAATCTACCCCATTACCCCCTCGTCGCCGATGGCCGAGTGGGCCGACCAATGGCGTTCGGAAGGGAAGAAGAACATCTGGGGCGCGTTGCCCATCGTTGAAGAACTGCAGAGCGAAGGCGGCGCAGCAGGCGCGTTGCACGGCGCCTTGCAGGCGGGTGCGTTCGGCACCACGTTTACTGCTTCGCAGGGCCTGCTGCTGATGATCCCCAACATGTTCAAAATCGCTGGTGAGCTGACCCCGGCCACCATGCACGTGACCGCCCGCACCCTGGCGACGCATGCGTTGTCGATTTTCGGAGACCACTCGGACGTGATGACCTGCCGCTCGACGGGCTGGGCGATGCTGGCGTCGAACTCGGTGCAGGAAGCGCACGACCTGGCGCTGGTGGCGCAGGCCGCAACGCTCGAAGCGCGCCTTCCATTCATGCATTTCTTCGACGGCTTTCGCACTTCGCACGAAGTGGGCAAGATCTACCCCATCGGCGACGAAACCATTCGCGCCATGGTGGACGACAAGTGGATCATCCAATACCGCCAGAACGCGCTCAGCCCCGATCGGCCCATTCTTCGCGGAAGCGCGCAGAATCCCGATGTGTTCTTCCAGGCCCGCGAGGCCTGCAGTCCTTTCTACAAAGCCGTGCCGGGCATCGTGCAGTCGGTGATGGATCGCTTCGCGGCCCAGACCGGGCGCGCGTATCACCTGTTCGACTATTACGGCGCGCCGGATGCGGAGCGCGTGATCATCATGATGGGTTCGGGCGCCGAGGCTGCCGAGGAGGCCGTCGACGTACTCAACCGCCATGGCGAAAAACTGGGACTGATCAAGGTTCGACTCTATCGGCCCTTCGACGCATCGGCATTCCTCGCCGCGCTGCCCGCGACCGTCAAATCGATCGCCATTCTCGATCGTTGCAAAGAACCGGGTGCTTCCGGCGAGCCTCTTTACCAGGACATCGTGACCGTGCTGGCGGAGAATTCCGCGCACCTGCCATTCACCATGCCGGCCGTGATCGGAGGCCGCTATGGTCTCTCTTCGAAAGAATTCACGCCGGCGATGGTCAAAGGCATTTTCGACGAGCTTTCCAAGCTCTCCCCCAAAAACCACTTCACGATCGGCATCGACGACGACGTGAGCCACACCAGCCTCGACTACGATCCGGCCTTCTCGACCGAGGACCCAAGGACGGTGCGTGCACTGTTCTACGGCCTGGGCTCGGACGGCACCGTGGGCGCGAACAAGAACTCCATCAAGATCATCGGAACCGAGACGCCGAATTACGCGCAGGGATATTTCGTCTACGACTCGAAGAAGTCGGGCTCCATGACGACTTCGCATCTGCGCTTCGGGCCCAATCCAATCCGGTCGACCTACCTCATCACCCGCGCCAGCTTCGTGGCCTGCCACAACTTCAGCTTCCTCGAGAAGATCAACGTGCTCGAGCCGGCCATGCCCGGTGCGGTCTTCCTGCTGAATTCACCTTATTCGGCGGCCGAGATCTGGGACCAACTCCCCAAATCGGCGCAGGAGGAGATTCTCCGCAAGAAGATCGAGTTCTACGTGATCGATGGGTACGCCGTGGCGCGCAAGGCAGGCATGGGTACGCGCATCAACACCATCATGCAGACCTGCTTCTTTGCCATCAGCGGCGTGCTGCCGCGCGAAGAAGCCATTGAGCAAATCAAGAAGGCGATCAAGAAGACCTACGGGAAGCGAGGTGAGGCGGTAGTGCAGAAGAATTTTGCTGCAGTCGACGCGGCGCTCGCTCACCTGGAAAAAGTTGAATTGCCGTCCGCGGCCACTTCCGAATTCGACCTGGTGGGATCGCTCTCGGCCAAGGCTCCCAAGTTTGTGCACGACGTGCTGGGACAAATCGCGAACGGCAAAGGCGACCTCCTCCCGGTCAGCGCCATGCCCGCGGGCGGCGCATTCCCGACCGGCACCGCGCAATGGGAGAAGCGCAACATTGCGCAATTCGTCCCGGTGTGGGACAAGGAACTGTGCATCCAGTGCGGCAAGTGCGTGATGGTATGCCCGCATGCTGTCATTCGCGCCAAGGTATACAGTCCGGATTTGGCCGGCGATGCGCCCGCCACTTTCCAGTGGGCCAAGCCGAAATGGAAGGGCATGGAGCAGGACCACTACACGCTGCAGGTCGCTCCTGAAGACTGCACAGGTTGCGGGGTCTGCGTGGACGTATGCCCGGTGAAAAGCAAGAGCGATGCCAGCCACAAGGCCATCAACATGGCGCCCCAGGCTCCGTTGCGGGCGGCCGAGCGCGACAATTGGGGCTTCTTCCTCGGCTTGCCGGAGGTGGATCGCAACAAGCTTTCCCACGGCCAGGTGAAAGATGTTCAGCTTCTGCAGCCTCTGTTTGAGTTCTCAGGCGCCTGCGCAGGCTGCGGAGAAACACCGTATATCAAGCTGCTCACGCAACTGTTCGGCGACCGGCTCTACATTGCCAACGCCACGGGCTGTTCGTCGATCTATGGCGGCAACCTGCCCACCACCCCCTACAGCCAGAATGCGCAGGGGCGCGGGCCGACCTGGGCCAACTCGCTCTTTGAAGACAATGCCGAATTCGGTTTCGGCATGCGCATCGCTCTCGATCAGCAAAAGGACTTTGCGGAAACGCTGCTCAAGCGGGTTGCACCGGTTGCCGGCGACGAACTGGCGACGGACCTGATCACCGCCTCGCAGAAGACCGAGCCCGAGATCAACCGGCAGCGTGAACGGGTAAAAATCCTACGCGAGAAACTCGCCGGGGTCGACTCCTCGGATGCTCGCAATCTGCTAGCGATTGCCGACACGCTGGTCCGCAAGAGCGTGTGGATCCTCGGCGACGACGGATGGGCTTTCGACATCGGCTTCGGCGGCCTGGATCACGTACTCGGCTCAGGCAAGAACGTGAACGTGCTGGTTCTCGATACCGAAGTCTACTCGAACACCGGCGGGCAGATGTCCAAGGCCACGCCGCGCGGAGCGGTTGCCAAGTTTGCTGCCAGCGGAAAGATGAATGCCAAGAAAGACCTCGCCATGGAAGCCGTGAGCTACGGCTACGTCTACGTGGCGCAGGTAGCCCTCGGCGGCAACGACAGCCACGTGATCAAGGCCTTCCAGGAAGCCGAGGCTCACGAGGGTCCCTCGATCATCATCGCGTACTCGAGCTGCATCGCCCACGGCTATGACCTGGTGCATGGCCTCGAACAGCAGAAGCTGGCGGTGCAATCCGGTTACTGGCCGCTAATGCGTTACAACCCGGCATTGCGCGAGACCGGCAAGAATCCGTTCCAGCTTGACTCCAAGGGCCCATCGATCCGGCTCAAGGAATATGCCTATCGCGAAGCCCGCTACACTATGCTGGCTCGCGGTAACCCCGATCTGGCTGCTGATCTATTGAAGGAAGCGCAGGACGACGTGGAGCGCCAATGGCGCGTCTACTCGGCACGCGCCGCCATGCCGGGCCGCGGCGACACTCCCAACATTGCTCCTGAAGAGAAGCCCGCCGAAAAGCTGGAGCCGGTCACTGCCGGAGGTGAAGAATGATTGACCTGTCCACAAGCTACCTTGGGTTCAAGCTCAAGTCCCCCATCGTGGTTTCGTCCACGCCGATCTCGGAGTCTCTTGACAACGTGTGCCGACTGGAAGAGTCGGGCGCCGCAGCCATCGTGCTCACGTCGCTGTTTGAGGAGCAGCTGGCGCTCGAATCGGGTGCGCTCGATGAGGACCTGTCCCGGGGCACGGAATCGTTTCCGGAGTCGCTCGGTTACCTGCCCGACCTGAACGACTATCGGATGACCCACGAGGGCTACCTCGATAGCCTGCGTCGTTCCAAGGACGCTGTTGAGATTCCGATTATGGCCAGCCTCAACGGCGCCACTACGGGCGGATGGGTGCGTTTCGCGCGCGAGATGGAAGAGGCGGGAGCCGACGCCATCGAGCTCAACACCTACGCGCTCGCCACCGACCGAAGCCAGACCTCGGCGGAGCTCGAGCTGCAGTTGCTCGATCTGCTCGACAATGTCTGCCGCGCGGTGAAGATTCCGGTGGCGGTCAAGCTCTCCCAATCGTTCACCAGCCTGCCTCACCTGGTGGCGCGCCTCGAAGACGCGGGCGCGCGCGGCGTCGTGCTCTTCAACCGCTTCTATCAGCCCGATTTTGATATCGAGACGCTGGAGGTGCGGCCCACGCTGCACTTCTCGACGCCTTCGGAGTTGCTGCCCCGCCTGCATTGGGCGGCGATTCTCTTCGGGCACGCCAACATCGATATTGCGATTACGGGCGGCGTGCATTCGGCCGAAGATGTATTGAAGTCGATCATGGCCGGCGGCAACGTCGCCATGATGGCGTCCGCCTTGCACATTCACGGCATCGAGCACATCGGCCGCGTTCTCGCTGACCTGCGCTATTGGCTCGAAAAACGGGAGTATACGTCGATTGCGGAGACGCGCGGCCGCCTTAGCCGGCGCTCCGTACCCGATACCTCCCCTTTCGACCGCGGCAACTACATCAAAACGCTCAGCTGGTACAGCCTGCGTCAGACGGTAGCCGCGTTCTAAATCTGGATACAAGACCTGGGTGCCCCATTCTAGGCGTGTAGTTTGCGCCTAGGGTGGGAGACCACATACCTTAAATCCGGACTGGCAACAACGACGGCGGCCGCACAGATCGTGCGGCCGCCGTCGATATTTACGTGCCCTTTCAATCTGGCAGGACGATCGCCGTTACAGTGCAATCCAGCCGCGGACCGTGCGTTCCAGCAGATCGCACGCTTCTGCCAGCGCATCGTTCACAGGCGTGCTGAACGTCTCACCGAGTTCGGTTGCGCCCGCGCCCACGGTCAGCAGCACAGCATTGCGGGGCAGGGAATCGTAGAGTTCCTGGCCGAGGGCGAGCAGTTCGGCGGCGCCCACATGGTGGCTCGCAAGGCCGGGTCCCGCAGCGGCGGGTTCAACGGGATGGACGTTCACTTCGCCGGGTGACGACTCCACCGAGCAATCGATGAAGACGACTGACTCGGCCTGAGCGACATCCTCTGCCAGGTCCGGCGTCCATTGCTGGCGGGACAGCACGCGCACGGCCGGCACAGCCTCGAATCGCTCTTCCGCCCACGCAGCCAGCCTTGGGCCCACGCCATCATCGCCGCGCAGCGTATTGCCACAGGCGAGAATCAGGCATTGGACGGGATGAGCAAATGGTTGTGGCACGCGCGGGAGAGTAAATGCGGGTCGTTCGACTGCGTCCGCCATGGCGGACTTCGCTCAGGATGACGGTGGTTGGTTTGCGTTGGTGCTCTCCCACCTTTACGCCAGAAAGAAGGCGCAAGGATGGGGCACGGGAGAGTTGCGGTTAGCGAACCACTTGGTCGACAACTTTGCCATCAGCCGAGAGCAGCGAAATGGCCAGCGGCATCTGGCCGAAGGCGTGGGTCGAGCAGCTCAGGCACGGGTCGAAGGTGCGCACCACGGCTTCGACGCGATTGAGAAGGCCTTCAGTGAACTTGCCGTCCTTGATGTAATGACGCGCGGCCTGTGCGACTCCCCTGTTCATGGCGTTGTTGTTCTGGCCGGTGGCGATCACGAGGTTGGCCCAGGTAATCAGGCCGTTCTCATCCACCTTGTAGTGATGGTGCAGGGTTCCGCGCGGCGCCTCGGCCTGCCCGGCGCCGTCGAGACGATTGACGCCGGCCACGGCGCGAACGTGCTTGTCGAGGATGTGCGGATCGGAGAGGATCTGCTCGATCTTCTCGATGCCGTAGAGAATGTCGATGAGGCGGGCGTGGTGGTAATAGAAGGAACTCTGCACGGGGCCAAGAGCCAGCTGCTTGAACTCGGCGAGTTCAATGTCGGCCAGGGGTGTGCCCATGGTGCGGACAATGTTCAGCCGGGCCAGAGGTCCAACGCGATAGCTGCCGTTGGGATAGCCGAGTGGCTTGTAGTAAGCGAACTTGGTGTAGGAGTAGGGCTCGACGGCTTCGCCAACAATCTCGGTAAAGTGATTGGCGGTGATTCCGTCTTCGATCACATGGCCGCCCGGGCCGATCAGGCGGAGCAAGCCGTCAGTGAATTCGATGGACTCGTCTTCGTTGATGAGGCCGAGATAGTTGGTCGGGAAGTTGGCAAAGACTTCGATTTCCGGCCTGAAGCTGTCGGCGATCTGCTTGTAGGCGGCGAGCGCCAGCTTGATGCTGTGGAAAGCTTCGGGCATCATGGCCAGGATTTCATCGCGCTTGGCCGCACTGAGAGGTTCGGTGACGCCGCCGGGCACGACCCATCCGGGATGGATGCGCTTGTTGCCGAGGAGTTCGATGATGTGTTGGCCGAACCGGCGCAGCGCAATGCCAGCGCGGCCGAGTTCCGGCTTGGCCGCGACTACGCCGAAGATGTGGCGCACCTTGGGATCGGATTCCATTCCAAGAAGCAGATCGGGGGAGGACAGGTAGAAGAAGCTCAGCGCGTGCGATTGCACCATCTGCGCCAGGTTGAGCATGCGGCGCAGTTGCGCGGCCGTGTGCGGAATGCGCACTGACATGATGGCTTCGCAGGCCTTGGCGGAGGCGATGAGATGGGAGACCGGGCAGATGCCGCAGATACGCGCCATCAGGCTGGGCATTTCGTAGAAGGGGCGGCCTTCAGAAAACTTTTCGAAGCCTCGCACCTGGGTGACGTGGAAATGCGCGTCCTCGACCTCGCCCTGGCCGTTCAACTGGATGGTGATTTTTCCGTGTCCCTCGAGGCGGGTAACAGGATCGATCGTAATGGTCTGGGTCATGATAGGCTCCGGGGGTCAGGCTCCAAAGCGGGTGAGCGCCGGGATTTCCAGCGGTCCGCCGGTTAAGAGCGCGGTAAGCACGGCGTGGAAGGTGTCGGCTGAGGGCGGGCACCCGGGAAGAAACATGTCGACCGAAACAAACTCGTGGATGGGCCGCACTTTCTTGAGCAACTGGGGCACGACGATGCAGGGAATCTGCTGCTGTACGTCCGCGTTCTCGATGTAGGCCCGGTCAAGGATGGCTTCCGGCCCGATGGGATTGCGCATCGACGGGACGTTGCCCGCCACGGCGCAGTCGCCCATGGCCACCAGCAGCTTCGAGTGCTCGCGGATCTTCCTGATCTTTTTCTCGTCGTCCACCGAAGCCACCGCGCCCTCGACAAGAGCGATGTCCACCTCGTCGGGAAATTCCTTGGTGTCCACGATGGGGCTGTAGACGATGTCGACCAGCTCGGCGAGTTCGATCAGCCGTTCGTCCATGTCGAGGAAAGACATGTGGCACCCGGAACATCCATCCAGCCACACCGTTGCCAGTTTCGCTTTGCTCATTGCGCTTCCCTCATCAGGTTCAGGTAAGGCAGAAAATTGGGATACTTGGGATGATCGGAGCCGACCTTGCTCTTGTCGAACAAGGCTCCGGTGGGGCACACCTGGACGCACTTGCCGCAGCGCGTGCAACTGGACTTGCCCCACTCCTCGTGCAGGTCGGCGACGATCATGGCATCGATTCCGCGGCCCATCACGTCCCACACGTGCGCGCCTTCAATCTCCGCGCAGACTCGTACGCAGCGGGTGCACATGATGCAGCGGTTGTGGTCGAGGGTGAATCTTTCATGCGAAGCATCGACGGGCAGCTCGGGGTTGCGATAGGGCAGGCGCACATGGGTCACGCCCTGGTTCTGCGCAAGCGACTGCAGCTCGCAGTGGCCATTGGCGACGCAGACCGAGCAGATGTGATTGCGCTCGGCGAACAGAAGCTCAAGAATGGTCCGGCGATGCCTCTTGAGCCGATCCGACTGGGTGGTTACCTCCATGCCCTCGAAGACCGAAGTCACGCAGGCAGGCAGCAGCTTATTGCCGCCCTTGATCTCCACCACGCATAGCCGGCATGCACCCACATCGCTCAGGCCGTCCAGATGACAGAGGGTAGGAATTTCGATGTTGTTTTCCTTCGCCACTTCCAGAATGGTCTGGCCGGCGCGCGCGCTTACGTTCTTGCCATCGATTACCAGGGTTTTAACGTCAACGGCCGCACTCATGCCAATACCTCCAGTTTCGTTTCGGCGCCTGCAGGAGCCTCGATGTTGCACACACCGGCACGGCAACGCTTGTGGACGATATGTTCGATGTACTCGTTCCTGAAGTAGCGCAGCGTGCTGAGCACTGGATTGGGCGCCGTCTGGCCCAGCCCGCAGAGGCTGGTTTCCTTGATCGTTCCGCACAAATCAACCAGGAGCTCAAGGTCGTCCAGGGTTCCGGTGCCGTTGCAGATGCGCGTGAGCAGCGTGTACATCTGCGCCGTCCCCGCACGGCAGGGAATGCATTTGCCGCATGATTCGGTCATACAGAACTCGACGAAGAATCGGGCCACGTTGACCATGCAGGAGGTATCGTCCATCACGATCATGCCGCCTGAGCCCATCATGGAGCCGACTTCAATGAGGGACTCGTAGCTTACCTGGATGTCAAGGAGGTCGTTGGGAATGCAGCCGCCCGATGGACCGCCGGTTTGCACGGCCTTGAAGGTGTGTCCATCCGGGACGCCGCCGCCGATACCCTCGATGATCTGGCGCAGCGTGATTCCCATCGGCACTTCGACCAGGCCGGTGTTGGAGATCTTGCCGGTGAGCGCGAAGACCTTGGTTCCCTTGCTCTTTTCCGTTCCGATTTCGGCAAACCACTTACCGCCCTTGCGAATGATGGGAGCAATGTTGGCGAAAGTCTCCACGTTATTGATCAGGGTCGGCTTGCTCCACAGTCCGCTCACGGCCGGATACGGAGGCCGCGGCTTGGGAGTGCCGCGCTTGCCCTCGATGGAAGCGATCAGCGCGGTTTCTTCACCGCACACAAAGGCCCCCGCGCCCAGGCGAATCTCCACATCGAAGCTGAACGGGGTATTGCAGATATTGTTGCCCAGCAATCCGCGCCGCCGCGCATCGCGAATGCACGTGGTCAGGCGCTGTACGGCGAGCGGATACTCGGCGCGCACGTAGACATAGCCCTTGCTCGCGCCAACCGCATAAGCAGCAATCGCCATTCCCTCCAGCACACGCTGAGGATCGCTCTCAAGCACACTGCGATCCATGAAGGCTCCGGGGTCGCCCTCGTCGCCGTTGCAGATCACGTACTTCAGATCGCCCATGGCCTTGGCTACGGTGCCCCATTTCAAACCGGTGGGATAACCGCCGCCGCCGCGTCCGCGCAGTCCGCTTTCCGTAATCTGCTTGACGACATCGTTGGGCTCCATCTCGGTCAGCACCTTGACGAGGGCCTGGTATCCGTCGCGCGCGATGTAGTCGTCAATTTTTTCCGGGTCGATGTGGCCGGAGTTCTCAAGCACTACATGGACCTGCTGATCGAAGTGCTCGCGCAAATCGCATTGCAGCGCCGCCACGGGCTCGTCGCCCAGGCTGGCGATTACCGTTTCGGCATGGTCGGCCTTTACATGCTGATAGAGGATCTCTTCAGGATCCACGAGCACCAGCGGTCCGGCGGCGCACAATCCCATGCAGCCCGTGCGGCGCACAAACGTACTTTTCCCCGATGTCTCGGCGGCTTTGGTCAACGCCTCTTTCAGCTTGTCAGAGTGCTGGCTCAGGCACCCGGTGCCCATGCACACATTGACCTCGTAATCGAACTTTGCGTTCTCCAGGCGAACGGATTCGGCTATCTGTTCAAGCTCTTCGATGTTCATTCCACCGCCCACCTTTCCAGTTGCTCGAGCATGAGTTCGCCGGACATCTGCCCCTCCAACTCGCCGTCCGTCAGCACAACCGGCGCTCGCCCGCAGGCACCAACGCAACGGGCCGTCATCAGGCTGATTTTGCCGTCCTTGGTGGTCTGCCCCTGCGGAATCCCCAGGCGCTTCTCGGCCGAGGCGACGAGTTTGTCGCTGCCCTTGATGTAGCAGGCGGTGCCGGTGCAGATGGTCATGGTGTGCTTGCCCGGCGGCTTGAGACTGAAATAGTGGTAGAAGGTGACTACGCCGTAAGCCTGGCTCAGCGGCACGCGAAGCGAGCGAGCCACAAAGCGTATGGCGTCATCATCGAGATATCCAAACGATGACTGTACGGTGTGAAGTGTCTCGATCAGCGCGTGGCGGGCAAACCCATTCTTGCGCATGGTGCCGTTCACGATCTTCCAACGTTTGTCGTCGCTGGGCAGCGGCGGAGGTGTGAAAGCTGGCACAGTTCCTCCTGAGGATCCAGACCCTGGTACGGAGTTATTCTTGGGTGCTCAGCTCCGCTCTACGGGCCTAGCCTTGTTGTACGCGAGGGGTTTGCGATGAGCCGTGACGTTGGTCACCCCCTCGCGGTCTGTTCACAATGCAGTACTTTGTACTGCAGAAATGCTATGCAGCTTTGGAAATAAAGGCTTTAGGTCCTCCAAAGCAAGACAGTGAGCGCGATCACATCCTGTCTTCAATACGACCATTCATAATCCAATCGAGGCATTCTGCGCGTTTTCGGCGCCCACCCGCAGGCGCGAACCATCGATTTCACTCATCGCCAGACTCCCTGGCAGCACACGGATTTTGAGTGGGGCGAGCGATCGCTAAATTTTAACCCAGCGCCGGCAGATGGCTCGAGATCCCGAAGAGGAAAATCAAGCCGATGATGCAGCTGTAGGCAGCGCCGGTCCAGGCAATGACGTGATAGAAGCGGGGATGCTGTCCTCCTGCGTTGAATGCCCCGCCCAGGGAAGCGGTCATGAGCGCATTCATGGCTACCAGTCCCACCGCGAATGCTGCGAGGCCAAGCAGGCCGCGCGAGGTTCCGCCCAGGTTGGCGGTCAGGAAGAACAGGCCCAACTGGCTGGGCGTTTCCGCGCCGATGCCATGAAGGACGCCGATCAGAAAGACCGACTTCCCGTTATACATCCACTGGAACCGCTCCGGCGCAGGGGCCTGCGCGTTCCAGATGCGCCGTATCCGCCACGCTGCCCACAACACGCCGTTGATGGCGATGGCGAGACGGCTCTCCACGCGCGTGTGCCGGTGACCGTGAGCATCCTTGCGCAGAATTCCCGCCACGACACCGATCCCCAGCACAATCAAGGTGAGCCCGATCAGCCGCTCGGTCCAGTGATCGAGACCCTCAGGGAGGCCCATGTGGAACGAAAGCACCATCACGCCCAGCACTGCCACCATGCATGCATGGCCGAGTGCGTATGTCATCCCCAAGCGCAGCCCACTCTTCCAGTTGCGCTGCACGGCGGTGATGTCGGAGATGGCCGCCAGGTGATCGTAGTCGAAACCGTGCCGCAGGCCCAGTAACAGGCACGAGCCGAGCGCGGCATCCAGTCTCCAGTCACCCGGAAAGAGCGTCACGAGAGAAGTATAGAGCAGGGAACAATCTTCGACGAATGGCATTCGTCACTCGAGACCGGTCCAGGCCCGGCACGCCTCCCGCCCTTCCCGGCTTCATTTTGAGGCCCGGAGCTGCATCGCGTAATCGGTGTAGTCAATTGTGATCACCGTTTGTCCCACCAGCCAGCTGTTCGAGACCGCCCGCGCGTGCGTGGCTGCCGGAAATCCGTCGATCATCGTGTATTGCCGGAAGACCTGCGAAGCCCCAGAAAAGACCGAGGGGCTCCGGGCGGTGATTCCCTCCACCTGGACGATCGACCCGTCCTCGGCGTCGACCCAGACGGTTCCATTCATTACGTACTCAGATGCCCGCCGCGGTTTGAGTGCAACAGCTATGCAGTTTCGGCCGTCGATCACCGCGCTTCCCTGGACCGACATTTCATAGTTTGCTGAAGCGATAACGGCGCTGGCGCGGTTGGCCGGCTGGGTCAACCGCCGTTCATTGTCAAGGATCGTTTCGAGCACTCGGCGCATAAGCTCCGATCCGCTCCCGGAAACGATGCTGAACTTCTTGCCCACGTCCTTCTGGTACGTGGTTCTCACCATCATTTCGGCAACCGGATGGCTCTCGTCGTGGTTTCTGAAGACCCTGTAACGCTCGTTGACCGTGTAGCCCAGCAGGCCTTCTTCCCGCGCGTGAACCGATGCGTCGATTTTCTGAAGGATCTCGGCGTTTGCATCTGGCTGGGCCGGAAGAGGACCAACCGCCAGTACACCGAATATAAGGGAGGCGCAGATTTGTCGGAGCCCGGATGGTTCTTTGTGAAACCGCTGGAAAATCAACGTGTCCTCAGACCGCAGTGTATCAATTGGGTTTTCTCCGGGTGGCGGAGTTGTCATGATATGGAACGACACGCAAAGAAATGCCCCAGCTCCTCGTGAACCAATCACACCGGAACTGGGGCGATATTTTTATTACTTTGGTACAAACGTGTTCGGAGACTTCGCCTGCGATCGAAATCCTACTTCGCTGCGGCCGCCTGCGCCCTGGCTCCGCGGATCGCTGCCAGGAATTCATGAGCCTCTGGCGGAGGCGGTACCTTACCGGTGAGGGCAGCGCGTTCGGTCACGTCGGGACCATAAACGGCTCTCATCGAATCGTCATCCGTCTTAACCACCGCGCCGTCCAGGGTCAGACCAGCAAACACGCCCTTGGCGCGCGAATAGGTGAGGATCTCGGCATTCATCTTCCAGTCGGTATCGGCTGAGGCATGGCGCCCCACCGGGCCGGCGGCCGCCGAAGCATCTCCGCCAATCTGGAACTTGCTGTTCAGCAGCTGCTGCATCCCTTTCTCGTTCTGGACGATCATTACAAGGTCGACCCCTTCAACCCCGATCTGCAAGCCCCAACTGCCACCCGCGACGGTAAAGAACGACGGCGCGCTCCATCCCTCGGGTGTCCGGCAGGTGGCCACGCCTTTGCCGCCATTCGCGCCGACGATGAATCCGCCTTTAATCATGTGTGGAACCACGGCGATGCACTTGGCGTGGTCGACGACCTCCTGGGGAATACCCTTGTCGGGAGTCGCCATGATTTCGTTCACTACCTTTGTCGCGTTATCGACGCGGTCGATCGCATCTTCTTTCTTGGTTTCGGCCCAGCCGATTGCCGTAAGGCCCATTACCGCAGTCAAAACCATCAGCTTTTTGTTCATATGCCTACCTTCCTTGCTTGGTTTGAAAATCCCGAAGATTGTCGTTCGCGGTTTCATCCCGCAACCTACAGGAGGGCTCAGGCATAGCAAAAGGACCCGACCTCGCTGCTGTTGGAATAAATGACAACTGGGCCTATTTGGTTGCCCGCCGAAATGGTTGCCCGATCGTCGACAAATTCCCCCTAAACTCCTTCAAAACAGCGCAATTTTGGGGGCTTCGATACTTATGCTCTATGCTGATCCCTGCGACGAGGAATGTCTTGATCGAGCCTTCCCTTCAGCGGTTAAAACGGCGAGCTGTGCTGGTGCGGGGAGTGGTGCAGGGCGTCGGTTTTCGCCCCTTCGTTTATCGCCTTGCGCTGGAGACTCACCTGGCAGGATCGATCGGCAACAACACCGATGGAGTCACCATCGAGATCGAAGGGGCGGGCGAGGAGATCGATGAATTCCTTCAACGGCTGCGGACCGATGCGCCACCCATGGCGCGCATCGATTCGGTTGCGGTGCGCGACCTTGAACCCACCGGAGAATCGGAATTTCGCATCGTCACCAGCCAGGTTCTGGGGAATGTGAGCACCGGCATTCCCGCGGATGCCGGGACGTGTGTTGATTGTCTGCGCGAACTGCTCGATCCGCGCGACCGGCGCTATCGTTACCCGTTTCTGAATTGCACGAATTGCGGTCCCCGATTCACGATCACGCGCCGCATTCCCTACGACCGTCCGCAGACTTCGATGGCTGCATTTCCCATGTGTGCCGCCTGCCAGGCGGAGTACGACGACCCGCTAAACCGCCGCTTTCACGCCCAGCCGAACGCGTGCTGGGACTGCGGCCCGAAGGTGTGGCTGGTGGACCCTGAAGGCCACGATCTGGCTGCCGATAATCCGGTGATCGCATGCATCGACCGCCTGATGGCCGGCCAGATCATGGCCATCAAGGGCATCGGGGGATTTCACCTTGGCGTCGATGCAACCAATGAATCCGCGGTGATGCGGCTCCGGGAACGAAAACACCGTTTCGGCAAGCCGCTGGCGGTCATGGTTCGCGATATCAATGCGGCGCGGCAGGTATGTGTGTTGAGTCCGGAAGAAGAGGCCCTGCTGCAAGAGCCGGCGCGGCCCATCGTGCTGGCGCGCGCTCGCGACGGCGACGCCATTGCACCGGCGGTGGCGCCCGGAATTCCCTGGCTCGGCGTGTTCCTGCCCTATGCACCGCTGCAGCATCTGCTGTTCACTGATCCGCGCGTTCAGGCCCTGGTGATGACCAGCGCCAATCTGAGTGAAGAGCCGATCGCGATCGACAACGACGAAGCGCGAACCCGGTTGAAAGACATCGCGGATGCGGTTCTCTTGCACAATCGAGAGATCCTGCAGCGCTGTGACGACTCGGTGGCCGCCTTGGTCGATGGGGCGCCGCAGATCGTGCGCCGTGCGCGCGGATTTGTGCCGCTGGCTGTGGAACTGCCGATGGACGCGCCTCCGCTGCTGGCCGTGGGAGGCCACCTGAAAAGCGTGTTCGCGCTGGCGCGCGGGCGCGACGCCTACCAGAGCCAGCACCTCGGTGATCTCGAGAACCTCGCCGGACTTGAGTTCTTCAAGGAGTCCCTCGACCATCTCATGCGCACGTTCGAGATCGTGCCTCAGACTGTGGTTCACGATCTGCACCCCGGCTATTTGTCCACCGCGTGGGCAAAGGAATGGGCGCAGGAACGCGGGTTGCCCCTGATCGGGGTCCAGCATCACCATGCGCACATCGCGGGCTGCATGGCCGAACATGCCCTGGAAGGTCCGGTCATTGGGCTCGCGCTCGACGGCACCGGCTATGGAATCGATGGGCGCATCTGGGGGGGGGAAGTGCTCGTTGCGCGCCTCGGCAGATTCGAGCGATTCGCGCATCTCGAATACGTACCCATGCCCGGCGGCGATGCAGCAGTGCGCGAGCCCTGGCGCATGGCACTGGCGCATTTACGCGCCGCCGGATTCGATGTGACCTCGTCGGAGACATTGACCCGGCTGGGCGCGAAAGAGAAAGAGGGTCGAGTCCTCGCGCACATGATCGAGCGCGGAATCAACGCGCCTTTGACATCGAGCCTGGGAAGATTGTTCGATGCGGTTGCGGCGGTCGTTCTGAATCGGCGGGTTGCGGACTATGAAGCCCAGGCGGCGATTGAACTCGAAGGCATTGCGGTCGGCGAGCCCGATGAATCGGATGGCTATCCGATCGCCCTTGAAGGCGGGAACTGGGCGAAACGCGAACCGATGCGAATGAAGGTTGCGCCGCTGTGGGCCGAATTGCTCCGGGACCTGTGTGGGGGCGTGAGCAAGCCACGCATGGCCGCGCGCTTTCACGCCGGCGTCGCGAACGGTTTCACGCGCGCTGCGGCCACCGCCCGCGCCGCCACCGGCATAAGCACCGTGGCGCTGAGTGGCGGCGTGATGCACAACCGCCGCCTGGCACTGCTGCTACGCATGAAATTGGAGGCCGAGGGCTTCCAGGTATATCAGCACCGCCGCGTCAGCCCCGGCGATGGCGGCCTGAGTTACGGGCAGGCAGCCGCTGCCGCGGCGAAACTCATAAAGAACTAAGAGACCGGCTTTGCCGTCATGAACGCATTTGCCGGGCAAACGCCGGCGGGATGCGATGCTGGTATTTTTGCCAGTACATATCTTTTTGTGTCGCCGCTACGATTCTGGCTTACGGCGCGTGTTATACATGCGAAGCGTATCCGGGCCTCGTCGACTGGATTCACTGTACGCGGTAGCCAGGCTCCTCGCACGTGCCCGGTCGATTCTCTTGATCGACCGATCGATATTGCGGGAGGAGAGCCGTGCGACATGCGATGTGCATTTGGTCGGCAATCGCCGTTCTGGCCATGGCGTCTTTAATCGCCGTTGCGCAGGGTGCGTCCCCCTCCTACGAGGAGGAGCAGAACGATAATCCACGTGCAAACGTGAATATCAGTACGCCGATTGTCATTCCAGTGAATCCGACCGCCCAGGCCGTGCACCTCGGCTTCGGATTTGCAGTCGGCGGCGGTTACAACTTCACGCGACGCCATGGTCTCATTGGCGAGTACATGTGGAACAGCCTGATTCCTACGAACGAAGCTCAGGCCCTGCTTCGCGCCGCGCTCGACAACCCCAGTGTCAATGCCAGTGCGGATGTGATGGCGCTTACCGGAAACTACCGCTTTGAGCTGCGAGGCAAGACTCTGGGCACCTACTTTATTGGCGGAGCCGGCCTCTACTATCGCCATTCCAGCTTGTCGCAGACGGTGACGACCGGCTCAAACATCTCGTGCACTCCCATGTGGGTATGGTGGGGATTCACCTGCACGTCCGGCACTGTCGACGCCAACCAGACAATCAGAAGCTGGTCTTCAAGTTCAGGTGGTTTTAACGGCGGAGTGGGGTTCACTGCGAGGGTTGGCGAGGCGCCGTATCGATTCTACGCCGAGTCGCGGTACCACTATGCGCCCAGCAGCCGGATCAATACGCAGCTGATCAACATATCGTTTGGATTTCGGTACTGAGCGGCCGGGCGCTGCGGGTCTCGGTCGGGAGTGACGTAACTCAGCAATTCCGCATTATCCCGATAGTCGCACCAGTTGCTGCGCTTCATACCGCGGCCCCAGAATCGACATGCGCGGAAGGCGTCCCCGCACCATCGCAACTTCATCGCAGCGATGCAGGCGCGGACACATCTGGCAATCCTTGAAGACCTTGTCAGGCAGATCCGCCTTGTCTTCCACGGTGCGGAATCCGTATTTGAAGAAGAAGTCGGGAATGCGCGTGAACAGGCATACAGAATGAATGCCGTGCTCTTCCGCTTCTTCGATGAGCGCGCCGAGAACGCGGCCGCCTGCGCCCTGGCCCTTCGCTTCCGGCTTGACCACGATCGAACGCACCTCGGAGAGATGCGGACCGTAGAGGTGCAGAGCGCCGCAACCGAGAAAGACCCCAGCGTCCGATTCGGCCACCGTGAAGTCGCGGATGTTCTCGCAGATTTCGGCGAACGGCCGCTTGAGCAGCGTGCCGTCGCCGGAAAGCGAGTTCACCAGGTCGTACACATTGGAGGCGTCCTGGAGCCGTGCTTTACGCACCAGCATGTACGGCCTCCGGGGTGGCTGACATGAGCGCGGCGATGCGTTCCGCGGCATCGGCGAGAGACCGGCGCACCTGCTGGCGCGCGGTTCCCCCCATCACATCGTGGCAGTCGAGAGTGGAAGCCAGGGACACGGCAGAATAGAAGTCCTCCGCGAATTCGTCGCCGAACTGGCGCAGTTCTTCGAGCGAGAGATCGTCCAGCTCTACACCTTTTTCAAGGGCAAAGCGCACCGCGTTTCCGATCTTCTCGTGTGCGGTGCGGAAGGGCACGCCTTTATGAACCAGGTAAGTTGCCGCTGCCATGGCATTCAGGTAACCCGAGGCTGCCGCGGCTTTCAGCCGTTCGAAATTGAAGCGGAGAGCGGTCGTGAAGCGCGCCACAAGGGCGAGCATGGGCGCGACAAACTCCACTGCAAATGCCGGTTCCTGGGTTTCCTGCATGTCCTTATTGTAGGCCAGGGGCAGGCCTTTCAGCTGCAGCGTGACGGCCTCGGCCGCACCATGGATGCGCCCCACCTTGGCGCGAATCAGCTCGGTGAGATCAGGGTTCTTCTTTTGTGGCATGGCGCTGGAACCGGTGGAGAACGCCTCTGGCAAAATCACGAAACCGAACTCCGCTGTGGCGAAGAGGGTGACCTCTTCGGCGAACCGGCTCAGATGCAAACCGACAAAGGTGAGCGCCTGCAAATATTCAAGAATGAAATCGCGGTCGCTGGTCGCATCCATCGAGTTCGCCGTCGGCGCTGTGAAGCCGAGTTCGCGGGCGGAGATGGTGCGATCCAGCGCGAGCGTTGCTCCGGCAACGGCTCCCGATCCGAGCGGGCAATAGTTCAGGCGCGCGGCGCAGTCACGCAGGCGTGTCGCATCGCGCAAAATCATTTCGACATAAGCCAGAAGCCAGTGCGCAACCAGCACTGGCTCGGCGCGCTGCAGATGCGTGTAGCTGGGCATCACGGCCTCGCCCGCGGCTTTCGCCTGCCCGACCAGTGCTCGCGCCCACGCAGCCAGGCCTTCGATCACCTGCTGAATCTGCGCGCGGACGTAGAGCCGCAGGTTGGTGGCGATCTGTTCATTGCGGCTGCGGCCCGTGTGCAGCTTTAGGCCCAGGGAACCGATCCGCTCCACCAAGGACAACTCGACATAATGGTGGATGTCTTCGGCGGAAGCATGATCGCGTACCGCCGCTTTGCCCACATCGGAAGCGTGGTCCGCCGCAATCCCGTCCAGCGCCGCCCGCAACTTCGCTGTTTCACTTTCGGTCAGGACTTCGGCCGCGAAAAGAGCGGACGCGTGCGCCTTGCTGGCGGCCACTTCTTCCGCGAGGAGCCGCCAATCGAAAACAATCGATCGCTGCCACTGTTCGAAGTCCCGGTCGAGCGGCTCCCGAAAGCGGCCTGACCACATCTTTACGGGTTGGTGTTCATTGGACATTGACTTAGGCGTTCCTCACGCTATTCCTTCTCTTTATTCCTTGCCGGGGGCGTTGTTCAATTTGGGCATTTCACTGCCTTTGCTGAGGGTAAGGAGGCCGGCCGCCGCGTAGGTAAGGAGCTTATCGCGGGTGTCAGTGATGTCGAGATTGCGCATGGTGAGCTGGCCGATGCGGTCGCGCGGGGAGAAGGTGGATTCGGTCTTCTCCATGCTGAGGCGTTCTGGATGGAAGGTGAGGTTGGGCGACTCGGTGTTGAGGATGGAGTAGTCGTTGCCGCGGCGCAGCTCCAGGGTGACTTCACCAGTGATGGGTTTGGCGACCCAGCGCTGGGCGGATTCGCGAAGCATGATGGCCTGGGAGTCGAACCAGCGGCCCTGGTAGAGCAGGCGGCCGAGCTTGCGGCCATTGTCGCGGTACTGCTCAATGGTGTCTTCGTTGTGAATGCCGGTGATAAGGCGCTCATAGGCGATGAAGAGCAAGGCGAGGCCGGGCGCCTCGTAAATGCCGCGGCTCTTGGCCTCGATGATCCTGTTCTCAATCTGATCGGACATGCCGAGACCGTGGCGGCCACCGATTCGATTGGCTTCCAAAAGAAGCTCGACGGGGTCGCCGAATTGGCGGCCGTTGAGTGCGACGGGCAAGCCCTCTTCAAAGCGGACGGAGACCTGTTCGCGCTGGATTTCGACATCGTCGCGCCAGAAGGCTGCGCCCATGATGGGGACGACGATCTTGACGGAGGTAGAAAGGTGCTCCAGGTCTTTCGCTTCGTGAGTTGCGCCGAGGATGTTGGAGTCGGTGGAGTAGGCCTTCTCCGCGGACATCTTGTAGGCGAAACCGGAGCGGTGCATGAAGGCGGACATCTCGGCGCGGCCGCCGAGCTCGTCGATGAAAGCGGCGTCGAGCCAGGGTTTGTAGACCTTGAGGTCGGGATTCACGAGCAGGCCGTAGCGGTAGAAGCGCTCGATGTCATTGCCTTTGAAGGTGGAGCCGTCGCCCCAGATGTGGACGTCGTCCTCCTTCATGGCGGCGACCAGCATGGTGCCCGTGACCGCGCGACCGATCGGAGTGGTGTTGAAGTAGGGGACGCCGGCAGTGGTAATGTGGAAGGCGCCGGCCTGAAGCGCGGCGATGCCTTCGCGTACGAGCGGACCGCGGCAGTCGATGAGGCGGGCATTTTCGGCGCCGTATTCGAGGGCGGCGCGGGGGATGGCCTCGTAGTCGGTTTCGTCGGGCTGGCCCAGGTTGGCTGTGTAGGCGTAGGGGATGGCGCCCTTCTGCTTCATCCAGTGCAGGGCGGCGGACGTGTCGAGCCCGCCGGAGAAGGCGATGCCGACTTTCTGGCCGATGGGCAGTGATTCGAGAATTACGGACATGCTTGCGAAAACCTCAGTTCATGGTTCTTAGTTCAAAGTTGTCAGTCATTAGTTTTCAGTTCATTCTCTGGCGGAGTGTTCGCGCTTTTAACTGTGAACTACGAACTGTGAACTGCCTTATTGAAAGCTCGGTACGTTCGGCAGCCCGCCCAGCAGCAGCAGGAGCAAAGCCTTCTGCGCATGCATCCGGTTTTCGGCCTGGTCGAAGACGATCGATTGCGGTCCGTCGAGCACGGCATCGGTTACTTCAGCATTCCGGCGCGCGGGCAGGCAGTGCATGAAGACCGCTTGCGGATTGGCTTTCTGCATCAATGCTTCGTTTACCTGGAACGGCCGGAAGATCGGTGCGCGCTTGGTCGACTCGTGCTCGAAGCCCATACTGACGCACACGTCGGTGTAAACCGCATCGGCGTTTTCGACGGCGGCCTGGGGGTCTTGGAGGAGGCGAACCTCGCAGCCGTTCTGCTCCGCGATTTCGCGTGCCCGGGTGACGATTTCAATATCGGGTGAGTAGCCGCGCGGCGTGGCGATGGTGACGTTGCTGCCCAGTTGTGCGCCCGTCAGCATGAGCGAATGGCACACGTTGTTGCCGTCGCCGACATACGTAAAGTTGAGGCCCGCGGCCGAACCAAAATGCTCTTCGAGGGTCATGAAATCGGCCAGTGCCTGGCATGGATGCTCGAAGTCGGAGAGCGCGTTAACCACAGGAACTCGCGAGTTGGCGGCCATCTCGGTGATAGTGTCGTGCGCGTAGGTACGCAGAACGATGATGTCGACCCAGCGCTCCACGTTGCGCGCCACGTCCGCGACGGCTTCGCGCTCGCCGAGCGGAGAGCTGGTGTGGTCCACGAAGATCGCATTGCCGCCCATGGTATTGAGGCCGGCTTCAAAGCTCAGCCGGGTGCGCAGGCTTGCCTTCTCAAACATCAGCACCATCTGCTTGGCGTCAAGAGCATGGCGATATTCGCGCGGATTGCGTTTGACCTCGTGGCCCAGCTTGAGGATGGCGCGTACCTCGGCGCTGGAGAGATCGGCGATGGAACACATGTCCTCGCCGGCCAGCCGCGCGGCAGCGCCAAGGATATCGGGGTCCTTCTGCACGGGAATCAGTTCCCGTCCTTCGATGGTTGCTCTGCTAGCCACGTTGGTGTCCTCCTGCGGAGTTGGCGGTGGTGGGTGCTGTATGTTCGGTGAAGATTTCGTCGAGGGCCGCGATCGCTGTGTCCACATGGGTGCGCTCCAGGATGTAAGGGGGCAGGAAACGCAGAACCGTATCGCTGGTGCAATTGATGACAATGTGCCGCTTGAGCATCTCCGCCACCGTGAATTTGGCCAGGTCCGCGGAATCAAGTTCGGCCGCCAGCATCAGTCCCTTGCCGCGGACATCGATGATGGCGTCATGCTTCGCAGCCAGGGAGCGAAGCTGCTCCTGGAAGTAGTCGCCCACTTCCGTCGCGTGCGCCAGTAGTGCATCGTTCTCGATTGCGTCGATCACGGCGATGGCCACGGCGCAGGCCAGCGGTCCTCCGCCGAATGTGGTTCCATGCATGCCAGCATGAATGGCCCGTGCTGCTTCCTCGGTGCAAAGAATGGCGCCAAGGGGAATGCCGCCCGCGATCGGCTTGGCCAGGGTGGTGACGTCGGGACGAATGTCGTAGTGCTGATACGCGCACCACTTGCCCGTGCGGCCCATGCCGGACTGAATCTCATCGACGATTAGCAATGCGCCCGTAGAACTGGCCAGCGCGCGGGCCTCGCCAAAGAACTCCGGCGTAAGCGGACGAATGCCGCCTTCACCCTGGATGGCTTCGACGAGGATGGCGCAGACTTCGTTAGAAAACTTCGCCTTGAGGTCGGCGACATCGTTGAAGCGTACAAACTCGACTCCGGGGACCACAGGGCCAAACGGCTCGCGGTACTTCGCCTTGTACGTTGTCGACACCGAGCCGAAAGTGCGGCCGTGGAAACTCTGTTCAAGCGCCAGGAACTTCGTTCCGATATTCGTGCCTTCGCTGCGCAGCAGGTCGGCATGGGCGCGGGCCAGTTTCATTGCACCTTCCCAGGCCTCGGTGCCAGTATTGGCGAAGAAGGCCCGGTCCAGCCCGGTGCGCTCGGTGAGCCGCAGCGCCAACTCCGCCTGTCCTTCATGAAAGAAGAGGTTGGAGGTGTGGATCAAAGCGCGGCTCTGGTTAATGATGGCACGCTCGATCGCGGGATACCCGTAGCCAAGCGCGTTCACGCCGATCCCACTCAGCAGGTCGAGATAGTGGTGGCCGAGTTCGTCGATGAGGTGTACGCCCTGGCCTCCGACAAACAGAATAGGGTTGCGGTCGTATGTGGGAAGCAGGAGCCGTGCTTCGGCGGCTTTAATCTGGTCGAGTTTTGTCAATTCAGTCTCTCCTGGTCTGCTTGTCCTGCGGACCGCTAGGCCACCATCACTTCGGTGCCGTGGGCTACGCGGGAGCTGCACAGGTCGGGAAGGGAACCGGCAGCTTCAGCGGGCAGAATTCGTACTCGCTTGACGCCATTCAATAGCGCTTCGCGGCAGGCGCTGAGCTTGGGCAACATGCCGCCGGAGATGATGGCGCTCTTGGCCATCTCGGCGATCTGATCGATCGAGAGCCATCGGAGCACGGCTCCGTTGGCGCCGCGCACCCCGGGCACATCGGTGAGAAATACGAGTGCGTCGGCGCGGCAGGCAATCGCGCAGGCCGCGGCCATCTCGTCGGCATTGATGTTGTAGTACTCGCCGTCGAAACCCAGAGCCATCGACGAGATGACTGGCACGCCATTGAGCTGCCAGATCGCTTCGAGCCAGCGTGGGTCGCTGGCCGCAATCTCGCCGACATAGCCGAGATCCGGCGAGGTGCGTTTCTTGCGGGCGCGGAAGAGGAGGCCGTCTCCGCCGGATAGCCCCACAGCGGGTTGGCCCAATGCACCCAACGCCGCGACAAGGCCTTTATTCACGCGGCCCGCAAGCACCATCAAAGCGACATCGCGGGTCTCAGCGTCGGTGACACGCAGCCCATCGATGAACTCGCTCTGTTTGCCGAGCGCCTTCAGAGTGCGCGTCAACTGCATGCCGCCCCCGTGCACCACGGCCACCTGGTTGCCGTCGCGCACAAGGTCCGTAATCGCGCGGACACAGCCGCTCAGAAGTTCGGGAACTTCGAGGCCCGCTCCGCCCAGCTTGACGACATACCTCATGATTCGAGCCCCTCCGCCTCATCCCATCCCAGCATGACGTTTAGATTCTGCACAGCCTGCGAAGATGCTCCCTTTAAGAGGTTGTCGAGACAACTGACGATCACCGCGCGGCGTCCGTCCGGAGCGAGTTGAAATCCGATGTCCGCGTAATTGGTATGCACTGAATAGCGGATCTGCGGAAGTCCCGAATCATGCAGCCGCACCATCGGGCTGCCGGCAAAAAACGAGTGATACAGGTGGGCGATGCCGGCCCGCGTCTGCGCCTGCCGGAACCGCACATAGACGGTAGATAGGATGCCGCGAGGAATCGGCAGCAAATGCGGCGTAAACGTGATCGAGTGTGCATCGACGCCCATCTGCTCCAGCAGTTCACCCGTATGCCGATGCGAAAAAACGCCATAGGCGGAGAGGTTATCGGCTGCATACATGAAATGGGTTTTGGCAGTGGGCGCCTTGCCCGCTCCGCTCACGCCGCTCTTCGCATCGGCCACGATGCCGTGCTCGAGATCGACGATGCCGGCGTGGACCAGGGGCTTGACGGCGAGAATGACAGACGTCGCATAGCAGCCCGGATTCGCGACCAGCTTCGCGCCGGCGATCTTTGCCCGATGCAATTCCGGCATTCCGTAAACAGCCTGCGCCTGGATGTTCATGGCCTCGACCGAGCCCTCGTCCTCGAAGTTGTACACGGCGCGATTCGCGGCCTCGTTTAGCCTCCACGCGCCGCTAAGATCGATCACCCTTAAACCTCGCGACATTGCTTCAGGAACCCAGGTGCGCGACTGCTCGTGCGGCGTGGCAAGAAACAGCACCTGCACATCGAGATCGGCCAGCAGGTCCCAGGAGAAGGGCTGCAGCCTCAATTTGCCGCTGCCCTTGCTGTCGGCCAGTTCGGGATGAATCTCGCCCAGCGGAGTGCCCCCTCGTGTCACTTCGCCGGCATCCATGCGGCCGGCGAATACGGGAGGCGTACCGTTGAGGCGCGGGTGGTGCAGCAATAGCCGCGCCAACTCCGCGCCCGCATAGCCCGTTACGCCCACAACCGCCGTCTGTACCGAATCCGTCATGACTCGAGAATCTTCATCATCCGGGCTTCCACCTCGCTGGCGCGCCGCTGGTCGGGGCAGATCACCAGAACCGTGTCATCCCCGGCGATCGTCCCCACCACGTCGGGCCACTCCGCATAGTCGAGGGCGGCGGCCACGGGCTGCGCCCCCCCCATCACGGTGCGCACAATCACCTGGTTCATCGCCTGTTGCACGCGCATGCCAAAGCTTTCCAGCATCTCCTTCACCGAGGGAGGCGCATCGTCTTCGACAGGGGACGCGCCGTTTCCATTTCCGTTGGGCAGGGCATAGCCCCCGGGCCCCTTCGACAGCCGCAATTCGTGAATATCGCGCGATAGCGTGGCCTGGGTGACTTCGAATCCGCGGCGGCGCAGCTTGCGCCGGAGCTCATCCTGGTTGGAGACCGGGGACTTGGCCACCAAATCGCGGATCGCATTGTGCCGCTGGTATTTCATTTCCCGCCGTTCATTTCGCCCCGCCTAATGCATCTACCCAAATCGAAAGCGCGGCTCGCCACTGCGAGACCGCGCTTGTATAAATATACAGCTAAATTGAATAAGTATGCAACGATCTTTCGTGAATTTTTGGACCGATTCGCGGGATCTTCTTCGGTTCCGGAAATTATCCGAAAATTTACCAACTCCTACTGCATGCCGAGGCCACCGATCAACGCACCAGGCAAGGGCTCCGGGGGTGAAATCGCCAATCGGGTATGAGGAACTGCATGGAGGCAGCGTCGTCGCGGGCGCCGAGCCCGACCTGGCGGTAGAGCCGGTGCGTCCGGTTCAATTGTTTCATATCGGCCTCGATCCCCAGGCCTGGAGCTTTCGGGACCTCGATCGTTCCCTCCTCGATGCGCAATGGAGCGCGCGTGAGTCGCTGCCCATCCTGCCATATCCAGTGGGTATCGACCGCAGTGACTCGGCCCGCCGCGGCAGCCGCGACATGGGTAAACATGGCGAGTGAAATATCAAAATGGTTATTGGAATGTGAACCCCAAGTGAGGTCCCGGTCGCGGCAGAATTGAGAGGCCCGAACCGATCCGCTCATCGTCCAGAAATGCGGGTCGGCGAGCAGAATATCGATCGCCTGCAGGCGGGAAGCGTGATGCAACTGCCGCCAGTCCGTGGCGACCATGTTGGTAGCCGTCGCAATTCCGGTGGCGCGGCGGAATTCCGCCATGATTTCGCGCCCCGAGTAGCCATCTTCTGCTCCGCAGGGATCTTCGGCATAGGCGAGCGTCCCCTGTTTGCCGCTGCAAAGCCTGATCGCTTCTTCGAGCGACCAGGCGCCGTTGGGATCGATGGTGATGCGCGCCGCGGGAAAGCTCTCGGCCAGCGCGGAGACCGCTTCCATTTCAAAGGAGCCCGCGAAGACGCCGCCTTTCAACTTGAAATCGCGGAATCCGTATCGCTCCTGCGCGGCTTCCGCGAGGCGCAAAAGGGCAGGGATGGTGTGAGTCTCTTCATCGCGAAGCCGCAGCCACGCGTCGGATGCATTTTCTCCATCGCGATAGGGAAGACTGGTGCGCTTCCTGTCGGCGATGAAGAAGAGATAGCCGAGGACATCCACGCGGTCGCGCTGCAGTCCCTCTCCAAGCAGTGCTGCCGCGGGCAGCTCGAGAAACTTGCCCAGCAGATCGAGGAGCGCCGCTTCGATGGCCGCGGCCGCGTGAATGGCGATGCGCTGATCAAAGGTCTGCTGACCTCTGCCCGCCGCATCGCATCCTGAAAACTGATTCAGAACGAGGTTCAGAATGCGATGGCTGTCGCCGATCTTCGCTCCCATCACCAATGGCCGCGCCTGCTCCAGGACCTCGCGAATTCGCTCTCCGCCGGGTACTTCGCCGAGCCCGTTGTGTCCCGCATCGTCGGTGAGCAGGACCACGTTGCGGATAAAGAACGGGGCGTGCGCGCCGCTCAGATTGAGCAACATGCTGTCGTAGCCGGCGACCGGAATGACCCGCATGCCGTTGACCCGGGGGGAATCCGTGATGCCCGAGGCCAGGGTCATCAGGCGCTCACTCCTGAAGCCGGAGCGGACGTCATTTCTACCCGCTTGATTTCGCCAACGAGCGGTACGTAAGCGACGATTGCCAGCAGAGCCGTGGCTCCTACAAAGATGAGAGCGTAGCGGAACGAGCCGGTCCGGGCGACGATGAACCCGATGATGACCGGAGTCGTCACGCCCGCCAGGTTCCCAATCAGGTTGAAAAGGCCGCCATTCACACCGATCAATCCCCTGGGAGAAGTATCGGAGATGACCGTCCATCCCAGTGCGCCGAGTCCTTTTCCAAAAAACGCAATCGACATCAGCACCATCACGGCGAAGCTGGTGTTGACGTAATTGCAGCCGATCATGGTCATGGCCAGCGCCATGCCAACGACGATAGGAAGCTTGCGCGCAAACGTCAATGACCGCCCGCTGCGCAGCAACCGGTCGGAGACCACTCCGCCCAGAATGCCGCCCGCAAACCCGCACAGGGCGGGAAGAGCCGCCAGGAACCCGACCTTCACGATCGAAATATGCCTGGCCTGGTTCAGATAAATAGGAAACCAGGTGAGAAAGAACCAGGTGAGCGTCGTGATGCAGTATTGGCCGAGATAGATTCCCACCAGCATGCGATTGCTCAGCAGCCATTTGACCGTGGACCAAGTGAGCGTCGTGCTGCGCGCCCGATTGTTCGCATCGAGGTTGGCAAGGCCGCCGCCGCCCTCGATTGTTTCTATCTCTGCCTGGCTGATGCGCGAATGCGTCTTCACTTCGCCGACGACTCCGAACCAGGCAACCGCCAGCGCCAACCCGATGATCCCCGCGAACCAGAAGCATTGCTTCCATCCCAGGCTATGAACGATCCAGCCCAGGATCGGCGCAAAGAGAACCAGCGAAAAATACTGCGACGAATTGAAGATAGCCGACGCCCGGCCGCGTTCGGCGGTGGGAAACCACGCCGCCACGATCCGGCCATTGCCGGGAAACACGGGTGCCTGCGCCAGCCCGGATAAAAATCGCAGTGCGAACAGCGCATAAAACGCAGCGACTGCGGGCAGGTACCCGGTGAGGCCGGCGAGCAGAGCACAGACCGACCAGCAGACGATGCTGATGCCATACACGCGCTTTGAACCGAAACGATCGAGCAGGCCGCCGGCGGGAAGTTGCGCCCCGACATAGGCCCATCCGAAGCCCGACAAGAGGTAGCCGAGACGCAAGGCGTCGAGGTGAAGATCGCGGCTCAAATCCACCGCCGCGATGGAAAGGACTACCCGGTCTCCATAGCTGAAGGTGCTGGCGATGAAGAGTATGAGCGCGATCAGATATCGGACGTGCGTTGTTTCTCTTTTAGGCATGGGAAAATGCATGGGTCCGAATGTCGATCAGGCACGGCCCGCGATCAGTTTCTTGAGTTCGTCCAATTCACCGGCTTCAAGGTCTGTCAGTGGCGGCCGCACAGGACCCGCCGGACGGCCGACAGCCCTGAGCCCGGCCTTCACGATGGACACTGCGTAGCCCTTGCGGCGGCTCCGAATGGCGATATAGGGCAGCACAAATTCCCGCAGCATGGTCATGACAGCGGTACAATCGTGGCGGCGCACCGCGCTGTAAAATTCCTGCGCGAATCGGGGAAGAAAGTTGAAGATGGCGGAGGAGTAGGTTGTAACGCCTATCTCCAGGTAAGGAAGGGCAAATGTCTCTGCCGTGGGCAGGCCGCCGATGTACACGAGCCGGTCGCCGAGGCGTGCGCAGATGCGCGTCATCAACTCGATGTCTCCATGCCCGTCTTTGAATCCCACCAGGTTGGGACAGAAATCGCACAATCGTTCGAGAGCTGTCTCATTGAGGACGGCATTGTCGCGGTTATAGAAGATGACGCCCAATCGCGTCGACGCGCACACAGCCTGCGCATGCTGGATGAGTCCGGCAGGTTCGGCGTTCACCAGGTAGGGCGGAAACAGGAGCAGGCCGTCTGCGCCGGCCTTCTCTGCTGCCTGGGCAAATTCCATAGCCGTGCGCGTTCCATACCCGCAGCCGGCCAGGACCGGAACGCTGCCGTCGATTTCCGAAACTGCCGCGGTGACGACTTGTGAAAAATCCTGCGAGGTGAGAGAAAAGAATTCGCCCGTGCCGCCCGCGGCAAACAGCGCCGCTGGACGATGTTCGAGCAGCCACGAGAGGTGCTTCCGATAGGCGGACTCATCGAATTCATACTGCGCGTCAAAGTGCGTAACGGGAAAGGAAAGCAGGCCTTCGCCCACTTTCCTGGCCATCTCGATCGGAGTCAATTTGCTTATCATCGCTGGATTGTCAGACTGCGTTTCGGGGAATACGAGCACGGCTTCACGCCGCATCAGAACTATAGAAGCAATGGCCCCTGGATCATCAAGCGTTAACCTGGCCTCGCCTCTTAACGTAAGATTACGTCCGCAGCCAGTTCGCTCCTAAGCATATTGGATACCTCATGATCAAACCGTCGCTGATTCTGATTCTGATGATCGCGGTCACACCGGGCCGCCCTTCACTTGCCCAAAACCCTCCCCCACCGGACGCTTCCTTCAACGCCGATGCTGAGCGCCAAGCGGCAGGCGATCAGCCCGATGACCCGGGACCGCTGGCCACTGATCTTTCGCCAAAGCTAACGCGAGCCGACATTCTGAAGGCGATGAAGAAAGTCGCCGATTGGCAATTGAAGGAGTCGGAATCTCGCTACAACATCGGGTGGACCTTTGCGGCCTTGTACGACGGGATGCTGGCGGCTTCCAAGGCCATCGGGGACAGCCGCTACCACGACCGCGTGTTCCAGATTGCGGAGGAAAATCATTGGACCCTGGGGCCGCGTTTCGCGCACGCCGACGACAACGCCATCGGGCTAACGTATCTTGCCTTCTACGCGGAAAAGCCGACCGCTCATGAACGGCTCGACCCCACGCGCGAGGGAATGGACAAGGTTCTGGCTCGCCCCGACGATCCCGGGGAAAATCTGTGGTGGTGGTGCGATGCGCTCTACATGGCGCCCCCCGTCCTGGCGCAACTTTCCGTCGCTACTAGCGATTTGAAGTATCTCAACTTCATGGACCATGAGTGGGGGCTTACCACCGCGGCGCTCTATGATTCGAATGAGCATCTCTTCTTCCGCGACAAGCGCTTCCTTACCATGCATGAGGCCAACGGGCAGAAGGTCTTCTGGTCGAGAGGCAATGGGTGGGTGCTGGCCGGGCTGGCGCTGGTATTGCAGCGCATGCCGCAGCAGTTTCCTGGCCGCGACAAATATGTAACCCAATATCGCGAGATGGCTGAGCGCATCGCCGGACTCCAGCAACCCGACGGGCTGTGGCGCGCCAGCCTTCTTGATCCGAGCGCGTATCCCAAACCTGAGATCTCAGGATCCGCGTTCTTTACCTATGCCATGACCTGGGGGGTCAACAATGGCATTCTCGATCGAAAGAAATACCGGCCTGTGGTGGCGAAAGCCTGGCAGGCCATGCTCACCCATGTTTACGCAACCGGAAGATTGGGATCAATTCAACCCATCGGAGGCGAGCCCGGAAAGTTCAAGCCGTCCTCCAGCTACGTCTACGGTGTGGGCGCGTTTCTTCTGGCCGGGTCGGAACTCTCCCAACTTGCAGGGGGAAAATAGGATCTGCGAGGTTAATCCGGTGACCGGAACGAATGGGCGGGCGATGAGATCATTCTCGCCGCCGAATGTGATAGACCGGAGAGTGCGGACCAGAAAGGACCGAAACAAGACGCGATGAAGACCATCATGATGCCCGATCCTGTGCGATATCCGCGCATGACAACCGGCGAGTTGCGCGAATCGTTCCTCATCCAGGGTCTTTACGAAGCAAGCGCGATTCACCTGACTTACGTGGATCTTGATCGAGCCGTTATTGGCATTGCCGCACCCCTCGCCGACTCTCTTTCGCTTCCTGCCGGACCCGAACTCCGGGCAAATTACTTTACCGAACGGCGCGAGGTGGGAGCTCTCAATATTGGCGGCTCCGGCGTGATTCATGTTGGGCAATCGTCCTATGAACTGGCCAACCTCGACGTCCTCTACATCGGGCGCGGAAATGACGATGTTCGTTTCCAATCGACGTCCGCGGGTCAGCCGGCCATCTTTTATTTACTAAGTTATCCGGCCCACACCAGTTATCCGGTCGCCCTGGTGCGCATTCAGGATGCGCAGCCCACGGAACTCGGGAGTGCGGAGACCTGCAACAAGCGCACCATCTACAAGTACATTCATCTCGGGGGCGCGAAGAGTTGCCAGCTGGTGATGGGAATGACTCAATTGCATCCCGGCAGCGCCTGGAACACCATGCCTCCGCATACCCACATGCGCCGCTCCGAAGTGTATCTCTACTTCGACGTTGCGGACGGGGCGCGCGTGTTTCACCTCATGGGGCCGCCCAACGAGACGCGCCACCTGGTGGTGAAGAACCGCGAGGCTGTGGTTTCACCCGGTTGGTCCATTCACGCCGGCATGGGCACGCAAGCCTACCGATTCTGCTGGGGCATGGGAGGCGAGAATCAGGACTACGCCGACATGGACCCCGCCCCGCTTGCCTCCCTGGGCTGAAGAGTCATGAAGCTCCAAAACAGGGGTCTTCGCAAGGCGGGCGTCGGGCCCTAGACCGCCCTCCTGCTCATTTCTTGTGTGTAAACAGACGGTCGGGCATACTATGGTCCTCATAGGACAGTTGCGCCCCGCAATTACCTGGAGGTCAATTTTTTGTCGCCTGTCGACCTGCCCCATCCCCCGGAGAAATGGGCGAAGCTACGGGATATTTATGCAAGGCTTCTGGAGGTTCCGGAGGACCAGCAAAGATCCCTTGTCCGGGACCTTTGCGATGGGGACGGTGAGATCGAAAGGGAGATAGAAGATCTATTATCGGCGCATAACAAGGCGGGTAGCTTTCTCAATGAGTCCGTAACCAGGGCCCTGAGCTCCATCGCTCCTCTCATCAAAGTTGAGGAGTTAAGAAGTGGGACCGTGCTGGCGTCGCGCTTCCATATCATCCGCCACCTCCACACCGGGGGCATGGGCGCTGTGTATGAGGCGTGGGACCTGGAATTGCAGGAGGTTCTCGCCCTCAAGACCATTCGTCCCGAGATAGCGTCTGAGCCCTCGGTGATTGAACGCTTCAAAGAGGAAGTGCGCCAGGCCCACCAGATCACCCATCCCAATGTTTGTCGTGTTTATGACCTCTTTAGTCATGACTTCGCTCCGGGAGAGCGGATCTGGTTTCTGACCATGCAACTGCTCAGGGGCCAGACGCTGATGGAGCGCCTTCGCCAGAAGGGACCGCTTTCCATCCGGGAGGCACTGCCGCTGGTCCGCCAGATGATCGCCGGGCTGAATGAGGCCCATCAGCACGGGATCGTTCACCGCGACTTCAAGAGTTCCAACGTCATGCTGGTACAGGAAGAAGGGCAGGAGGTCCGCGCTGTCATTGCCGATTTTGGACTGGCGAGCCGGGCAACAACCGCTGACAGCGAACTTGATACCTTCGCGCGGCAGGGCACACCCGCGTACGTAGGGCCGGAGCAGTGGTTTGACGGGATCGCTTCACCGGCCGCGGACCAGTACTCTCTGGGCGTCGTCCTGTGCGAGATCCTCACTGGCGAGCGTCCGGCAGCTATCAAGCAGGACAGTGGCTCCCGCTCGCCCGCCAGGCTGCCGGCCGGAAAGAGGCTGCCTCCCCGATGGGAAGCCGTCATTCGCCGCTGCCTCGCCACCCGGCCCGAAGACCGCTTCGCGTCGCTCGAGGAGATCCTTGCCAGAATTGATCCCACCCGGCGGGGCAAGCTGATCGCGCGCTGGGTTGCGATCGCGATGGCCGCGTCGCTGGCGTTGACGTTTGCCTACCTGATCGCGATCAGCTCCAACGTTTCGCCTTCTCTTGTCGATTTGAGGCAGATCACCCCGGCCATGGATTTTTCTGTGTCGCCCGGCTTGTCGGCAAGTGGCAAGACCATCACCTACGTCTCCGATCGGGCTGAGCCGGGAAAAGAGGATGTGTGGGTGCAGGAACTCCCCGATGGCACGCCGAGGCGGGTGAGCACCGTTCCCGCGCTCGAGCAAACCCCATCCATCTCGCCTGACGGACGAACCGTGGTTTTTGAATCGTCCCGAATTCAGCAACCTGGGATTTACCGGACCGAGTTGGATGGTGCGGGGGAGAAGCTTCTGATTCCGGGTGGGCATGATCCTGTTTTCTCCCCTGTCGATCGTTCTTTCCTGTATTGGATGGGGGCTGGGTACTGGATGCTGTCGGGAAGCAAAATCTTTCATTACGACCTCAGTACCGGCCAATCGACACAGGTGGCTCAGGGTATGACCAACGCGGCCAAGCCGATTTGGAATTCCGACGGGCGCCATGTTCTCTTCCTCGGCTGCGACGATCCCAAGCGCCCCATGTCGGCCTGCAGGGATTGGTGGATCACAAGTGTCGATGGAGACCCTCCCCGCAACACCGGCGTGTCGGAGCTCTTGAAGTCGCAGCAACTGCGTCCTAGCGTGTATCTGGGCGGATGGCAGGGCGATACGGTCGTTTTCAGCGCCCTCCATGGCTCATACCTGGGTCTGTGGTCCATCAGAATAGACCCCGAAACAGGCAGAGTCCACGGCCTCCCCAGGCAGTTGTTTGCAGGGGATCGTCGCGACTTCATCCTTTCGTCTTCCCTGGTAGGCGACTCCATTGCATTCTGCCAGATGAACCCTGCGATTCACATCTGGAAGATTGAGAACGCCACTCACCCGGAAAAAGCCAAAGCCTACAAGATCACCCAGGATCCTGAATTCGATATGGCGCCTAATGTCTCTCCTAATGGTCGCTGGCTAGTTTTTGCCAGGGGATACGGCGACAATCGAAATATATATTTGTGGGATACGCTCTCGGGGTCCGAGCGACTGATGGTAACGCGAGGCACTGCCAAGATCGCGCCAATCACCAACGACTCGGGCACCGCTGTCGCCTACGAGGCGTCGGATGGCGCAACAACGGCGGTCTTTCTTGCCGGACTTGACGGAATTCCCCACAGGCTATGCAACGAGTGCCGCAATCCCACAGGTTGGGGTCCGGATGGCGAGTCTCTCCTTTACGCCAACTCGGCCATCTCCGAAGTTCGCATGATGCGGACCTCCGGCGCCGAAGCGAGAACCATACTGAGTGTTCCGGGCGGATCGGTTCGAGACGCGGTGTGGTCTGCCAAGAGCAACTTCGTCGTCTTCACGGTGTCCACGCCCGACGCCCCGAGCCAGGTGTTTGCCGCTCGCTTTCTTCCCGGCGCAGCCAAGCCCGACGATCAATGGTTAGAGATCACCAATAAGTCGGAGTTCGCCAGAAAGCCGGTGTGGTCCGGAGACGGAAAGACCATCTTCTATCTATCCCTGCGTGACGGCTTCTGGTGTATCTGGGGACAGCGCTTCGATCCTAAGAAGGGCCGGCTCGTTGGACAACCGATCCCAATCTTTCACTACCACGGTCTGAAACTGTCCCCGACCGAGATTCCGGTAGAGTCCTTCGATCTCTCGACAGCCGGCGATTCACTCTATCTTAATCTTGCTGAGACCGGCGGAACCATTTGGGTCGGCAAGCTTGCGCACACATCTCCATTTCAGATTTTTCGATGAACTTTGTAGTTGCTGTGATACAACGCGTGATGTACCATGCGCTATGACCAGGGGGGCACGATGCCAGACAAGGTACCCAGCGTCGAACTTAAGATCAAAGTCAGTAAGCAGAACCCCACAGATGCGGAGTTGAAGACAGCCATAGTTGCCGCGGTCAACACCGAGGAATTTGTGAGTAAGCTCCGTCATGCGCACGCATCTTCCAAGACTGTGGACGTGACCAGCCACAAGGAATTCGGCGGCTGAGAAACTGCAGGATAATTGAGGTAAGTGCTACGCCGGCGAGCTCTCGTCGACGCATGAGTTTCTGCCTGCGCTCTCAAAGACATCGGTAAATCGAATGCCCGATCTTGGGAGGTCCCTGTGAGGATTTGTCTCGTAAATGCCCCGACCGGCACTGAATTCAGTGATCCCTCCGAATACAACAATGAGGTGATTCGTCGTGAGAGTTGTCTGCCCCAGCTCGGCATTCTGAGTCTTGCAGCGGTGACCGAGCGCCGGGGATACGAAACGACCATCTACGATTGCAATCGGGCGTTCTTTCACTTCGCGGACACGGCAGGTGAAACTCAGCTTGGCCTATTTGCCGAGGAAGCCGCGCAACAGATCGCTGCCGCGGGCGCAGATGTATACGGCTTCGGCTCGATTTGCAGCGGATATCCGCTCACGGTCCGCCTGGGCAGGCTCGTCAAAACCCTTCGTCCCGATGCGACGATCGTCTTCGGTGGCCCCCAGGCGTCGGTAGTTGCGGAATCGACATTGAAAGCCTTCCCCTTTGTTGACTACGTTCTTCGCGGCGAGGCGGAAGAGACCCTGCCCCTGTTCCTCGGCGAACTTGTCGGTAAGCGAAAATTCGAAAAAGTGCCTGGGCTCGCATATCGCTCCGTCTGGGGAGTCCAGCGCAACCCCGATCCACCCGTCATCATGGATCTCGATGCGCTTCCCATGCCTGCGTATCACCTCACCCATGAGTTGCGCGGCGAGCGGAGCGCATCCCTCGAACTCGGTCGTGGCTGCCCCTTTGCCTGCACCTTCTGCTCCACCAATGACTTTTTCCGGCGCAAGTACCGCCTTCGGTCGCCGCAGCGGGTGCTCGACGAAATGCGCTCAATTCATGCCCAGTACGGGATCACCGATTTTGACCTGACTCACGATATGTTTACCGTCGATTCAAAACGGGTGCGTGGCTTCTGTCAGCACATGATCGATTTCGGCGCGGGTTACACGTGGTCTTGCAGCGCCCGCACGGATTGCGTGGACCAGGAATTGATTGAATTCATGGCTGCGGCCGGATGCGTCGGCATCTTCTTCGGGGTCGAGACGGGCTCCGACAGGATGCAGAAGATCATCGACAAACATCTCGACGTCGGGCGCGCACACGAGATCATCGATATCGCCGAGCGCGCTGGAGTGCGCTCAACCGTTTCCCTGATAACCGGCTTCCCTGAGGAGCGGTGGGACGATCTGCGCGATACCGTGCGGGTCTTTGTGCACGCGGCCAGAACGCGGGGGTCGAACCCTCAGCTCAACTTACTCGCGCCGCTCGCCAACACCCCGATCCACCTGAAGTACAAAGACCAGATGACCCTGGACCAGTTATGTTCCGATATGTCGCACCAGGGCAGGCGTCAGAACCCGGAAGATATCCAACTTATTCGGAAGTATCCCGACATATTCCCTAACTTCTATCTTCTACCTACTGCCCACCTCGATCGAGGGCTGCTCATCGAGTTGCGTGAATTCATGCTGATGGCCAGATTCCGCTCGCGATGGCTGCTGGTTGCCGCAGATCAGGCTGCGGAGGGTATTCTCGACTTGTTCGTTGAGTGGGTCGAGTATCGCCGATCGGTTTTTGCTGCCGCCTCGGGACCGGAATTGCGCCACTACTACAGGACGCCGGAGTTTCACCTGGATTTCCTAGCTTTTCTGCGCGGTCATCGCGCTGGACGGGACGCGAAGTTAGTGGTGCTCATCGACTTTTACGAGCGCCTTGCTGCTGCCCCGGATCCCGACTTATCCCGGCTATCGCAGGCGATCGAATTGAAAGAAGGTGAGCCGATAACTCCGGGCGATATTCCGGCACGCACCTATCATAGCCGAGTTGTCGAGCTACCCGCCGACCTGGAAGCCGCAATTGACGCAGTGACGCAATGCCCTCAGTATGAACCGCGGCAGGGCATGCACTTCTATGTCGTTTCCCAGTCGGATGCCAACGACCACCCGGGTTTCGAAGTCTCACAATATCTCGCCGCCGTGGCAAGGCTTTGCGATGGAAACCGAACGATTGCCCATGTGATGGACGCTCTGGCCGAGCAAATATCTGTAACTCCAACATCGGCCCGTAACATGGCTTACGAATGCCTGCTCGATAGGGCGCGGTCCGAGGGGCTCATCGCAATATATCGAATCGCATCCGCAGCCGAGGATAGCCAGCTTGGAGGCGTGTCCATGGCGCCGTACAACGAGATGAGAGCAGCGGCATCCCTGCAGAACCAGCTTTCGGTCCAGGCCGAATAACGAGCCCCTATACGCTCGCTACCCTCGGGCAATCGCAACAGTTCCACAATCGCCTCCGTTACGGCCATTGCCGACAGGAACGCAAAAAGTACACCATGGGATGACGCTGGATCGAGCACCCAGGCCGCGTCCCCTGTGAGAAAGTAACCGGGACCGGCCGCTGGCCGGGAGATTCGCCATGTCACATCGCGCGCGCCCGTCTTTCCGGATGGCGAGAGGCCAGCTGGACACTTCGGCCGGCCCTCAATGGTTCCCAATTTTGCGAGGTCAGGCTCCAGGTCCATGTGTACCCATGAATGCCTCTCCGGGCGAATGGGCGCATTCCAATCCCACGAGGCATCCCGCAACACAAACTCCGGCAAGTCGGGCCCTGCATCTCCTTGTTCCTCCGGTGCGCCCCAGCCGAAAAACGCGATCAGCCGCGGAGATACTTCCAGCATAGGCACCCGAAGTTGGCGCATCAGCCAGTGCGCATGTCCTGAGGCATCCACCACGAATGCAGCCCGGTGGACACCGGCGCTTGACACAATTCCGCCCATTTTCCCTTTGTTGAAGATTGGATCGAGGGCGCGCTCTCCGCGCAGGATAAAGGCGCCGCATGCCTTTGCCTGGTCGAGCAGTATCGCATGCAGCCGGACACGATCAGCCTGATACCCGTGCCAGGCCCCGCGCGAGTCCGATCCGTAGTGGTGCGTCGAAACCGATCCGTTTGACCTGACGTAATAGCCGCGATGGCGGTGGAATCCCGCGTCCGCTATTTGCGGGACGACGCCCAGTGCACGGAACATCGGCTCCATTCCAGGATGAAGGGTCTCGCCAGGAATATCGCCGACGTCGGTACTGGGTTCGAGGATGAGCGTCCTGAGGCCGTGCTGGCAGCAGTAGATCGCAGTAGCCGCGCCGGCGGGTCCGCCTCCGACGACGACTACGTCAACCGCATCATGGGAGTGCCAGGACATTCCAGTTACCCGATCCATTCTGGTACGCAGCCTGCGACTGTCCAACATAGACCTCTCGCAGCGAGTCCACCTCGGTCGTGGTGATCCTTGGATTTGGCGCGGTTCTCGGGTGGAATCCATTTCCCGACACGTTCTGCGCCTTGCCGAACCGGATCTTAAACGTCTCCTCGGCAGGCGCAGTCCATTTGCCTTGCACCTGCGCCGGTATCTTCCCGTTTTCGAAGCTGGTAATGACGTACAGTAAGCGTTGCGTCGGGTCCGTGGCGTCCAGTTTTTCGGTGGCTTGCAAGAACTGATAGAAACGGGCCGTGATCTTCGTTCGCAGGATGTAATCGGATAGAGAGACCCGGGCGAAACGCGCGTAGTTAAACTGACCCTCGTAGAGCGCCTTCACAAAGTCGGCATAAGTGAGTGCTTGGTAGTCGATCGAGTTGCCCGTAACGGTAGGCGCTTTGACCGCTGGCCAGTTGGCCTCCGAATCAAGAATCGGAGTTGTAGTAGGAAGCGAGTTCGGGGAAAAAAAGCGGGTAATATCAGGCGCAGCTCCGGGCCAGAACGATCCCAATGCCGAACAGATTAATGTATCTTCCGGAAAAGGCGAGCCAAGGCCGTAGTTTGCCATGAATGCAGGACCTTTTGCGGTATCAGGGGCAAGACTGGACCCGGCGATGTCCCAGCCCGGGTCGAACAGGCTGCTACTGCGATACGACAAGGTGGATTGCCGCCTAGGTTGTTGTTCACGCGTCAATTTGAGTGGCGTGGCAGCCGGCTGGAGTGGCCGAGGTGTCCCAACGATTGCCGAGATGGTCGAGTCGGCACCGTCAAAAGCGGCCCCCTTCAACGTGACGTTGGCCGGAAGACGGTTATCCGACAGAGGAGATGGCACGACGCCGCGGTCGGGCCAAATCAAATCTTTCAGAGGAGCAGGAGTTTCTTTCCACCAGGCGGTCAGGCCACGCTGCGTCACCAGCGGGAAGAAATCGGGTTGCGCCACAACTGAATATGCCGCCAGCGACATGGTTTGATTCGTATCGCCCTTGAGCGCCTCGGCCAGCGCCGGGCAATTCGCTTTGATGTACCCGTCGGCCGTCCAATCCACAAAGTTGGCGGCTTTGAAACCGCCATTCTTGAGCACTTGGACAATGTCCTGCGAAGTCGTATCCGGGAGATAGACCAGTTGCTTTGGGTCTTTTTCATCGATCTTATATCGAATATGAACAAACTCGGGGCTGGAGCGAGTGTTCGCATCCTTGTCGAGCCACAACGCCGATTCACCGAGATCGTGGTTCGCCGGAACCTGGAAACCGACATACTTCCAATCACCCTTCGCATCGTCAATCTTCGCCGGCGCAACCAGGGGATCATGCACAAAGGGAATCATCAGCCCCTGGCTCTGGCAGAAGCTCGCCAACTCCTCGGTAATGACGAATGGCGTCCCTGCCATCTCCTCAGGCTTCCAGTCCGCGGGGGCTTTCTCCGATTGAAGCTGGAGGTGGATCTTGCGGATTTTTTCATTCACATGGGCTACTTCGAAATGCAGGTCAAGATCGAAGCCCTGGATACACTCCGGGCCGCGAAAGAGCTTATGGATCGGAACCCAGAAGCGCAGCTCCCCGTCACCATCTGAAAAGTCCAACGGCCCTACCGATCCTCGCCGGCCCTCCTGCCGATACGCGACAAATGCCCCGAACCTGGCCGGGACTACGTGCGCGCGCGGAGAGCCCTCGTCGTAGGGAAAGAATCCGCGGGCTTGAGGCTCATAGTGAGGCGCGGCATTGCCGACCCGGCTGATCCCCGTTCGCGAAAAGCACAGATCGGCATGGAGCCCGTGGATGGTGTCTTCTGCCGGCGCGTATTCATAGGCGAAAACCGCGATCGCCAATTCGCGCCCTTTCGCCTTCTCGCGAAGCTTTTCCATCGTCATCCCGGCTGCGGCGTAGACAAAGTTCTCGACAATCTCGAGATCGGCGACGGTGGGATAATTCTCCCCCCTGGATTCGATTTGGGATGGATGCACGTGCGGCGAGGCCAGCGCGTGGTAGAACAGGCTGAGAGCGGGATCTCCCGGTTCGATGCCCCTCCGGGATTGGGGTGGCAGGTCTTCCAGGCCGGGAACACCGCGCTTCATATCTTTGATTGGCGCGGTGAGGCGCTCACGAAAATCGTCCAGGGTGACACCGGATAAGTCGAGCCCGGCACTCTTGAAATAGGGCGCCCAGTGCAGTTTGAGCCTCTGCCAAGTCTCCCAAAGCTGTTCAGTGATGCTGCTCGAGCCGTTCATCCGGATCTCCTCTGGGCACGCCGCTTACATATCGCGAGGCGAGCTTCCTTAATCTGGTTTCCGGTCGAACGCGACTCCTGGACGGGTCATTTCGCGGTAGAGCCAGTCGCGGGCAAACTGCCAGTCACGCTTCACGGTTCTCACCGAGACTTTGAGCACGTCCGAAATTTCTTCTTCAGTCATGCCCGCGAAGAATCGCATCTCCACTACGCTGCACAAGCGCGGATCGAATTCCTGCAGTCTGTCGAGGGCTTCGTTGAGGCTCAGAAACGAGTCTGCCTGGCGCCATTCGTACGCGAAAACATGATCCAGAGAAATCTTCTGGAATTCGCCTCCACGCTTGTCGGCGCCATGGGCGCGCGCATGGTCGATAAGGATGTGGCGCATGATCTTTGAAGAAACCGCGAAGAATTGAGCCCGGCTCTGCCACTCCAGGCATTCTTTGCCAATGAGACGCATCAGGGCGTCATTGACCAGCGCGGTGGGCTGCAGAGTATGGTCGCCGCGTTCATTGCGAAGGAGTGACCTCGCCGTGCGTCGCAACTGGTCATAGACGAGCGGGATCAAATTTGGTGCGGCTTCCGGATTGCCCTCCCGCATTTCCAGCAGCAGGCGCGTTATCTCGTCGGAGTGAACTTTTGCGGCCATTGGCATTGGTGTTCTTCCTTATGGGCTGGGTTGGACATCAACTTGGTCGGAAGATCGAGGGTCACTCGGACGATTTCGTAACTGCGAACCCTCTGTTTGATCAAGCGCAATCGGTTGGTCACGAGTGACACGTTTTCCGAAAGAAATCAGCCGAGATCGACACACGCAATTGAGGCCCTCGCCTGGCTGAGGATGCGAATAGCTTCGGGGAAGCGAAGGGGAATCCCTTGGAACGGCATTCTAACTCACGGTGAACCAAACCAGTTAGTGCGAAATGAGCGGTGTTCGCATCGGGGTGAGGCACAGGGTCAGGTCCCGTCTTTCTCCTCGGATTGCTGTCCGTTCATCGCTTCAACTCGGAAATTGTCTGGGCCTGCTCTCGATTCGTTGTAAGATCGCATTGAATCATTTCATTTGGTTTCAGTTATTTGATTAGCGGATTTGCTCGCGATGTACACCAATCCTCCAACCACAGGTCTGGCTCCCCCGGGACCGATCGAAGTGAGGTTGAGTCAATCCGTGGAAGACGGCGTCCGTGCCTTCACGGCGGCGTTTCGCATCGGGCGCGATGCCGGCTGCGCTATGTGCATTCGCAATGAGTTCGTGAGCCGCATCCACGCTGAAGTTGCGCCTGAGCCGGGGGGGTGGCGGATCAGGG
>Ga0207098_10004_pt1 | contig 69832 bp, 57 predicted proteins | sample Alteio_BWMinHeat_84_FD_153548 | JGI IMG/M metagenome (GOLD analysis project Ga0207098, IMG submission 153548) | Enriched cells from forest soil in Barre Woods Harvard Forest LTER site, Petersham, Massachusetts, United States -... | ecosystem: Environmental > Terrestrial > Soil > Temperate forest >...
TTCTGCGATGTCAGGATGGGTTGCCAAGAGATAGAGTGCCCAAGTCAAAGTGAACGCTGTAGTTTCAAAACCTGCCACTAAAAGTGTTTTACACTCGTCTAGAATTTCTTGAGGCAATTTATTCTGTAATTCTTCTTTCGAATAGGAATGCGATCTAAGAAGGATTTCCAAAATGTCGTTTGTTTCAGTTCCAGATTCCTTTTTTTTTCGTTCTTGCGGCGGTTTTTTCTAGAACAAAGCGAGTTATGGCTCCTTTGGTTCTTAAGAGTTCCGAATTTCCCCGTGTCGGCATCCATACCGGCAAGCGCAAGAGAGAGTTATTCTTCTTTCGAATCAAGCCCATGCTTCTCTGTATAATTTGGCCAAATTCGATACTTTTTTCCTTATCAAGATCCACCGAAAACAGGCTCTGGCAAATCACAGAGATGGTGATTTGATGCATCGCCGGGACCAGTGAAATTACAGGGGCCTTTCCCGTAGCATCGTTCCATTCTTCTAAGAATTTATTGGCTGCGTTTACACTCAAAGGGACAGTTCTTTGGATTTGTTCCTGATGAAATGCTGGGGCTCCGCGCAAACGCTTTTTATGCCACTCGTCTCCCTCAGTAGAGATCATCCCTCGTCCAAACAGTACGTGTTGATTCTTATAGTGCAGACCGCGCTCGTAAGCTGTGTGGTTTTTGACCATCACGTGGTGAAATAAGTCCGGATGATTGATGCAAATGATATTTCGGTGAAAAACACGAAATTTTGCGATGCCACCGTACTTGCTAGCCACTTTTGCTGGAAACTGAAACGGTTCTTTCTGAAATTCTTTAATGTTGCCCATCAGACGACGGCTCTTTAACCTAGGAATTTCCATTTTTTAGGGCTTTCCAGCCTTTTGCTTGCGACTATTTTTGTACGCATTGGTTTCTAATACGAATTTTTCATCTATTCCTTCAGCCTTCGCGAGCATTGCTGCCAAATCGTTGCCAAAGGATGAAATACAAAGACCATCCATAATCAAGTGGTCCATGCCGGCTCCTAACATCAACATTTTTCTGAGGACTGGTTTTTTATCTTGATCGGGAACAAATCTCTCAGTGACGCTTCCCGCGGAAAACTGACAAGTATAGATATTGGGAGGCAGACCAACAAATGGGCTGGAAAAGCCTAAGTATTGTAGGTTGGTTAGGCCTATATTTCCGAAGAATTTTTTTGTTCTAATTGGATTTTTGAAAATATGACGATAAATCAAACTCTGAATGAATAGGGGACGTTTAAGCAAAGATCGTCTGAATTTGACAATAGGATCATTTGCCAAATCGCTCTTTATGGCACAACGCATTTCCTCATTGATTTCAGCTAGCGACTTTGTATTCGCTTCTCTGACCAAGTAGAAAACCGGAACCTTTACGCCATTGGGGAGGATTTTTAGAATCGGTACTGATATATCCACGTTCTTGAAAACAATGCATTTTTTCTTAAATTTAAATGTTCTGGCTTTCTCATGTTTCATTGCAATTCTTGAAATTGCGTAAATAAGATACGTATTAAGGGACAGTAGAATTCTTGCATTCTTTCTTAGAAATTCCATCTTTTCAAAAAGATGGGTAACGTCCAGTTCCCCGTGTCCATAAAATGTATAAGGTTTTTCGGCTCTGAGAACGTACTCGATCACATTTCGAACCCTGGGCCAGTCAGTCCATAGGTATTCGGCACTACCGTTGGCAGTAGTGCTAGAATGGGAACTCGAATCAAGGTCAGCCCTGGCTTCAACTTGAGCCTCCGGATTAGAGTTGGAGTGAGTTTGAAACATTTTGCGTTCCTATCGTGAACTGCTTATTCTTATTGTAAAAGCCGGTCATGAAATCCACCAGCTGATCAACATCATTCTCAGTTACAGCATTGTAGAGGGAAGCTCTTAAACCGCCCAGGGAGCGATGCCCTTCTAGTCCGTAGAAACCTGCCTGTTCCGCTTCTCCGATAAACTTTCTTTCTAGTCCAATACTAGGTAAACGGAATGACACGTTCATAATGGAACGATCTTTTTTCTCACCATGTGATTGAAAGAAGCCTGGATGCAAATCTAGGATCTGGTATAGCTTCTGGGCCTTGCGTTCGTTAATCTGGGCCATTTTTTCTAAACCGCCCACTGTGTTTAATAGCCAACGAGTTACCAACATTGTTACATACATTGCGAATACAGGGGGGGTATTGTAGATCGAACCCATATCAATATGATTCTTATAATTCAGCATGCTAGGAATATTGTCCGGGGCATCGTGAATTAGATCGTCCCTTAGCAGCACCGCCGTGAGTCCAGCTGGTCCCAGATTCTTCTGAGCGTGAGCATATACAATAGCAAAATTTTGGACTTCAAAAGGTCTGGAAAGAAAATCCGATGACATATCACAAACTCGGGGAACTCCATCTTTTAAGCCTGGCAAGTAGTGAAATTGTAAGCCTTCTACCGTTTCATTCGAAACATAGTGAAAATATGCCGCTTCTGGATCATACGAGAGTTCAGACGGTAACGGTAGTTTAGAAAAGTGAGTATTCTCTCCGTCATAGAGGACCTTTACTTTTCCCTCTCGCATTGCATCGGGAATAGACTTGGTACTCCAGTAGCCAGTTTTTAAATATTCCGCCGTCTTTTTCTTACCCCTCAACAGAAGTATAGGTATCATTGAAAATTGCAGCGTACTGCCGCCTTGAAGTTGGAGGATGTGGTAGTTCTTCGGAATATTTAGTAGGACTCTCAGGTTATTTTCAGTTTCCTTAACCACTTCTTTAAACCATTCCGACCGATGGCTAATACCCAATATGGATTGATTCGTGTTAGGTGCTCTCTGGATTGATTCTTTAACGTTCACAAGAACTTCTTCTGGCAAAGCGCCAGGTCCACCTGAAAAATTAAGACTGGTATAACTCGCCATACTTATCGATTATATCGATGTTGCAAAATATTCATATTGTTATTAGCTAGTTTTTTGGACAGCAAATACTAGATGGCTTCGTTCAGCCGTATCTTCTTGTTTACCTACATCCACTTCCGACTCAAGTGCATGCCAGAATATCTTCATTGTTTTTAATTCAAAATAGCGGGCCAGCTCCATCGGGAGCTCATTGTTTGGGAAAACTTTTTTGCTCGAAAAAGGTGCCAATGTGGGTAGTTTTACCCACATTGCTAACAACCCACCGGGGACAAGACACCTTGCGGATTCCGCGATGAGATCATAAAGGAATTGATCAGTGCGAAAAATTGAACCTTCGTAGGAATGAAAATCGATGGATTTGTTGTTAGGTATAACATTTGTTGGTGTTGACACTACAATGATGTCGAAAGAAGCATCCTTCTCTTGATCTAATAGGTTCTGTACTTTCACTTGATCAGAAACACGCAGGTACGGGTGGTCACTTATTTTAGTAACGGCTGGATTGATGTCGGTAAAAAGAACTGAGCGCGCACCCTGGTGGATACAGGCCAGGCCAATGACGCCTGATCCACAGCCTAAGTCTACTATCCTCTTGTTTTCGACTTGGACGTCGTTTGTCAGCACAAGCTCAATGAGTTTGTGTGCGGCAACTCCTTTGTAAGGATTAAAAATCCCTTTAGGAACGATAGTGCTAAAAACTTTTACATTTCTAAATAAGATATGGATCAATCGATCTTTCGACGACAGGAATCTGTGTTTTTCAATATAGTCGGTCGGAAGGTCTACTGGTTCGTCTAAGGTAATATCGACGTTACTAGAGAAAGCCGTCATTACACCTGCCTCCCCTTTTTTAGTCCACTTTTTCTAGAACGCGTCTTGCGAATGAGACGTTTTAATAGTGAGCGGGAAAGAGTTATTGCAGAAGGTTGAAAGATGACGGGGAGACCTATGCCTGACCTCCAATCAGGATTCTTTTTCTCGTAAATATTTAGCGTCTCCAAATGGCCTGGCTCGAGGTTAACTGTCCACGGATGTTCAAAGGGAATCGTACGAATTGAAACACGCCGTGTTTTTGAATCAAAATCCTCTTTGAGGTAATGCTGAATGCAAAAGTCTAATATACCTTTCTGTTCACTGGATAGGTATGGGTCGACTGTGGAATACCAATTAGAATGTCCACATTGCGACACGCCAAACAGGTGAGAAGCAGGGAAGGTGATGGCAAAAACTGCCAACTTTGAAACACGGTATAATCGGAAAATTTTAAAATAGATCTTTAACCAGGCGAGTGAATAGGCTGGATCGCCACGAAATTGACGATCAAGGAAAAGATATTCTTTCCAAAATATAGGGATCGTCTTTTTTTCTATGGTCACTCTATCGATCCTATAACCGAAGAAGCCTCTCAGCTGACCTTGATTGTCTCTTAATAGAACCGCATTTGCTCCATCCCTAAAGAAAGAGCTAAATTTTTCAAAATCGTGTTCAACCGAAATTTCTGGCTTGAGTCTAATATACTTTGCCCTAAGAGCATGCATTTCCAGAATAAGGTCATTATTGATATTTTTCGAGAGTTGTATTTGCGGTCGAACGGAGGATTTGGGGAACATTATAAATAGAATAATATTGATTCAACGTTATGTCTTTGGATTTCAAACCTTTGATTTATAACACAGTCTCTTACAGCAAAAACACTTGGGAGCCCACCATTGCACATGGTTTATGTAAAAACGGAAAGGGTTTTCCAGTTTTACATAAGGAAGAGGAACTTCAAATGGGCGTCGCGAACGTTAGCAGAACAGGAATATTATCTGACTAATTTGTTGCTTTGCGTCATATTAAGTGTTACGCCCTCTCAATGATTTCAACTTTGATTCGACTGTTCCTATTGCTGGTTATTTTAGTAACAACACAAACCCAAGTCTTAGCAGGCGGTTTTTGCGCCAAGAAAATTGGACTAAACAAGAAGAAGGAACAAATCGAAACAAAGAAAACTCTGGACGAAGAACTGGAGAAACTAGTAGGCACCCCCATCTATCAGGAACTTTATGGATTCGCAATGGAGATCCTAGAAGGCCAAGATCTCTTTCTACCTATGTTTAAGGGTCATTTAGAAGAGGAACTCAGGGCTATCTGTACTTTCGAAAGCTCCAACCCAGATGATCAAATGCCGTTTGATAAAAAACAGCGACAATTTTCCCTAGGTTTAATCAAGGACTTAGCAACGACTCATTTCAATTGGAGCGTCACCGTTGCCCTAGAGAAAGGTGCAAGTTTAGAGAATGCGTCCGAATATGCTCGAGTCCGTGTTGGTGAATTCGGTAAGGAATTAATTCATTCAAAAGAGATTGGAGGAAAATTCGAACAGAAACATCTTGAATCGCAAAAAGAAAATGGTGACGAAGAAAGAAGATATTCTCCAGTTGGAAGCATTTATGCCGATGCTTTTTCCGAAGCAATAGATCTGGCGGAAACTGAATTTGGAGAAAAAAATAGGGCTAATCAAACGTCTACTCTTTTTGACAAGACCGATCAAACCGTCAAGGTCAGTAGAGTAGATGACAAAACAATTGTTCCTTCAGACTTTGAATCAAGATTAAAAAAATTGGTAGATGAAGCGACGTCAAATGTACATAAAACGACACAAGGCGTTTTGAAAAATGAAAGTGAAAATAAAATCGATGAGTACTTTGGCCACGATTCGCTCCGAGACCGATTCGCTGCACTCGGCAAAGAAACCTTTGGATCAAGCCTAGAAATGGCATTTAAGAAAGTCCTAGATTCCGATAGTCGTCATGGGAGGGATACGTTCGCTGCGAAACCGCTGGATAGGGCAAAGCTCATAGGAGAAAAGTACCCTACTTGGGTTGCCTACCGAGTTTTTGCTCAATCGGACCCTTTTTGGCATAGTAATAATACTTTTCGGGCCGCCTTTTTTGGAGGTGCCAAAGAGGGCTCCAATATAATTTTAAGTAGAATCCAAGGATTTCTATCTGGGGAATATGTCGAAGAAAAAACAGCAGCAGAAAAAAGAGCGCAGGAACTTCTGCTAGTGAAGCAACAAAGTGAATTGAAACGCCCTAACTACCCTAATGGGGACCGCCCTAATGATGGCGGATCCCGAACGGCAACTCATCGCGAGGAACCGGTGCAGTCAGACCAAAAAAAGCGTCGGAGGAAAGAACGTCGGGAAAGGAAGGAAAGTCGGGGACGGTCTCAGCAATCAAATCAAAAGCCAACCGAGCAAGAACACCGGATTCGAATTGAGCCGCAAGCAAAATTCAAGACTCCAGCAACTGTGGACGAACACTTGGAACCGCTGACCGGTGATCAACACGAACCCGCTCTCCCAAAGGAGAAATAGCGGGCTGCCTATCTTACCCTCCGCGGGAGGGGAAGCGAGTTATCGGATACCTTTGCTGATGGTTTTATGCGCTTTGCGCATTAAGCTCTGTAGTTTCTCTACCGAGAATCCACTCATCTTCCCATTTGTATACACCATTTTTCCATCGACCATGGTCCACTTCACATGAGAAGGGTCGGAGGAATAGACGATGGAAGAGGCAATGGCCTCATTATCCAGGGAAAGTTTTTCTGGAATAGAGTTGGTTAAGGTATTTAGATCCATCGCTACTAAATCGGCTTTTTTGCCTTCCTCGATGGATCCGATTTGATCAAACCAATTCAGTGCTACGGCACCATTTCGAGTGGCCATATCGAGGACTTCGGTAGCCGGCATGCCTTTGGGACCGATGCGGGGTTTGTGCAAAATCGCTGCAAGTTTTAATTCATTGAATATATTTAGACTATTGTTACAAGGAGCCCCATCGGCTCCGAGGCAAACGTTGATGCCAAGGGCTTTAAGTTCTGGGATAGGTGCAATTCCAGATGCGAGTTTTAGATTGGAACTAGGGCAATGAGTAACATGGGTTCCGGTTCTTTTGAGGATTCTCTGTTCTTTTGGGTTGAGCCAGACGCCGTGAGCGATCACTAGGCGAGGGGATGTTAGCCCCATTTGTTCGAGGCATTCGATGTTTTCGCACCCAAAGCGTTTTCGGACAATTTCAATTTCGTTTTGATTTTCACTGGCGTGGGTGTGGACGATAGCATTGAGTTCACGTGAAATCTTAGCGACTGATTTGAGTAGTTGGTCGGAACACGAAATAGCAAATCGGGGTGCGAAAGAAGCACGGATGCGATCGTTCTCTTTATTATTCCATTTAGAATATAGCTGGTATGCTTCTTCGAGTGCTTGGGCAGTAGGCTCGCTCAGGGCACTGGCGGAAGAAGACGGAATCTCCGGGGCGTGGTCCATCAGGCATTTGCCAACGCTGGCGCGGATGCCGGTGTCCCGCACGGCGCGAAAAACAGATTCCGTATGTTTTACGGTGGCCATGTCTAAAATACAGGTGGTACCGGAAGCGAGGAGTTCGTTTATTCCCAGGAGAGCGCTAGTATATAATGTTTCCGGCGTATGGGCGGCTTCCATCAGCCAAATACGCTTCGTGAGCCACTCGATTAAATCCATATCATCGGCTTGATTCCGAAATAAAGTCTGGCAGAGATGGATATGAGTTTGGACAAAACCGGGCAAGATGGTTAAACCGCGAGCGTCGATGATTTTTAGATTCGCGCCGCGCCCTCTATTCTCACCGCGCGCACTAGGACTGCGCGACGTGATGGCATCCATGACGCCGTTGCGGATTCGGATGTTTTTCCTAAAAACTTTACGCTGCTCGTCTTGCGTGTACAGGGTCCCATTGATGATCCACGTTTCACTACCGGCAGCAGCTTTGTCGCGTTTCATTTACTGCTCAAGAACCCGCGGCGGAAGGGGTTGGAAAAAATTTCAATGAATTTCTTTAGAGAGAAATTTCCCTTCACATTGGCGAAGTAGATATTGGGATTTTTTCCAAATTCGCCAATTACTTGCAGGCACATGCCGCAGGGAGGCCAAGGGTCGCGTGAATCAGTGACCACGAGGACGTCCGAAATTTCGAGAAAACCGACTTCGCTCACCGCTTTTACAATCGCCGTACGTTCCGCACAGATACAGCCCCCGTAAGAGGAGTTTTCGACGTTACATCCAGAAAAAATTTTCCCCGTGTTAGTGCGAATGGCGGCGCCGACTTTGTGGCCGCTGTAAATGCAGTGGGCTTTTTCCCGAGCAAGGACTGCATTTCTGAAAAGTTCTCGAACTTCTTCTGTTGATTCTGCGATATTCGAACTGATGGGTTTTGTGGTCATCTTAACCTTACTTTCTGGAAGCAGCGCCCGTTTAGACTTTATCTGGGGCCGACGTCTTATTGGACATATTAGCCGGCATTTTAGCCAATTGGGGAGCAGATTCGACCAGAATCCGTCTTAGTCTGTCTGCTCCGATCTTGGAGACCTCCAAGACTTCAGCGTGAGTGGGTACCGTTCGTGAAAGTCCCGCTGCGAAATTTGTAATGCAGCTGATTCCGAAAACCGGAATTCCAAAATGATTGGCAGCAATGGCCTCGGAAACAGTAGACATCCCGACTGCATCAGCTCCCAAGATTCTAAGCATTCGTACTTCGGCAGGTGTTTCATAGGTAGGGCCAATTAATCCGGCGTAGACCCCACTATGAATCGGCATATCGATTTGCGTGGCAGTCGCCTGCACGATTTTTCTCGCCTCCAGACTATAGGCTTCCGTCAAATCGGGAAAGCGTGGTCCTAGTTCGGATAAATTAGGGCCGATCAAAGGATTGCCGCCGGTCAAATTCAAGTGATCGTCGATTACCATCAAATCGCCGGGACGGAATCGTGTGTTAATTCCGCCGGCGGCATTTGTCAAAATGAGCGTTTTGATTCCGAGAGAACAGAGGACTCGGGTTGGAAAAATTACTTCTCTTTGGGAATAGCCTTCGTAGGCATGAAAGCGGCCAAGCATACAGATGGTAGGAACACCATTGAGTTTTCCGTACATAAGTTGGCCGGCATGACCCACGACGCTGGTGGGGTGGAAGTAGGGAATTTCAGAATAAGGAATGGTGACAGTCTCCGTGAGTTCTTGACAGACGCTGCCGAGCCCCGACCCAAGAATAATGCCCAGAGTCGGTCTCATTTGGACTCGGTTTCTTATGATCTGAACTGCCTCTTGAATGCGCTGGTAACTGTTTTTTTCACCATTTGCCATCTTGAAAGTCCTTTATCGGAGTTCGTTTCTAGCTCGGTCATTAAATTTGATCATTATGTCTGGTCATTACACCCGACCATTACATTTGGTCGAGTATGAGTTTTCCAACGGATTTTCTGGAACTACTCATTTCGATCGATTTCCAAAACTGGTTTTCTAAAGACGCGAGGTCCATGTCTTTTGGTGCGTAGACGGTGGCTACCGGTTCGCCTGCTAAAACTTCGTGCCCCAGTTTTTTGTGGAAAACCAAACCAACATTATAATTGATGAGGTCTGTCACTTTTTTTCTGCCACCACCGAGGTCTACCACAATTCGCCCGATATTCTCTGCGTTCATTTTGTTGAGATAGCCTTTGCGCTTTGCTTTCCAAACCACTCTTTGGGTCGATTGATTGCTAGGTTGCGGAGTCGACTCGAACAATCCAAGATGTTCGGGGTTTCCACCTTGCGCTTTGATCAGTTTTTTAAAAATTTCCCAGGCGCTACCGTCTTTGAGGCGGTCTTGAGCGATTTTTCTGCCTTCCAAAAGATTACGGGCAAGACCACCTAGCTCGAGCATATGGGCACAAAGGTGGATAGTGAGTTCTTTGAGATCAGTCGAGCAAAGGTCGTCTTCGGGTTTCTCGTTTTTGAGAACTTCTATGGCTTCTTTGACTTCCAAGGCGTTTCCGACAGAGTAACCCAGGGGCTGGTTCATATCTGAAAGGACAGCACGGCACGGGAGTTTCATTTTCTTTGCGACTCGGAGTAATGTCTTAGCGAGCTTTTGAGCATCCGCTTTAGTTCTCATGAAAGCACCGCTACCCACTTTCACATCCAGCACTAGCGCGTTGGTCCCTTCCGCTAGTTTCTTGGAAAGTATGGACGCAACAATCAGTGGAATGCACTCAACGGTTCCAGTGACATCACGTAAAGAGTAGAGTTTGCGATCGGCCGGGACCATTTTTTCTGATTGACCGATAATGGCACACCCGATGCGCGAAAGCGTGTTCTCAAATTCTTGTTTGCTCAAGTTGATGCGCATGCCTTTGATTGCTTCCAGCTTATCAAGAGTTCCGCCACTATGGCCGAGTCCACGGCCAGCCATCATAGGAACTTTTAGACCGCAAGCAGCTGCCAAGGGCGCTAAGATGATCGAAATTTTGTCGCCGACGCCCCCAGTGGAGTGTTTATCTGCTTTAAAGCCAGAGACGCCGGATAAATCGTAAATTTCTCCACTCTCGGTCATGGCTTCTGTCAGGTGAATGGTCTCGTTTAAACTGAGGCCTCTAAAAAAAATCGCCATGAGCAGGGCGCTCGCCTGGTAATCAGCCACCTCACCCGAAGTTAAACCGAAAATAAAATTTCGGATTTCCTGGCGAGTGAGTTCCCCACCGTCACGTTTTTTTTTGATAATCCAAACGGGATTCGAAATTGCTGTGACTGGAGTCATTGGATCAGCTCCGCAAGAAAGGATTTTCCGTCGAGAGACTTCGAAGCGGTCCCGGAAAGCGTTCCTATGAGAGCCTCGGTAACCGTTGCGCCGATATCAGAAAAACTTTCGCGTATGCCCAAGTCGACGGCACCATGAGATTTTTTTTGTCCCGGCGAATAGGCGAGGATCGGGGTGTACTCTCGGGTGTGATCCGTTCCAGGATAAGTAGGATCGTTTCCGTGGTCTGCTGAGATAACCAGAAGATCATTGGATTTGAGTTTTTGGACAATTTGGGCCAGGCCCTGGTCGAATTGTTCGAGAGCAGACCCGAATCCAACTACATCGCGACGATGTCCATAAAGCATATCAAAATCAATCAGGTTGCAATAAACTAGGCCAGCCTGAAACTGGTCCAATTGCTCCAAGACTACGGCGATACCGTCCGCGTTGCCATGAGTGTCGATATTCGATTGAATGCCGGCCGCAGCAAAGATATTGGAAATTTTTCCAACTCCCAGAGTTTCTATTCCAGCGGCACAGAGAACGTCCAAGTATGTCTCTCGAGGGGGTTTTTGAGAGTAGTCTTTTCTATTGTAGGTTCGCTGAAAGGGCTGTCCTTGCTTTGGATTGCCCACAAACGGGCGTGCGATGACGCGGCCAATTTTAAGTTCGTCGCAGATTTGCCGTGCCGACTCGCAGATTTTGTAGAGCCGCTGTAAGCCAAAACTTTCTTCGTGCGCCGCTACTTGCCAAACACTATCAGCACTGGTGTAGAGTATGGGTTTGCCGGTTCGCAAATGCTCGTCGCCGAGTTCAACAATAATCTCGGTTCCACTGGCGGTTTTGTTGCCCAGAATGCCGGGGAGTTGATTCTCTTTCACCCATCGATTGATCGCATCCTGTGGAAAACCCTTGGGGAAAACCTGAAATGGATCACTGACTGGTAGACCTACCATCTCCCAGTGCCCGGAAGTGGTATCTTTGCCTTCAGAAAGTTCGGCAGCTCGGCCGAAGGCTCCAAAACCTTGGCCGGGTTTAAGCGGTTGGGTTCCTAATACGGAGGTGAGATTTCCGATTCCCATTTGTGCCAGATTTGGAAGCTGAAGAGTACGTCCTGTTTTTTTCTGAAACTGATTCGATAGATTTCCCAATGTATTAGAACCTTGGTCTCCATATCGATCAGCATCGGGTAATTCGCCCGCTCCAACCCCATCTAGGACTATCCAGAACACGCGACTAACCGATTTCTTCATAGGTTTATCTCTTCTCTTCTTTTCTCTTCAGGTCTTTTCGACGGTACCCATAGGTGAAGTCAGTAGGCTGCTGTGGACGGTTTTGAGCCCGGCATTGAACCCATTTGGGGATTTTGCAATTCACCGATTATGTTGACACTTGCCGATGTGCCCAAGCGAGTTGCGCCGGCGTCCAGCATCTTTAAAGCGTCATTGAGAGTTCGAATTCCGCCTGAGGCCTTGACGCCCATTTCTGAACCCACGATTCGACGCATAAGTTCTACGTCGGCAACAGTTGCTCCGGATCCTGCAAATCCGGTCGAGGTCTTTACAAAAGCGGCGCCAGCTGCCTTGGATAGGGCACAACCGATGATCTTTTGGTCCTCGGTTAAACTTCCTGTTTCCAGAATTACTTTAACAGGATACGGACGACTTGCCACGACGACTTGCCGGATATCGTCATAGACGAATGAATAGTCTTTCTCTTTTAGTGCGGTTAGTTGAATCACCATATCAAGCTCTTGTGCGCCATCTTCAATGGCTTGTTTAACCTCAGCTACCTTAGAGATAGTGGGAAGTACCCCAGATGGAAAGCCAATTACTGTAATCGGTCGGACGGGAGACTTTTGCAGAAGCGACGCTGCTAATCGGACGTAGTTTGGATTGATGCAGACTGTGGCAAACTGGAACTGTAGGGCTTCAGCACAGAGCTTTTTGATATCCGCCTCAGTGGCTTCCGGCTTCAGAAGGGTATGGTCAATCTTTGAGGCTAGGTGCTTGCCGGTGATCGGTTCATTTGGCTTTTCGTTTAGGTTAAACTGGCGACGAGTAGGCTTATCCACACAGGTATCCTTAATAGGTTCAATCATTTCTTGCCCCCTAAAACAGTTCCTACTTTTTACTTGAAGTGTCAAGTCGGATTCGCTAACTTTGTCAACAGGAAGGTTTGCGCATAGCGAATCTTCATGATTAACTGAACCAGGTCGCATTTGCTAAAGTTTTTTGCTTTAGATATAAATGAATAAGACCTGTAGAATAGTTTGGAGTGGAGGAGAACTAATTTCCTCATCCCCTTTTGGATTAAGAAATTTGCAGGAATTCCCGGTGAAGTCTGGGAATACTCAAGAGGCCTTAAGGCTGCTGAAGAAGACTTTCAGCGCTACGCTTGACGCATACCAATTTGGGAGATTTTATTGCAATTAATGTTGAGACCATGGGCATCACGAAACCATGGGTAGGGTTTGTAGGAGCATCAAGTTGCCCTTAGAAAAATTTTTTACGCAAGCACGAAAAAAAATGTTTTTACAAACAGTTCGTTTAAGAAGTGAATCACCGTCGTTATCTTTTGGTGATTCTGACTTTCCATACCCTGTTTTCATTTGTATGCCTCTGGTCGACTGACGGGAGTGTCCATGTCGAATGAATTAATCATCAATGCATCTTTACCAGAAACAAGAATCGCTTTGATCGAAGATGGCCAGATACAAGAGCTACTCATCGAAAGAGCTTCAGAAAAAGGAATTGTAGGCAATATTTACAAAGGTCGTGTAACACGGGTTCTGCCCGGAATGCAGGCGGCTTTTGTGGATATCGGTCTTGAGAAGGCCGCGTTTTTATATGTAGACGATGTTTACGTCCATTCTGAAATTTGGGAAGAGGAGGAAGGCCAAGCTCAAGAGCATCCTTTAGCCGATGTCCATCCGGAAGGAGAAATTACGCCAGAAAGCGTAGAGGCAGGAGAAGTTTCTGCTCAACCATCCGAGACAGAAGGGCCCAGTTCAGAAGGGGGAGAGCCCACTTCTCAAATGAGGGAAATCGAACCAGATTCGAATCAAGAGGATGACCATGACGAGGAGGACGATGAGGATAAAAAGCCCGTAGAAATGGGCCCGGAACCTCAATCGCCTGGAAATAAAAAAGGTTCTGATTCTGATTCGGACTCCGAAGGCGAAGACCCAAATGATGGTGATGGTGATGGCGATGAAGACTCAGATAGTGAGGATGTCGAAGGCACTATTAGTCCGGACGGTGAATCGGAAAATGCGGGAGCAGCCGACTCGACGGGAAGTAAATTTTCACAGGCAAATTCTGGAAGACAAAGACGGCATCGTAGGGGACGAAGGGGCGGAAAATTTAAACGTCGCCCGCCAGCTAACGAGCCTCAGGTTCAAGTCCAATCCCAGCAAAATTATCCAGATCAATATCACGAACAAATGAACGATGAAGGTCCCGCCTCATTAAGCTCCAGCAATGGGGATCAGAATCGTGCATCCAGTACAACAACAGTTGTTGATCCAGAAGTGGGACGGCCTCAGGAAGTGCAGGGGGAAGGCGAGGCACGACGAAGTCAGCCAGTGTCCGGAGCGGATCGTTCAGAGTCTAGGCCAGAATTTCGTGCACAGCGATTTCGAGATCGACGGATTCGGCAAAAATCGAATTATCGGGCGATAAAGCCCCAGGCCAATATTCAAGATCTATTAAAAGAAGGGCAAGAAGTTCTGGTTCAAGTTGCAAAAGATCCAATTGCAACAAAGGGGGCTAGACTAACCTGCCATATAAGTTTACCGGGGCGACATTTAGTATGTATGCCGACTATCGATCATGTCGGTGTGTCTCGACGTATCGAAAGGGATGATGAGCGAAGGCGCTTAAGAGACTACGTTGAGAAGAATCGCCCAAAGAATCTGGGTTTTATTGTTCGTACCGCCAGCGGAAAGCAGCAGTCTGAAAAGAGGATTAAGCAGGACATCGATTACCTCACAAAACTCTGGACTGAGATTCGCGAGAAGGCGGGTACAGTGACCGCGCCCGCTTTGGTTTACGAAGATCTAAATGTCGTACTTCGAGCTGTAAGAGACTGGGTTACAGAAGAAATTGATAAGGTCATCGTTGATTCTCGATATCATTATAATGAGATGCAGCGGTTTGTTTCTCACTTCATGCCGGTACTTAAGCAAAAAGTAGAATTGTATCATGGAGATATTCCAATTTTTGACGCATACGGAATTTCTACTGAGCTCTCGCGTGCCTTAGAGCGAAAAGTTTGGCTAAAATCGGGTGGGTATATTGTCATCGACCAGGCAGAAGCTCTGGTTGCGATCGATGTAAACACCGGCCGCTATGTTGGGAAGAAAAATCTCGAGGACACAATTCTTAAAACAAACCTCGAGGCAGTCCAGGAAGTCGCTTATCAGCTGCGGCTTAGAAACTGTGGTGGGATTATCATTATCGATCTTATCGATATGGAAAAAGAAGAGAATCGCTACCGCGTCTACCGTGCTCTTGAGGAAGCATTGTCGAGGGATCGCGCACGTCCAACGATTATGAAAATTTCAGAGCTCGGACTGATAGAAATGACTCGTAAGAGAACGCGGGATACGATTGTGCGAGCTCTTTGCGAATCTTGTACGCACTGCGAAGGCAAAGGTTTTATTAAGAGTAAGCAGACGGTAGCCTATGAAGTGATGCGCGAAATCGAACGAGAGGGAATTGAGCGCGACGTGGGTAAGATTCTGGTTCAGGCGCATTCTGATGTTATCGATATATTGGCGATAGACGAACGTGAGACTTTGGATCAACTCGAAAAACGCTACAGAAAGATGATTTACTTGCAATCCGTTACCGATTTTCATCCTGAGCAATTTGAAGTAACGGCCGATAAACGCGAGCGTCCCGAACGTGGCCGAACTAACGAACGTTCTGCTGACTTTTCAGATCGAGATCGGAATAGAGGCCGAACAGACCGAGATAGGGGCGAGAAGGGTGATCGTGGCGAGCGGGCTGACCGAACAGATCGAACAGCCGATCGTGAACGTACCGAACGCTCTGATAAGGGCAGGGGGGGCCAACAAGAAAGCAAGAGTCAGGGTGAAGCCGGCATGGGGAGTACGGAGCGCGTGATTCTTCCTGTGGTGCCCAATCCTTTACCCGATTCGGTAGGTAATGTGACGCCATCTCAAATGGGGCAGGCCAATAGTACGACAAATCCAGTGGGTGCTCCAGCCAGTGGCAGTGATGAAGGTATGGACGAAGAAGATCGATTGGCTTTCTTAAGGGCTCAGGCGGCACAAGATGCTGCACTTGCTCGCTTAGGAAGTGGAAGTGGACATGGATCAAGTTCGCGAACTGGAGAATCTGGGCCACATCGCCAAGATCGAAATGCTTCGAGAAGAAACGCCCGTGGGGGACGCCGAGGTAGTAATAAATTTCGTCGCGGGAGTGGAGGGAGTGGAGGGGGTGGAAGCCATGATCGGAACAATCGAGGCGTGAAGGCGAACCCCGGTCATTATTCTTCTCCACAAAAATGGAGTGAACCGGCCGAAGAACAAAGTACTTATAACAAGAGCGATTTGAATAATTCGTCATCTGGTGGTCAGAATAGTGGCCAAGGCGGCGGCGATGGGTCGAGCGGAGGAGGCACTAATGGTGGAAAAGGGGAGGATTTTCTGCAGTCCCCAGTATGAGGAGAAAAAGTTCTGTGATAGGACCCAGCCAGTATCAAAATAGCGCCAAGAATAGTGTCACGATTAATGACGCGAATAGTTCATGATACTTATAGTGAAAGAGAAGAGTGAGGAGGGAAAATGGTTCCTGGGAGCTCTACAACAACTTATAAACTTGCAGTACTTGTTCCTCAAAAAGTTTCAATACCGGGACAGTTTGGAAAAAGCATCGACCGCCAGGCCTTTTACGAGTGGGTTTGGAATCGTTTTTCCAAATCAAGTTTACTGGGGGTACACGAAGGGACTGTTTTAAGCGATCAAGCGTCAGAAAATGGTTTTGAGACAGAGGCTTGGACACTGGACGCCGCAGAAGCGCCCAGCGAGAGAGATTGGATCGATCGGCAAGAGGAAATCAAGGCGGAGCTCTATTTTTCGGAGCATTCCCAGGCCTTGAGCGCTGCTTCGGTCCTCAAACAAATTCCCGAAATCACTGTGGGCAAAGTGGAAGAGCAGGAACCTCAGGATTGGGATGCCGAGTGGAAAGCCACATTCTTGAACTCAGGTGCGGGCATCGAGATTTCCCCATTTTGGCGTGTAGTTCCTCCCTGGGTCGAAATCGATCAATCGAAACAGACAAAGAAAAATATTAAACTCAATCCTGGCGCGGGTTTCGGCACTGGCACCCACGAGACCACTCAGCTTTGTTTAGAGGCAATAGGAAAACTCTCGGTCAAATATCCGCTCAAAGGAGTGCGAGCACTCGACTTTGGTAGCGGTTCTGGAATACTGGCCGTGGGAATGGCCCTCCTGGGGGCCGAAGTAGATGCGGTCGAAATCGATCCAATGGCCCTGTCTAATGGCAAAGAAAATGCGGGTCTGAATCAGGTTGATCAGAAAATTCATTTCTCACCCTATTTGTCCAAAGAACCGCGACTCTATCGATTTATCGTAGCTAATATTTTAAGGCCGATATTATTAGAATATTCTGAAAAACTAGTGCAACGACTGCATCCTGAAGGAATATTGATTTTGTCTGGTTTGGTTGAAAAGGACCTACAATTGATTTTCAATGAATACTGCCGTAGGTTAAAAAGACCAGAAGCGAGAGTTATGGAAAAGGACGAGTGGCGAGCTTTAGTCTTCGGTGGCTAGGGGGCGAAATGTCTTTTTGGCTGGATGCTTCGTCGCTGACCGCAGAGGGGATAAAATTTGGAATCCATTTGGCGTACATCGCTTTATGAAGCAAAAGACGTTCTCACAGAGTTTTTAGAGTCGCCGGCTACATTTTCGCAGTTGAATTCTATCTCGAAGCTGTTGATAGAAACTTTTCGCAATGGAGGACGCGTTTTTAGCTGCGGAAACGGTGGTTCCCACTGTGATGCGATGCACTTTGCCGAAGAACTAACCGGTCGCTATCGCAAAGATCGCCGGCCTTTGGGCGCACTTGCTCTCGGAGATCCGAGTCATCTGACTTGTGTTGCCAATGATTATGGGTTTGAATATGTTTTCTCACGACAGCTCTTGGGCCTTGCTCGAGCAGGAGATGCATTACTTGTTTTGTCAACGAGCGGTCATTCTCGTAATTTGATTTATGCGATTGAAGCGGCTCGTAAAATTGGAATGCCGGTAATCGGACTGCTAGGACGGACGGGGGGCGCGGTGAAGGATCTGTGCAGTTTGTCAATCGTGGCGCCCGGAAAAAGTTCTGACCGAATTCAGGAAATTCATATAAAGATCATACATACCCTTATTGAAGTGATCGAACGCAGCTTGTTTCCCGACCACTATGTGGATCAGGAGAGCGAGCGTATACAGACAAATCTCTAGCATTCATAGGAATTTTTGATAATAGTCTTTAGACAATCTAGTCTTGACCTGGTTTATTCTACCCGGGCTTTGAGTTCTGGGGCTTCTAACTGATAGGAGATGTGCGGCGCATGAACGGTATTTCTGGACTTAAAATTAAAATTTTTTCGGATGGTGCGGACCTAGCCTCGATGCTGGAAATGAATAAAAATCCCCAAATTACGGGATTGACCACGAATCCAAGTCTGATGAGAAAAGCTGGGGTTAAGGACTATCGGAACTATTGTAAAGAAGTCTTAAGTCAAATTAAGACCAAACCGATCTCATTTGAAGTATTTGCAGACGATTTTGTAGAAATGCGTCGACAGGCGCTGGAGATTACGACCTGGGGAAAAAATGTTTACGTGAAAATTCCTGTAACGAATTCCAAAGGGAGACCTTCGTACGAGCTGATTCGCGACCTCGCTGGTGAAGGCGTAAAACTCAACGTGACAGCCCTACTGACACTCGCTCAAGTCCATGAGTCCTGCCAGGCGTTAAAAGGTGGACCAGCTTCGATAGTTTCTGTTTTTGCGGGTCGAATTGCCGATACTGGTAGGGACCCGATGCCATTGATGAAAGCGGCTCTCGAGATCTGCAAAGCCTCTGATTCTAATATTGAACTACTCTGGGCTAGTACGCGAGAGATATTGAATATTTTTCAGGCAGACGAATGCGGTTGTCATATTATTACAGTGCCGTTCGATATTCTAAATAAGACATCACAGGTTGGTAAGGACTTGACCAAGGTAAGTCTGGAGACAGTCGAAACGTTTAAAAAAGATGCTGAGTCTGCCGGCTATCATCTTTAAAAAAAAATAGACATACGAGATGGAGCTCCGGAGAAATGCAACAGAATAATACTTCAGCAGAGTTAAGGGCAGAAATTCTCGAAAAGAGTAGAGCGTTTTATGAGATCTCTTATTCAAAAAGGGATTTCATTCCAGGTGAGACTTACATCCCCGCCACAGTAAAAGTAATGGATAGTCAGGACCTATCGTCTCTGATTGATGCATCGCTAGATATGTGGCTGACAGCTGGGCGCTATTCAAAAGATTTTGAAGCAAAACTGCCTAGGTTTTTTGGCAGAAAAGTACCAGCCCTTCTAGTCAATAGCGGGTCTAGTGCTAATTTGTTGGCCGTAAGCTGTTTGGGATCCAGTTTTCTTAAAAAAATGAAATTAAAACCACTGGAAAAAGGCGACGAAGTAATTACAGTTGCCGCGGGTTTTCCAACAACTGTCAATCCAATTATTCAAAACGGCTGGGTTCCTGTTTTTGTCGATGTCGATCTAAAGACTATCAACGCTTTGCCGGAAAAAGTGATGGAAGCAAAGACGTCGAAAACGCGAGCGGTTGTTTTGGCGCATACGCTAGGAAATCCCTATCGTTCGGATATTCTGGCGGATTGGTGCCGAAAAGAAGGCCTCTTTCTTATTGAAGACTGTTGTGATGCACTGGGATCTACTATTGGTGAATCGCCTGTGGGTTCATTCGGTGATTACGCCACTGTGAGTTTTTACCCGGCCCATCATATTACGATGGGTGAGGGCGGCGCAGTTATGAGTAAGTCCGCGCAGCTTAGAAGAATCGGTGAGAGCATTCGTGACTGGGGAAGAGACTGCTGGTGCGATCCTGGAAAAGATAATACTTGTGGCAAGCGATTTGGATGGCAGCTTGGAAGTCTCCCGTGCGGCTACGATCATAAATATACGTACTCGAATATTGGCTACAATCTCAAAGTTACCGATATGCAGGCCGCACTCGGCGTTTCTCAGCTTCAAAAAGTGGAAAAATTCGTAGCAACCCGTCGTTCTAACTGGAAGAAACTATCCAATTGGGTGAAATCGTCGCCGAAGTTGGAAGGTAAATTAATTCCGGTTGAACCGACCGAAGGAACGAATCCAAGTTGGTTTGGATTCCCCATCCACTGTGCGCCTGGGTTGAGTCGTGAATCAATTACGACTTTCTTGGAAGATAGCAAGGTGGGAACGCGTCTTCTCTTCGGAGGAAATTTAACGAAACAACCAGCTTACGAAAATATCGAATTCCGAGTTTGCGGTGAATTGACCGCAACAGATCAGATTATGCAACAAACGTTTTGGATTGGTGTCCATCCTGGTTTGGACGAAAAACGGATGGAGTATATGATTGATCAATTAGAAAAGGCTGTTGGACAAGCGTAATTTGAATAAGCAAAGTATGGGCTATATCATTTGGGCACCTGATTACGTTACGAATTCCGCTGGAGTAAAGTGTCTCTATATCCTTTGTGACTTGCTCAATCAAAACGGGTATTCCTCTTATATTGCAGGTTCTGAAAGAACGGATCCATCGCTCCAGGCACCTTTGATTTCGATGGATGAAGCTCGAAAAAAAGTCCGTCAAGAAGGATTTGTGGCCGTCTACGCCGAGACTGCACTTGGAAATCCACTTGGGGCAACCAAAGTAGCGCGTTGGGTTTTGAATAAGCCGGGATTGCTGGGTGGATCTTTTGTCTATGATAGTAAGGAGTGGGTTTTTACTTACTCTGACGTCTATAAAGAACATATAAAAAATAGCCTGGCTGGAAAACTCTATCTCCCAACTATAGATCAAGAACTGTTCTTTAACGATGGTAGGCCTCTTGAGGGACGGAATCTAGAGTGCTTCTACGTGGGCAAATCCACTTATAAAGAAGGGTATTTTAACAAAGAGGTTGTGTTTGAAATTACCCGTCAAACCCCACCCCGAAGGGAACTGGGAAAACTCTTTCGTGCTAGCCGAGTTCTCTATTGTTTTGATAATAGTAGCGTTTTAGCCTACGAAGCGATTATGTGCGGGTGTCCTGTGGTAGTGATTCCCGATGGAAGCCACGTCCGTTCGGATTATGAAAAACTCGAACTAGGGATGAATGGCCTAGCCTGGGGTTTAGGAAAATCCGGAGAAGAGTTGGAACGTGCGAAATCCACGGTTCATCTAATGCCAGCACACTACGAACAAGTGAAATCTGATTTTTCTAAGCAATTAGATCTGTTTTTGGAGATCTCCCAAGGAAAAAAGGTGGACCAAAATGGGCAAAAGTCGGTGCTCAAGTTAGGTGGCGCTCTCCCTAAGACCGCCTGTGAAAATTGTTTTATTTTACGGGATCAGAATGAAATTCTGAATAAACAACTTGATGCGGTCTATAATGAGTTGGATGCTATCAATAGATCAAAAACGCGTGTGATCTCAAAAAACGTGGATATCTACCTGCCGGGGTTGAAGAAGGTTTTACTTCCTCTGGGAGGCGGATTATATTACGGACTTCGATTCTTTCTCAGGTCCTACAAGTTTGTGATGCGAAGTTTTTCCGGATTACGATTCAAAGAGAAAAATCTAATGCTCTAAGTTCGTTGAGGATAGAATTATTTGCAGCGGCCAAGAATAATAAAAACTATAAAATTAATGTTCTTTTTGTTAGAAAAGTCCCTAGCAAAAAATGGGAAAACCTGACGATGCATGGGGAAAAAGAAATGAACGATATCGGGATAGTCTACAATGAATAAAAACCTTTTGCTGACGGTGCTGATTCCTACATACAATCGAGGGCGCTTCCTAGATACACTTTTAAAATCGCTAAGTGGCTCCAGCATTCTAAATGACCCCTCAAAAGTTGAGGTAGTAATTGCTAATAATCGGTCGCAGGACAATACAATTAGTGTTATCCAAAAATATGAAAACCGCATAAGCAATCTTCGTGCGATTAATTACGAAGAGCATGTCCGTACAGCTGAGGAAAATGTTTTTAGAAGTTTCAAAGAGTGTATGGGAGAATACACATGGATTTTAGGTGATGATGATCTCCCAGCCCTTGAGACGCTCGACAATGTACTAAAAGAATTAGAAAAAAATTGTCACGATTTTCTCATATTCAACTCACCCGTAATTGGTCCAAATTCGACAATTCCCAGCAATGTTACTCTTCGGATGCTAGGGGGGCAGCACAGCGCTGATATAGTCGAAATAGCGATTCACAACGGATATTGGTTTGTTTTGGCCGGGATGTCGAGCCAGATAATGAGAACCCGGTATATTAAGGCTTTTGATTTTCAGCCTATCACTAACATTAGTTTAATTTATAGCCACGTTACAGCTTATATCGAATGTTACCATGGAAAGGTAACGACTTGCTTTAACTATCCATTGGTTTGGTACAGACTCTCCTACCATGACGACCAACATTGGAAGAAAGCTTCAAAATTGCATGATGTTTTTGATGAGTATTTCTGGACGCTCGGGTTCATACGGCAGTTAAAATATCTCATCAGTAAAAATATATTTGATAAATATTCGTTGTTTTATATGTTGGACCAGAATGACTATGTTCGGTTCAGGTTGGTCTATCATGTTTGTGAGAAGCTCTTTCACCAGGTAAAAGCAAGCCGAAAAACTACGGATTCGCGACAAAAGATAGGTCGGGCAGAATTTTATGAAATGGTCGATTTTCTTATGGAAACCTCGAACTTATTACGAGAATTTCTGTGGGATCTGGAGACCTACTATGAGTTGCCTTTGATTCCAGAGGCCAAAGGTAAAAGCGCGCTGAAATGGCGTTTCGTTCGCGCAGCTAAAAAGAAGCAACGCGAGGAAGCGTTGAAAGTTGAATCTAATCTCGCCAAGAAGCTAGACGAGAATATCAAAAACTGCAGTTCAACAATTCTTTATGGGTTTTTTGTTCGTCGATACGGAAATTATTCGATCTATCGTATTGGAACAAGGTATTTCTGTGTTTATAACGGACAAGAAAAATATCTGGAATGGCAGTTGTGGTATGTCGACGTTGTCGAGTGTCCACCCTATTTTTATATTGCCCAGACTCTGGAAGGTGCACTTGAGCGGCTTCGAATCCTAGAGAGGACTTCAGATTTTGTTGACGAAGCGGGAAGTTATGCACTATTTATGGATTCTGAATGGAATAGGAAGCCCGATCCTGACGCTGACGCTGAAGACGAACGGAACCTGGAGGAGAAGGTAGAAGAATTGCTGATCATCGCGAATGAAAGCCGCGAGGCAGCTGCACTCCAAGGAAAGCGGCCAAAGAGTTTTGCCGAGCTGTCCTATATGATTTTAAGAAAATCTTATCTTATCGTGAGAGATCGGTACCGTGCTCATAATAAAGTGCCTGACCAGTTGAATGATAAACTGATTCGTCAAATGAAAAGACTTCCTGGCCAATTTCAGGGAAAAGAAAAATGGAATCAAAGAATTACCTATTAACTATTTTAATCCCCACTTACAATCGAGGGCACTATCTGAGGCAGTTGCTCCGCCTCTTTAAAGAGTCGGGGGTATTAGCGGAAGATCATAGAATTCAGCTTGTAATAGCAAATAATTGCTCGAAAGATTCTACTCTCCAAGTTGTAGCTGAATATTCAGACGTTTTTCCAAACTTCAAGCTATTAAATTATACCGAGCATGTCTCCTCTGCGGAAGAAAATGTCTTTCGGAGTTTCAAGAATTGCGATGGAGAATATACTTGGATTTTGGGCGATGACGATGTTCCATTTTTTGAAAATCTAGAAACGGTAGTTCGCGAGCTCGAGACGAATGTGCACGACTTCCTTCAACACAATATTGCTGTTGTAGGCCGAAAGGGAAAGATCACGAGCGAAGCTGTCCTCAGGATGCATAACGAAAAATGGACTGGGGATGTTCGGGATCTGGCCTTGCATAATGGCTGCTGGTACGTGATGGCGGGGATGTCTAACCAGATTTTGCGGACTTCTCTTGTAAGAGACTTTGATTTCCAAACTGTGACTAAGATTGGTCTGATCTATAGTCACGTGACGGCATATCTTCTCTGTTTTTCAGGAAGGGTAACGACCTGTTTTAACTATCCCATTGTTTGGTATAAAGTAATAGAAGGGGATAATGATCACTGGTCGAGAGCTGCCAAAAAACACAACGTTTTTACTGAGTACTTTTGGACTCTGGGATGGATTCGACAAATAAAGTTTCTTATCGGAAAAGGAATTTTGCAGAAGAGCGATCCACTTTATTTGTTGGAACACAATGATCGCAAAAAGTTCAGGATGCTTAATACCATGCATCAGAAACTTTTTGATCAAGTGAAACTGGGGCGAATTAGTAAAGATCCTAGAGAAAAAATGAGTGAGTCGGATTTCTACGAGATTTATAATTTTCTTCTTGAGACGAATATATTCTTTAGGGAAACTCTTTGGGATATCGAAAGATATTATAAACTATCAATGGAGAATAAAGGGCTCTTTTCTAGAAAAAGAGCTGAACAAGAATCTCTTCATATGGGAATTGATGATCGATTCAAGGTATTCAACTCTTCGCTTCTCTATGGTTTTTTTGTAAGGCGGTACAAGGGCTATTCGATCTATAAAATAGCTCGGCGTTATTATGGTATTCGGAGTGATCGTAAGGCGCTCTTAGAGAAAGAAATACAATTTGTTGATGTGGCGTCGCAACCGCCGTACCTGTTTACTTCAGAAAGCTTAGACCAAGTAATGAAATTGGTCGATCAAAATGGAGAAGATTCAAAACTTCAAGAATTGAAACCGCATACGGGTGATTTCGGTTACGATAGATTCTCAAGAGGAGACGTCTCTTTTAATAGATCTTTGCTTCCCGACGGGCAATTTATTCCAACTGAAGACGGTACGCTCATCGATTTAAATGGTAATCCCGTTATGGATGAAAATGGCGAACCCATTCAGCTTGAGAAAAAGAATCCCACCACCTACGCTGAATTATCATACCTTATAGCTCGGAAGGGATACTGGGTACTAAAGAGAATTTACCACGATCTCAAGAATGCTGTTGGAATTTGATAGCAGTAATCTTAAAGCACCACATTGAAATGTCGCCCCTTTGGGGGCGTACCAAACTGAAGGTGGCGAAAAAAGTCTGAAAAGCAATTTGAGACTAGGTCCGCAGTATCGGTACCACTGAATGGAGGGACTAGCTTGCTTAGATCCCTAGAGGGGGCTCGCGCCAGCCGGAGGCGTTCGCAGGGCGAAGCCCGAAGAGGCGCGCGCAGCCCATGGATGGACGTCCCCGATACGGGATCTAAGCAAGCTAGTCCCCTCTCACTCAGCGGTAACTACTACTACAACCCTCTCTCGTAAATTGCTCTTTTCAACTTTTCATTATTTGCGTAAGGGCTACCGATGTCATCTATTTTGATAGGTTCATCTTGCTTGACGGCGCGAAGTAATACTTCACCTCGCATAAATTCTCTGCAGGAGATTTGACCCTTCTGAAGCGGAATGGCCAGGTATACATCGGCTTCGGTGAGAACATGGCCTTCTGGCAAATCTCTTTTTGGATAGAGTCCTCGCACCAAGGAGTCCAGATACTTGATCTCCTTCTCCGGAGGTGTGCGTTTAGTTAGGCCTACAGGACCACACATTTCGACGGCTTTGTGCCAGGCTTTAAACCATGTGTCTACTTGCTCTGGGAGCGAATTATACTTAGCAGTAGGAATAACTCCATCATCAATATCGATATGTCTCTCGAAGGTCCGAGCACCCTTGGCATAGGCCATCATTACGGAAGAGCTCCAATCGTGATATTCGTGAGTCGAATATCCGATAGTATGATTAGGATAACGATTTCTTAGAAAGTCAATTTGGTTGATTTCGACTTCATTATCTTCGGACGGGTAGATAGAAACACAATGATTAATTGCGATCGGAATATGTCTCTTTTCGAAGAAGCTGACTAGATCGTCAATGTCTTTGAGTGAGGAGCCGCCGGTAGAAAAGATAACTGGCTTTCGTGTGCTAGCAATTTTTTCGATGAGGAACCAGTCGTTAATATCAGAACTTGCAATCTTGATAATCTCGATTCCTAGTTCTTCGCAAAGGTCAACCGAAACTTCGTCGAAGGGTGTGCACATGGGGATGCAGTTATTTTCCTTTATGCTCTTGACCATGGTTGCGTAGTCTTCGTTGGAAACCTTAGTGTCGATGGTTTTCTTAATATAACGAATGTCGGTTCGATTACGAAAGTCTTTATGAATAAAATTATCGACATCTCGGAATTGCAGTTTTATGGCGGCGCGTACGTTATTGAACCGAACGATTTTGCCGTAATCAGAAATGATTCGAAGACCTCGGCTCAGCTTTCCCCAATGATTATTGGCCAATTCTAAAACAAACAAACCATCAAAAATATCCCGATTCATGAGCAAGTACTCTCCCTGTTGTTATTATGACCAAGCTTATAGCATTTCTAAGAGATCCACTACACCATTAACCACAAAGTTAGGCTTTAATTCTAGAAGGGATGAACTCTCGTCATATCCTTGAAGTACTGCCACTGAGTGAATACCGACTTCTCGGGCAGCCAATAGATCACTTCTTGAATCTCCTACCATTATGACTTCGGGCAGGTGAAGTGACCATTTCCTAACTACTGTTTCTAACATTTGGGTTTTAGTTAAGCTTACGGATTTGCTACTGTCAAGGCAAACCACGTCTCGAAAGGGTCCAAGTTTTTTTATTTCGATTATTTTTCGTGTTGGGAATTCTCTCTTGTTTGTCGCGATGTAGGTGTAGATCCCTCGAGAATGAAGAGTCTCCAGAAGAGGAGATACACCTTCGAATACAGACGTCTTTGTGTAGTCGGAGTTGTCATACAAAGTCTTGAACTCCTTTGCAATTGCTACGATTTCTTGAGGGCTCAAAGAAGGATTGATAGAACTTATAATTTTATCAAGAGGGGGGCCTATGAATTTCTTCATTACATTCAAGTTTGCAGAAATAGGATTTCTGTGGCCGCTCAGTTCGAACGCTTTCCCAAGACAGGATAGAACTTCATCGGCAGAATCAATGAGAGTTCCATCTAAATCAAAAATAAAGTGGGAGTAGTATTCGAGCGTCATGTTTCCCATTTTGCCTGCAACTTTTGGTTTTCTTGGGTCATCGTCGATAGGTTTTTTAAACCTTCTAGTGTTTCGTCGGCAGTAGCGTGTCCTTGCTTTACTTCTCTGCCTGTAACATTTGCTATAACTCCAGAAATAACTGGGATCTTTTGAGGAATACCGCCGCTTACTATAATCTGCTTTAAGACATGGTCTGGATCGATTTTCTCTATAAGATCGCAATACTGGTAAGCGAGCGTTCTGATTAGCGATGCGAGATAATTTTTAAGCGAAAGAGAACCTTCCTGTATTTCTTGAATCGATCCACCGGAGGAGTAATTCCATCCACCAGGAAAAAAAGATAGATTCATCTTAAGAGTGGAATTAAGAATATCTTCCATACTAAGGGTAGTTAGAATGTCCCAAAACGAAAGGTTATTGACGCCGCAGGCTTTAGCAATGTCTTCCAGAAAGACCATACAAACGTTCAGAGCTCTGCCTGCTGGAATATGAGTGATGGTCGCAAGTCTCCGACCTTCAAAATAGGGACGATACTCTAGTATTTCAACTTTGTTGGGATAATCAATAATGGATACTTGTGAGCCGGTTCCGATATTAACAGAAATAGTTTTTGAAGGAAGATTTCCCGCGCCTAAGACTGCGCAAGGGTGATCTCCAACACCCAGATATACGGGAATTTGTTTTTGCCGGTATTTCATGGTCGCACTGGGTACGACCGCCTCAGTCACTTCATTAAAAGCCACTCTTTTGCCCGTACGTTCGAGAATATATTCTTGCAGTTGAGTCGAGGGACGATGTGTGTTCAGGTCATAGAATCCAAGACCAGCAGCCATTGTTTCGTGTGCAATATTCCTGTGCGCGTCGACGCAGATCGATAGCCATTCTGGTAGCGAAATAATTTTACATGGTTTTGGTAGATCCGCATTCTGCGCTAAGTGGTAGAAATTAGAAAAGGGAAGACTGGGACGCAGACGCATTCCCGTAATGCTCTTATAAAAACCAGAACAGTCTTTGCTAATTTGGGCGAAAGTGGATGTATCCCCACTGCCTTCGAGTGACCGTTGGTCTTTCCAACTGATATAGGGAGTAAGGGGTTTGTTATTCTCGTCGGTGACTATGAAGCCATGCATTTCACTGCAAATGAGAATTTTTTCAACAGAGAAATTAAGGTCTTGTATATAGGTTTTGCACAAACCTAAGAACGTGGACTTAATAGTATCCAAAGAAACTTCGTACTTCTGAGCTTTTTCGCTCAGCTGAGCTTGGACGAGATTGGGCGAAGTGGGCTGGCTCTGCGGATGGGAAAATTCTCCTGTCGATAAGTCCAAGAGAATAGACTTAATTCGTGAAGCACCGAAGTCTAGAAGCAAAGCATAGCGCTGAAGACTCAATGAAATACCTCTTGAATAATCGTTTTAATTTCAGAAGTAAGCTCATCGTTAAGAGGGAGCGACAAAAATTTCATCTGGCCGATCGAATGAAGGATCACGAAATTGACAGTATTTCCTGTCGTTTTCTTGTCTTTTTTCAAAAGACTTTTGAGTTTTTCGCTATCAACGTTGAGAATTCTCTTTTTTAAGTGAGCTGGAATCAGGTTTGATGCCATCCCTTTGATCAAGTCCGATTCTTTTCGGGGTAAGAGATTCCTTCGGACGCTTAACTCGTTGACAATGAGAACACCCATCGTAACTGCTATCCCATGTGGAATTTCATACTCGGAAATGACCTCAAGCGCGTGTCCGATCGTATGCCCGTAGTTCATACTTCTTCGGAGATCAAGCTCAAATTCATCTTCCTCGACTACCGCTTTTTTAACAGCAAGGGAGCCAAGGACTAGCGCTAATGCCTGTGCGTTAGTGAGAGTGTCCACCCCCTGAAAATTTCTTAGAAAATTCTCGACTCCAGGTTTTCCACCCGTAATATGTAGTTTTATAACCTCGCCTAGTCCCGATACAATTTCGTGTTGGCTCAGGGTTTTTAAAAAACCGCAATTAATTATAATCTGTGATGGAGCAGAAAAAAGGGCGATCTGGTTCTTTGTCTGCTTGTAGTTAAGCCCCGTTTTTCCGCCAATGCAACTATCACACTGAGATAAAAGCGTTGTTGGAAAATAGACCCAAGGAATGCCCCGCTTAAATGTTGCGGCCGCGTAGGCTCCTACGTCCTGAATGATTCCGCCGCCGACAACTACCAGCTTTTCTCCCTTGGTAAGTTTATTAAAATTCATGAAGTCAACCACAGAGAGCATGCCGTCAACCGTCTTAAAATCTTCGGTCGCTTTTGCCTTCAAAATTTTGTTACTTGGATGAGTGATGCAGTCGCCGTAAAGCTCCCAAACTCTTTCGTCGATTAGTAGAAGATAGTTTGGATCTTCCGAGAGGATTTGCTGGACAGTCTTTCCGGGTTTTTCGTTTGTGTCAAAAATAACAGAATAGGGTCTTGGAACAGATTTTACTTCAAATCGAATTTTGTCAGCGATGGGTGGTATCTCTAGAGAAAACTCCTTTTCTTGAATTTTAAATGTTGATGGATTCACTCCTGAAACCCTCCAATTGAATAGCCGCCGTCCGCAACAATGTCCTGTCCATGAATGAAGTTATTCTGCGAGGAACAAAGAAAATAGGCGATGTGAGCGATGTCTTCCGGTTGTCCGAGCTTATTTCCTAAAGGTATCTTTCTCTCCAGCGAGCGAATAGTATCGCTATCATTATTCTTGCGAGTCAATTTCGTATCAATAAACCCCGGGGAGATAGAATTGACTCGAATATTAAAAGGTCCCAATTCCAACGCTAAGGTTTTGACAACTCCGTTTAGGGCATGCTTGGCGGTGGAATAGGCTAGTCTACCAACGCGAGAAAAGGAGCCGTAGAGGGAGGAAATGGCTAATATGGATCCTGATTTTCTTTCTTTAAAAGACGGGATCAAAACCTGTGCCGTGTATAGGAATCCCAGGGTATTCACTGAAAGCGCTGTTTCGATGTCTTCCCGGGAAACGCTTTCTACCTTCTTTGGATTATTCCAGCCGGCACTTTGGACGAGTACATCATATTCTTTCGAATGAGTAGCAAAGTAACTATCTATTGCCTTTGGATTGGTGAGATCAAGATCCTGGCGGCCAAGGCTGGTCACTTGATCGCCAGCTTCACGAAATCGTTGGACGATTGCGCTTCCAATGTCTCCGTGCCCCCCTAGAACCAATACTCGACGAGTTATAGATGAATTTGCCACAAAGTTTTAGGTATCGTATAAATGCTAGGTTAGTCAACGTTCATCTGAAGCGATCTAGCGCAGCTGCTTGGGCAAAAAAAGGAATGCCGATTGCTATCTAGAATGGATATATCGAAAAATAAATTGTATTATAAGGAACTTAGGATTGTCTGCAATGTCATCAAAAAGCACTACTCTTAACACCCTTCTATTTGATCCTTTCTGCTTAAGAAAGAAATTTTTGGTTTTCAACCTTGTCAGTCGAAATCTGAAGATAAAGTACCGACGGTCGATTGTGGGAATATTTTGGACCCTTCTATCTCCCACTGCGATGGGATTTGTTTATTATTTTGTATTTAAAATTATTTTGAAAGTACAAATTCCCCACTATTTGGCGTTCGTACTCAGTGGTGTGATGCCTTGGGCTTTCTTCAACCAGACCGTGCTTGAAGGTATGGAGTCCATTGTTGGAAATTGGGGAATTGTTTCGAAAGTTCCGATTCCTATTCAAGTATTTTCCTATGTGAATGCTCTTACCAATTTAACAACCCTATTTTTAGCAATTCCTGTCTTGATAGGCGCGTCAGTTTTTACAGATGTTCCCCTTAGCCTCTCAGTGCTCTGTCTCCCGTTTTTACTACTTGCACTTTTTCTTATCGCCTATTTTGTCTCGCTTATCCTAAGCATTTTGTTCGTATTTTTTAGAGATTTAAGGCATTTAATGGGGATTATTCTTCAACTCTGGTTTTATGCTACACCAGTGATTTATGAAGAAGGAATGATCCCGAACAAACACCGCTGGATCATCGAGGTCAACCCTTTAGCGACGGTTTTTATAGCCATCCATAAAGTCATGGCGCAGGGAGTTTGGCCTACTCGAGTTGAACTACTTACTGTCGCCTTCTGGTGCGTATTTTTCTATTTGATTGGTAATTTGGTTTTAGTATTCGGCAGGCGTGAGATTGTGGAAAATATATGACGACCCCTGTAATTAGTATAAAAGACGTCAGGAAAGATTTTCGTTTCTGGGACGATCGTCCGACAAGCGTCAAGACGATGTTGGTGGACATTCTCAAAGGAAAACTTCGATTTGGCATTAAAGAAGAATTTACAGTCTTAGAAGATATCAGTTTTGACATTTACCCGGGGGAGTTTGTTGGAATCATGGGCCGAAATGGTGCCGGCAAAAGTACCCTCTTGAAACTCATTTGTGGAATTTATAGTCCTACGAGTGGAACCATTGAAGTTAATTCGCAAATCGCTCCTCTCATCGAATTAGGTGCTGGCTTTGCCGGAGACTTGTCGGGGTATGAAAATATATTTTTGAACGCTGCTATCTTGGGGCTTGGAAGGAAAGCAACAGAGAAAGCGATGGCAGGAATTTTAGAGTTCTCGGAGCTGGGCGAAATGATCCAAATGCCCGTGAAAAACTACTCGAGTGGAATGCTAGTTCGGTTGGGCTTCTCTATTGCCGCCCACTTGCCGTTCCCCATTCTTTTGATTGATGAAATTCTTGCTGTGGGCGATGCCGGATTTCAGATCAAATGCATTAATAAAGTAAGAGAAATGCATCAGGCAGGGCGAACTATAGTGCTCATTACCCACAGTCCGGAGGCGGTGAAACAAAACTGCCAGCGCTGCATTGTCATCGAACAGAAAAAGAAAGTTCATGATGGTTCAGTCGAAGAGGGTGTGAATCTCTATTTGCGATCGGTATGCCCTACGGTCTAACGGATCGTTGCTGTCGAATTAAAGAAGGAATTTCAAGTACTTTGCCAATCGCTCTGGAAAAACAGGCTCGAGCGATGGCAGGATCCTTTCTCAGATTTATTAGACCGAGTATCAAAAATCCTATTCCAAAATCCCACGGATAAATGAAAACTAAACGATCCAAAAAAGGAAGAGGGCCGTCGGTTTGCGAGACACTCAAAGCGAAGCTATACGATTTATTCCAGTTGGCTCGACATTTTTCTAGAATTCCGGGTGAGTTATTGGGGACATACAGAAGGCTTTTGAAGGGAGTTACTCCCAGTTCATTGTTTCCGTGCTGACGGTAGGCATAGAGGGCTTTTGGTATCGGAACAACTCTCCCGTAACGGGCGGCTAGATAAGGGTACCAGTGGTCATGATAATGAACACCGTCAGGGATAACAGGAAATCTTCTGGCTAGATTGGCATCAAAGAGCATCGAGCAACCGGCAACCATGTTGCGAACGATAAAGTGTCTAGGTCTTGAGTTCTTCACCCCCCGTTTTTCTAATTTCCATGCGGTTTCATAGCTGATTTTGTCTGCTATCAATAAATTCATATCCGAATGGACCAAACTTAAAGAGGGTAGTTCTTTATAAAAGTCTAAACATACTGCCAGTTTATTAGGAAACCAGATATCGTCTTGGTCTGCGCATGCAATAGCATCAACGTGGAGATCTAGGACTTTTTGAATCGCTTTTTCGAAGTTCTTTTTGGCACCAAGGCGAACTTCATTCTCAATCCATATGAATTTTGAATCGGTTAGAAAAGACTCTAACTTTGGCATTTTCCTGAGGTCTTTGACAGGCGAATCAAGAGTGACAATACAATTCCAATTTTGATACTCTTGATTGCGAATAGACAAGAGCTGCTCGTAAAAGTAGTCAGGGTGGGGTTTGTAGGCGGCTAACGCAATGCCAATCTTAGTCAAAGTTAATACGTTCCCTCTCTATTACCAGCGGTCGTTTCAGTACCTGTGTATGAATCGAGCCAATGTATTCACCTAAAATTCCAATAAAGAAGAGTTGTATAGAAGAGAACACGAAAACGCTAATCAATAATGGCGCTGTACCCATGACAAACTGTTGCCAATAAATTAATTTTAGGATCAAAAAAATGAAACCGATCATCAAACCAACGGCCGAAGCGGCAAAGCCAATCATGGTAGCAAGCCGGAGAGGAACTTTAGAATGGTTCGTAATTCCCAGCATCGCCATATCGTAGAGAGTGTAGAAGTTGTTTTTTGTAATCCCTCGCCGTCTGGCTTTTTGTAGGTAGGGAATTTGACATAGTGAAAAACCTAACTCCATTACCAAACCCCTAAAATAAGGGTAGGGGTCGTCGATTTGTCTAAGAGTATGAATGACTTTTTGGTCATACAGTCCAAAGCCTGTGAAATTTTTGACCAGTGGAGTATCAGAGAGCGTATTAATCAGATAATAGTAGAATTTGCGAATGGCATACATCAACAGGGATTCTTCGCTGCCTTTTTTGACACCAATGACGACTTGGCAACCTTCTTCCCATTTTTTTAGTAGTTCCGGAATCATGTCGGGCGGATCTTGAAAGTCGGCAACGAGGCTGATGACCGCCTGGCCACGGGCTTGCAATAGACCATGATAAGGTGAACGAATATGGCCAAAGTTTCGGGTATTTAAAATTACTTTTATATTTTTATCGCGGGCAGCAATAGCCTTCAATATCTGAGGTGTTTTATCTTTGGACCCGTTATCTATGAAAATATGCTCGTACTGGTACTGAGGCAGTTTCGCAAAAGTCCCTTTTACCGCTTCGGAAAGAGCTTCGACATTTTCTTCTTCATTATAACAAGCTGTTACGACAGAGATGAGTTTTGACATAATAGTTTTAATTTACCTACCTACATTCGAATGCTCACGCGTTCAGTTCATAATATTTCTAATTCCATCTTGCAAAGACCATTTGGCTTTCCAGCCAGGGAGTACAGGGCCGGCGTCCCACGGTTCCCGCATTTCTCTTGGTCGTTGTGGGAGTGCGTTCCATTGAATCTCGATATTTTTACCGGCGCCCTTTTGGAAAAGTTCGACGAGGTTTCTAATTTTTACAGGGTGTCCCGAGGTGAGACGATAAGATTGAAACGCTTCCGAAGACTCTCGGAGTATTTTCCAGGCTTGCGTGAAGCCTGCCACTGCATCTTCGACATGAATAAGATCTATCCAGTTTTCTCCGTCTGAAGTCTGGAACGGCTTTCCTGCCAGAGTGCACTCTCTCAGAATATTGAGCAGTTTTCTGCGTTGATCACCCGGACCATAAGTATCGGTGAGTTTGAGATTGAGCACACGGAGTGGGTGGAGTTCCGAATAGTATTTCAAAATGTCTTCAAAGGCTTGTTTCATGCCGGCGTATAAACAAACAGGCGAATATTCTTTTCCTTCGTAATTTTGCCAAACAGTCCCTGTATTTACAAGCAATGGGACGTTTGCTTGAACCAGGGCGTCTGCTAAGAGTGTCCCAAAGCGAATATTGCCGTCAATCATAGCAGGAATATCTTCGTAAGAGTGTTGAGCTTTAAAGTGAGTTGCCAGATGAAAGCAGCAATCGGGCTGAATCGACTTTATAAGGTCTCTCAGTTCTTCAAAAGCATTATCGATCCAGTGCATTTGGAAGGGATGCGTCTGAGTGTTTTTGCTTCGCCCTAATCCGTGAACATCGTGTCCCAGATTAGCCAAATATAAAGCTAATCGCGATCCGATAAATCCGGTTGCCCCAGTGATGAGAATTTTTGCTTTTGGTACCATTTGTGTTTTTCTGCTGGCGTGATTCTAGACCCTTAAAGCAGAATCGGCAAGATGTGAGAGAATTACCGAGAATCTCTGGGGTACCATGGTGCTTTTCCTGCGTCCCATAACTCTTGAAGGAACATCTTATCTCTCAGTGTATCCATCGGGCGCCAGAATCCACGATGCTCGTAAGTCATAAGCTGTCCGTCTTGTGCTAGTTGGAACAGGGGAGTTCGCTCAAGAATGCAGCTTTCATCAGTATCTAAGTAATCCCGAAATTTTGCATTAAAGATGAAGAATCCGCCGTTAATTAAACCTTGCTTATCTTCGGGCTTTTCAAGAAAGCCGGTGACTTTACCTCCGGATTGAACATCCAGTTCTCCAAAACGAGCCATTGCTGGAACTCCTAGGACGGTTCCAATTCGGCCGTGTCCTTGGTGGAATTCCATTTCGTTGATTAGATTGGCGTCGGTCAGGCCGTCTCCATAAGTCACTGCGAAGTGGGAGATCTTTTCCTCGCGACAAGTTTCGTCAAATGCGCGTGCGACTCTCGCTCCTGTCATCGTATTTTGCCCAGTATCAATGACTCGCACTCGCCATCGTTCCTGAGTATTATTCTCGCCGAAGGTCGAAAATTTTCGGTCGTTCGATTGTCGATTATCGATCATGATATGATTGAGGCGATAAACATAGTTCAAAAAGAATTGTTTGACCTCCCAAGACCGATAACCAGCGCAAATAATAAAATCGTCAAATCCAAAAGAATAGTACCACCGCATGATATGAAGCAGAATAGGTGTATCGCCAATTTCAATCATGGGTTTGGGCTTCAAGTGAGTTTCCTCAGAGAGCCTCGTGCCTAGACCGCCAGCCAAAATAAAAACAGGAATGTTTTGCATTTTTTTCATAGCTTGATTAAAACCTGTAACATGGTTCAAAATTTATCTCATCGTGCCTCAACTTCCTGGAAAGAGTCAAAGGTATTTATCACAGGCGCTACGGGTCTTCTCGGTTCGCATTTAACGCGCTTCCTCGTTGACAGTGGTGCTGAAGTTGTCGCTCTGGTACGTGACTCAGTGCCGCGTTCTCTTTTCTATGATGCTAGTCCGGAGTGGTCTCTTCACTCGAAGGTAGTCACTGTTCGCGGTGGGGTTGAAGATTTTTTTCTGATCGAACGCATCCTCAACGAATATGAAATTGATACTGTTTTTCATCTTGCGGCACAGACAATCGTAGGAACTGCGAATCGGAATCCCGTCGCGACCTTTAAAACAAATATTGAAGGCACCTGGAATATTCTGGAATCAGCTCGGATCCATCAAAAGAAAATAAAAAGAGTCGTAGTTGCTTCTTCTGACAAAGCCTATGGCAATTTAAAAGGCGAGTCATACAACGAGAGCTTTGCATTGGCTGGTGAGCATCCTTACGATGTATCGAAGAGCTGCGCGGATTTGATTACCCAGGCCTATGCGAAGAGTTATGGCGTTCCTGCAGCAATCACTCGGTGTGGAAATTTCTTTGGCGCTGGGGACTTGAACTATAGTCGTATTATCCCGGGAACGATTAGAGATGTTCTGCAGAATCGTTCGCCCGTGATTCGAAGCAACGGGAAGTTTATTCGGGATTATATTTATGCGGAAGATGGTGCAATGGCTTACCTGACGCTGGCTGAAGCCATGCTTGGATCGTCTGGGAGCACAAAATTTATTGGAGAGGCGTTTAACTTCTCGTATGGATTACGGTTAAACGTTATTGAAGTCGTCGATAAGATTCTTACGATGATGAATAGGACCGAATTGCAGCCGCGAATCCTAAACGAAGCTAATAACGAAATACCGGTTCAGTGTTTAGATAGCACCAAATCAAAGTCTCAGTTGGGGTGGCAACCTAAGTACGGTTTTGACGACGGACTGCGAAAGACGATCCAATGGTACCAACAACTAAACTAGAAGCTTTTTTTGCTCGTGATTTTGAGCGTGCGTGTTCCTCTGTGTCCGGTGGGGAAGCCGAGGAAGTGTGGAAGTCCCTGCAATTTGGCAAGGTCTTTCTTACCGGTGGGACCGGTTTTTTTGGATCCTGGCTTTTGCGCCTCTTTCAGTGGGCGAATCAACACCATAATGCGCAAATCGAAGTGACGGTCCTCAGCCGAAATCCAGCACAGTTTCAGCAGCGCAACCCGGATTTTGCGAGGCTTCCTTTTTTACGTTTTGTCAGCGGCGATGTGCGAAATTTTGAGTTTCCGAGTGGTCACTTTACTCACATTATTCATGCTGCCACTGAGGCGAGCGCAAAACTGAACGAAGGTGATCCTCTATTAATGCTGGATACGATTACTCAGGGTACGCGCCGAGTACTCGATTTTGCGAGAACTTGTAAGCAGGCAAGACTTTTATTTACCAGTTCAGGTGCAGTTTATGGGCGTCAACCGTCTGAGCTGACTCATATTCCAGAGATATATAGTGGTGGCCCAAATATTCTTGCAGCTACATCCGCTTACGGCGAAGGCAAAAGATACGCTGAGTTGCTCTGCGCAATTTACTACCGCACTCATGGCATTATTCCAATTATAGCGCGATGCTTCGCTTTTGCAGGACCGTACCTTCCCATGGATGCGCATTTCGCAATTGGAAATTTTGTGAAGGATGCTATAGACGGTCCAGTCATTCATGTTCAGGGAGATGGGACGCCATTTCGTTCTTATATGTATGGGGCAGACCTGGCATTTTGGTTGCTTCGCATTTTGTCTAATGGAAATCCCGGACATGCTTATCATGTCGGATCTGAAAATGATTATTCCATTGAAGATATAGCCCATATTGTTGCCGATGTGGCCGGGCATCTGAAAGGACATTCCGTCGCCGTAAAGATTGCTAAGCAACATAAACCCGGTCATCTTGCTGAGCGTTATGTTCCAAAGACGGAGAAGACCCGCAGCGAGTTAGGCCTGCGCGAAAACTTCAGCTTACAAGATTGCGTCGAAGCAATGTACCGATATTCGCAATTGTAAACATCCCAAAGGCAATTGCTATAAGCAGCTCGCTTTGCCTGCGATGCTCTTTGTTCATAAATGTAACAAACCGAGAAACAATGATAAAATGCTATTAAAGATGAATAGCCAATTCAGGGATTTCTACTTGCTTTTGTACGGAATTAGTATTCTATGTTTATTTATTTATGGTTCGACTGTTTTTATGCATATTCGAAGGCTGAAGTACTTTTCAGCAAAGCCCATGAAAAGCGATTCGAACTCTTGGGCAGGGCTTGCACTTCAGATTGCAGGATTTTTAACACTTTTTGTGTATTATAGAAAACCTTTCGGTCCCCTTATTTCTTCCGTCAGGTATTTGGAAATTGCAGGTGGGATGTTTGCGGCGTCGTTTTGTATCTTCTTTACATGGCTGGGAATCTACGCAATCAAAAATCTGGGAAAGCAGTGGACCTTTAGTGCACGCATTGTATCGGGACATGAGCTGGTCACCCTCGGTCCTTATCGTTGGGTCCGTCATCCGATTTATACTAGTTTACTGGGAACTACTATTACAACAGGATGTTTGTTTAGTTCGCCATTTGGACTTGTTTTAGGCACCAGCCTTTTTCTTACGGGTACTCTTTACAGCATCAAGTGCGAACAGCGATTGTTAAAGGAAGCGTTCCAGGAGAAGTTCGAGCAATATCGAATTTCCGTTCCCTCCCTCATTCCGAATTTCTTTAAAGAAGAGAAACTCCTCTAGGACAAAGCCTCAGCTACCGCATTGTAACCGCCCATGCCATGCACTCCAGGGCCGGGCGGTGTGGACGAAGAGCAGATAAAGAGTCTTGGGTTTGGTGTGGTGTAGGATTTGATTCGGACAACGGGCCGAAATACCTGTTGTATAAAATGGTTCATCCCGCCGGAAATATCACCACCGACTAAGTTTGGATTGCGTTTTTCTAAATCAGCGGGGGAGAGTTTACTCTTAGCGAGAATGCGGCTTTTAAATCCGGGCGCGAAGCGCTCAATTTGGTTTTCAATTCGATCTGTCATGTCTTCCGGCCAAGCATGTGGAACGTGGCAATAAGCCCAGGCAGTGTGTTTCCCACTAGGTGCACGAGTCGAGTCAAAGAGACTCGACTGGCAGAGCAGGACGTAAGGCTTTTCTGAGATTTTTCCCGAAACCACATTTTCTTCGGAATCAGTGAGTTCTTCGAGAGAGCATCCTAAGTGTACAGTAGCTGCTTTCGCGCACTCGCTGGAACTCCACGGAATTGGACCCGATAGCGCCCAATCCATTTTAAAGACGCCGGGGCCGTATTTGAATTTTCTGAGTTTGTCCAGATAGGACTGCGGAAGTTCGTCAGCGGCGATGGAAGCCACTTGTCTTGGAGTGAGGTCCATAAAGATCCAACGCGAGGGTGGCAGCTCTCGCAAAGATTCTACTTCCGTATTCAGAATGAGTTCCCCACCCAAGGCTTTGAGGTAAGCAACCATCGCATCCGCAAGTTTCTGTGAGCCACCGCGCGGAATAGGCCAGCCACCCGCGTGGGCCGCAGCCTGCAAAACCAGGCCTACCGCAGCGGAAGCGGGACTTCGAAGTGACGTAGATGAATGCGCTGCGATACCACCAAAAATCGCTCGCGCTTTTTCTGTCTGAAATTTTGAACGCGCAAGTCTATCAGCGCTCAAAATCGCTTTTAAACCGAACTTCGCTAACTTAATCGGATGCCGTGGAATATGCAGAATTGGGCCAAGAATTTCGGCTTTCAGAGCGTCCCAATCTTTCACCAGAGGATTCATCAACGAAATATACGCGCGTTCGTCTTTTCCCAGATGCGCGGCTGTTGCTTCTACAGAACGTTCCAGCCATACGGCCGTTCCGTCGTGCCAGGGGTGGGCGAGCGGATATTGCGAATGGATCCATTCGAGTCCATATTTTTTTAATTCTAGTCCTATAGTATAAAAAAATGGTGATGCAATCGCCATAGGATGTGCTGCTGAACAAACATCATGTAAAAAACCAGGTAAAGTCAGTTCCTCGGAACGCGTACCGCCGCCGGGATTTGCTGCTTTTTCATAAACAACGACGGAATGTCCAGCTCTTGCTAGTGTGATGGCGGCGGCTAGTCCGTTCGGTCCGGATCCGATAACAATGGCGTCTAGATCTTTCTTTTGCATCTTTGTAATGCGCTAACCCTGGCACAGGGTAGCTCCTCCCCGATATAAGAAATTTAGCATTAAATCACCTAAATACCTGTCTAGTTATTTTGAAGCCAACCCTGATCTTGCAAAATCGCTCTAAAATTAGCATTGCCGAGAGATAGTGGTGGTAAGTACGGTCCGACGCGCCTACGATTCCAGATGCGAGATTCTTTTTCACCCCAATCGGTAAAACGATATTCGTAAAGCTCCGCTCGAATAAATTTGGGGGGCTGATCCGGAAACGGATTATGTGCGATTAGATCCAAAATGGCCGAGTCATTTTGTAGGAGCTTTCCGACGAGATTGAGAGTCCAAGGGTAATAGCTGTAGTCGCCCATCGCGGCAAACCACATGAGCCAATCCAATCTCATATGATAAGGCGCCACCACTGGTGGACGTTTGGTTGGGTTGCCTGGTTTTCCTTTAAACTCGTATTCTTTCCACTGAGTCCCAGGGCCTGGTAGGGGATCGGTGGTTCCCTCTATGATAATTTCATTCCGAATACGGGTAACACTTCCGAAAGCACCGTAAGTATTTATCAAGTGCAACGGATCAAAACTCGTATTCATAATTTGTCGGCTGGAAACCAGGTTCATCACTGGTCGAATGCTCATGAGTAGGACAAACGCCGTCCATCCGTAAATCAATAGTGCCGGATGTCCTGTGACAGACGGACCTTGGTTAAGCCAATAAGCCCAAGTGAGCCACTGAGGCCAGTTTGTAAACCCAAGCTTTAGCCCAAGCCAGAGAAAGAGTGAGTCATCAAAGCAAGAGATCGTCAGAACGATAGTTAAATAGTTAAGCCAAGATAGATTTCCGCTCAGAATCAGTGTGCCCTGAAATAGGATCGTTAACAAGCCGGCAATGCCTCGAATCCATCTTGGCCCGAAGATAAAGAATGGCACAATGAGTTCAACAAAATGGGTAAATAAGACCGAGCCTTTTTGTATCCAGACAGGTAAATGATGAAAATACCAGCTCAGAGGATTGGGCATCGGCTGCGTTTCGTAATGATACTGCATGCACGTCAAGCTACGCCAACAATCATCACCACGAATTTTTATCAGCCCTGCCCCAAACATCAATCTGAACACTATCCATCTAAATAGCCAGATAATCAGAGTTGGGACCGGCGATCGCGTGGGGCCTAGAAAAATAGCCAAAAAACCAGATTCGAGTAGGAGCGACTCCCAACCAAAACTGTAGAAAGTTTGGCCTACATTTACAAACGAGAGATAAAGCAGCCAAAGACTGAACCATACCAAGACCGAGGTTGCTAAACCGAAAGCGTCCGAGAGACCCGATAGCGCAATCAGCGCCAAAATTAAACCTACCCAAGCGAGCACAAGCGCAAAGCCATCCGAGAAATGAGCAAAGAATACACTTGGGGAATCCCAAAACGTGATTCGTTTAAGAAAATGCTGAACAGGCAGGAGACCCCGTTCTCCACAAAGTCCTTTAAACTGATTAATCGTTGCTAGGAAGGCGATAAAGTAAATGAACGCAAGCGTTCGTTGGATAAAAAAGCGGGTGAAACTATAGTTTGACTCATCTAAGAACCCAGAAAGTTGCATCGAAATAGCCTACAGCAATTGAAGTGCCACGATAAGGGCATCCGCGATAAGGGTATCTGATGACTTTTTGATAGGCGCTGAGTCATTTTGATGTACCATTGCTCTGACGCGCTGAATATCGGGCTGCCGCCAGCGAAGCTGCTGCTAGCATAGGGAAGGAATCTCACAAAAAGGAATCTCAGTGAATTATCGGATACCTTTTCTTGCCCCGTTACCCCGCCTATTTTGCTATTTCTTTCATTCCAGGGTATGGATTTATCCCATGCAGCACACCCCGCCTGTCAATAAAGCTATTAGAATGCCTCAGGTGCCTTTGCCCAAGGCGTACGAGCCGGGGCAATTCGAGACCCAAATCTACCAATTCTGGGAAGCGAATGATTGCTTTCGAGCTTCCGATAAGAATGCCCAGGGCCAAAAGGCATATTCGATAATGATCCCGCCACCTAATGTGACAGGTGTTTTGCACATGGGGCATGCGTTTTTATACACAATTCAAGATATTCTGATTCGCTGGCGCCGGATGCATGGAGATAACGCGCTCTGGTTGCCAGGAAAAGATCACGCAGGTATTGCGACTCAAACCGTTGTAGAAAGAGCCATTGCCGAAGAAGGCCGGAAACAAACCGGAAAACCCAGGACCCGACACGATCTTGGTCGCGATAAATTTGTGGCTCGCGCTTGGAAATGGAAAGAGGATCACGGCAATCAAATTACTACTCAAATGCGACGTCTTGGAGCCTCACTCGATTGGAGCCGTGAGCGCTTCACTATGGACGAAGGTTTTAACACTGCCGTAAAAAAGGTCTTTTCAACCCTTTATCACGAAGGCCTGATCTACCGAGGCGAGAGAATTATTAATTGGTGCACCCGCTGCCATACGGCTCTTTCCGACCTCGAAGTAAATCCTACAGATCGCAAAGGATCCCTCTGGCATATTGCCTATCGTGTTGTAGACAATGCGGGAAAACCGGTCTTGAATAAAGATAAAACGCCCGCTCAATTAATTATTGCAACGACTCGACCTGAAACGTTCTTAGGAGATACGGCAGTAGCTGTTCATCCGGATGACGAGCGATATAAACATCTTCATGGTAAAAAGGCAGTTTTGCCCCTTATCGAAAGAGAAGTGCCGATTATTACCGATAGCTACGTCGATCTTGAGTTTGGAACTGGCGCTCTCAAGGTCACTCCCGCACACGACTTTAATGACTATGACTTGGGAACTAAACACGCGTTACCCACTCTTTCCGTGATGGGTAAGGACGGAAAGATCACATCCGAAGGCGGATCTTACGCGGGTTTGAGTTTTAAAGATGCCCGTGAAAGGATTATTGAAGACCTCAAAAACGCGGGCCTTTTAGTCAAAGTCGAAGAGCATCTGAACAAAGTCGGACTTTGCTCGAGATGTGAGACCGTAGCTGAGCCGATGATTTCCAAGCAGTGGTTTGTAAAGATTGAGCCTCTTGCGAAACCAGCTATTGAGGCCGTTGAAACAGGAAAAGTTAAATTCACGCCAAAGAACTGGGAGAAGACGTATTTCGAATGGATGGTTAATATTCGAGATTGGTGTATTTCTCGGCAACTTTGGTGGGGGCATCAGATCCCGGCTTGGTACTGCCAGCGCTGTAGTGAAGTAGTGGTCTCTGAAATTACGCCGCAAGAGTGCACGGGCTGTAAGGCTCCGCAGTCTGAGTTAAAACAGGATGAAGATGTTCTAGATACCTGGTTTAGTGCTGCTCTCTGGCCTTTTGCGACGCTTGGCTGGCCGGAAAATACGGCACCGCTAAAAACGTTCTATCCAAATTCCGTTATGGAAACGGGCTTCGACATTATCTTCTTTTGGGTGGCGAGAATGATGATGATGGGCATTCATTTTATGAAGGATGTGCCATTCCATAATATCTATTTAAATGCCATGGTTCGGGATGAAAAAGGCGATAAGATGACCAAGTCGAAAGGCAACGTCATCGATCCACTCAAAGCGATCGAGCAATACGGCGCCGATTCGCTCCGCTTCACGCTGACAATTATGGCCGGCCAGGGTCGAGACGTGAAGCTCTCTCTCGACCGCGTGGAGGGATATAAGGCGTTCTGTAATAAGTTCTGGAATGCGGTGAAGTTCTTTCACTTACACCACCAGTCCAATTCAGATTTACCCGAGCCTGCTGGTGGCTTAGAAAAATGGGTGACTGACAATCGCAAAGATCTATGGATTGTTCACCGGTGGATTTTGTCGCGGCTTCAAGATGTAACCGCAACGGTTGAAAAAGGGCTTGCGGAGTTTGAGCTCAATGTTGCAGTGCAGGCGCTCTACGATTTTATCTGGGGCGAGTTCTGCGATTGGTATATTGAATTTTCGAAGTTGCCGCTGCGCGAGGCCGGTTCCGAGCAGCAGCGTGAAGCGCTTACCGTTCTTCGATATATGATCGAGGTTTTATTGCGATTACTCCATCCGTTTGTTCCTTTCATGTCTGAGGAATTGTGGATGTCGCTGCCGTGGATTCAGCCAGCACAAACAAAAACTCGAAAAATGTTGGACAAAGATCCGATCTACTCTCTTATGCTCCAACCGTTTCCGAAGGTACAACCGAGTTTTAAAGATAAAGAGGCGGAGAGTGTTCTTGCTGATTTGAAGCAAGTGATTCAGGCGCTAAGAAATTTCAGAGGAGAAAATACGATTTCACCAAAAGTCGAGTTCGACGTGCTTTACAGTACCTCCGCAAAGAAAACGGAAGAGCTAGTGACGACGTATGGCGAGCTACTCAAGACTATGGCGAGGGTAAAACAGTTTCAAAAAGTCGAGCCTGCAAAAAATAGGGAGAAGCGAGTAGCTGTTATTCCGATTCCCGAGCTCAAATTAGAAATGTGTGTTTCGCTCGAAGGGCTGGTGAATCTGGACGAGGAAGTCAAACGTATCCAGAAAGAACTCGAGAAGATCGCGAGCGATATCAGTCATGTTGAAAACAAGCTCTCCCAGGAAACTTTTTTGAGTAAAGCTCCGAAGCAATTAGTCGAGAAGGAAACGAAACGTCGAGCGGAGTTGACCTCTAAGAAGGCAGAGCTAGAAAATTCATTAATGCGCCTAAAGGGCTGAGAGAAGGGCTAAAAACGGTGGACCTATGACAGGAAAGAAACGAGCCATCCTTCTTGGGCCGTCGGTTCAGTCACTCTCAAAGATCAAGCAGATTCTCCAAGACATCAAAATGGATCGAGACTGCGATATTATCGTCGGTATCGACGGCGGAGTCGACGTCTGGGATAAACTGGGCTACAAACCGCATTTTGGAGTAGGGGACTGGGATAGCCTAAAATCTAAGAAAAGGCTCTCGAGCCTCGCCCATATTACACTACAAAAAGATAAAGATCGAAGTGACCTATTCTTTTCTGCAGTGGCTGCTCTCAATTCGGGCGCAGACGAAATTGTGGCTTTAGGAGTCTCGGGAGGAAAACGAGCAGATCAGCATCTTGCGATGCTCTTAGATTGTTCTTTTATTTCTTCAGGAGACCTAGGGTTGGTGAAGAGCGTTCGAGTTCTTGGGGAAGATGCGGATTATTATTTTTTGTCTCCTCGAATCCCAAGGTGGGTAGGGAAGAATCTCAAAGGCAGAACAGCTTCTTTGTTTGCTATGACTGCGAAGGTTTCGGGTCTCACATTGAAAGGATTTCGTTATACCTTGAAAAATGGAATCCTAATTCCTTCGTCCCACGGAATGAGCAATGTGATTACTGAAACTTCTTGTGATGTCCACTTGCGTAATGGCCGCTTATTGGTAATAATGCCCAAAAATGGGTGAAACAAAATCCAGCCACCCGGCTATTCAATTTAAAACGATTCCTATTGTTCCGGGGCCCCTTTCGCGTTTGGAGCATATCCGCCCAAGTCTTTTGGAAGATGTGATTCGAAAGACAAAAGAAGAACTCTCTGGGACAGGTCTGGATCTGCTTTTAGGTGAAGCGCTTTATTCAGAACGCTCCAGACTCCGGTATAGTCGACCTACTATTTTTACACGTGAGCGGTATCAAGGGGATGCTGCACTCTGGAATTCCATTCAGGCGGGTCTAGTAAAATCGCATGCTGAAGTGGATCGTAAGCTACAGCTGGATCAAGTGATTCGTCACTATGCCGAAGAAATTGGTGGACATTTTGATCCACGAGTCTATCGAATTGCTGTTCGGTCTGTGCCATGGGGTTTTAATTGGCTATTGAATGCTGCTAGCGTGAGACGATTTGTACCGTGGGGACTGACAGAATCGCTTAGCTCGCGTCTTAATATCGTAGGTGAAGTACCTGCCCTTAAAAATTTGGCAGGAAAGGGGACAATTCTTCTTGTCCCTACTCATCAAAGCAATATAGACAGCGTATTGATTGGCTATGTGATTTATCTCATGTCATTGCCTCCATTCGCTTATGGTGCTGGGCTCAACCTTTTTTCTAATCCGGTGCTGAGTTTTTTTATGAGTCGTCTGGGTTCTTACACCGTCGATCGTAAAAAGAATAATTTGATCTATAAAACCACGCTCAAAAACTATAGTTCACGCATTCTATTAGAAGGGATTCACTCGATTTTCTTTCCTGGTGGAGGGAGGTCCCGCAGCGGAGCGATCGAATCCAAATTGAAACTAGGTTTATTAGGGACCGGACTGGCCGCACAAATCGAAGGTATGCAAGCCGGACGGGCTCACTCCAGAGTCTATATTGTTCCAATGGTCGTGAGTTACCATTTTGTTCTAGAGGCAAGTTCTCTGATAGAAGACTATTTGCAGGAATCAGGGAAGCATCAATACCTCATTAAGAAAGACGAGTTTTGGCAGGCACAAAAACTGTTTAATTTTTTCTGGAAATTCTTTTCTTCTCAATCAGATATTACGGTTAGAATTGGAAAACCTCTCGATATCTTCGGGAACTTCGTCGATGAAAATGGAGAATCCCTGGGTCCCAACGGTACTATGATTGATCCCGCGCGATGGTTGACAACCGATGGTGAATTAAAGAAACATACGCAACGAGACGTGGAGTATACGCGAGAGATGAGCATTAGGCTTACCGAGCGTTTTCATAAGGAAAATACTGTTCTCACCTCGCATCTAGTTGCATTTTCATTTTTCGAAGCCCTTCGTAACAAATACCGGGAATTTGACCTGTTTCGATTCTTGAGATTGTTGCCTGAGCAGAGGATTTTGTTATTCAAGGACTATCTTCCGATTGCAGAGATTTTTCACCGAAAAGTCACTCACCTAGCCCAACGAGGCCAGCTCTACCTATGTCCTGAGCTTCAAAACTTAGATACAGAGGCGTGGGTGAAAGACGGCATTAGGAAACTAGGTCCTTTTCATGATGCAGCTGTTGTCAAAGTTCAGGGGGAACTGATTTCTTCTGAGGATTTAAATCTGCTCTATTACTATAGGAATAGATTGGCAGGATTTGGGCTATCACTAACATTTGATGAGCGAATTTCGAGTTCGCATTTGGGTCAATATGATGCGCACGGATTTTTGGCGTAGTTCAAAAGTAGCAGTGGTCGGTGGCGGCAGCTGGGGTACCGTTCTAGCTCAGCTCGCGTCGCGGAACTGCCGTGAAGTTCGGCTCTGGGTGAGAGACGAAAATCTCGCGCGAACTATTAACTCGACTCGGGTCAATAAGACGTACATGCCCGAACTATATTTGAATGAGAATATTCACGCTTTCAGTGCACTGGACCGAGTCTTTCAGGATAACGTGAACGTGATTATCTGGGCGCTTCCGTCGGGTGTCACTCGGTCGCAGGCTCGTGCTTGTGCGGGGTTTCTGCGCGGGGATGAATTAATTTTGCATGCTACCAAGGGAATTGAAGCCGGAACCATGAAGCGAATCTCTGAAATTCTGGTCGATGAACTTCCGGCCCGCAGAGTTGGTATGGTGAGCGGACCCAACCTAGCCCACGAAATTGCAAAAGGACAGCCTGCCGCGACGACGGTCGCTTCGGCGTTTAACGAAGTATGTGAAGTTGGCCAGTGGCTGCTGACACAAGAGAATTTTAGAATTTACACGGCTAACGATATTGTCGGGGTCGAGTGGGCGGGAGCGCTGAAAAATATTTTGGCGATTGCATCGGGAGCTCTCGAGGGGATGAGTCTTGGATGGAATACACGAGCACTATTTATTACTCGAGGCCTCGTCGAAATGGTTCGGTTTGGCAATGCTATGGGTGCACAGGAGTCGACCTTCTTAACTCTCGCCGGAATTGGTGACCTATTGGCAACCTGTCTGAGTCCGCTCAGTAGAAATTACCGGGTTGGATTCCGAATCGCAGGTGGTGAAAAACTGGAAAAAATTCTGGAAGATCTAGGCAGCGTCGCTGAAGGCGTTCCGACGACTTACAGCGTCTGTGAATACGCCACGCTGCGAGGAATTCCCATGCCTATTACAGAAAGTGTGTATCAGCTACTGCGAGGCGAGGTGACTGCGTCAGAGGCGCTGAAGAAACTGATGACGCGGCCATCTGTGAGCTAAGTAATAGAACAGGGGAGTTAAACCATCAGACCAGATGTCGGGCGCGCGCATCCTGCGCTTGTGCGCGGGCGCCATCCATGGCGCGCACAAGCGCTCACTGGTCTGATGGTTTAACTCCGCTCCCCGTTCTACGTCGCGGTTGCTAGCGAGTTGCCTTCGGCAACTAAGGAAGTGTTAATAAGATAAAAAGGGTATTCCCGATTACTCGTTAGCTGTAATTAACGCATCGCCTATTGAGCTGCCGCTAGCATAAAGAAGGAATCCCAAAGAAGTCATCGGATACCGTTCAATCCGTTTGCTTTGTGGTTGTACGCTTAGGTCCTACCGACAGAAGAAGCCGTTTAATGTGAGAATCAAGCTCTTGAGGGGTGCAAGGTTTTTCGACTAAGCAATTTGACTTGAGTTTTAAAGCAGCGAGCATCGTTTCGCGGTCTTGTCGACCGGTGAGGAACAAAGATGGGAGATCTGGGACGATCGCTCTTAATTCTTTTAAGAGTTTGAAACCATCCATTCCGGGCATTGTGACGTCTAGGACTGCGACATCGACCGGGAATCGGCGCACCATTTCAAGGGCTTCCTCGCCGTTGCTCGCAATCACGGCACGATACCCCATGTCGTAGAATCTATGCTGCATCGAGTCTAATAATACCTGATCGTCATCAACGAAAAGAACTGTGACCGAGTCTTTAACCATTTTCTCATTCACCTTGTCCATACCACTCATTTTCATGCGCTATTCTCTTATTAGTCTACAAGACACTGACTGCTGATGTAAACCGGTGAAAAAGCATTCGTTCTTCCGCCCCTTTCTTGGCCCCCTTCCTCCCTTGAATAGTTGCCGCTAAGGAGTTAAATTCTCACTATGCGTAAATTTCATTTAGATAGAGAAAAATATATTACTCTTATGCAGGCTGAGGGGATCAATGTGGCCCTTACCCGACTGCATCAGGACTTAAACGAATGGGAATTTTTGACTTTCGAAGGTGAGGATGGCTATTCACCAGAGCTTTGGGAAGAGTTGAAACAAGTACGGGATTTCTCCCGGGAGTTATGGGAACTGTCTCTCAAGAACCAATCGTCAGTTGCAAGCTAAGTCCCAACTGAACGCCCCACTGATACATTGTGTCATACAAAATCCCAAATCGTGCCGACCATGCCCCGTCCTCCTGAAATCGTCGAAAACGAACCGAAAAAGCGGGATTAAAACGGACGTGTATTGCTTGACTTAGTGTTTCTGACGGACTTTTCTGAAAACGGTAACTCGGGGCGACCAGGTCGACGCCTAGACCTAGACCAAACGCATTCAGAAACCATAAAATCCCTTCTGCGCCAAACTGAAAATCTAATCTGCTAAAATCGCTTCCGCCGGCCCATAAAGAGCTCACTCTTGGTCCTACCCAAAAACTATGGCGTGAATTGATAGCAAATAAATAAGCTGCGCCCAACTCAGCTCCGTAGTTAGACGGATTTACGGATACAAAAGAGCCTCGCAAATCCAGAGAAGAAGCTTGGGCTTCGGGGTCTGCGACAGAAGCTGTGCCGGTATTGGCCGGTGATTCCGATCTAGCTACGGACGTTGCAGCCTGTGTGGTGGTTGAGCAAGAAAAACAATATAAGGTTAGGGCAAGTAATAAAGCCTTGGCCATGGCTACTCCCGCAGTTCCTCTGCGCTCTGCTGCTGAACCGCTTCATCGCTTTCAGTTTCCTTGTTTCGATAAACGCAGGCTGTTCCCGCAATCAGATCGTGCAGTCCTCTTTTTTCAGGGTGGAAAGCTACCATCAAGAATCCTGCGCTGAAAATGAAATAGGAAGGGATATAGGCAAGGCACCGAATCAGCGATTGTTTGAACGTGATCGGCCCACCTGTACTTTCCGAAATTATATAAACTTTGAAAATGCGTTTTCCAATGCTGGTTCCATAAATGGTACCGCCCCAAGTATAGTAGACTAGCGATAACCCACCTCGGAGGATAACAAGTAGAGCCTGCACGGAAAAAGAACTGAGAGCGCTGAGGAGGTTGAATCCATTTCCATCGGCGCCACGTATAAATATAATTTTGATCCAGTATAGTAGACCTAAGAAGATCAATCCGACGGCACAGCTTGCTATATCCAAGAGACAACTATCGACAAAATCCGCACAGACTCGAATCCAAAAACCTGCGTATTTTCTGTTCGCTTTCATCATATGTGCCCCTAGCGACCCTCTGTTACTTTAACTTCATCGATTACTGACACCCATCTGTCAACTCAATTTATTTCCGATTCCCGAATGAGCTGCGTCCAAAGGTGCCCAAAAATGGGGATAAAATAGGCACGGAGATTGCTGATATCGCACCAATAGGGGGCGAGATCGATGCAACTTTTTCATAAATCGACTCTCATTTTCGTTGCGCCATTCGTTGTGTTTCTTGCTGGAATCAGCATGACAAAGACTAGCATGGGATCGAACATGTCAGAAGAGGAATATCAAGAAGCCCTGCAAATTGCTGAAAGAAAAGTCGAAAAGAAGAAAAATCAGGAAATTCAAGCTAACCTGCTTCGCCAATCCGATTTGTCAGGTTCTTCCGGTTCCCCTTCGGTAAATGCCCTCTCTGCAGAAGCCGTGGCACGGGTATTTGGACGATTCTACCAACCAGGCGATGCTTGGGACGTTGCGGTTTGGCAGTATAAGAATGAGCATATTCCAGCCGGAAAATCGCTCGATCACCGCAATGATTCTTCTTATGCGAACGGAACAAATCTCAAAGTTCAATACCGCGGTCTATTTCATTATGAAATATTGAATGCACCACCGAACGCATCAACACACATACTCATAAAGATCAGTGAGGTACCTGATAACAAAATCAAATCTGTTGATCCGTCTGTTGCCTTTATAACGCTTACGCTCGACAACCAGTTTAAACAAATTAGGAAAGCATACACGTTCAAAGATTCTGCCCAAAGCGTCAGAGTCTTCCCCGACGGTATTAGATCCGGAATGACACCGTTGGAATTCTTGCCATTGGATGCACCTGATTTTATTTCAGCGGATAGCGAAAAACCATCTGCCTCAACTTTGCCGAAATTACCGTCTGCGATTACGAATTTTATGGATGAATTGGGAATTCGTCTAAGCCTCACAGACAGCACCTGGTATGAACAGGACGATTTTTTCGGACGACCCATACAGGCATTGTGGAAAAAATCTGAACCTTGGCCGGTACTAATAAAAAACTCATATGGAATTACTGTTCTTGTCCGTAAGAGATCTTTATGAAAACTAAATTTTGCCAACCCAAAACCTGGCTGCCCAAAGTCGTGCAAAAACAAAAATGTATATTGTTTTTATTTATTTTAATGGCAAGTTTTATTCTAGTTACCTGTGCGGAGCCTGAGCAGGAAAATACCGGTAATACTCCTTCGTCGGGTGAGGACTCGTACACCGCCAATCCAAAGCCTCCTAGAGACCCCTACCCAAGATTTCGTGGGCAGGACTATCGCGGAAATAAAAATTTCGCTTCGCTGATCAACAGTTTCAGAAAAGGTAGACTCGAAGTCACTCCATGGGCCGGCACTTTTTGGCCATATATTTTAAATGGAATTGCTATGCCAGTGATTCCTAATCTTACAATGACAGGATTAACTTCGGGACTAGTGCCGGAGTCCGGTACTAGTCCTGCTGGAAAGTATGACGCAGCTCGCGGCCGAAAAACAAGAGCACAAGACTGGGAGATTACTTATCACGGCAAAAAAGTCTCAGGCGTTGAAGGCTGGTGGGGCCATTGTAACGGTTGGGCGGCTGCCTCTGTTCTCTTTCCTGAGCCCAAAGAGCCGGTAAAAGTAAACGGAGTGGTTTTTGGTGTCGCTGATATTAAGGGTCTATTAACAGAAATAGGAATGTCAGTACTTGCAGATTTTTACGGTGAAAGAATGTATGATACTGATTCATATAGCTCACCTAAATATTTCGATACGGTGCCGGATCAGTACTTTCTTGTCCTTACAAATTATATGGGGAATCTCAAGAAACCCATTCTCGTCGATCGATTCACTGGTCCCCAAGTTTGGAATCAACCTCTCGTTGCCTATGAATTTCAATATCCAAAACCCGAGGACTATCTCGGGAATACTCTTCAGGCACCCAATGTCTATCGGATCCGAGTGACCTCCAAGATTTGGTGGGTTAATGATCTGGGTGTTCAACCGGATGCTATTACAGAGCCCTTTGATTTTTCGAACCCGGATGCCAATCCCTACGTTATGTCGCGAGACCTTTATATGGAGGTCTGGGTGGATGCTCCGATTAAATTCGATGCAACAGGAAAAATTACTTCTAGCGGCGATGTAATAGTGACGCGACAAGGAAGCACTTTAGTTGGTGGGGCATGGCACATGGATAACGTTGACGAGAATGAAAGATGGCCCGATTATATGTGGATTCCGTACGATATCACGGCACCGTCAGATCCCGAGCAGGAATATATTAATCCACAAGTCGACTACCAATGGGTGAAAAAGCATTTGCTGGTTCCGGGTGGGCAAGACGATCCAACTGCTGTGCCAAGCCCTGTGGCCTCAGCACCACCGGTAAGTCCCATTCCGCGGCCAACTATTATTTCGAGTAGTCCGGGAAATCCGGAAGGGCGGCCCGGACTACCCGGGAGTTCTGCCACCCCTGTGCCAGTTCCGACACCAACGTCGCAGCCGGGAAGTCCGATCCCTAATCCAACACCATTACCGAACCCTAATCCGTCGCCAAGGCCTATTATTTAGGAAGCAGAAGCTTTGATGAATTCTTCAAAATTTAGAATATTGTGGTATGGTGAGGTCGTTATTTTGTTTTATTGCTTCTTCTGAGTCTGCGGGCATAGTGCCCATATCCTCTGTAAGTTGCACCCAGGATCTAGGGAGATTATATGGGAAAGAAACTTTACGTAGGCAACCTACCTTTTTCAGCAACGGACCAAGCATTACAAGACATGTTCGCCCAGTGTGGAACGGTTGAATCAGTGAAAATTATTACAGACCGTGATTCTGGCAGAAGCAAAGGTTTTGGCTTTGTCGAAATGGCCTCAGACGCGGAAGCGCAAGAAGCTATCAATCGATTTAATGGTTCCGAATTCGAAGGCCGTCAGATGACCGTCAATGAAGCTAAACCAATGGCTCCAAGAACAGGTGGCGGTGGAGGCCGAGGCGGTTTTGGTGGTGGCGGCGGCGGCGGAGGTCGAGGCGGCTTTGGCGGTGGTGGTGGCGGCGGAGGCCGCGGTGGTCGTCGATACTAAAGATACTAAGTGTACGCCTCGCATCAGGCTATTTGACACCCGAATTTCAGACCTGTATAACCATTCCTACATATGTTTGGAATTTCGGGTGAACACCTACTTATTTTGGGAATAGTCCTTCTAATCTTTGGCCCTAGGCGGTTGCCGGAACTAGGTAACACAATGGGAAAAGCAATTAGGAATTTCAAAGACGCTCTCTCTGGAGTTGAAGAAGCGAAATTTCGAAAATTAGAGGAAGAGAAGGAAGAAGCGAAGCGATTAGCAGCGATGGACTCGGCAGGTGTAGCAGCCGCGGCCACCCAGTCTCAGACTGTCTCTGCTAAGGTAAATAGTAGTCCAAATCAGCACCAAAGTTAGAATAGACCGGATTATGGCTCCCCCTATGATGGATGAAAGAAATTTTACTAAATATTTGAATCGGCACGAAATAGACGCTCTCGTAATCAGAGTGGCAGAGGCGATCAATAACGACTACAAAGATAAGAAGGTAGTGTTGGTTGCCGTACTTAAAGGCGCCATTTTATTCCTAGCAGATTTGGTTCGCCATCTAGATTTAGATCTTGAAATCGAATTTGTACGACTCTCGAGCTACGGCAAGGCTAGGGCTTCGAGCGGAACGGTAACACTTCTTAAAGATATTCAAAGCGACATTCGCGGAAAGCACGTTTTGATTGTCGAGGAAATTATCGATAGTGGTCGTACTCTGAAATTTCTCTACGATCGACTAAAAGCTTCCAATCCAGCCTCCGTTGAAATCGTCACTTTACTCGACAAGGCTTCTAAAAGAATGGTCGACGTACCGGTGAAATACGTAGGCAAACTGGTGGAAGATCAGTTCTTGATCGGATATGGCCTAGACCTCGAGGAGCACTGTCGCAATCTTTCCGAGATATACTATTTGAAATACCCGAATTAGGGTTTCGTAGGTAATCCAATTGACCTTCGCTCGACTCTTGGTTAAGGTGCACTTCCAATCTTTTTTTCTCTGACGGGGCGTAGCGCAGCCTGGCTAGCGCACTTGCTTTGGGAGCAAGGGGTCGTGGGTTCGAATCCCGCCGCCCCGATCAACCCGCCGCAGGCGGTTGATCGGTATGTAATATTAAAAAATCAAAGATTTTTTGTACCCGATTTTCCACCTTGACGGGGTCAGTAGTGCTTTAGACTTAACTTGAATAGTTAGCTAAATTCTTTATATTAGCGCAGTGAGTCATGCACTAAAATATATCGTTTCATTCAATATACTTATAATTATTTCAGTAGCCTTTCCTGCCCACGCTTCTGATACCACGCCTCGCGAAACCACTAAGTACTTAGAAGAAAATAAAGTATCGGAATGCATAGAGGATCAATTAATGGAAGCGCTTGCGAAAAGCGATGTTCCAAGAGTCATTCGCCTTTTGAATCCGCCTACAAGCTGTAATCAAGAACGAGCTTCCTCTCACCGACGCCGAGAAATCGATTGGCAAAAGGGTGTCTCAGGGCATGAGAAGGTTTTGGAGGACCTTGTGATCGCAACAGAAGAACCAGAAATAGTTGAGGAAGTACTGAAACACGAGCCCAAGCTAAAAGGATATCATTTCAGATACCAAACGGTAAGAAGACTAGCTGAAGTCCTACATGCCTACTACAGGACGGGATCTAATAAGAAAGAGTTAGCAAAACGCATCCTAAAACTTGAAAAGATTTTTGAGATGTTGGTAAGGCAACCTGGCTATTTTGCTCTTCCTATAAATGTCGACCGTCTAAAAGATATGCCAGCTGGAGTAAAAGCGAGATATTATGATCGATTTTTGCTGAACAATTTGCCAACTCTGTATCGCGCATTATTAGAGCAATTTTGGAGCGAGCTCGGCAATGTTTTTTCCGACGACGTTCCTCGTACACTAAATAAAAAACATTATCTAAAACTTGTTGTTTCTAACTCCGAAATCGAAACAGGGATAAGAAGGAGCCTCTCAGATCAAAGAATGAGTCCGGAAACTCGACAGCAAGAAATTGAAGATTTGCTCGAAAAAGTGCCCCCTGGGCTTACCCCCAGTCAGAGGTTACTTGTATTTAATTCGATCGACCCGGAGACCGGTTTAAGCCCTTTAGAATTAACAGCAAGCAGAGGAGATTTCACTACCGTCTTTCAACTATTAGATGTTGTTCCTTTTCCATCTTCGAAGCTATCTCAGAAAGAAAAGCTTCAATTTCTTTTAGAAGAAATGAGAAGAGACTCCAGACTTCATTTTCATCGTAAAGACTTGATTTCAGGTATACGGACTTTTATAAAAAGCCTTGATACGACGGAAGAAGACAAAAGTGAGGCCAAAGTACCCAAATTAAGCGAATTACCTAAAGCCGATAACAAAGAGGAGAGTTCAGCGATTACTAGAGAAGCTCTCAGGGAATTTCCTAGAGCATTTAAAGATTTTGTCCCTTTTCTTTACACGCATAGCGAACTCTGCTCAAGTATTGAACAATCGATCTCGAACGATCAGGTAGAAGTTTTTAAATATTTATCAAATATAGAAGATTCTGGCTTGAGATATCAAGACTGGGTGGATATGAATGGAATATTAATACCCGAGGCACTCAGAAGTGATTATGATTCAAACTATGCTCAAAGACTCCCATTTGCTGTTAGAGAAAATCTCTTCAAACGACTTGAGAAAGCCCTAAAAGACAATGCGCTCAACATCCTGAACGCTATTGCAAAGATTCCGAACATTAGGAGAACTCTTGCTCCATCTAATGCAAAGGATACTCGAGGAAGCGATCTGGCAAAGATATTTGTGAGTAGGATTAATCCAGCCGACGATCGCCAGCTCAAAGCGGCTGTCACCGTTGTAAGAGTGGGGATTTTAACGCCGAAAGATTTTTTTTATATATTGCATGAAGGAGGAGGAGAAAAAGTCTTCCAATCTCTCCTAGCGCTGAAATATCTGGGCACCGGTAGTTTTACCGAGGGGCTAAGTTTGGCTGATTTTCAACAAGCCGCGAAGACTCATTCTTATCATTCTATCGAAGAATTTGAACCGTTAAAAGATAAACTGACTGGAAGATCCATATTAACATTTTTGTTGGATTTATTTTTTTCTAGCGAAGGAGAAAAGGCCGCTGAATTGGGAAGAGACATTGTGACGGCCTTCACATCAGGCGAAGTCCTGTCAGTTGAAAATTTAAGACTGATTAGGAGTTATAAAGATTCACAAATTTCAAAAAAGCTCGGTTTTGATCAAGTTTATAGGGTCGCTATGATTCAGGTTGCCTCGAGAGCTTTGAGTCGAGGAGAGACGGAAGAAGTATTGCAGGTCTTTGACGATTTTGGCTTCACTCCGGTCAGAGCAGAAGATTATCAGATGGTAGAAAAGACCAGTCCAGAATATTTGGAGCCTCTTTTAGGGGAGCTCTTACGTAGTCAAAAAGTGAGATCCGTAGACGCAAAGCCGTGGAGCCAGCTTGTGATTAAGAAGAATCTTCGAAAGGTCGCGGAACCTCTTTTGCTTTTCATCCTTAAAAGCATAAAATCTACAGCACCAGATCCTATGCTGCCGGATCAGACATCGGAACTATGTGCTACTGCAATTCGTCTTTTGAAATTTCATGGCCCGGTAGGAGATTCCGTAATGGAAATTCTGATGAGGCACAAAGAGTCCCCGGAGTTTGCCGAAATCTACGTGCTTGCGATGGTGAAAGCTCTACAAAAGGCTGCCCACAATGGGGATTCTGAAGTTGTTTTAAGAATCATGGGGGAGCTGGACAAACCCGAACTGATTTCTTCACTTGAGAAAGTCCCTGCAAAAACGGTTGAAACTGTCTTTAATGAACTCGTTTCAATGAATAAGATTCGACCCGAAGATGTAAAACTATGGGCACGGTTAGCCATTCAAAAAGGCCTTAGAAACGTAGCCCGTGGACTTGAGCAAAGGTTTTCGGCCATTACAGATGCGATTGGAAAAGGAGATGGAGATACTGCAACGGTGCTCTTGGAGCTTCACGGTCCGGTGGAGCCGCATTCTCTCCCACCGAAAGAGCTGCGAGACACTATCCTCAAGACAAGAAAACAGGACAATCCAAATTTGTCAGGAGTGTATGAGGTCGCGGTACGCAATGGGATTTTAAAAGATGAAAGCAAAGCCATGGGCCAAGAGGCGAAAAGTGAGATGGACCTTGAAGCGGTTGCCAGGGGCTTGGTTGTTAATCGCGAAATTCATGCTTTCACAAAAATATCTCCAAAGGAATTAAAAAAAGAACAAGAAGAGTTTTTGAAACGCCCGGAAATTCAAAAATTGAAGTGTTCGACTTTAGCTGCGTACTTTGACCAACTTTTCAAACCTGGCGAAGTTGTAAACCAGACGCTAGTGGCCGCTTTACCTAGGAATGATCCAAATTATCTTGATCCTGCGAGTTTCAAGGATTTTACCTCTAATCCACCGACAACTCTGAGTATAGAAAATGCCAGAAAAGGGATCCAGACGGTGATTGGCCTCTGCGATGAGGAGTCAAAAACACCAGGCGACGTCGCTCTGCACGCGCAATATGTGACTAAGAAAGCGATTGAAAAAATCGAGAAGATGAAAGAGGCCGAGGATGGTGTAGTCCAAAAATTGATGGCAGCAAAGGAAATGAAAGAGGATCTGACGGAAAGATTTGCTGAGTTGACCAGACAGAGGACTCATTTACAACGTACTAGAGCGGATGCCATTCACAATTCTCTCGTTATTGTGGCGTCTGCGGGACAGCATTGCTCAACGGGTCAGCAGTCGGGTTTGGTCACTATCGAGGGAGTGTTAAAAATTGGTGCTACCCAAAAAACACCAGCAAGTCTGAGGGAACATCTTCTACAGGCGCTCGATCGGAAACGAGAAGAAATCTATCTAAAAGTAATTGAATTTCTCGATGATCAAGAAACTGGTGCAACGAATTTTATGGGAAGAGATCTTCTGTGGAAGGATCTTGGTATTCTGAGTCCTCCTCCTACCGGTTTCCCACAGTATTACTATCGAAGTCCTGACTATCAAGCTTGGGGTCCGAATAAGGTCGCTCATAAAAAAGTGTTCAAACCCTTATCCCCATCCGCATTTAAATCCTTAGTCGAACGTCGTTTTTTTTACGGAAAAATTGGCTATAAAAGGTTACCCGATTGGGGTTTTAGATATACGAGAAATGAAAAAGATGAGCTGGCAAGATCGCATCCAGGTTATACGGTAGAAATGATTGCGAAAACTGTTTTAGATGCTCTTGCTAAAGACCCGACATACAATGAAGATTTAATCGAAGTGATGCGCTCGGCAGTCCCCTATAAAGACGTTTGGGAATGGGCAAAAGGAAATGTTGCACTCTATCGAAGATTCAATTTTGAGGAGCCAACTTTTAAACGAGGGCCCGGGGATGAGGTGACCTCTGAAATTGACTGGGAAAAGGATTTAAACACTGAAGAGAGAGAAAGACTTTCTGAGGTTTTGACTGAGGAATATATTAAATACAAACAATACGTCGTATTGAAGGAGAACGAAAAAAAATCAAATGTATTTGTACTTAACCCATCCAGCGAAGAAGCTCTTAGAGTTCTACTTAAAGGATTGGGCGTGGTCATTAGTTCGGAATTATGACGCTATTTGATCATACTGCCCCGATCCTGCGAGCGAAGGTAGGATGATCGGTTATTTCTTTGTATTCCCGATACCTTATTTCGTACTGTGTCGATTTTGACTCATCTATATTTTATGCGGGCATACCTATAAAATATTTAAATATGGGTAATAGATACAATTTGGTTCTTTCGTTCATTGTAGCGACATCGTGGATTTCTTCCAGTGCTGCTTTGGCTGGTGATAATAATAAGAATGATATCAGTATATTTACTGGCGAAAAAATTGAAAGAATTAGAACTAGCATTGATGAAGACGACTCTGTGCCCGCATGTATCAAGCACCAGGGCATGACTACACTAGACGCTGTTCATAAACATATTAAAGGCGTGTCGGCTGAGGAAGCATCCGAAACGGGTGTGCTCTTCGATTTCGATGGAGTAATAAGTAATAATCAAGGTGGATCCAGTGTAATTGATGACATTAAAACAATACCGCGTCGGGAAACTAGTGGATTGACTGGTCCTGACGTATTTAATCAAAGTTTAGAGAAAGGCATGACAACGGTAATTGCCTCGGCAGCTCGGAACTTTTATCATACGGCACAAAAACTTGAAGACGTAGGACTTTTCGAGAACGCTGGATTAGATAAGAATAACTTTGAAGTTAATAAAAAGACTGGACGAATTGTTGGCTTTTCGAAAGCCTTTTTAGAAAAGGCTTGCACTTCTTTGGAGGAGGGACGGACGGTTATGCCTGTTCCAAAAGAAGCGGATGCTGTAAAGGTGAAAGGTACTAAAGAAAGCTTCCAGGTAAGACCCCAAGGTGAATGCCCACAAGGCAAATATTTTGGCTTCGTTCAGGGAAAAGTCGCATCGCTGCGTTCTCATAAGGGGATTGCTCCAAAAGGTGCTCAGCTTACTGGTGAAGCGGTTTATACAAACAAAGCTGCTGCATTCAAGGCTGTCGACGACAGCGAAAGATTGAGAAATAGGAATAGAAAACCGCTAAAAAAATTTATAATTGTCGAAGATAATATTGAGCGTATTAAGGAATTTGAAAAAGAAATAAGGGCAGCTTATGGTCCAGATGTGGAAGTCGAATGTTTCCATTTGGTACCTCCGGTGAACTCTAAAGAGACAGCAGCAGAGCAGACCGCTTCGCCCGAGAGTCGCAATAGTCGCGGTCGGAGTGAGGCAGTATACGAACCACCGAAAGATCTAGCAGATTGCAATACTATAGAAAACTCTAACATCACCTTTCTCCAGAAGGCACGCAGAGCTATCAGAAACGTTTTCGGCTTTTCTCTCAGGGGAAATTAGGTCGTCACTTTTTCTTAGGATCGGATTTACTTTTCGGCTGTGGCGCGTGCCGAGTTATCTCAGAACGAAATCATAATGTAATCAGAGTCAGCGTTCTGATCATTAGCGTCGTCTACTGGTTGAATCGATTTAGGAGCTGGCTCTACCATTTCAGGGCTACCATAATGCTCTAACTGAGGATTATTAATCTGTTCTGCAAACACATGGGAGTTTTCTAAGGCGGTCCCTGAGGTTGCTATTTCGGGAATTTGCGGCAGTTGATTTCTTTTATTCTTCATGAGTTTTGAATACGCTTTAGTTCTAGCCCGTGAAGCTCTCAGTTCTTCCATATATTGTCTTGCTGCTTCCTCGATACTCGGTACCGGAAAAAGTACGTCAGGATCAAGCTCCGCAACTTCTGTACGGTCTTGATTTTGTATTTCTTGTTGAGGTTCTTCTGTCCTTTTCAAAACGTTCTGCAACGTAATGAGAACTTCTGTTGGAGCCGGGGTAGGCAGAGTGGGTCTTCCAGCAATGACGTCACTACAAATAGATGCGTCGGAATTTCGAGGTGTACTGACAGAAGGGCTCATGTTTGTGCCTATACCAGAGTCACTATTCACACTTGCACTCATACTAGTATCACTATTTATATTGGAATCCGCGTCACTATCCGTGTTTGAACTGAGCAAAGGTTCTTTAGTCTCGATGGGTAGTCCACTCTCGATATCGTTCGGATCGGGAAGCGGAAATATCCTTTCTAGGTTTTGCCTAGCTTTTGACTGTCTTGTTCCTTTGAAGCACTTTCGGAATCCCTCTTCATAAACAAAATGTGCTGAAGCCGTAAGGCCGCTATAGAGCCAAGTAAAAAATCCTCTAGAATTGTTTGTGGAACGGTTGTCGTTTGAATGAATTGTAATGGAATAATCGGCGGCAAAACTAGTAGATGCGTGCGATATACCTGCAATGATTAAGCTCAACAGCAAAGCTTGCGAAAATCTAAATTTCATATTTGATCCATTTCAATACGACGATTCAAAATCCAAAAAAGGAAATAATAACTAGGGAGCCAATACAGTAGAGGAGCTCGAGATAATAAGATAATGGAACATTGAAGTAAATAGTGTTCTGAATAGGCTAGCTAATTCCTTGCGCTATTCAAGCGTTACTAATAGAGACCTAATAAATTTGATCAACATGAATCAAAACAGTTTATTTTTGAATCAGTGACGGTTTTACATTTTTCTTGCCTGTATTCCATGGGACTGAATATGATGCAGCAACTGAGATACACGCCTAGTGAAATTGTCTATTTTGAGAGTTTAAGGCACGAGGATGAAGGAAAAGAAAAAAGTCCTAGTCTGTGATGACGATCTCATTTTTCAAGTTGGAATAAGTGAAACTCTAAAGACTCACTTCCAGGTTTTTCGCGCCCATCATGGAGATGAGGCGCTAGAAGTTTTAAAAAATGAATCTATAGAACTACTCCTGCTGGATATCAACTTACGCAGATGCGATGAGGGGCTAGAATACATTCCAAAATTTTTCGAAATTGATAACGACCTTTCCGTAGTTGTTGTGAGTTTTAGGTCCGATTTTAGTTCGGTGAGACAAGCTATGAGGCTCGGAGCGATCGATTATTTGACAAAAGATTTCCAGCCGGATGAACTGATTCATATTCTCAATCTCGCTCTACAACGTCAACAACTGATAAAGAGAAATCAGCAACAGAATTTTGAAGCACTAGCTATTCAAAGACAACATGTTCTGGTGGGTGAGAGTTCTTGCATAATTAAACTTCGCAGAAATATCGAAAAAATAAAAAATAGTACTTCCAACGTAATCATTACAGGCGAGACCGGTACAGGAAAAGAACTGGTTGCGAGGCAGTTGAGGGCCACTCGACAAAACGGAACGCTGGAGCCGTTCTTGGCAATTGATTCTTCGACTATTCAGAGCGCCACGGCAGTAAGTTCACTCTTCGGTCACGAAAAAGGTGCGTTTACGGGCGCGGATAAGATGAGTAAAGGGATATTCGAGGAGGCCAACGGAGGGACCGTCTACTTTGACGAGATTTCCAATATGCCGTTAGAGATACAATCCAAACTCCTTAGAGTCCTTCAAGAGAAGGAAATAGTGAGATTAGGGTCGTCGAAAACCATCGGCCTAGAGTTTCGGGTAATCTGTGCCACGAATCAGGACGTGGAGCAATTAGTCAAACAGGGGAGTTTTAAGTACGATCTCTATCAAAGGCTCAACGTCCTACCCATTTGTGTGCCTCCTTTGCGGGAGCGACGCGACGATATTCCGCTTCTAGTTGAGTATTTCGCCGCTCGAGAGAGTCTTAAAGGCAGGAACATCAGGTTTACTGAAACGGCTATTGGGGCATTGCAGCTTTACTCTTGGCCGGGGAATGTCCGCGAACTGAGTAATTTGGTATCTTTTCTAAGTACCATGACAGAAACTGGGACTGTTGGGATACATGACTTGCCGGATCGATTCTTGAACGCACTGCCCGCAGAGAAAGTCGAAGGCAACCGGGGTATTGGTTTAGCTTTTGAGTCAGATGCCGAAGCCCGAAGAAGTAGTACAAAAGTGTTTTATGAGAGAGTCCGGGAGTTCGAAAGAAATTTCTTATCTCTTGAATTTCAAAAGTCCAATGGCAATATTACTCAGCTTGCATTTAACCTGGGAATGGATCGATCCTATCTTTACACGAAACTAAAGGAATATGGAATCTATGTGGCGACACGGAAGGAAAGACGGGCCGACGAGGAAGTTGATCTTTAAACAATTTCTTTTCTTTCTGATGGCTGCGGTTCTACTATTTCAGGCATTCCAGGTAAATGCCGATACAAAAGCTGGATCCTTCGGAAACAAAGACTCTTCCGAAAATGCTGGACATATTGAACTACACGCTCATCTTTTCATGAAGGAAGGAATGGGATGGACTTTTCGCGGGCATTTTGATGAGCCTTTGGAAGCGAAGTCGTGGCGAGATGGATTCTCATCCCAGGCTAACCCCGAAACTTTAAATAAATCAAATTTAGATATTACTGTTGTATCATTATATGCACATCCGTTATTTATAAGATCTTTGCGTGGATCTATTCGCGAACAAATTGCTCTTACAAAAAAATTTGTTACCGAGCATCCGCAATGGGCCATCGCAACGGACCCAAAGATGGCGAGAAAAAACCTGAACGAAGGAAAGCACGTCCTTATTCTTTCTCTGGAAGGCGCATCCGGAATTTTGGAGAATGACGAAGATTTAGAAGAGTTTATAGATCGGGGTGGAATTCGGATTGTGAATTTACTCCATCTTACTGACGATCAGTTTGGTGGCGTCGCTTTTTTAGGGGGGTTCAAGAATTTGGCTTCGCCCATAGCTTTGTTTAGGAGTTTTTTCGTACGGACTTTTGGTGATGAATCCGGAAAAAGAATCAGGCTGAATTCGCATGGCTTGACCGAAGAAGGTAAAGTGATGGCGCAAAAGCTGATTCAAAGGAAAGTTTGGTTGGATCTTGCTCATGCTTCTGATGCGTCTCAGGCTGATCTCAACTCATTGTTGAATGCTGCAGGTCAGCGGCCTCTCTATACACATACCACTCTTCGAAAATATTATGGTGCGGAACGAGGCATTTCGTCAAAGCAGTTGGAAGAGGTAGCAAAGTACCGAGGCATTGTAGGGCTTATGCCAAGTGAGCTCATGCTGGAAGGAACTCCGAGTCTAGTTTCTAATTGCCGAGGAAGCATCGAAGCGTTCGCCACACAATATAAAGAAGTAGCTGCGGTAATCGGCCAAAATGCGACAGTAATGGGTAGCGATATCAACGGTGGCATTCCACATTTAAAGCCTGCATGTTTGGAAGGCACTTCTCTGAAAAAAGAAGGACTCTGGAATATTGGCCAGACTCCCTACCTATGGAAGGCTTTGTATCTATTGGGTGTAGCGACCGATTCTGATGCAATGAGGCGAGCGCAGGTCGATCGCTTTCTTGATGCGTGGGCGGGCGGGCGTTAAATCAGAAGGTCAGACCGATGATCATACCCCCAAGCAATATGCCCACCACAAGTAGAGAAAGCATCACGAAAATATAGTCTTTTTGAATTAGAAAAAGGACACCCATCAGCAGAACTCGAGCAAAAGGAAGAAAGATCAGAGTAATCAGGCCAAGGTAAAGGACTGATCTAGATTCTAGTTTTGATAATCCTTCTAAAAATTCGGAAATTTTAAAGAATGACTCAAAGGTTTCGCGATGGAGAAAACTCACACCGAGTATTTTAGATTCGAATACGGTCTCTTTAATCAGGCCAATTCCTAAAAGAATGGCCGATAGAACTACGCCGGCTCTCAAGAGGTAACTGATATAGGTTTCCGCAGAAAGCAGTTTTTCGTGAGAATAGGTATTAAGAGGTATTTTACTATTGTCCACTGGTAAATCCTTTGATGGCCATTTGTACCGATATAATCAATAGCACTATAACAAAAAGTCTTCGGATCGTTTGCGCAGGGAGGTAAAGCATAAGCTTCGATCCTAGTGTAGCTCCGCCTAAAACGCCCAGTGCAACCGGAGCTGCAATTTCTGGAACTACGTCTCCTCGTATGAAATACGCAGTTGCGCCGGCAGAGGCGGTAACGCCAATCATGAAGTTCGACGTTGCCGAAGAAACTTTTATCGGGAGTTTCATGGCACGATCCATCGCAAGTACTTTTAGAATACCGCTGCCAATCCCGAGCAGTCCGGACAGAATGCCCGCCCAGAGCATTACAAAGAAACCAAAAGGGACTTGATGGACGGTATAAGATACTGTCTGATTCATAGAAGGGTCTATAAATTGGGAATTTAGAGACAACTTTTTTGCTAAAGGATGGCCCTCGCCTGAGGAGTCTTTAACGGTCTCTCGGTGTCGGCCCATTTGGTAGGCTGAGTGACCAAGAACAAATGCAAAGAGAAGATATAAATACTTGGGATTAACAACGGAATTTAAGAGCGCTCCGCAGACGCCGCCAAGTGATGTAGCAATTTCCAGCAATATGGCTAAACGAATATTTGTTACACGATCTCGAACGTAAGCCACGGCTGCTGCCGATGAAGTCGCTAATATTGTAATCATACTAGCACCTATCGCATATCGAATCGGGAGTCCGAAACCCAGCGTCAAGACCGGAGTTATGATGAGTCCCCCGCCAACACCCAGTATAGATCCGAGGCAACCTGCGGCAAACGCGATTGGAAAAAGAATAAATATGAGTGACACCGTTTGTCCTTTTGTTTTCTCTCTGCCTCGACTGTCCACGTTCGAACTGCGTCGTTGCCGGACGTGCCGGGCCAGGAATGGATACCGTATCTAATTCTGAACTTTAGTGAAAGACGAAACCTAGTACACTATTTTTGATTACAGGACAGAGTGTAGGGTGGAGCCCACACATTGTTGGTTGGGTTGTAGGCAATTGCCAACGTTTTTTTAAAATCTTCCATTTCTTGATCCATCAAAGTCGGAATTTTGTATGACGAAACGCTGATTTTTCGCAATTTCAGTTGTTGGTCCATAAATTGCTTTGACGCACCGGATTGAGGTTATTATGGAAATTACAAAAGATATAAAATCACTTTTTGATGTTGCTTGTCAGACTTCCAGTACGGTCCTGATTACAGGCGAAACTGGCACTGGTAAAAGCTATTTGGCGAGAGAAATTCACCAAAATAGTTCTCGAAGTCAAAAAACATTCGTTTCTGTAAATTTGGCCAGTTTGCATGAAGGAACTTTAGAATCCGAACTGTTCGGCCATGAGAGAGGCGCCTTTACGGGTGCAGATCAAAAACGTATTGGAAAACTGGAACTGGCGCAGGGAGGTACCGTCTTTCTTGATGAGATCGGAGAGCTCCCACCAAAACTTCAGGCGCGATTGCTAGAATTTTTGCAGTCGTGCACGATTTCGCCGATTGGAAGTAATCGTGAAATAGAGCTCGACGTGCGTGTAATCGCTGCGACTCATCACAATCTTGAGCGAAGCATCGCAAAGCGGGAGTTTAGAATGGATCTCTATCATCGATTGCGAGTGATCTATTTCAATCTCAAATCACTCAGAACTCGACGTGAGGAGTTAGATTCTCTCATTCAGGAGTGCCTCGAACAAGCGTTGCGCAAACATGGATCGGCAAAGATTGAAATTACACCGAAAGCATTAGAAAAACTGGAACGCTATTCTTGGCCGGGAAATATTCGAGAACTAAAGAATGCCCTCGAATATGCCAGCTTAGTAGCGCTAGGAAAGAACATCGATGTGCAACATCTGCCAGCATGGATGTTTGAAGAAAAGGCGTATTACGAAAATGAGGCTGCTCGAGCGTTCGCTGTTCTAGGGGTCGCTGAAGTGCCTCTGACACTCGACTATCGGGCCACATTTGCACATTTTGAAAAGGAATACATTTTGCGTGCGTTAAGTAGATACGGAGGCAAGATTAATCGCACCGCAAGACAGATAGGGTTGAACAAGACAACGTTGATTCGAAGGTTGCGAGCTTACGGAATCCACCCAGGGCATCGTGAGCCGGCAGAACAACCTGAACCAGTGGGTTCGGAAACCTAGCAGTCCGGAGAAACGGTGGAATCTTGCGGCTTTGAGGTGTCCCGAGATGCCCTCTGGGAGGCCATTGGCAAGAGGGGCTAAGAAAAAGTTAAAATTTTTTAAAAAATCTGTTGCAACCCGATATGGTCTTGGCTATTAAGTCTACCTCACCGCGACTGATTGGTTGTTTGAAAGACTGATATGAGCGGTTGATCTTTGACAATTAGGATGAATTTTTTGAAAGAGAAAGTGGGGGCAAGTAGGCCAGGCAGCCCTAGCACTCCTCCGGCGTAAGTTGGAGAGAACTGCAGGGTGATGTCGGTCGAATGCCTCGATCAATTTTCCAATGATATTGAGATAAATTGAGTGAGGACAAATTCGAATCAAGTTGAAAGATTATTTAAAGCGGCCTGAAAAGGCTGCTAAGAACAAGTTCAACATGAGAGTTTGATCCTGGCTCAGAGCGAACGCTGGCGGCGTGCCTAACACATGCAAGTCGAACGTGAATGGGAGCAATCCCTAGTAAAGTGGCGTACGGGTGAGTAACACGTAGGTAATCTACCCTAGAGTCTGGAATAACCTGCCGAAAGGCGGGCTAATACTGGATAGAGCGATGGAATCCGTAATTGGGTTTTTCGGGAAAGGGCGGTCGTAAGACCACTCGCTTTAGGATGAGCCTGCGTCCCATTAGCTAGTTGGTGGGGTAAAAGCCTACCAAGGCAGTGATGGGTAGCTGGTCTGAGAGGATGATCAGCCACACTGGAACTGAAACACGGTCCAGACTCCTACGGGAGGCAGCAGTGGGGAATCTTGCGCAATGGACGAAAGTCTGACGCAGCCACGCCGCGTGAGTGAAGAAGGCCTTCGGGTTGTAAAGCTCTGTCGCCCGGGACGAAAACTCTTGAGGTTAATAGCCTCAGGAATTGACGGTACCGGGAAAGGAAGCACCGGCTAACTCCGTGCCAGCAGCCGCGGTAATACGGAGGGTGCAAGCGTTGCTCGGAATTATTGGGCGTAAAGGGTAGGTAGGTGGTCTCATTTGTCTGTGGTGAAAGCCTTGAGCTTAACTCAAGAAGTGCCTCAGAAACGGTGAGACTAGAGTTCTGGAGAGGGTCGTGGAATTCCCGGTGTAGCGGTGAAATGCGTAGAGATCGGGAGGAACACCAGAGGCGAAGGCGGCGACCTGGACAGATACTGACACTCAACTACGAAAGCGTGGGGAGCAAACAGGATTAGATACCCTGGTAGTCCACGCTGTAAACGATGGATACTAGATTTGGTGGGTCTTGACCCCCGCCGAATCGGAGCTAACGCATTAAGTATCCCGCCTGGGAAGTACGGTCGCAAGACTAAAACTCAAAGGAATTGACGGGGGCCCGCACAAGCGGTGGATCATGTGGTTTAATTCGAAGCAACGCGAAGAACCTTACCTGGGTTTGACATCCGTTGACAACCGTAGAGATACGGCTTTCCGAGAAATCGGACAACGAGACAGGTGCTGCATGGCTGTCGTCAGCTCGTGGGGTGACCTGTTGGGTTAAGTCCCGCAACGAGCGCAACCCTTGTCCTTAGTTGCCAGCATTCAGTTGGGCTCTCTAAGGAGACTGCCGTGGTTAACACGGAGGAAGGTGGGGATGACGTCAAGTCCTCATGGCCTTTATATCCAGGGCGACACACGTGATACAATGGACGGTACAAAGGGATGCCAAGGGGCAACCCGGAGCTAATCTCAAAAAACCGTTCTCAGTTCGGATTGGAGTCTGCAACTCGACTCCATGAAGTTGGAATCGCTAGTAATCGCGGATCAGCACGCCGCGGTGAATACGTTCCCGGGCCTTGTACACACCGCCCGTCACACCATGGGAGCTGACTCAACCAGAAGACGGCCAGACGAACCGTAAGGACGTCTCCGGCGAAGGTGGGGTTGGTGACTGGGGTGAAGTCGTAACAAGGTAGCCGTAGGGGAACCTGCGGCTGGATCACCTCCTTTCTAAGGAGATCACTCCCGGAGCAATCCGTTTGGAGTCATCTTTTAGGTCATAGTCTCTGTTGAGGTCCTGAGGGATTTATCTCTCAGACGATTTCCAGAGTAATTAGCCTACTTTGCAAACTTCCCCGCTTTCTCTCTCAAGGGATTCATCCTACTCTCTTTTTGTCTTCGCGCTTGGGCTTGTAGCTCAGTTGGTTAGAGCACACGCTTGATAAGCGTGGGGTCGGAAGTTCAAGTCTTCCCAGGCCCACCATTTTGTAAAATTACAGAATGTTAGGTTATAGGTAGCAACTGCGATTTTGTTAACGGGTAAAAGCTGATGCTTTATCAGGTTAAGTCGAAGCAGTGAATGGGTCCGAAGAAAAGAGAAAACAAAAAAATTTGTTGCTCAGGAAATCTTGAGCACTTGTTCTTTGAAAATTGAATAGAAAGTATAAAGTAAAGTTATGATTTTTGAGATTTTTAAAAAAATCTCGATCTCATCACTTGCTGAGGAAAAATAGAAGAATAATGTTAACGATCACTGATTTTAAGAATCAGGAACACGTTAAATGAGTCTATAACTACTGGAACTCCTAAGTGCGGGTTCTTAGTAGAAGTAGGCTCAGAGATCTGCGAATAGGCGAAGAGTCAAAGAGACTCTAAAAGAAAATCTGAGAAATCAGCTAAATGATAAGCGACTCAGGGCACGAGAGGGATGCCTTGGGACATGCTGGCGAAGAAGGACGGTTGAGGCTACGAAAAAGTACGGTGAGCTGCCAACAGAGCGTTGACCCGTATGTGTCCGAATGGGGAAACCCCTTAGGAGCAATCCTAAGATTCTCATCTGAGTGAAGTAGGGTGAGAAGGCAGACGGAGGGAATTGAAACATCTTAGTACCTCCAGGAATAGAAATCAAATCCGAGATACCCTAAGTAGCGGCGAGCGAAACGGGTATAGCCTAAACCAAGGGAGTTCGCTCCTTTGGAGTTGCGGGACTCCGCTGTGAGACTTTTGACCATAGACGAAGGCTCTGGGAAGGGCCGTCAAAGAGGGTGATAGCCCCGTAGTCGAAATGGAAAAAAGCTCTAGGAGTATCCCAAGTACCATAGGGCTCGAGTAACCCTGTGGGAATCCGGGTGGACCATCATCCAAGGCTAAATACAAGCATGTCACCGATAGCGCATAGTACCGTGAGGGAAAGGTGAAAAGAACCCCGTTCAGGGGAGTGAAACAGAATCTGAAATCCCGTGCCTACAAGCTGTGGGAGGGCTATGTCCGTAAAAGGAAAATGCC
>Ga0207098_10005_pt1 | contig 66585 bp, 74 predicted proteins | sample Alteio_BWMinHeat_84_FD_153548 | JGI IMG/M metagenome (GOLD analysis project Ga0207098, IMG submission 153548) | Enriched cells from forest soil in Barre Woods Harvard Forest LTER site, Petersham, Massachusetts, United States -... | ecosystem: Environmental > Terrestrial > Soil > Temperate forest >...
AACGCATTTATTGTCGGTTTGGCCGCGATCCAACCAGAACCCCAAAAAGCGCTTTTCTTTCCGGGTCAATGAGCGAGATGGGTTGTTGGCATAGTTACCGAAATCGGGACTCTTCACGTTCGACAGGTCAGTTTCTGATTTGCTCATGATTCACGCCAAGCCGGCGAATCTACCGGCCCCAACACGCCCATCCCCATTGAACTTCATTGAGCAAAAGGACGCAGACCAATCGCCCAGCAGCGTGATTCTGTTGAGATACGCGGTTACCAGTGTCTTAGCTCGGAGTCCCCATGCGGCCATCTTTCTCGCTCGGCATTGAAGAGGAATACCAGACCATCGACCCGCTCACGCGTGACCTGCGTTCTCACACCCCAACCTCATTACTTGCGCAGGGTAAGCTGCGACTGCAGGAGCGGGTCAAAGCAGAGATGCATACGTCGGTCATCGAGGTCGGTACCCGCGTCTGCCGCAACATCGACGAGGCACGCAAGGATATTTACGAATTGCGGCGAGAGATGATCAGGCTGGCCCGTGAAAATGGCCTGACCCTGGTAGCCGGCGCCACCCATCCCTTTGCCGATTGGCGCAAGCAGACTATTTATCCCGATGCGCGCTACCAGAAGGTGGTCAAGGATCTGCAACTGGTTGCCCGCGCCAACGTTATATTCGGCCTACACGTCCACGTGGGCATTGAAGACCACGAGGCGCGCATCCGCATCATGAACTCGATGCGCTACTTTCTGCCCCACATCATGGCGCTGGCCACCAACTCTCCCTTCTGGGTGGGTCTGAACACCGGCTATAAGGGCTACCGCGCAAAGGTCTTCGAGAGGTTTCCCCGTACCGGCATTCCCGACACCTTTTCAAGTTACTCGGAATTTGAAAACTATGTCAGCCTGCTGGTGCGCACCAACTGCATCGACAACGCCAAGAAGATCTGGTGGGACATCCGGCCTCATCCCTTCTTCAAGACCATCGAGGTGCGCGCCTGCGACATTCCGCTGCGCGCCGAGGAGACGGTGGCCATCGCCGCGCTTATCCAGGCCACAGCCGTATACCTATACAGACTGCACTCCGCGAACCAGGATTACCGCCAATACGCACGCACATTGCTGATGGAAAACAAATTCCGCGCGGTCCGCTACGGACTCGACGGTATGCTCATCGACTTCGGCAAGCAGCAGGAACTCCCTCTGCGCGACCTGCTCGAAGAGTATCTTGCGCTGATCGATCCGGTCGTAGACGAGTTAGGAAGCCGAGAAGCCATCGAAGGCATCCGGAAGATCATGGCCACCGGAACTGGCGCAGACCGCCAGCTTAAGGTCTTTGAAGCCACCAATGGCGACCTGAAGGCCGTAGTCGATTACATGGCCGAAGAGACCACGGCGGGATTATCTTAGGCCAGACAGGTGACGTTAAGGTGTTTTGGACAGCAAGGAAACAGGTCCCCTAAGGCGGCTCGCGAGAGGAATGAATTTCGGAACGTGATCGGACGTGGAGCACACGTCGAACGAATGTTCAAGGACTTATTCGATATCCACACTCTTAAAGAGCTTCGATCTCGGATAGAGGGGCAATCCCACGTCGGCCGCCCTCGCGTTGCCATTGGCGTGCAATTCGAATCCCCTTCCGGAATTTTGCGCCGGCGTGAGCCAGCCGCCGAAGATCAGCAGTGTTCCCAGCAATGCGAAAAGCAGGCGGGGAAGGCCCAGGGTGTGAGAATGCATGTCGAATCCTCCGAAACGTACACAGCTCAATACGACTCGGAGGCGCACACAGTTCCTTGCCTTTTGTGAGAAAGGACCCTCGCCCCGCCGCCTCTTAGCATTCGCCTCGCCTCCATCGTTGTGGGAGCCTTCTCTGGATCTCTTATGGCTCACTTCCCTGCCCGTTTCGCGGCAGATGTGCGGTCGGCCTAACCCTTCTGGCTGCCGCGGAGAAACCCACGCCCGGACGTCGCGTCGACATTCCTTTCATCACCTTTCAACGGCTCCTTAGTCGAGGATGGAGGATGCGATTAGAAGATATCAGAAACGGTGCTCACAGACGAGTCACTTGTCCGAGATGGCCCATGTGATCTATCGACATTTGTGGCTGAGTGCGATTATCAGCTCGCTGTGCGTGATTGCGGAGAAGGATACTTCCAACCGGGACACACCGGCCCGGTCGTTTACGCAGACGGTTCGGTTGAAACGGAGTGAGAGTTCGGACAGCAATTTGCAACTGATATTGTCATCATGAAAGAAATCCGCGAAGATCGATAGATAATTATCGATGTGGCGGGTTCTCGTGTCACGAATCCGACGCTACAAGGTAGCTTCCGCCTTGGGAGCTTCGGGCATCGCCACTGCTGGAGCCGCCTTCGTTTGCTTTTTTGGCGTAGCTTTCTTTGCCTTTACTGGAGCCCCTTTCTTCGTCGCCTTCGTAGGAGCCGCTGATGTTAGCTTCTTTGCCGTTGCCCAACGTTGGCGCTGAGCATCCGCCATTCGTTTACGAGCCTCTGGGCTGAGCGTGCGCTTGACTGCCTCTTCGGCGCGGTTTTCTTTACTTTCACAGGGAGGCGTTCTTCGTCGCCTTCGATGGAGCCGTCGATGCTTGCTTCTTAGTCGCCGCCCATCGCTTTCGCTGAGCATCGCCAATCCGTTTACGTGCCTCCGCGCTCATTGCGCGTTTCTTCGGCTGTTTGGCGCTCAACTTCTTCGCCGTTATTCGAGTTGTCACGCGGCTAACCTTGCCCTCGTCTTCAAGTAGCGCCTTTGCTTGTTGTAGCGATGCAATCTCCGCGTCGATGGCGGAAATGATTGATTGACTTCCCATTTGATACTATCCTCCCGCCGACGATTGTACAGTCAAGCGCTTCCCTTACTCTATCTGCGCTGAGAAAGCTCCATTCACTCCAGGTCTGGAAGGTCCTCGCGCGCGAGCAGAAGCCGGAGGGATCGTCCTTGCCCAGGAGTTCGCTCAATGTAGCCGTTGGCTTCGAGTGTGACGACCATTTGGTGAACCGACGGCGGGCTGACGCGAAAGTACCTCTGCATCTCGGCCTCGGCCGGAGGACGACCGTTGATTTTGCTGTAGTAGTAAATGAAGGCGAGATACTGGCCCTGTTTATGCGTGAACGGTTTCGTATGCACGAATGAAGTGCACTTCCTTACCGGCCTGGCACTTCGTCATGCGGTTAGCCGGCAGTCCTTTTTCAACGAGGCACCAAATCAAACGCCAATAGTCGAAAGGCGTCCCTGAGGCGAGCAGCCGTTCCAAGTTGTCGACAAGCGGACTATACGGCCAAGTGGATTGCCACTCAGCCAACAAAATGCGCCGAATTGCATTCCTGGACCCTGCTGCGTTTGCGTTACCTACCGTCCTCGGAGCAATTCCGAGTACTCCTTGTTTCTGGTAAAAGGATCTTTGGATCAGGAGACCAGCCGCTTCTACTGATCGGCGACTCCCCATCAATGTGAATGGAGTTCGTTCAGGTGTGACGCTCACTCCTGAAGCTGCTTTGATGGCGCGAGCGCGATTAGGACGGCGCCGATGATCACAAGAACAGCTACCCCGATCAGTTCTCCACGTGCGACCATGTTGCGACATGCCTGGGTGCCCATGAGTGCGGCGTGAGCGAAACTCGACGATGCTGTAAAGGCAATCACGCTGCGACTCGCCGACGGATCGCGGATGGCTAAGAGTAGAATCAGGCATCAGCATCCACACGGGAATCTTCAGCCGTTTTCCGCCTCGATCGATGACAGAGACTGCGCCATCTCCCCGCTTGGGCCTCCGAACGATTTGAAGAGTTGAACCATGAAGCGGATGGAAAGGATAGAAAACCCGGACCTCGTTGCTTTCCGCGAACAGGGTATTGTGGGCGCGGATGTGTTCATCCCCACGTACACTACATCGTCCCCGCCGGTGGCCTTGCCCTCGATGGTTCCAGGTGGATTGATTCGTCGCGCCGATTCTTCCTGCCCGTTGAAGCACTCAGCAAGGTCTTCTGCGGCAAGTTCTGCGAGGAACTACTGGAACTTTTCAAACAGGACAAACTCCAGTTCCATAACTCCATCGAGCAACTTGCCTCACCTGGGGTATTCAGCCGTTTCCTCTGGCAACTCGGCCAGAAGGACTGGGTCGTATACGCTAAGCCACCCTTCGGCGGCGCCGAACACGTTCTCAACTACCTGGCGCGCTACACCCATCGCGTCGCCATCTCTAACCATCGGCTCGTGGCCTTCGAAAACGATCGCGTATCATTCCGCTGGCGAGACTATGCCCATGGCGGCAAGAAAAAGGTTATGACCGTTTCCGTAGATGAGTTCCTGCGCAGATTCCTTCTTCACGTCCTGCCTAAAGGTCTGGTCCGCATCCGTCACTTCGGCTTCTTCGCCAACCGCAGAAGGGAAACCGCCCTTGCACGTTGCCGCGAGTTGCTCGGCGCTGTTGCGTCCCCGGATCGCCCCGAAACCACCAACCTGCCACGTTGTCCCGTCTGCTCCGGCACCATGCTGGTCATCGAACGGTTCACCAGCGCTCAACTTTACTTCCGGCCAGACCTGAACCTCCCTACCCCACAGAGGTGCTGCGTTGACAGCTCATAAAACATCCTTGGCTCACGGCGAATCTACCCCGGTCGCTCGATGGCATGCTCGCGCATGCAAAGCTTTCGTGTGCCCACACCCTGCTGACGCACCCAGTCTGCGTCACCGACTCACACCTTGCGGGAAGCAGATCCATTCGCAAACGGGGCTCCCATTACTCCAGCGGTCACGTTCTGCACCTGAAATGCTCCAAATGGGCTCGTCGGCGACATTGAAAATGCATAGGTAGATCACCGCGTCCATCGCAAACGCCAGCAACTTACTTCAAACGACCCTATCGAAACTGCCCCGGCCAAGAGTCTTGGGACAGACCACCAGTGTCGTGCCGGGGCAGTCCCGATAGGGACCTAACGTTTTCGAGGATCAGCAGGAATGCCTGGAATAAATCTGCGCAAACTTAGTTATCGAGTACATCGACATCTGTCTGGTTCCTCAAGAGAGATCATCAATGCGTATTCCGCGAACGTTGATTGGAGGCGGGGAGCTGCTGGCCCTCTTGCGCCCTTTGTGGTGTTTCATTGCGGTAGTCTCTTTCGGCCAGGGTGTTGGACTGCTGCCTGCGTGGGCAGCGCCCGCCCCCACGATAACAACACTGTCCGTCACCTCCGGCGAAAACGCCGTGACGAAAGTTGCACCTGGAAGCGTGGTCACTCTGACCGCAACCGTTATGGCCGGCAGCACTCCGGTCACGCCGGGCCAGGTCAACTTCTGCGATGCGACGGCCAAGTTCTGCACCGACATCCATCTGCTGGGCACGGCGCAGTTGACCGCCAACGGTACGGCGACGCTGAAATTTCATCCTGGGGTTGGGAGTCACAGCTACAAGGCGGTTCTTGCCGAGCCGGCCGGCCTTGGGCCCAGTGCTTCGACCGCATCGTCGCTCACGGTGACGGCGTCGAAGGGCACGGGGCAACTGGCCACAACGACGTACCTCGAAGCCAGCGGGGTCCCAAACAACTTCTCATTAACGGCGACAGTGCCGGGCAACGGAAATACTTTGCCGACGGGAATGGTGTCGTATGTGGATGCAAGCAACGGGAACGCAGTGCTGGGGACGGCGGCGTTGACGAGTGAAACGGGAGCGGGCTTCGCGGGTTCCTCACTTTTGTCTGTCTTCTCACAAAACAGCGGTAACACTGTCTTGACCGCTGACTTCAATGGCGACGGAATCCCGGACCTGGTCATACTCGGAAACGACACCATCTCCGTGCTCTTGGGCAGCGGGGATGGCACGTTCACAGCAGCGCCCAGCCCTTCGAATGACTTGCCGGGATCCATTGCGGTGGAAGATTTCAACGGAGATGGCATTCCCGATCTGGCCGTGGCGCCTGTTTTGGATGAGGGCAATAGTGAAGTGCTTTTGGGCAACGGGGATGGAACCTTCACCATCGCGGGTGGGAGCTTCGCGATCGGCAACGGTACGGTTACGTCCAATTCGATCGCTGCAGCAGATTTCAACGGAGACGGCAAGCTGGATCTAGTCGAGACCTGCAGCGGCGATGAGACGCCATGCAACAACTTACTCCTGATTCAGTCCGGCAACGGAGATGGAACCTTTACGCTGTCCTGCGAGACCCCCTTGCCGTTCGCCGGCTCCCAATCGATGGCCGTGGGCGACTTCAATGGAGATGGCCAACCCGACGTGGCGGTGATCAACTCCGGCGCGAATGGCGTGAACGTCTTCCTGAATAAAGGGGGCTGTCCTTCTGCCGTGTCAACAATCCCGGTAACGGGCGCCGGCCCCACATCGATTGCCGCGGCAGACTTCAACGGAGACGGCAAGCTGGATTTAGCCGTGGCCAACTCCGGCAGCAACAATGTGACGATTCTGCTGGGCAACGGCGATGGAACCTTTACGGCCGCAGCGAGCCCGGCAACGGGCGCGGCTCCCAATTCCATGGCGGTCGCGGATTTCAATGGAGACGGCATTCCTGACCTGGCGGTAGCCAACGCCGGCAGCAGCAGCCTGACGATTCTGCTGGGCAACGCCGATGGAACTTTTACCGCTGCCACCAGCCCCGCTGCGGACACCGGCTCAACGTCAGTCGCCTCAGCAGACTTCAATGGAGACGGCAAGGAAGATCTTGTTGTCGCAAATTCCGCGGATAGCTCCGCGACCGCGCTCTTGGCAGAGACAGCGCTGGCAATTGCAACGGTGAATAATATTTCTCCCGTAGGCGTAGGAGCACATCTCGTTAAGGCGATCTATTCCGGCGACGTCAACTATGGTGGCAGTACCTCCGCCGATGTGTCCCTGACTGTCGTGCCGCCGGGCCTCACGCTGAGTGGTACTCCAGTTTCAGTCGTGGCGGGCGCCGCCGGGACTTCGACTCTCACGATTACCCCCACGAACGGCTTTTCCGGAACTGTGACCCTGGAATGCTACAGCGTTGCCTTTTCGGGCGACGCAAACGATGTGCCTAGCTGCTCGTCCATCCCACCGGTGACTATCTCGGGGAATGCGCCAACAACCATAACCTTCAGTATCCAGACACAACCAGCCACAACTCCCGGGGAATATACGGAGATTGTGGATGCAGTCGATTCGACTGGAAATATCATGGCCAACACCAATGCTGCGAGAGTCGCAGTAACAGTGACCGCTCCCCCTCCGCCGGGCCTCACGCTGAGTGGTACTCCAGTTTCAGTCGCGGCTGGTGCCACTGGGACTTCTTCTCTCACGATTACCCCTACGAACGGCTTTTCCGGAAGTGTGACCCTGGAATGCGACGGCGGCAGCTCTCCAGGCGGCGCAAACGATGTGCCCACCTGCTCGTCCATCCCGCCGGTGACTATCTCGGGGAATGCGCCGGCGACTACGACGCTCACTATCCAGACACAACCAGGAACAACCCCTGCGCAATACGTGGAGTTTGTGAAGGCATTCGATTCGAGCGGAGTTGCCATTGCCAACACCAAAGTCGCAGTAACGGTGACGGTGCCCGCTCCCGCTCCAAGCTTTGCGCTAACCAATACGACCGTCAGCATCGCCACGCCCGGCGCCAGCGGGACTTCGACGATCACGATCATGCCCAGCGGTGGTTTTACGGGCTCGGTGGCGCTCTCCTGTACCGTAACCGGTCAAGCAACCGCGGTCGATCTGCCTTCCTGCTCCGTCGCTGCGCCACTCGCCATCACGGGAACAGCAGCCGTGACGGCGACGCTCACTGTCAACACCACGGCAGCTAGTAGTTCGTCCAACGCGACTGGCCAGGCAGCGAAGGCTTTCCGCAACCAGCACAACCGGATGTTGGCGCTTGGTGGAGGCGGTGCCCTTGTCGCATTCCTGTTCTTCGGAGTGCCCTCGCGCCGTTGCCGAACAAAGACCCTGCTTAGTCTGCTGTTGCTCGGTGCGTTCACCCCAATAGTCACGGGATGCGGCGGAGCACAGAAGGCAGCCAATCCTGTCACGACGCCAGCCAATCCCGGCACGACTGTTGGGAGCTACATGGTCACTGTGACTGGTTCCAGCGGCACCCTGACCGCGTCCACGACCGTTGCTGTCACAGTGAACTGAGCGGTCGCAGAACCTCCAAGTCAGAAACTCCGGCAACGTCGCCGAACATGATTTTAGTAAGCGTATTTTGCGCGCCTTTTGACTGTGAGTTAGAGTGTGTCATCAGGTGTCCGCTTGTTTTGAGTGGGCGCCTGTTGTGTGTCTCTAAGCAACCTGTGAAGAGCAGGTCTGGAGTGAGGCGGCCAGGTCCCAGGGTTGAAGCTCCTGGATCGGGCTGACGGGATGATCGGCAGTCCTATTTGAACCAGTCTCCCGATTTCAACGGGCGCCGAATCGCAGATCGACGATCGATCAGTAACGAAATGTCGGCATCCGGCCAGTTTTCCGGAACCTATCGGTCCGCGGCGGCTGCTTCGTTCCAATTCCTATCCATCCATTTCGGACTAGGCGAATCCCTTAACACCGGGACGCGTACGTGTGCGATAAGCTCCGCTGGTTTCCGCCGGGCGAGTGCTCAGCTTCTTGCAGGCCTACTATCGCAATTAAGTCGCGCCGCATTTCCCGCGGTCACTCTTTTTAGGCGCCGTTTTTCGACCGAGTTGCAAGACGAATTGGTAGGTATATCAGGCGCGATTAAGCAGCGAAGGCACCCGCAGCCTGACGGATCCTTGTGATCAAGGAAAGAAATAGTGTTCCAGTCGGCAAAGCCTAAAGCCGCTCCAGCCGGGTCTGCGAATCGCCGAACTGCTCGAGTTTCAGGCCGTAGCGATCCATGAGCGAGAGGTACAAACTACACATCTTGCGATTATCTTCGCTGTCGTTGAGATAATTCAGGGTACGCCCCGTTTGCAATGTCCCGCCAAGCCCGCCGGCGAGCACTAGCGGCAGGCGGAAGTTGTCGTGCTTGCGCCCGATCCACATATTGGATAGGAACATCAGGCAGGTGTTGTCGAGTACCGTGCCGTTCCCCTCCTTCATGCTGTCCAACTTAGACGCCAGGTAGGCGTATTGCTCGACGTGGAAGCGTGAGATGCGCTCGTAATCATCGGAATTGTTGTTATGCGACGCGGAATGGTGGCCGTCCTTTACGTTCAGGAAGGGATAGTACATGGCCGACAGATCATGCGAGATGATCAACGAGGCGACGCGTGTTTTATTGGTCTGGAACGCAATGGCAATGATGTCGCACATCAGGCGGGAGTGATCGCGCAGGTCTTCCGGCAATCCGTTACCGGGCCTCTCCATGGTAGCGGCGACGGTGTTTTTGGCTTTGGCGGCATCATCGGCGTCCGCCTTGTCTTTGCGCATGCCCTCGACGCGCTTTTCCACTTCGCGCAGGCTAGTCAAATATTCGTCGAGTTTGCCTTTGTCGGTCGAGCTGATGCACTTGGAGAGATCCTGGGCGCGATCCCTCACGCGGTCGAGAATGCTGAGGTTCTGCAGGCTGCCGCGGTTGTCAAACAGGTTGTCCCAGGCGAGCGATGGGTACACCTCCACCGGGACAGGCGAATCGGGACTCTGCCACGAGATATGAGAACTGTAGGCCAGGGAAAAGTTCGACTCGTGGTAGCCGGTCAGGGGCTGATCGCAGGCCAGCACAATGCTGGATTGCGGTGTGTCTTCGCCCACGTGTTTGGCAATCATTTGGTCGACGCTGATGCCGGAATGGATAATGGCGCCTTTGGAGATGTGCGCACCGGATAAAAGACTGCCCGTCTGGCCGGGATGAATACCCTGCCCTGTCAACGCACGAACGTAGAGACCATCAACGACGTTGATCTTTTCTTTGAGCGGTTCCAGGGGTGCGAGCGTCTTCGATAGCTTCATCGAGGCGCCCTGGCCTTCGGCGCTCCAGTGGTCCTCGTTGATGCCGCAACCCAAGAACACGACGCCGAAACGCGTGGGGAATGCCGAGGGCGGCGGCACCTCCGCCAAAGCATGTAGCGACTCCAGCCAGGGCAGCGCCACGGTGCAGCCGGCTCCGCGAAGTACGGCGCGGCGCGAAATGGGGAATGCAAACTTACTGGTCAGTCGAGACATGCTGGTTCACCTTTCCAGCGGCGATCTGCGTTGGCGCCGGGGTCGCCGGGATTCGTTTGTTTCGGAACTGCGGGCTCATGACAATGGTTTCCACCATCGAATCGAAGCCGTAGCTGTGCGCGGCCAGGTTGGTCTGCATGCTATGGATCAGCGCTTCGTCGGAGAGTTGCAGCGAGCGATCGAGCGAGTAACTGAGCAGCTTGCGGCAAAGGTTGTCGAGGAATTGATCTTGCCGGTGATCGCGGATGAAGTCGCGCAGGCCGTCAAAACCAACTCCGTTGACGTCGCCGGGATAGGTGACGGCGGTATCAACGGGCCGACCGGCCAGGTCCTTGGTACGCAGATCGCCGATGGGCCCGTATCCTTCATAGGCCAGGCCGAAGGAATCAAAGCGTTGATGGCAGGCAGCGCAGAAGTGAACCGAGCGATGTCTGGCCAGCATTTCGCGTATGGGCAGGTCGGTCTTCGACTCATCGCTCGGCAGCTCGGGCACCACCGGTGGCGGAGGAGGAACACGAATCCCCAGCACCTTTTGCACTACCCAATTGCCACGCTTCACCGGGCTGGTGCGGAGGCCGGGGGAGTTCTGCGTCAGAAAGACCGCCATGGGCAGCAGGCCACCCCGCCCGTAATTGCCGGCATCGTCGACACGCACCCAGTGGTCTGTATCGCCCTGGACTCCCGGTATGCCATAGTGCGTGGCCAGCACCGGGTTGACGAATGTGTAATCGCCATAGATCAGGTCGAGCACGGAACGATTGTTCTGGATGGTGTCTTCGACGTAGCGGATCGGTTCCTGAAACATGGCTTCGCGCAGATCGTCGTTGAACTGAGGAAAGCGCTCGCGGTCGACGGCGTTGTTGGTTTCAAACAGGCGGAAGGCCAGCCAGTTGCCGGTGAATTCCGTGGCGAATCCGCGCACCCGAGGGTCTCTCATCATGCGCCGGGCCTGGGCCTGCAGTACCGCCGGCTTTTGCAGGTCGTTCGCGGCTGCGTGCCGCAGCAACTGCTCATCGGGCATGCTGGCCCAGAGGAAATAGCTCAGCCGGCTCGCCAGCTCGTAGCTGGATAAAGGCTCGGACGGTATGGCGGTCGAGGTGTGAAGGAGCACGGCGTGCGACGCACGCGCAGGCACCGAGGCCATCAGGCCATGCGATATATCCAGGCGGTAGAGGAAGTCCGGCTCCATCAGCACGCTGGTGATCACATCGCGCATGGCGTTTTCGTTGGACGCCTGATTCTGGGTACGGAGCTGATGGTAGTAGTTCAGCAAATCCGCCTGTTCGGCATGCGTGAGGGGCCGACGATAGGCGCGCGCGGCAAATTGCAGCAGAGCTTCCAATTGCTTCGGCTCTGCCTCTGCCCGCTCCTTTTCCAGGCTGCGCAGGGTGGCGTTCACGCCGTCGAAGTGAGCACGGATCGCTTCCGCCGCTATCGGGTCATTGGTTGGATCTGCTGCGGCTTTGGCCAGGTAGGCCCCCCGTAGTTTGAAGATGACTTCTGTATCCGTCTCCGCGTGACCGGTCCGGCGCTCGGAACCGGATTCGTCGCCTCTGCCAAAAACTTCCCCGCTTTGGTTGTAGTAGTACTGGGTCCAGGTGCGGGCCGAGATATCGGCGATATAGTCGAACTCGTTCCACAAACGATCCAGCTCCTTCTTCCCGTTGTCATCCAGGATGAGCTGCTGCAGGGGAAGATCGTCGCGGTAATAGCCCATGGTGTTGTGGTAACCGGCGCTCAGCAGGCGGCCTTTGTCCTCCGAGTCATCGGGGAAATAGCGGCCGCGTTCGGTCACATAAAACGTGTCGGGAAACACCCAGGCGAAGCGCGAAAATGCCGCCTCATAGCGGGCTCGCTGGGCGGCAGGAACGATCAGGTCGGTATCGCCTGCGCGAGCCTTTGCCGAGAGAGCGGCCCAACGCGGCGCGGCTTCCTCGTGAAGCTTAGGGTATCCGGGGATCTCGGGAACCACGGGCGGCGGATCGGTGTCATTGCGCAGATCCTTGGGGTCGCTGTCACGCCGGTGCTCGGCAAACTCCTTCAGTTTCCAATTCAGAAGCGGCTCTGATTGCCCGGGCAAACCTGCCACCACCGGGGCAGTAAACTGCATAGCGGTGTGGGCGCGGATTTTCACCACGAAATCGCGCATCGCGACGCACTTTGCGCGCAGCCCGCCCGTTTGCTCCGCCGCGGGAGGAGGTAGGGCCAGCCACATCTTCTGCAGCTTGAGAACCGGACCCACCGCATTCGGATCGTGCAGAATCTGCCACACCATGGGTAGGTATTTGGGGCTCACCTTCGCGTCCACAGCGGTCGTGGCCAAGGTTGCGTTTGGTTTCTTGAGGGCGATGCGGTATTTGTAGCGCCAGGCGGCCTGTAAATAATCCGCATAGTCGGTGGGTTGCGTCAGGTAAAAGCTCACAATCCGCTGGATGGCGTACTTTTCCCGGTCGGTCTCGACCAACATAGGATACGGCGCGAAGTCGATTCCATCCGGCTCGAGAACCGCATGATCGGCCACTTCGCGTGCCGCCTTCAGGTACTTATTCAGCAGCGCCGGTGACATGGTTAGGGATTCGCCGGAGTTATCAAAGCCGGCCGGATTGGCAGGATCTACGGGGAACTCCTTGGCGACCTGCATGTCCTGGCCGGTAAGATCGCGAATCGTATAGTCGTATTCGGCCTTGCTGAGCCGGCGCGCCAGCACGACACCCGGGTCGCCGGCGGTCTTCTTTATTTCTGCCGCGCGCACAGCGGCTACCCAATCGATAACCTGCTGCGCCTCAGCCGCAGGCGGGGGCGGCATCGGCTTGGGAGGCATTTCCTGATTCTTGAGCCTTTCTGCCAGCAGGGCCCAACGGGCAAAGTCGTCGGTCACCATGTCCACCCTGGTATAGGACTCGAGGTCGAACTGCGCCGGGGCCGCTTTGCCGCTATGGCAGGCCACGCAATATTTGCCGACAAAGGGCTTGACAGCCTGCTCAAACTGCTGGTCGATAGAAGGAGCCGGTGTGGCAGCAGCTGCCATGGGGGCCGCAGTGAGGGGGAGGGACAGGAGAAGGGTCCAACACTTTGTCACAATACACTCCGGGCCTCAAGACAGGCAGCGAAACATTGCAATCACTATGATACCTATTCGACGGGGGGAAAAGCTCATTTTGCCTCTAAGCGAGAGCACTCTAAGGAACCTCTGAGTAAGGTTCAGTTTTTGCAGCCTTCCCAATGAATCTGAGTCAAGGCTGCGTTCCAGGCTTACGGTTGCGGGTCAATTGGTTCTGTTTTTTGTCCGGAGTGCGTATTTGCTGCGCTCTCCGGGCACACTACGCCCCCAGAGGGGCCAGCCGCTTGCGGTGCATGTAAAGGTTCACCAGCGCGAAGGCGGCGCACAGGTGATCGTGGTTCTTCTTCAAGCCTCGGAAACGTACCTTCACGAATCCGAAGACGCGCTTCAAAATGCGGAAAGGATGTTCTGCCTTGGCTCGTACCCTGGCCTTGGTCCGGTTCTTTTGTCGTTGCAACTGGTCAACCATCTGCTTATATCTGGTCCGTCGCGAGGTCATGTCTTGGGCATGCGGTGCGGCGGCACGAATGGTCTCGCCCTGCCCCTGATAGCCTCCATCGCCCCACACCTTGCGCTCTTGACCATGCAAGAGGTCGGGCAACATGTGCTTGTCGGCCACACTGGCCGCTGTTGAGCACACCGAATGGATATGGCCTTGTTTGGAGTCCACCCCGATGTGCGCCTTCATCCCGAAATACCACTGGTTGCCTTTGCGCGTCTGGTGCATCTCCGGGTCCCGACTGCCGGTCGGGTTCTTGGTCGACGACGGCGCGTGAATGATGGTCGCGTCCACGATCGTCCCCGTGCCGATGCGAATGCCGCAACCCTCCAGGTAATGGTTGACCGCATCCAGCATGGCTGCGCACAGATCGTGCCTCTCCAGCAAATGCCGAAAGTTCAAGATGGTGGTTTCGTCTGGCGCCGGTGCACGGCCCAGGTCCACGCCCGCAAACCGACGCAGCGCCGGAGAATCATACAGCGCCTCTTCCGCGGCCGGGTCAGACAGGTTGAACCAGTGTTGGAGAAAGTAAATGCGCAGCATGATAGCCAGCCCCACTGGAGGTCGGCCGTTACCTTCCTTCGGATAGTACGGCTCAATCAATGACTGCAACTGCGCCCATGGCATGATCTCGTCCATTTCTTCCAGAAACTTCTCCCGCCGAGTCTTCTTGCCATATCGCTCGAAGCTGCCTTGCGAAGCCAAAGTTACCTGCCGCATCCGCGTTTTGCCCTCTGCCTACAAATTACCCAGATTCCATGCGGCTTGGGGATTACTTCAGAGGTTCCCTAGAGAGAGCAGTCGCGTGTAAAGGAGGTTTCCGTCGGTAATTACCCAGCCGTCCCTGCCCAGCGAAGCAGGCTGCTCTGGTTCGGCCAGTCGGTTTGAGGGAACGCAACCGTTCCAGCGCCGCCACAGGAACTGCTCAAGTAGAGGTTTTCATTTGGCAGCACGGCGCGACCATTGATGTAAGGTCCAGAGCGTCCTGGCTTTGCCAGAAATTATGCCTTGCTATGTTGAGGCCCCGTTGCGATGACACCGATAGGTAACGAGATGTCGGCTCTGCTTAACGTAATCTGCAGCCCGCTTTCCGAAGCTACCTCAAAAACTTCCTCTCGTGAGCTGACCCCTACTATGTTCGCCCCGCCCGCATCCGCATCCGACTATTCTCCTCTGAGGTTCTGGATGAGTAGACGCAGGTAGGCCTCGGCTCCGATTTCCTCGATCAGCTTTGCGCCAGCCGCTACCCATTCTTCGACGGGAACCAGCGGTCCAGGTGGTTGAGCGATCCATGGAGCAACCCGGTCCAAGCAGTAAACGGGGTTGCACACCATCTTCCTGATGTCCTCGGTCGACATCTCGCCGGGGATCCCCGCGGTTGCCGCCGCGCGCCCAGCCAGGTGTTCAAGCACAACTCGGGGCATCTGCAACTCATCTTGAAGGCCGGCAACCGAGGGGTTGGAAGACGGCTCCGGCACCTTTCGGTATATCGGATTCCTCTCATGTTTCAGAGCTTCGGTCAGCTCCTTGATCGTGGGGTCCGGCTTCGCGCGGACCTCGTTGTACACCGGGTATGCTCGTTCATAGATCGAGGATTCCAACTGCTCGCTCATATCTTCGAATCGCAAAGGCAGCGTTCCTTCTTCACCGGGCCTCGTGCCGAGCTTGAAGTGGACAGCAATCGCGTGGTCTAGCTGCATCAGCTCGGCGGCATCGGGGTTGTCGACTTCATCCAGAACATCGGCAACCTCAACCTCGGACTCCCCGGCAGCAAGTGACACATCTCCGTTGGACCAGCGACATAAATATGTGGGCATCAGTTTCCTTTCTGCTCAAGGCCCGGGTGCCGTTGTCTACGGACAAACTCGTTACTCCCGGACTAACCTATCCGGCCCGGCTTCGGGCGTGCTGCCCGTACTCGTTTCGAGCAGCAACAATAGTAGAACAATTAGCCTGAGGAGCCGGACAATTCGCGATACCTCGCGGGTCTGATTGAGGGGTTCGGCCAGAACTACGCTAAGACCGCAGTCGATCGCCAGGCTCTATCTCCCGCCGAAACCTCCACAAAGGAAGCCAAGCAAATGGGACCGCGCTTCGTCCGAGGCCGGGAGCCTACTGGCAACGCGAACTGTGACGCCAAAAGAATCCAAGAGCGGGGCAAGGCAATCCTTCAACCGTTGGCTGCGCACTCTGACCTCCTTGGGCAATGTCCGGCTGGCCTCAATCGCCTTGATAAACGCCGTTGCCAGCGTGTCTGCCGGTGCATGGACCAGCTGCGCACGATGGAGCCGACGGCGAGGGCGCCTTCGACGAGGGCCTCGGTGGCTTGATGCATGCGCAGACCGATGGCATAGAGCGAGGCGGGCAGGTCCTGCGACTGAATTGCGCCGAACCAGCCAGGACTCCGACGGGGCTGGTGAACGCGGAGCGCGTGAGGCGCTGGTTTGCTATTCGCAGCAGCGCGATGTCATTACGCTCGATAACTGATTAAAATCACACAACGGGCTAGTCGTCACCGACCCGGAAGTGGATGTAATTTTGGGTCACACTCGGCAATCTTCGAGACTACTTCGTTTGTTCGAGAATGCATCCGGGCGTGGAACGCGCGATCTCCCACTCCTTATCGTTCATGTCCGGCGATACATCCGCAAACAGCGGAGTGCTCAGGTAGCGCTCGCCGGTATCCGGCAGCATGCAGAGAATCGTCGCCCCCTTTGGGGCCTGTGCCGCCACCTGCAGCGCCCCTGCGAACGTGCCGCCGGACGTGATGCCGACGAAAATACCTTCCTTCGTCGCAAGTTCCTTGCTGCAGCGCATCGCATCTGCGTTAGTGATCCGCAGAACCTGGCTGATCGCCTTGGATGAGACTGCATCGCCTGTGAGTTTTGCGATGAAATCCGGACTCCAACCCTGCATCGGATGCGGCTTCCAGCTCGGATGTGGAGCGCTCGCCGATCCGTCCTCGTTACGCTCCTGCTCGATCCCGCCCGAAAGCATCGGCGCATCGTCCGGCTCGCAAACCACGACCTTCGTCTTCGGCCTTTCCTTCGCCAGCACGCGCGCCACACCCTTCAGCGTGCCCCCGGTGCCGAATCCCGTTACCCAGTAGTCCAGCCGATCATCCTTGAAATCCCGCAGGATCTCCTGGGCCGTGGTGCGCGAGTGGATGTCGGCATTCGCTTCGTTTTCAAACTGCCGCGTGTAATACCATCCGTGTTTCTCAGCGAGTTCAATGGTCTTCTTCACCATTCCGACTGCCCGCGCCGCCGCCGGCGTGATCACCACCTTAGCGCCCAGGAACCGCATCAGCTTGCGGCGCTCGATGCTGAAGGTCTCGGCCATCGTCACCACCAGCGGGTAACCCTTCGCCGCGCACACCATGGCAAGTCCTATACCCGTGTTCCCGCTGGTCGCCTCCACCACGGTCTGCCCCGGCTTCAGCTTCCCGGTGCGCTCCGCCTCTTCAATTACGCCCAGGGCAAGCCGGTCCTTCACTGACCCCAGAGGGTTGAATGCCTCCACCTTCACATACAGGTTCACGTCTGGGGGCGCCAGCCGATTGATCCTTACCACCGGAGTATTGCCGACAGTCTCCGTGATGTTTACGAACTTGCTCATTCCCTCGACCTCCGAATGCACGCAATTGTACAGGGGTGATTTCGCCCGTTTGTTGGATCTCAGTAGTGGTGAGTGTCCTGATCTGGCCACGTATGGCCGTATCGCCAGGAAACTGCTGGATTCGCATCGCCCAGGGAAGAGTCCTCAAAAGCGGATCTCGATTAACGCTTATCATCGCCGATGTACATCGATAGCGGATTGGTATCCGAAAGCGTGCAACTGGCCGCATTTGGCCAGACAGGATGTAAAGGAACGCGAGTCGAGCGATGATAGTCGCAGCCGGTCGGATGACAGCTACAGCCCGCGCCGACATTGGTGCCCGGTTTGAAGCCCGACCGTAAAGCGTGGGTCTGGGGTTGCGTACAGACGTGTGATGACGTTCGTCGGTTTCGACGACGATCTCGATTGGGAGTTTGCTCTGTGTCCGCGCCCCGGGCATCCGGCCGGCGTGATCGGAGGAGCAAATGGCCAAGAAGGGCAAGAGAAGATGTGACACACTGCCGGTCCTGCATCCAGATGCTGCCGGCATTGATGTTGGGGCGAGCGAGTTGTACGTAGCCGTCAGTGCAGATCGAGATCCGCAACCTGTGCGAAGTTTTCCCACCTTCACTCGCGATCTGCATGCGCTGGCCGACTGGCTCGTGCATTGCGGCATTCATTCCGTGGCGATGGAGTCTACCAGCGTTTATTGGATTCCCGTTTACCAGATCCTGGAAGCGCGCGGCCTCGAAGTCTATTTGGTCAACGCACAGCACGTGAAGAACGTACCGGCTCGGAAGACCGACGTCTCCGATTGCCAGTGGCTCCAGTACCTCCACTCGGTCGGCCTGCTCCGTGCCAGTTTCCGACCGCCCGGATTCATATGTGCCATACGGTCACTTTGGAGACACCGCGGCAGTCTGATCCAGATGGCGTCTGAGCATGTCTTGCATATGCAGAAGGCTCTCGATCAGATGAACCTGCAGATTCATCGCGTCCTGAACGACATTACTGGGGTAAGTGGCCTGCGGATTCTGGACGCCATCCTTGCCGGAGAACGGAATCCCCTCACTTTGGCGCGCCTCTGCCACGGCGGCGTGAAGAGCAGCGAGGACGTCATAGCGAAGTCGCTCGAAGGCGATTACCGTCCAGAGCACCTGTTTGCACTTCGCCAGTCCCTGGCGGCTTTTCGCTACTATCAGCAACTGGTTCTTGAAGCCGATCGGGAGATTCAACTTCAGCTTGCTGAGTTGAAGACGGCCGCAACCGCGCAGCCAACGACGCCGGCTCGAACGAAAGTTAACCCCCATTATGCGCGCCACTACGAGCCGAGAACATTCGACCTGCGAGGGGAACTATATCGAGTCTTCGGAGTGGATCTCACCAATGTGCCAGGCATCAGTGCGCTCACTGCTCAAACTATCCTGTGCGAGATCGGTACGGATGTTTCCCGGTTCCGAAATGCCTCTGCTTTCGCATCCTGGCTAGGGCTTTGTCCTGAGAAGAATATCAGCGGCGGCAAGGTGCTGTTCACCAAAAGCCGACGCGTCCGAAGCCGCGTAGCGACGGCCCTGCGCATGTGCGCTCAATCTCTGCATCATGCCAAAGACTATCTCGGCGAATTCTTCCGCCGCATCACCCGCAAACTCGGCAGGCCTCAAGCGATTACAGCCACGGCCCACAAGCTTGCTCGGATCGTGTTTCACCTGTTGAGTACAAAGGAGGCTTACACCGAGACGGTCTTTCATAAGTCCGAAGAAGAAACCATCCGGCGCGCCGCGTATCGACTGCGCAAGCAAGCTGCCCAACTTGGATTTCAGGTCATTCCCGCGGAGAACGGTTGATGTTCCTTGGGAGCATGCAACTGGCATAACCAGACAGGGTTACAGGGAACCATGGAAGTTTGTACCATCTGTCAGTTGGTCGGATCACTTCGGCAGCCAAGTGTTTTGACGGTGCTTGCAGTGGTCGAGGCCCACAAGGAGGATGCATGCCCAAAAAGCCAAAAGCGAGCGGAGCAACTGCCGGTTCTGCACCCAGATGCGGCCAGCGTAGATATTGGTGCAAGCGAAATCTTCGTCGCAGTTTCCCCGGATCGTGACCCGAAACCTGTACGTTCGTTCGCTACATTCACTCGGGACTTGAATGCCCTGGCGGACTGGCTTCAACGTTGCGGGATTCGCACGGTGGCAATGGAATCTACCAGCGTCTACTGGATACCCCTATATCAAGTTTTGGAAGAGCGAGGACTGGATGTATGCCTCGTGAACGCACAATACATGCGAAATGTGCCGGGTCGAAAAACAGACGTGTCGGATAGTCAGTGGATTCAGTATCTGCACTCAGTTGGTCTGCTGCGGCCGAGTTTTCGACCTCCGGCGGAAATCTGCGCACTCCGTTCGTTATGGCGCCATCGAGCAAGTTTGATCCAAATGGCAGCAGAGCATGTGCTCCATATTCAGAAGGCTCTTGATCAAATGAATCTGCAACTCCATAGGGTGCTGAGCGATATCACAGGAGAGAGTGGGCTTCGAATTCTTGACGCTATACTTGCCGGACAGCGAGACCCGTTGCTGCTTGCACGTTTATGTAATGGCCGTGTCAGAAGCAGTCAAGATACGATCGCTAAATCACTCGAAGGGGATTAGCGCGGCGAACACGTTTTTGCACTCCGTCAGTCTCTTGCCGCGTACCGGTATTATCAGCAGCTGATCATAGAAGTTGATCGCGAGATCGGACGCTGCGTGGTAGATTTGCCGGCGGACCCCGCATCGGATTGCAAGATACCCCCGCAAACCAAGAGGACCAAGCATCGACGTCAGCACCATGAACCAGTTGTCTTTGATCTTCGGAGTGAACTCTATCGGATATTCGGGGTCGATCTCGCGGATGTGCCCGGCATCAGTTCGGTTACCGCACACACGATCCTCTGTGAAGTTGGAACGGACTTGACTCGTATTCGGAATGCATCCGCGTTTGCCTCCTGGCTTGGCTTGTGCCCAGCAAGGCAAATCAGCGGCGGCAAAGCACTTTATACAAAGTGTCGACGAGTGAAGAGCCGACTCGCGATTGGTTTACGAATCGGCCCTAACTCCTTGCATCATGCGAAGAACTTCCTCGGCGAGTTTTTCCGCAGAATTGTTCGCAAGCTGGGCAAAGCACAGGCAATCACGGCTACGGCACACAAACTGTCACGCATTGTTTACCAGATGCTCGTGACGAAGGAACTCTATAGAGAAGAAGTCTTCAAAAGAAATGAGGAGGAGGAGCTTCGCCGTGCTGCAAGTCGCCTCCAAAGGCAGGCCGCCCAACTCGGGTTCACAATTACACCTGCAGTCACCGCATAAACTTCCATCTCTACAGAATCGCTAAACACGGTCAAAACATCTCCGGTGAGCACGGACGTTGAGCGGGGTGGCAGTCACAGCCCCCGCCGACATTGGCGCTATTAGCCCGTTCATTGGGAGCATGGGTCTGGGGCCTGCGTACAGGACATTGATGACGCTCGGCGAAGCCGACGATCTCGTTTGCGAGTTTGCCTTTCCACCGCACCCCGGGCCACCCAGCTCAACGTCTGCTAAGGTTCCTTGCGAGTCGGCCAGTGTTTACGAACCTTTTGAATTCACTTGACCGAAAAACCGCCAAACCGGCGAATGAATCAGTTCGCTGCGGACACGACAGATGATGGCCAGCGTCAGGTGAAGGTAATGTCGGCGAATATTTGGCCTCCCGCAAAGTGACGTGGCACGGAAGAATGGATATCGGGGATCTTCAAGGAACCGGTCCACAGCCGCGTCGCTTTTGCAAGGTTAACTTGGATGGCGAGGGATGTTGAGTCGGGGCAACGAAAAGCCATTTGGGCTTCATTCATCTTCGACCCAGAAAGCGAGCAGCGGTACTCGATTCGAAAGGACGCCGTCCTAGATACGGGATTGATCTCCTCGGATATCGAGCTTTACAGATTCACAACGTTCCATTGTGGCGCTGTGCATAAGAGTCAGCATGACCAGCGCCCCCCCTTTTCCTTCTCGAAGTGCCAGAATAACTGGGGTTTTCCCTAGTATCCCATCGAGAAGAAGCCGGAATACAATTCATGCCGATAGGCGGGTCGGGGCACCCGTTCCCCCTGCGTCCCTCGCAGGTTTTGAAATACAAATGTGGAAGGATTGCCATGACAGCGCTTGAAATAAGAATGGTTTGGTTGGAGGCAATTATCAAGAAGTTTCAGGGCTTTATGGCGCAGGGCGGCAACCTCGTGCCCGCCGAATCCGCTTTTCTCGCAGTGCTTGTCTTTTGTGCGACTGCTGATTTAGCGAGGACACCTTTCGTTCAAGGAACGGTGCGAGAGGAGATGAGACTGGCTCCGCCGCTTCCCGATGCATGGTCGAGCTGGGTATGAGTTCTTTCTGTATTGCGGTTCAGCGGGAGTCCAAGTGGTCATGGTACAGGCCGTTTAGTTCGTTTTGAGGGGGCATGTCGAAATGCGCACGTCGCTGGATATTGGGAGTCGCAGGGAACCGGTAACCGCGAGCACCCCAACTTCTCAAACGTTTAATGGTTCAATCACCCCGGATCCACCGATATCCAGCACATCACGATGACCATCCGGATCCCGACCCGCCCTGAAACAAAAAACTCGGTCTGGCTCGCCGATTGGTTGACTCCTTTCGAACCTATCCCGCTCTTGAGCGGCGGACACGTACAGACGCTGGTGGGAAACTACTGGCTGCGTCCAGCGTTGGCGATCCCAGTTGAGGCGGAAACCGTTGAGGTTGATGCGGCGGATGGAAGCCGCGTTCTGTGTCACGGACATTGGCAACCAGAAGCTATACGTTCGTCGCGGCTCACGATTCTATTGGTGCATGGCCTCGAAAGTTCCTCCGGCTCACCGGCCATTCTTGGATTAACAGCCAAGGCGTGGAACGCCGGTTGCAATGTGGTGCGGATGAACATGCGCAACTGTGGCGGAACGGACGCCTGGACGCCGACACTCTGCCACGCCGGTATGTCGGCGGATGTGGATGCAGTGTTGCGGCATTTTGTGCAGAAATTCGGACTGGAGCGGGTAGCCATGGCCGGGTACTCGATGGGCGGCAATCTGGTGCTGAAACTGGCTGGTGAGCTGGCCGATCAGGCGCCAGCCTGGCTCCGTGCAGCCGTGGCCGTGAGTCCGCCCGCGGATCTTGCACCTAGCGTCGCCGCTGCTCATGAGCCTACGAATCGCTTGTACGAATGGTACTTTTTGAGCAATCTCATTCGGAGATTCCGGCGAAAGGCGAGCCTCTTTCCTGATGCTTATTCAACACAAGGCATCGGCTCAATTCGCTCCATACGAGATTTCGATGAACGCATCACCGCTCCGTATGGCGGTTTTGAGGGGGCTGATGATTATTATTTTCGCGCTTCGAGCGGCAAAGTTGTCGATCGTATCGCAATTCCAACTCTGGTACTGCATGCCCTCGATGATCCGTTCATTCGCCTCACGGCGGAAACCCGCGAAACTCTCGGTCGGAATTCTTCGATCGAATACGTGGAGAGCCAGTGCGGTGGACACTGCGGCTTTCTGACTACACCGTCCGGCGGGCAGGATACCTCCGAGTACCGCGACCTCCATTGGGCCGAGTCCACCTTAATTCGCTTTCTGACGGTTACCGCGGGGCACTCTGATGGTAATTAACTGGAGATTCGAGATTGGCCTGGACCCCCGGGGAATATACATAAATCGGCGGGAGTAACTCGATCTGCAAAGCGCTCTTGCCTCAGAAACGATGATGGTGACGACAACCAGACTCTTCTTCTCCTGGCACCAAACGGTCGCACGATCAAGCGTCAGCTGCTGCCGCGGGTCCATCGCGTCTTCTGGCCGCTGAAGCCATCGTTACTGGGGACGCATCAGGGAGCGGCACAGGCCGAGCAAATCCAGGATTACCTGGACCAGTTCGCATTCCCCATCAACCGGCGCAAATCGCGCAGCCGGGGCAAAGCCTTCTATCGTCTTGCCCAATGTTGGCTTCCACTTGCCCGAAAAACCGGCAACCCGGACACTACCCGAATTTGGAGTGCTGCAAAAGAGAGTGGAGGAGTTTGCGCTTCCCTCCACTCTTCCGTTTTCCAGAAAAACCTCACCGCTCCCAGAACGGAGGCGGCTCAATTCCCAGCGCTCTGAGGTACACATATCCTTGTCCCCGATGGTGAATCTCGTTGTCGATCGCGTACTGGATCGTATCGATACCCCGGCCTTCCCACTGTCCGAAGGCCTTGTCAACCTCGCTGAATCGGTGCGGCGGAATCTGCGCAAACACTGCGTCCAGGCGCGCGGTGTGTTCATCCCACAACCTCAGAAGCTCACTTTTCGAAGTGGCCTTCGGTGCTTTGAACTCCTGCCACTTCCCCGTAGCCACGCCCTCCGCAATCGGCACCGCCATGCGGATGAACTCCCATGCCAGGTCCGCGAACGGCCGCATCCCGCCCACTGAAAACTCGAAAAGCTTGTCTTCAGGAAACGCCTCGATCACCTTGCACGTAAGCCGCCGGTGTCCCTGCCAGTTCTTCAAAAGATCGCTCGCCGTCACAACGCTCGTTTCAGCCACTGCGGTTGCCATATTTGTTTCCTCCGGCCCAAATCTGAGCACACAACCAAGATTACAGATCATACATGACAAAACATGTCATATTTCGCCCAAATAGTTTTTCCGCAGACCTGAGCTGGGGACTTCATCTTTGACGCATTCATTGTGGCCGTTAACCCCGATGTGACCCAACTCTGCTGCATTTCCAGGTCACTTCCGGATCGGCCACAATTTACTCCCTTCACAACTGAAGGGCTTACTCCATCCGCACATGCCATTGGCCAGGCATGTGTGGCCTCGGAAAACCTTATTCCCACGCCGAACTTTTTCGCCCTGGCGCCCGAATATACAGATGGAGTCTCTGGAGTGATCCACGACCGGGAAATCTGCAGACGCATAACCGAAGGAGATCCGGACGCGTTCAACGCGCTGTATCGTGAGTACGCTGCCCGGCTCTGCGCTTTCGTAACTCGGATGACTCAAGATCCTTCAGCGGCCCAGGACATCGTGCAGGGCATGTTTGCACAGTTATGGAAGAAACCTACCGGATTTCGTCCGGAATGCGGCTCGATTCATAGTTACCTGTTCGGCATTGCGCGCAAGAAGACATCGGAATGGTGGAGAAAACACGGACCCGCGGAGCCGTTGGGCGGCGGAGAGGTTTACTGCGGCAGTGCGGAACTTGGGTCTCTGCTTGAAAAGCCATGATGAAGCTGACAGAAGAGCACCGTCTCCTCTTGTGGCTTCGCGAAATCGAAGGCCAATCGTATGCGGAATTGGCCGCCATTCTAGAAATCCCGTTGGGTACGGTCCGCTCCAGGTTGTTTGCCGCGCGCGAGGCACTACGTGATCTCTGGCTTAGCGTACCTGGCACAGAGAGGGTGCGCTCATGAATTGCGATCACGCAGCGGAGTTTGTCTCGGCCCTTTGTGATGGCGAGACCATTCCGTCCGCCGCAGCCGAACACATCGGCTCCTGTGGGGAATGCCAGAAGAGGCTTCGCGAGTACATCGAGATGGGAGTGGAACTGCGCCGCCTTGCGAGTATCGACGTCGTGGTGTCGGGGCCCGCACCAGAGTGGAAGCGAGAACCACGAACAGTGGCCAACTATTGGCGGAAGGGATGGGAGACGATGAGGATTCCAAGGTTTGCATTTGCGCTGCTCGTGGGGGCAATCCTCGTGCTTGGATCGAGTCTAGCGATCATCAAGGTAAGAGCGCGATCGGAAGGCAGCGTGGCTCTATTGGCAATCGATTTCGGCTCCGGCAAACCGAGCGGATGCGTACTGGCGATTGATGATAAGAAAGCCGACTCGTGCGGGGGGATCCATCCTGCCGGAACGACGCAGGTGGGCTATCGGATCGATCTCCAGGGTCACGATGGAAACCGGCTGCAACTCGCGATTCGCGCCAAGACACATACGCCGACCAATACGCCAGTAGACCGGTTCACAACGGGCGATCTGGAGGATGCCCCCCAGCAGCAAGTGTGGTTCGAACCTGGCGAGACAACGCAGATCGAGATCACGCCGGGGATCACGATGTCGCTCACTGGTCAATGGACGGACCACATTCCCTCCTTTGCCGCCCAGGGGGACAGTCACGATCTGGATCCTGGACCCAATGAATTGCGCATGCTAGGACCGCTGCTCCTGCAGGGGAAAACCGTGGCCGGGGACATGTCGGGCAGCATCGCATGGGTCGACAAGCCGGACAGGGCGGTCGATGTTTACATGCCGACAGCAGGGCGCTTTCTGGTATCGCTCATGGCTGCCAAGGGCGCGGTATCTGCAAAAGTACACATGAACCGGATCTCGTTCACACTGGACGGAAAGGACTACGTTTTTGTGACCGGGGCTCCGGTGAGTCGTGGCGAAAGAGTATGGGTTCTTCGGGACGCCAACTTCAAACCTGACGATCAGCTAAAGGGCGGCTACATTGGAACCGTCGACCTGGTCCGCGCCGGCTTCTTTCCAATCGACGAAAAATCTGTCAACCAGTAGTGAAGTGCGAGGGTCATTTCCCCTGATCTCCTCCGGGGAGTGGAATCGCCCGAAAGCGTCGTCTCGGGTGACCCCCATTCCGGACATGACCTCGGGGTCATGTCCGCATCGGCGACGACTCAGGATTACCGGCAAGGAAATCTGCCGATCGCCGACCTCCGTTGAAAATTGCAGAATCTTCTCAGGCTTTCGTCGGCAGAATCTTAGTATTACAACATTAAGTGCTAAGGGCTGTGCGAACGCCTCGCCGCGGCCCCGCAGTAAGCGCAGATGCCTGTCCATGTGAAGAGCAAGAATTGGATTTCACGCCGAGTCTTTGGCAGGGTCCACCCAGAAGTTTTTTTTGCGGCGCAGAGTTTCCAAGGTCAGGAAAGAGTACGCCAGCATCACCAGGGTCACGTGATGGTGCCAGCCGCTCCAACTCCTTCCTTCGTAATGATCCAGGCCCAGTTCTTCCTTCAACTGGTGGTAGTCTTGTTCGATCTTCCACCGGCACTTGGTGATGCGCACCAGGCGGCGCAGCGTGTAGCTCGCCGGCAGATCGCAGAAGAAGTACTTGATCGGTTCCTTCTCCGCTTCCGGCCACTCCACCAGTAGCCAGATTTCCTTGTGCGGCGGATCTCCATCGACGAATCCGTGGGACGGCTGTACCCGCAGAGCGAGGAAGCGTGACTCCAGCCAGCCTTTGGACCCCTCGCGCCAACGAACCTTCTTCCAGCCTTTGGCCTTCAGCGCCACCTCTTTCACCGAACTCGACCTTTGGTCCCCGTAGGCCCACTTCTTCGCAGGAGCGCCGCGCCCGCTATATTCCGGCACTTTGATTTTGGGCGCTTTGGCCCAAACTCCGGTTTGCGGCGCGATGCCCACGGCGTAGCGCAGGCCTCGCTCTTCCAACCCCTCGCGAAACTCCGTGGCCTCTCCGTATCCCGCATCGCCAAGCACAATCCGGTCCGGCAAGTCCCAACCTCGTGCTTGATCGAGCAGATCCAGTGCCAGTTCCCACTTTTTCTTGAAGACAACTTCTTCCGGAACCCCAGCCGCCTGGCGCCTCGCCGGGTCTTTCGTCCAAGACTCCGGCAGATACAATCGCCAGCCCAGAACCGTATTCCCCTGCTCGCCCACATGGTGCAGACTCACCGCTACCTGGCAATTGCCGGTCTTGCCCAGTGTCCCGGAATACTGTCGATCCACGCCCACCGAATCCGCGCCTTGTTTGGGAAACCCGGTGTCGTCCACCACCCACGCCGAATCGGGTTCCAACTCCGCAGTCATCCGCTTTCCCAATCGCGCCCAGACTTCCTGCCATTCCCAAGGGCTCTGACCGACGAACTGCTGCATGGCCTGCACATTCCCATCCGGCAGCCGAGCAGCCATCGGCTCAATCGATTTTCGTTCCCCGTCCTGCAGCAGGCCACGGACATACAATTCGCCCCAATGCCGCCGCTCGCTACGACCGATCGGCTCCAGCAAGTCGAGCAGGAATCGTTCCAACCGCTGACGTGACTTGGCGATCTGATCCTCGGTCATGCCCGAGCGTATCAGTGTTCAAAACAGAATGTCAATACTTAACGTTGTAATATTAGGCTCCTGTATCTGCAACCTCAACATAACCGGAAGCTGACCTGAAGCGTGGTCGGGTACGCAATGGGGTCCCCATGATCTCTCGCTGGGTTGAACTTGTATCCCTTTGCAGCGTTCGCGGCGGATGCATCCAGACCGAACCCAGCCGGTTGGATCAGGCACACATCCTTGGGATTGCCCTCCGTATCCACCGTGAATCCCAAAATGCTGTCGGCGAACAGCGTGTGCATTTTTCGCAACTGTTTTCGTGCGGAATCGGGGAACTCTGCTTCCGGGCTAACCAAGGGGACAGGGGGAGCAATATCGGCCCGTGACTTCTGCGACTTCATCGTATCGATCGCCTGCCTCATCTTGGGAGAACAGGGCGGCGGATCTACAGACGTGTCATGATCCTTCGAAGCGGCGGCAGACAGAAAAGCCATCGCAAACAGCAGTCCCGTCAGGATCACGTTGCGCATGTGGACGTGGTTGTAGACTTCGTGGGCGGTTCCTATCTCGATCGTAATTTGCGGGCACTGTCCCAGGCGGCCGGCTTGTACACGTAGATTTTCCGAAGGACGCCGATGCAGCACTGCCCTTCGGCCTGGTGATACACAACTACCATCGCATCATTGGAACGGTGAGGAAGTCGCGGAGTTTCGAAGATAAGCTCAATTCGTCGTAAGAACTCTGTGAGAATGGCTTTATGCATGCGACCCCTATCTGCCAACTCGCTCTCTCACTCTCTGCACTGCTGTGCACGTTACTGTCCGCACAAAACAAGCCGCCATTCACTTCACCGCTTCCGACCGGAGAGCGACTCGATCCCGCCGGGGTAGGGGTTGACCTCGGCAGCTTGCCGATCAATATCGTACTCGCACCCGAAGCGCACAAAGCTGTGGTCGTTCTCAGCGGGTGGCGCGAGCAAGGTCTTCAGGTCGTTGACCTGAAAACACGGAAGGTCACGCAGACACTGCTCCAAGATGGCGCGTTCTACGGGGCCGCCTTTTCGCCCGATGGCCATCGCCTGTACGTCTCCGGCGGCAACACCGATTTACTCTTCGTCTATGCATGGAAAGATGGAGCGGCGACACTGGAAAGCAAGTTCGCACTGGCCAAGGCAAGAACTGATGAGGGTATGGGCACAAGCTATCCGGCGGGCGTGAAGGTCGCACCCAATGGGAAATTTGTCTATGTCGCCGAGAACGTCGGCGATCAGCTTGCGGTGGTGAACACCGCGACTGGCGAGATTAGGCAACGGTTTTCTACCGATCATTACCCCTATGACGTCGTGCTCACGGAGAACGGTCAAGTGTTCGTCTCGGCTTGGGGCGGCAGCACCGTGTCGCAGTTCCGTGTCTTGGCGGACGGAACGCTGGCATATTTCGGCCGGATCGAGGTCGGCCGACACCCATCGGCGCTGGCAGTGAGTGGAACGATGCTATACGTTACGCTTGCAGGTAGCGATCGCGTTGCCGTTGTCGACACGAAGCTGCGAAAGGCTGCGCGCTATCTGCACGATTCCGCGCCCGGCGCGCCGCCCGAAGGCAGTACTCCTAACGCCGTCGCGTTCAGTTCCGACAACAAGAACCTGTTCATCGCTGAAGCAGACAACAATGCCGTGGCCGTCTTCGATGTGGCAACCGGAAACTTGCTCGGGCGCATTCCGACCGACTGGTATCCCACCGCGATCGCCGAAACGAATGGCGAATTGATAATCGTCTCGGGTAAAGGCTACGGCACCCATGACAACCCCGACGGTCCTGTACCGCTCACGAACTGGCCGAACGAGAAGCCGACAGCGTATGTGCTTGGACAATTGAATGGCACGCTGCGCGTACTGTCGGCATCACTGTCGCCGCCACGATTGGCTCGCTTCAGCGAACGGGTCGCCGCCGCCAATAACTGGCAGAACAGGAGGACGTCGCGAAGGTACCCGCCGTTCCGTCACGTCGTGTATGTCATCAAAGAGAACCGCACCTATGATCAGGTGCTAGGGGACATGAAGGAAGGCGATGGGGAGGCGAGTCTCGTCTATTTTCCCGACATCGCCGTCACACCAAATCACCACGCGCTGGCGCGGCGCTTCGGGCTGTTCGATCGCTTCTTCGTGAATGCCGAGGTCAGCTCACAAGGACACATCTGGTCAACTGCCGCCTACGTGACGAACTACGGCGAAAAGCTCGTGCCCTCCGCCTACGCAAGCAAGCGGGGCGACGTAGACGGCGAAGAGAGCGATGAGCCGGAGCGGGGATTCCTGTGGACGCTCGCGATCCGCGAGGGAATCACCTTCCGCGACTATGGCGAAATGGTAAAGGGGAATCCCGGCTGGCCGGTGACACAACGCGACCTGGGTGCCGATGTGAACCCCGACTACATACCTTTCGATCTGACCACGCCGGATCAGAAGCGTGCGGATGTGTGGATCGCTGAGTTCCAGCGCTATGTGCGCGACGGCAACATGCCCCAGTTCGAACTCTTGTGGTTGCCGATGGACCACCTAGCCGCCGGGCGTCCGGGCAAGTGCACGCCGCGCGCGTGCATGGCTGACAACGACCTCGCACTTGGGCGGATCGTGCAGGCGCTCTCGAAAAGCCCTTATTGGAAGGACACGGTGATCTTCGTTGTTGAAGACGACGCGCAAGCCGGGCCCGACCATACCGATTCGCACCGCGCACCCTTCTATGCGATCTCGGCCTACAACCGGCCTGGCCCCGTGCATCGCTTCATCAACACAACGGACGTGGTTGCTGCAATCGAGGACACCCTGGGCATGGGGCGGCTCTCGAAATTTGATTACTTCAGCCGATCCCTCGCGGACGTCTTCGCGCAGGCGCCCGACCTCTCGCCTTATGACCCAATCATTCCCACGCAAGACTTGAATGAAAAGAATCCGCAGAATACGGTTGCCGCACACATGTCGGAGGGGCTAGATCTTAGCGCACCCGATCGCGCAGATGATCAGGCCTATAACCGTGTTCTGTGGCTGATGCTGAAGGGTGATGCTCCGTCGCCAGTTGCACAGAGCCGCGCAGCCCTCCATGCGCTCCAATCGAGCAAATGAGGAGGAGCCCTGGCGTTTCATCAACCAACCTGTCCACTCGGTAACGCGAACTGGAGAAGACTGACCCGCAGGCAGCAAAAGGCGTCTCTCCGGCTTTACTCCCGAGGCACTGTTGGAACCAATGTTGGGTTCTACGATGCCGATCCTGAAAAATGACCTGTCGCATAATGGGAAGGATGCGCATGTCGCAGTCAATTCACTCCTCCGTCCTCTGCCATCGCACGATGAAATCGGCTTGATCTTTGACCAGAAGAAATCCACATTGTATTTTCGCCTATTGTTCTCCTATACTGACCCTTGTCTTCAATCTTCCCCAAACCCAGCCGTGCGACTTCACGATTCGCTGCAAGAAGTGCGGTGAGAACATCCCGGCCCCGGTAAGTACCATTCCGGACTGGATCGCTGCCCGGTGTCCACTTCGCTACGGTACTAGACTCTGCGATAGCCTACAAACAGATTCGTTGAGCCGCGGTCGTCAAAGAATTCGCCTAACGTGGGACCGAACCGTGCCTCGGCGCACCCGCCAATCGAGCGGGTCTATGTGGCTTACGTAGGATAAGCTATTGCGCAATGGAGAGTGCGTTCAAACGCGACCTGCGAAACTACCCCCTATATTTTCTGCTGTGGACAGTGTTGGGTCTCTTTTATTTCACCCAAGGGGTCACGCAAAGGCTTCTTGGGCATGACCCAACTCCTTGGTGGCATTACTTGGTGGGATGGCTCCTCGGAGTTTACGTTTGGGCATTTCTGACGCCCATCATCCTATTGCTCGGCCGCCAGTTTCCTGTGGAGCGCCGCAACTGGTTGCGGCGAACTGCTCTCCAACTCTTGCTGAGCGCAATGTTCTCAGCATTCGAACTGTCCGTCGAGGCGGCTTTGTACTCACGCCTTCGCCTTTTTCCCGTATTAATAATAAAGGGCTTTCGTGGATCTCTGGCGCAGCTGCTGGTCAAGGGGTTACACGGCGGTATTGTGAATTATTGGATCGTGCTTGGGTTGCAATGGGGAGTCCTCTACTATCGGAGATACCAGGAGCGCTCACGGGAAGTGTTGAAGTACGAGCTGCGAGCGTCCGAGCTGCAGTCGCAACTGATGAGTGCCCAATTGAACGCGCTCAAGATGCAACTCCAGCCCCATTTCCTCTTCAATACGCTGAATGCCATCACGGTGCTGGTACGACAGCACAAGAGCAAGGATGCAGAACAAATGCTTGGTCACCTGAGTGATCTCTTGCGGCGCGTCCTGGAAGACGTAGACACGCAGGAGGTTTCTCTATGCCGCGAACTGGAGTATTTGCAGCTTTACCTGGCTATTGAACAAGTGCGCTTCGCGGACCGGCTCCGAGTCGAGCTGTCGGCAGATCCAGAAGCGCAAGAAGCCTTGGTGCCACAGCTCATCTTGCAGCCAATCGTGGAAAATGCAATTCGCCATGGCATCGGACGAAGCTCCTCAGCCGGTCGGGTTCTGATCACCGCATCGAAGATCGATGGCAAGGTGGAACTTCGAGTTCAGGACGACGGACCTGGGCTTTTGCCCGGAGATGCTTCTCACGATCAGGGCATCGGTCTGGCCAACACACGCGCGCGACTGCGACAGCTTTATGGGCAGGACGCGCGTTTGGAAATTAAGAATTGCGATCGCGGTGGGGTGATCGCGACCATGAGTATCCCGTTCCACCATTCCCATTCGGAAATTGAGACAACGTATGCCTTTGACAGTCCTGATCGTTGATGACGAACCGCTTGCGCGGGATGGCTTGCGAGCTCTGCTCTCCGGGGATCCTGAAGTTGCGGCAATTCACCAGGCCAGAGACGGACGCGAAGCAGTCGCTTCAATTCGAGAGTGCAACCCGGATATTGTGTTTCTCGATGTGCAAATGCCAGAGATGGATGGATTCGCAGTAGTGCGGACAATCGGCGCAGAATATATGCCGGCTGTCGTGTTCGTCACCGCTCACGATCAGTACGCAATTCAGGCCTTCGAAATCAATGCGCTCGATTACCTGCTTAAACCGGTGATCGAAGAACGTTTCGTCAAGGCGCTGGTGAGGGCTAAGAGCCGCCTCCTTTCGAACGTCGCAGCGGATTCGAACCGTCAGATCAGCGGACTGCTCGAAACTATAGCGTCTCCTCGAAACTATCTGAAGCGTCTAGCGGTGCGGTCAACGAACAAGACCACATTCCTGGATGTCGAAGATGTGGATTGGATTAGGGCCGCGGAGAATTATGTGGAACTGCACGTTGGCCGGGCCATTCATCTGCTGCACGTGACGATGAACACTCTCGAGAAATCCCTCGATCCGGAGCCCTTCCTCCGTATCCACCGTTCGATCATCGTTAATGCTGACCGAATCAAAGATGTGCAATCGTCTGCCCATGGGGAATACGTGATCACTCTGCGAGATGGAGCACGACTGCAATCTGGGCGAACGTATGCAGACCGGCTGAAGGCTTTAGTTAACAACCCGTTCTGACCACCGTTCCATATATCCAGTTTGTCAAAGAGATCCACCCGTTGGTCAAAATCCGCTTTTCTCGAATATTGCGCAGAGCACAGACTGCTTCCTGGATGCGGTTAAGGTGAAAAGAGCCATGTCGATGCTGCTCGCAGGCGCATTAGTCCTGCCGCTGAGTGCACTGTGCGCGGTCGATTCGGTACAGTTCCCCAATACCTTTCGACGCCGGGTTCACGCGGGTACCGGAGTCATCCTGCCCGGCGCCAATCCACAATTGTCGACCGAAGAAGGACTGCATCACAACTTTGCGAATCAGAAGGCGGCTGCCCATGGCAACTGACATCAACTCGATCCAAAAGCGTGCTCCGGTACGAAGCTACCTGTTGCCGATTTTCATCGGTGGAGCTATTGCCGGCACATTCGACATCATCAGTGCCTTTATCACCATAGGATGGGGCGTCTGCCGCGGGATTGCAAGCCATCTTCTCGGTCCAGAAGCTCGCAACGGCGGCGTTGGAACCTGGCTCCTGGGCCTCTTTCTCCACTTTGTTATTGCCACAAGGTATCGCTGCGGTCTATTGCCTCTCCAGCCGCCGACTCACATTCCTGCGCGACCACTTCTTCGTCTGCGGTCTCTTCTATGGCATTGCCGCTTATTTGGTGATGAACCTCATCGTTCTCCCCTTGGACGCAAGACATGGTCGTGGACCCTACGAGCTCCACAACCTCATCCATGGTCTACTCGTACACATGTTTTTGATTGGGCTCCCCATCGCCTTCATCAACGCAAAGCTCTCCCGTTGACCTTCATGCGCCGTCTGCTGGGTCTCTCGCCCGCATGGACTCGCAACGAGAACGGATTACAGGGCGAGCTGACTAGTCTGAATTTGAGATCATTCTTCCGGCTGGACACGATAATGTGCAGATGCTCTTGATTTCGTGCGCGTCGAAATTGCCGATGCGAGGGATCCATGCAAAACCGCAGCATCACATCAAATCTCGGGGTTTACGTCTACGGCGTAGCCGCCATCTTTCTCGGCATCCTGGGTCTGGCTTCTGGCGATTTCACCACCACATGGCAGAATGTCGGCCCCAACACCCCTTTCCGTGCGGCGCTCGCAGACAGTTGAATGTAAATCGGTTCCATTGTGGCAGGCTTACCGAAAGGACACGGTGAGTTGCACAGTTCGCCCAATAAGGGAGATAAGTATGTGCGCAATCCGCGATGTCCGTACTGTATCGATGATGGGGACTTTGGGCAGATGGAGGCGGGGGCTGATGGCATGTACATATGCGGTACTGCACGGTTACTGTGGGCGGGATCAGAGGAAGAAAGTGGACGACAGGAAAGATCTTGCGCGATACGCGAGCGTGCCTCGCCGCAGAAGTTGTCAATATGTTTGCTAAACCTCAGGAGAGACTGTGCACATAAAAAGCCTTGCAACCATCGCATTTTTCGGGGGCTTGTGGTTGTTTTCGGTCCCGCGAGCAGTCGGTATCACGAAGGATTGCCATATTGGTTCGTACCGCTTGGACGATGGCAGGACGGTCGATATAGCGCCGTCGGATGGCGACACACTGCGCTGGCGGATGTTCACCGGTGAGACGGGCCAACTTCATTCGCAGAAGGACGCCACATGGGCAAGCACCTACGGTTGGACGGATCGTCCCGACGGCAAGACCGTCTCGTTTTCTATATAGTTGCGCCGAAAGCGGGATAACCTTTGAAAGCGAGCCGGGCAGACGTATCGTCTTCGACGTGCGCGAGACGACCTTTGAGAGCAACGGAGTGAAGCTGGTCGGCAGGCTGGTGCTACCGAAGCGCAGCGGAAAGATACCGGTAGTTGTGCTGGTGCACGGTTCCGATAGTCTCTCAGCCCTCGACACTTTTGCGTTGCAGCGGATGTTTCCGGCGCAGCGTATTGGAGCGTTTGTCTATGACAAGCGCGGCACGGGTGGGTCTGGCGGCACATCCACACAGGATTTTGATGTTCTCGCCGCCGATGCGGTCGCCGCGATGAAAGAAGCCAAGCGGCTCGCCGGCAGTCGCCTTGGGCGCATCGGTTATCAGGGCGGCAGCCAGGGCGGGTGGGTCGTGCCCCTGGCGGTAAACCGCGCACCCGTCGATTTTGCAATCGTTAGCTACGGGCTGGCAGTGACGATCCTAGAGGAAGATCAGGAAAGCGTCGCGTTGGACATGTATTTCCATCACCACTCGGCGGAAGATACCAAGAAGGCGCTGGCGCGTGCGGGTGAGGGGGTGTTTGAGACACGCGGCGAGGAAGGGTATGCGGCCTTTGACGCGCTACGCCAGAAATACAAGTCCGAGCCCTGGAATAAGGACGTGCATGGCGATTTCCTGTTCTCCATCATGCCGCTCAACGAGGAACAGATCATCGACGCGATGACCAAAGAGCTCAGTTTCTCAAAGACAGCTCCCTTTCACTACGAACCGATGCCGACCTTGCGCGTCTCGACCACACCGCAATTGTGGGTGCTCGGTAGCGACGATCTGGAAGCGCCTAGTGCCGAGACGGCGAAGCGCATCAAATCGCTGATCGCGCAGGGCAAGGATTATGCACTTGCCGTCTATCCTGGTGCCGAGCACGGGATGACAGAATATGAGCTAAATGCGAACGGTGGACGCGTGTCCACGCGCTTCGCGCCAGGCTATTTCCAGATGATGGCCGACTTCGCCCGCGATGGCCAAATCCGCGGGGATTATGGGAAAGCTCAAATCACCCAGCCTGTGCGCGTCGACACCGCCGACGTTGTTAGAGAGCCGATATAACGCTCGTCATTCTGCTGAGTCAGAAATAACTTCACGGACTCATCTCGCCGTCGGGACTCGCGATGACGACCACGTAACCACCCGGGGTCGCTCAGCCATCGCTATCTGTGTTGCGGACTTGGTTTGATGTGGGACTCCAGGATGACGTCAGCCTGCAAGGCCGGGCATTGTTCGAATTGTAATTGTCAATCCAATCAGTCTGGCGAACACAGAAACGAAACATCACCCACAGCAGCGGCGGGCCGCACGCCCGCCGCGCCGGGCAAGACTGGCCGTACAAATTCAGAAGCCACAGGGCGGAGGCCCTTCCCTTAACCCATTCTCCCTGATCCATTCCCTTTCCTTTGCCCTTGGAGTCAAAGGACAGTTCACGAGTGGGGACAATGGAGACGAATCGCGGTATCAGACACGAAGATCGGGACGAATCAGCGCCTTATCAACCCTTTGCAGATACGGGAGTGAACGAATGCCCTCTCAATCAAGAAGAACTGAAGCTGCTGCTGGAGTTCTTCGAACTGCTGGAGCGACACGCCGCCGGTCGCCATTGTTTGAATGGACCGGCACTCGCAATCTCTCAATCGAAAGAGGAGCGAGCCGAAGAAGGGGTGGTCGAGCACCGGAGCGGTGCGCGCCTTCCGGATCCGACGGGAGCTTGATATTTTTTGTTTGATTGGGGACATAAACGTAGCATTCCGGCTAACCAGAGGCTCATGGATGTGGGCGGTGTGCCTGCACCGTTTCGGGGCTTGCCATTGCCGGGTTGAGGCTTTGCGCCGCTCCCGGGAGACGAGAGCAACTTCCGATTTTCCGGTCACGCAGGCGTTAACATAATTCCAGGCGTGTGAGTGAATCGCCAGACACCGCCGCCGAAAGAGCGAGATACCTCAGGATTGCGATGAGTCTCGACCACCAACCCGCCAAGCCCCGCTCGGAATACAGGGAGTTCCTCCCTCCTGCGCCGCTGGCTGCCCACTTCTTGTGTTTCTGGAGTCAGACGATCATGGGATCGGAGGGTGGTGCCTACGAACATCGTGTGCTGCCGGACGGATGCATTGACATCGTTTTCATCAACGATGAGCCCCCGACCGTAGTCGGTCCCTGGACTGTTTCCTTCGTGGCCCGACTAGCTGTTGGGACCAGCATTACTGGAGCGCGTCTGCATCCGGGTCGCGCGTCATCCCTGCTCGGCATACCTGCATCGGAATTGCTCAACCAGACAATCCCCATTGCCGCTGCCAAGGGCGCCGTGCAACACATGCGACTTGAGAAGGTGATTGAGCAGCCTGACGCCCGAGCCAGACGATCCGCCCTCGCTCAGGTTCTTTTCACCTCGATTGGATATTCCGCTCCCTACGATCAGGCCATCTCGGCCAGTATCCAATGGCTCTCACGCCATCCCAAAGGCAGTATCAGACAATTGAGTCACTCGGTTGGGATCAGCGAACGTCAGCTTCATCGGCGGTTTTCTGCCGCCATTGGCTACGGTCCAAAGATGTTTCAGTCGGTGCTGCGTTTCCAGCGTCTTCTCAAGACCGCGCGCGAGATGGGCACCGAGCAGGGCCTGGCAGATCTTGCCGTGAACACCGGCTACGCTGATCAAGCACATATGACGCGTGATGTTCACCGCCTTGCCAACCTCCGACCGACTGAACTGCTCCGTTCCGCCGAATCCACCCTGCAATTGTCCGATTTGTTCAAGACATGAAATGCCGTGCCCGATAGCCTCCACTGCATTAAGGAAACTCGCCGAGTGGCTCCAATCGCAGTTTCGCTTTATATCTGCCTGTACCTCTCGCAAGCCGGACATTCGCTTCAGCCGGAACACGAACCAGGCTCGGTGGGGTAAAACGACGAGACGTCAACGGTTGCCACCGTCGAATCTCGAACCATCACCGTTCGCATCGGCCGCCCTTTTGACCAGGTGTACGATTTCCTCGCCGACCCGAAGAACTGGAACCAATGGGCGCACGGACTTGGTAAATCGATACGGCAATCGAACGACGGATGGATTTGCCGACTCGGATGGCGGAGTAATCAAGGTTCGATTCACGCCGCGGAATAGCTTCGGCGTTGTCGATCATTACGTGATCCGGCCGTCGGGAGAACGGGTGTATGTCCCCATGCGGCTGATTGTCAGCGGCCAGGGCTGCGAACTCTTATTTACCTTATTCCGCGAACCTCAAATGTCCGACCAGCAGTTCGCGGCGGATGCGGGATACATGCAGCGAGACTTGGACGGCTTGAAATCTTTGCTGGAAAAGTGACGGCGCGCCCTCCGACCTGACTCGATCCCGATCTCCACACCGGAGCGACAACGAAGAGCCAAAACGCTATGACCATACTTCGCATCTGTCGGTTCGCTATCATGCTGGGGGTAATCGCCACCAGGCGGCCGGTGGGTCCCCAAGACGCTGAAAGGCGTCCGCCCGGCGCTCTCCCAACACTTGCAAACGTGTCCCTGATTACGAACGACATGAAGCGTCTCGTAGGTTTCTACGAGCCCATCCTGGCGTTGAAAGCAAGGTGGTCAGGACAAGACTATGCCGAGTTCCGAACAAGCGTTGGCGTGTTGGCGGTCTTCGCAGCTGGGGCCCAGGAGAATTATATTCCCGGTTCGGCTCAGGCAGCCGAGAACAGGAGCGTCATCCTGGAATTCAGCGTTGCCGACGTCGACCTGGAGTACCAGAGACTCCAGAACCTCGTTAAGGTCTGGGTCAAGCCGCCCACCACGCAGCTATGGGGCACGCGTTCCATTTACTTCCGCGACCCGGACGGAAATCTCGTCGATTTCTACACCCCACCCAAAAGGTAATCACAGAAACGCTGTCCCCAATGATCACCCTGCAAATGTCCGATCTGTTCAAGACGTAGTCATTCTTCTCTGAACTATCGTTTTGATGTATGACGAGAAGAGAACTCATCGCCGTGATCGCGGCTGCGGGAGCGGCTTTCACCGTGCGAAGGGGAGATGCCATGCAAGGATTGGAAAAGACCAGAATTCTGTTTATTGCGGGCTTTGGACCCATTGTTCGCGATCGAGATGCGAGCCGCAAGCTCTACGCCGAGGCCCTCGACATTCCTTTCAAAGAGGAGAGTGGGGGCTACCTCCATACGAATGCTCTTCCAGGTGCGAAGGAGTTCGCCCTTTGGCCGCTATCTCAGGCTGCGGAATCTTGTTTTGGCACCGGCACTTGGCCGGACACCTTGCCCGCGCCCCACGCCTGGCTCGAATTCGACGTGGATAGTGTCGAGAAAGCGACTGCGGAGCTTGAGTCGAGGGGCTACACAATGCTAATCAAGAACAAGAAGGAACCGTGGGGCCAGATTGTGAGCCGGTTTCTCGATTCTGATGGAATACTGGTCGGGCTTACCTGTACTCCGTCGATGCGAGAAAAGAAGTAGCCTAACTCATCGAAAGTAGCCGGATATGAATTTTGGACAGGTGAGCGCAAATTCCTTTTTGGCGGTGTGTTTCTGCGCAAGATTGCTTAACCAAGAACCCCAGGAGGTCCGCCTCGACGCCATTGAAAAGCTCGAACTACAAAATCTGAAAGCGGATATCGTCAGCTATCTTGGGCGCGCAGCCGTGCATATTGAAAACACTGGACCGCGAGATTCCGGATACGGCGATGGCTTGGCAATTGTGCGGGGACTATCGCTCCAGGACGGCACGATTGAAGTGACCTTGTCTGGCGATACCGCACCGGATGCGCCGACGCAATTGCGCGGATTCGTTGGGATTGCGTTTCGTGTGAAGGATCGTTCGCATTTCGAGTGCTTTTACATCCGGCCCAAGAATGGACGATCGGAAGATCAGTTGCAGAGGAACCATTCGGCCCAATACATCTCGATTCCCGGGTTCCCATGGGATAAGCTCCGCAGTGAAAATCCAGGCCAATACGAGTCGTATGTCGACCTCGTCCCCGGACAGTGGACCAAATTCAAGATCCAGGTTAAGGGAAGGGCTGCCAGGCTATACGTCAATGGAGCATGGCAACCAACGCTGATCGTCAATGATCTTAAACAGCCTGTGTCGAACGGTGGAATTGCGTTCTGGGTGGGGCAAGGAACAATTGCCCATTTTGCCGACTTGAAAATCACACGTTGAGCCATGCTGCTGCTGCTGCCTTCATGTTTCTGCGGGCGCCTCGATGTACGCGGACATGTGGGTGAAGATATCGTCGGCGCTGGCGCCTTCCACTGATTCACGAACGCGCAATATGTCATCAATCTCGGCGAAGCAGGGGTCGGACAACGGGTATGCATCAATGTCGCTGGAAGGCGGGTATGGACAGGAAGGCCTGGGCGCTGGCCGCCCTGGTCATGATCATCGCTTGCCACGGGGCCGGAAAAGAGGGCCATGTGCTGGATCGAGAAGAGCAGGAACAGGCGATTGCCGGGCTTCGCGATGCCTATGCCGCGTTCAACCGCGGTGATATCGACCGGACGGTTGCGCCGCTCGATCCGAAGGTCGAATGGACTGAACCCACTGAGTTTCCCGGGGGAGGGACTTATCACGGGATCCAGGGAGTGAAGCAATACCTGACTCAATCCCGCGCTAGGGCAGCCAAGGTGATCAGCGAGCCGGAACAGTTTCTATGCTCTGGAGATCGGATTGTCGTTTTCGTTCATGCTCGCGTCCTGCTCCATGGCGCCAATCAATGGCAGGAGATCAACTTGGCCGACGTCTACACTTTCCGAGGCGGCAAGGCAATCGCGATGAGTGCCTTTGCGGACCGCAACGATGCGCTTCGTTGGGTCGGACTCGACAATCTCAAACCATGAATCTGTCACGGAATCTGCCACGCGCAGCGGAAGTGTTCGGTCTGCACTCGTGCTCGACACGTTCGAGGCGGGGTTGCGTATGCCGGGCCGTTCAACAGCGCGCTCGCGGCGACACCGTCATCGCCGCAGGCAGCGCTCATCAACGCTCGCTACGAGATGATGTCAGTCTATGAGACGTCCACTTTTCGAGCGCTTCAAACCCGGTAGTTCTAAGACTGACTTGCGGCTCAGCCATTTGCACCACACTGAGCCGCAATGTCAGGATGGTTGGCAAAGGATTGATTCTCGGAACCAGCGCCAAGAGTCACTCTGCCCCTACGTACGTCTTCATTGCGCGGGCTGAAACAGTTCGATCGGATTCCCGGATGGGTCGTCGAGCAAGATCTCGGATCCACCAGGTCCCCTCACAATATCGTTGCGAAAGTGCAGGTTGGCCTTACGAAGCCGACTCACCTCGGCAGGCAGGTCCAGCACATTGATAATGATTCGGTTCCAGCCGCCTGGCTCGGCTGGACGCCCATCTGACATCGGTTCGGCCGCTCCTCCCGGGCCAAAATGCGTACTCAGCACCAATTCCAGTTTGCCGCGCTCGATCAATGCAAAAGTCGGCTTTGATTCCTGCTTCACTTGAAATCCAAGATTTGTTGTATAAAACTTTACGGCCCGGTCAAGATCGTTGACCATGTATCGAACTCTCACTTTTTCCATTACCGATTCCTCCTTCGACTTTGCCCGTGCCGCAGATTGAAGCGGACCGATCAGGGCAATCGCCAAGATAAACGACATTTTCAAGATCATCATTTTTACCCTCCTGCCTCCGCTCTTCGGAATCCGAATCAAGCCAACTGGATGCGCAATTAGTTGGAGGTTGCCGGCCAGCGGTCCTCCACGGTTTCACCTTTCTCGACGAACGCTTGCAGCCAGCCCAATATGCGCGGCCAACCACGGAGGCTCATTTTCACTTCGGCATGAGCAGCAAGCCCACTGTGCCGGTGCCGGAGCAGGGTGCCTTTGTCCGTCGGCTGCAACTCCCAACGGACCACTGTTTTCACTTGTGCGGCCCAACTGGCCACCCAAGTCTGCACAAGAAGGCGTGGCGGATCGACTTCAACGTATTCGCCAGTGGCCTCAAAGGGACGACCCTGGCCATCGAAACCGGTGCTCCGCCACGTTCCGCCGGCGTGTAAGTCGCACTGATAATGCGTGCAACGGAAACTCTGCCCCGCCCCTTGACCGCCCCACCACTTCACCACCAGCTCGGGCGCGGCTTGGGGCGCGCCTTCTCACCGCGGAGATCGTGATCTTTGAGTTCCTCTACTGGATTCCACCACATCTCTATCGCGGGCTTAACAATCACTTAAATGGGGCAGGCAACGCGATCTCCGTCGCATTGGCCGGCGCCAGCTGGGTCGTCTCCGATTCCATCTGCCAGGCCGTCAAACGCGCCCTCTCACACCGAATCCGCCATCGAAGTCAGTACCGCCGTCTGAGGGGCAAGCGGTCATTTACTCCCTACTGGCTGCACTCTCTCTCCTGCCGTTCACCCAGTTCGTCAAAGAATTCCGCCAGCCGGTCAAGATCTGCTTCTCGCGAGTATGTGCTTAGCACAATCTGAATTATGGATGGAGGTCAACTGTGAAAAAAGCCGTGCTGATGCTGGTTGCAACCGCAGCAGTCCTGACATTGAGCGCCTCTTACGGAGCGGAATCGGCGCAATTCCCCGACAGCTTTCGACGCTGGGTACACGTGGGCACCGGAGTCATCATGCCCGGTGCTAACCCGCAACTGATGAGCGAAGAAGGAATGCACCACATTTTCGCGAATGAGAAGGCGGTCAATGGCTACTCATCGGGTGACTTCGCTGATGGCTCGATTATCGTTTACGAGCTGCGCGAAGCGCAGCAGAAGAATGGAGTGATTTTCGAGGGGGATCGCAAACGAGTGGACTTCATGATTAAGGACTCGAGCCTCAAGAGCACGGGGGGATGGCGATTCGAACGGTTCTGGGGCAACGACCAGGCACAGAATGCTGTGCCGGACTCAGGAACCTCGTGCTTTCAGTGCCACTCGAAAGCGAATGCGCACGGATTCGTGTTCAGCCAACTCCATTGAGCGACTCTGGAACGTTTGATCGCACACTTGAAATGTGCGTTCTTGTCGTCATGCTGAAACATTGGGAATCCTCCTGCGGAAGTGAATCATGAACTCCAATAAGAAAATAAGGATCCTCCGGCAGTGGGGTACCAGACCGAAGGTCTGGACAATCAGGTAAGGAACAGGGGTCGAGTGCCGCGTTTAAGCTGGAAGAGCTTCGCGCGTTGGCAGTTAAGACCGATGGCTCACTGATGCCTTTCCAAGCTCGTCCGGCAGTGTGGTTCTGGGCCCCGTGCTCAGTACAGTGATGACGTCACCGCTTTTCGCTCGTTGAGAGGCTGACGATCTCGTTTGAGAGACTACCTTTTTGCACGGCTCAGGCCGACGCAGCGGGACAGACAAGGAGATGTCATGTCCAAGCAGCGCAACAAGGCTGTCAGCCTGCCCGTGATCGAACCGAATGCCGCAGGAATCGATGTGGGTGCGACGGAGATCTTCGTGGCCGTGCCCGCGGATCGCGATCCAGAGCCGATCCGGTGCTTCCCTACATTCACCGTCGATTTGGAAAGACTGGCGGATTGGCTTCAGCAGTACCATATCCGAACCGTAGCCATGGAATCAACCGGCGTCTATTGGATTCCGCTGTTCCAGATTCTGGAGAAGCGCAAGATCGACGTGCGATTGGTCAACGCGCATCACGTCAAGAACGTCCCGGGCACGAAGACCGATGTTTCCGACTGCCAGTGGATTCAGCACCTTCATTCCGTGGGACTCTTGCGCGGGTCCTTTCGTCCCGACGACGAAATTTGTGCGATCCGTTCGTTGTGGCGTCATCGCGACAACCTCATTCAGTTGGCCACCCTTCATCTTCAGCACATGCAGAAGGCGCTGGACCAGATGAACCTGCAGATCCATCACGTCATCAGCGATCTCGATGGAACTACCGGTCTAGCCATCATGGACGCGATCCTGGCCGGAGAACGCGATCCGCACAAGCTGGCTCAACTGCGTCACCCGCGCATTCGCGCCAGCGAGGAGACCATCATGAAGTCACTCGTCGGCGATCACCGTGAGGAGCACCTGTTCACACTCCGCCAATCACTCAAAGCCTATCGGTATTACCAGGAGTTGATCCAGGAAGTCGACGCGCAGGTGAAGCAAATGATGCAACGGCTTCCCTCTAAAGTTGCCGAGGGCGAAGAGCCTTCCCAAGGAAGCAAACGCCGCGCGCGCAAGACTCCCTGGAGGAATGAACCGCCGCAATTGCGCGAGGATCTTTATCGGGCATTTGGAGTGGACCTCACCGAGGTGCCAGCAATCAACTCCCTGACGGCGCAAATGCTGCTCACCGAAATCGGTCCGAATCTCGACCGATTCCCGACGGCCGCCGCCTTCTGCTCCTGGTTGAGGCTATGCCCAGACCCAAAGATCAGCGGCGGTCAGGTTCTATCCTCACGAACCCGCCCAACAAAGAACCGCGCCGCCCTCGCCCTGCGCGTGGCTACACAGGCGCTATACCACAGCGACAGTTTCCTCGGCGACTACTTCCGTCGCATGAAAGCCCGCATGGGCACTCCGAAGGCCATGACCGCTACTGCCCATAAGCTCGCCCGGATTATCTATCACATGGTCACCACCCAACAACAATACGACTCCACCATCTTTCAAAAGCAGGAGGAGCGCCGGCGACACCAGAAATCAGCCAGGCTGCACGCACAAGCCCGAGAACTCGGATTCCAACTCGTGCCCATCAATTGTGTTCCTTGAGAGAGCCGGAGGCTTTCGGTTGCTGGCCCCTCGAAGGGGCCTAATCGCAACCGGTGAAAAGCAAAAGCAACTGCAACAGCCTGGAGCTCGTTCGACAATGAGCTTCGATAGAACCAAAACAACAGCCGGGGGAATACTCCCGGAATTCTCAAAGTTTGACTGCCTCCCCGGCAAAGCCGGGGGAACTCCCGGTTTCATTAGTCGCGACAGCGTGCTCAACTCACAGACATGAGCTGCGGTCTTTCGAAAAGGTTTGACATGACCAAGCCGACAATCAGAAGAGTTACGGATGCAGCAGCGAACAGATTCGCGGCACGTCCCATAGTCGCTTGTCCCTTTCGCGAGCGGGATAACACCGCCGTTCCGGCCCGTATGACCGCCGACTCTGACCTTTAACGAAGTCTCGCCAGTCCCGGTGATTCGCCTCAAGGTATGGGGAAGAGTCGCCCACAATCCGGCCGCTACCCTGTCAATGACTGCATCGATCTGCCAACAGTTAAGATCTCCAAATCTAGAACCCCCCTAAAACTTGAATAATCTATCGTGCCGGACTCGGTCACGGCATTCTGCGCGATGCCAGCTGTGGCCAGGCTAGCAGCCGCTGCCAGCGAAACATGCGAGTTTCCATCGATTCTGCAACGGGCACTTCTTCCTTGGGGTTCCTGCGTAGAGGGTGGGATATCTGGTTCTTGAACCTCTGAATGAAGCCAGAGAAGCTCTATCCTGAATCTCTGCGTGCTGATTATTTACCTCCTGACCCATTTTCAATGATCAAAAAAGACCAGGTGCCAGGAAATGGGATTTCGAAACCCAAAGCTCTGGCGATCGTTGGACACCGCGAAGTTAGATTCTGAGCGAGCCGGTCCGCCTCCGCAAATGGCCCCTCGCTCGATGGGGAATGATATGTCTTTGACCTGTATCTGACGCGTCCACGGGACAGCCACGAACGTCCGTTCGTGAATACGCGTATGCATCCGTCGCGGCGGCTTCGATCAAGTCGGCCAGTGTTTACGAAATGTTCGCATCGCCTGGACGAAAACCGGCTCCACCACGATCAGGGTGTAATCCCTCCCCACGGGTCCTACAAAGAAACTTCATTTAGCAACCCGCTTCTCCATCTGGTGTACGATGGCCTCGAAGATTAACAGGAGGCTTGATGGCGTCAGCCCCGGCCAACCTGGCCGCCGATTCGGTGCGTCCTCTCGAAGTTGATGCCCTCGTCAAGAGCTTTGGTGCGATAAAGGCCGTCTCCGGCGTCTCCCTTGAACTGTTAGGCGGCGAATGCCTCGGCCTCCTCGGGCCGAACGGAGCGGGCAAGAGCACCGTCATCCGCGCCATCGTTGGTCGCGTAATTCCAGATGCGGGTCGCATTTCCGTCTTCGGCTCCGCCGCCGGCTCAGCAGAGGCTCGTGCCGCTCTTGGCTGGATCCCGCAGGATCTGGCCGTCTATCCTCGCCTCACCTGTAAAGAGAACCTGCTCTCTTTTGGCCGCTATCACGGACTGTCGGGCCGCAAGCTCACCGAGTCCGTTGCCTGGTGTCTCGACTGGGCTGCACTCCAGGATCGTGCGGGCGAACTCGCGAAAAATCTCTCCGGCGGTATGAAGCGCCGGCTCAACATGGCTGCTGGCATCATTCACCGGCCCCGCGTCGTGCTCATGGACGAGCCGACGGTTGGCGTTGACCCGCAGTCGCGCATTCGCATATTTGAGATGATCGAAGCGCTCCGCACCGCGGGGACCGCGATCGTTTATACCACACATTACATGGAAGAGGCCGAACGGCTCTGCGATCGCATCGCCATCGTAGACCATGGTCGCATCATCGCTCTCGGCACTAATGAGGAACTGGTCTACACCGCATTCGCTTCGCGCAGCCAGGTGACGGCGCGCTTTGCCGGAAGCTCGCCCGAAATCGCCGCCTGGGTCGAACGTCGCGGCGGCAAGATGGTCGATTCGGCCGCCCTGTTTACCATCGCAAGCTCAATTGAGATCGCCGGACTCCTCGAAGACGCCGCCAAGGATGGCCTCGAGCTGGCCGATGTTTCCCTCCGCCGCCCCAATCTTGAATCCGTCTTTCTGCACCTCACCGGAAGGGAGCTACGCGATTGATCTTCGCCATCGTTCGTACCGCTATGGCGGCGCTCCGCAGGGACCTCGCTGCTCTTGCCCTGAGCTTCGTGCTGCCCCTCGCCTTCTTCAGTATCTTTGCCGTGATCTTCGGTGGTCAGCACGATACCGTTCCGCGCATCAAGGTAATTGTGGTCGACCAGGATCAAAGTGCCGCATCGCACCAACTCGTGAGTGGCCTGGAGCGCGACGGCTCGCTAGCCGTCAGCACACGCCCCGCGTCAAAAGCCAAGGAGCCGCGGCCTCCTGAATTCAATGCTGCTACCGCTGAGGCTGCCGTCAAAGCTGGCGACGTGTCTGTTGCACTCGTCATTCCACAGGGGTGGGGGCAGAACCCTGTGTCCTTCGGTTCCGCAGACCGCGACCCCGGCATTGAACTGCTGAACGACGCGAGCGACTCCATTGCCCCGCAAATTGTCGCCGGACTGCTGCAAAAAACTGCCATTACGGCCATGCCTTCAGTGATGGCGGAAAAAGGTACGCAATACACCGAGCAATTCATCGGCGGATTTACTCCTGAGCAGCGCAAACGCGCTGAAGCCAATGTGGCGCAACTGCGGAAGTTTGCAAACACGCCTGCCACCAGTGGCTCGGAAACGTCGCCAGCAGGGCCATCGAGCGCCGGCCTGATTGGAGTCCATGCGCGTTCCGTGATGGGCCAAAGTCAAAATAAGAACATCATCTCGTTCTATGCCGCAGCCATCGGCGTCATGTTTCTTCTTTTTACCGCCAGCGGCTCAGCGGGCGCCCTGCTCGATGAAGCTGAGAGCGGCGCTCTCGACCGCGTGCTGAGCTCGCGTGTCACTATGACCGCGCTGCTGGCCGGAAAACTGACCTTCAATATGTTGCTGGCATTTGCGCAGCTCATCGTGATGTTCCTCTGGGCGTGGGGTGTCTTTCACCTCGACTTCTTCAGTCATATCCCCGGCTTCGTGGTGATGGGGATTTGTACTGCCTTTGCGGTGGCCGCCTTCGGCATATTGCTTGCCAGCATCTGCCATACCCGCGCGCAACTGGGTGCTGTTTCCACGCTTCTTATCCTGATTATGTCGTCGATCGGCGGCAGCATGTTCCCCCGCTACCTGATGCCTCCGGCCATGCAGCATGCCGGATTGTTTACGATCAATGCCTGGGCCATCGACGGTTTCACAAAAGTCTTCTGGCGCGATCTGCCCGTTACCGCACTCTGGCCGCAAATCGCGGTTCTCCTCAGCATCGGTACGGCGCTCTTTTTCATCGCTCGGCGCATAGCTCGCAGGTGGGAATTCGCGTGAAGCGCAGCCTCCTGATTCGTCGCACAGATCTCCCTTGCAATGGTTAGTGATTTTAATTTCTTCAACAAGTTGCCCTGGTTGGTGTTGAAAACAATCAATTCTGCGAACCGTGACCAATTCCGAGTCGGTGCTAAACGGCCCGGAGCGCGGAAAGTAGGTCGTCCTTCCGCTGGAATGCCCGACACTGCTGTGGTTAATCCTCCTTCTTCAGGCTCTTTGGGCGCATCCTGCGGAAAAATGTGGGTACGGAGATACCGAACTGTCTCGCCAGCTCGGCGGCGGTGAACTTGCCACCGTCCCACAAAGCACGCATTCCTTCATCCTGTTTTTTCGTCGTCTGGTCCCGGATTCGCCCCGGACGAGAGAGGTCATCACCAAGTGCTGTCCATCCCTTGGAGCGGTGCAAAGAGAACCGCGGCTTTCTCTCACTCCGTCCGCAATGCTTGCATTGGCTCAATCGACGCTGCGCGCCTCGCCGGCACCAGCGCTGCGCATGCTGCCACTAGCGTCATCGCCGCAATGGATAAGGCAAAACTCGCCGGATCGAACGGCGACATTTGGTACAACATCGACGTTAGTTGCTTCGCTGCAAAATACGTCAGGGGAATCCCCGCGGCGATTCCTGCCAGCAGCACCCAGAGGCTCTCGCGCAGCACCATGGACAGCACCTGCATGCGGCTTGCGCCCAGCGCCATGCGCACGCCGATCTCGGTCGTGCGCCGGCTCACGCGGAATGAGTGTATTCCATAGAGTCCGGTCGCCACCAGCAATGCCGCCAGCAGCCCGAAAAATCCACCCATCGCAGCAAACATCCGCTGTTGTTCATAGGATTTCTCGAACTGCTCCTGCTGCGTCATGGGCTGCTCAAGCGGGACATCGGGATAAATTCCGGCGACGAGCTTTCGCATCTCCGGCAGTAACGCCATGGCGTCACCCCGCGCGCGCACTTCAATACTCATCGTGCCCAGCGAGTCATCCTGCATCGCTGCGGTAAAGGCCATCGGACGCGGGGTCTCGTCCACGGTTCGGTATTTGCTGTCGGCCACGACACCCACAATAATCGCGGGATTCTGCTTCCAGATCTGATGCCCGATCGGATTCGTGTGCGCAAAGTAGCGCGTCACCATGGTCTCGTTTACGACCGCAACGCGCTGCGTTCCCTTCACATCCCGCTGGTCGATGTCGCGTCCGGCAAGAATCGGCGCGCCCAGTGTCTTGAAGAAATCGGGACCGACAGCGTTCCAACGGAGGTTCGCGCCCTTCTGGAGCACTCCATCGGTGATCAGCACGTCGTTGTTGCTCCATCCCGACCCCGGCCGGTTTGCCGCCATGGACACCGACTCGACTCCCGGTGTCTGGCGAATATGTTCGAGCAAGTTGCGATAGAAGGAATGGGTGTCGGTCCCCCCCTGCGGCGCCACACCAAACGCGAGCACGCTTTCGGCCTGTATGCCAAGGTTCTCTGTTGCGTATTTGTGCAGGGTACGCAGCAGCAGGCTTGCAGCCATCAGCAGAACCAGCGACACAGCAACCTGCGCAGCGATCACGATTCGTCCGCCCAGGACTCGTCCACGCGTGGCCGTAAAGTTTGATGTATTCGAACGCAACACTCCGGCAACCGGCGCACTCACCGCGCTCCACAGAGGCACAAGCCCGAACGCCAGTGCAGCCGCGCAGGAGACGGCCAGCGTGAACAGGAGTACAGTGCGGTCGGGGCTGAGCCCGGTCTCTATCTCTGACCAAGCCGCCAGTGCGCTCGTGGCCAGGAGCGCAAACAGCCATCCAAGCAATGCTCCCGCAGTGACCAGCAACAGGCTCTCGGCCAGTAGCTGCCGCAAGATCGTCGCCTTTGTCGCGCCGAGGGCCATTCTCAAGCTGAACTGACGCTGGCGCACCGCATTCCGCGCCTGCACCATCATCGCAACGTTGGTGCAGGCGATCAGCAGCACCATCGCCACGAGCCCCATGAGGATACGCACCGGCTCGCGATAAGAATCGTTGTAACCGGCGATGCCACGCGCCGGCACGAAATCGAGCAGCGGCTTCCACACCTTGGGGTCGATCTTGCCCAACGACTGCGTGACGACTTCGCCGAAGGTGCCCGACAGCGCCTGCCCAGCCTGTCGCGGCGTCACGCCGCTCTTGAGCCGCGCCACCATCCGCAGGCACCACCACCGCGGCGAGCCATAAAGGGTTTCGTCTCCCTCGGCAGTGCCCCAAGCGTTCAGCTCCGACCGGTTTTGCAGCGGGATCCAGAAATCGGTGGAGGTGGCCGGCTCGATGCCATTGAATCCATGCGCAGCGATGCCCACGACGGTCAGAGGCACGCCGCGCACGTAAAGCGTGTGTCCGAGCACCCCCGGATCGCGAGCAAAACGCCGTGTCCAATAGTCGTAGCTAATGACCGCGATCGGCGCGTGGTTCTTCTCATCGTCAAGCGAGAATCCCCGCCCGCGCTCGATGCGCGCGCCCAATCCGGAAAAGAAGTTGCCGCTCACCTCTTCGCCTTCGGCATCCTCGGGCAGTTCGCCATAACGCACAGGCACGTTCCCCGTAAAGCTCAACGGCACATAACCGATCAGTTCCTCGAAGACGTCGCTGCGCTGGCGGAAGGCCTCGAATGTCGCTTCTGAAAACGAGGTATCGCCATCGCCCGTATTCCAGCCTCCCGGCGCTTGGTTCTCGCCGCCGCCAATGTGAACATAAGAGAGTCCCTCAGGGCGGCTCACCGGCAGCAGTTGCATCAGGACAGCGTTCATCACGCTGAAGACGGCCGTGTTGGCGCCGATGCCCAGCGCCAGCATCAGCACCACGATCAGCGAGAATCCCGGCGAGTTGCGGAGTTGGCGAAGTGCGTAGCGAAGATCGCGAACGAGGTTCCTCATCTGGCCTCCGGAGTGCAGCACATGGAACTATATTTGTCGCACCCCGACGGCCAAACCGGACCCGCTCTAAGTGCTTTGTTTCAATGAATTCAGACGCGTTCGCCGGGCGTTTCCATTGTCCGCAATCACAAAGTACTGTCCAGAAACGGACGATCCCGTGTCAGCCGTTCGCAGCTCCAGAAGAAGAGCGACCTCGCCGCCGCACTACTCGCTGCCCACGTGATCGAGTGATGTCTCCGTGTAAACCTCGAAGTGTCGGACATGGACCTCCATTTCAATCAGGTAGTCGGGGTCGAAGTCATAGTACTTGGCAATATCGTAGTTGTCCCCAGCGAACCGTTTGATGGCGTCCGTGTCTTCCCAGAACGTCAGCATCTCCAAATGGGTTACATCTGCTTCCGTGCGACGCAAACACCACGCGCCACGATTTCCACGCGTCGCCAGATACTCGGGAAGTGCAATTCGCCGCATGAGGTCCAAGTAATCATCACCTTTAGAAACGGGAACCATACCGTGCCATATTCGAGCGATCATCCGATCCTCTCATCACCATCAACGTAAGATTAGACGGTAAGACACTTGATTGGCTCAGGGGCTGTAGTGGCAGAGCCTTTTCTCGAGACAATGGCCTGATTATCCCTTGCGCCGCATTACCGTCCCTACGCAATCTACGGCCAGCCTCGAATGATCTCCGAGGCGAAAGCCTGAGAAACTCCGAATCGTCCACCACTCGCCGGAACTCTGAAAATATGGGGCTCGAAGAGCCTATCCGAGATCGTCCCTTGAGAATCGAAATCCAACTGAGTCCTTGACAATCGATTGTCGGTTGTCTACCATCGCGACAAGTTGAGGGTAGATTGTCTTCTATGGCAAAACAGACACAGCAGCGGACTGGACTTCTCCCAGGAACACTCGACAGTGGCCGCCTTCCCCGCAACTCCCCATGGCACGGTCCTCGAGTTCACCATGAGCTCCGCCGACAGCAAGTTTTATCCCGGCACCATGCGCGACCCCGGCCCCCTCGGCACGCCCGACCCAAACGATCCCGCCAAGCTCATCGTCACCAGAGTCATCCCGCACCCTGGAATCGCAAGGTTGGCGTCTACGTCCCCAGTGCCTACGTCCCCGGCTCCATCGCGCCCTTCATCGTCGGCGCCGACGGCATCGACCGCTCCCTCTTCACCGCGCTCGACTCTCTCATTGTTGCGCACAAGTTGCCCGTGATGATCGGCATCTCCATCGCCAACGGCGGCGGTGACGCGCAGGGCAGCCAGCGCGGCCTCGAGTACGACACCATGTCCGGCCGATACGCCGAGTTCGTCGAGCAGGAGGTTCTGCCCCTCGTGGAAGCCCAGGCGCACGTCAAGCTCACCCACGATCCCGACGCCCGGGCCGCCACCGGCGGCAGCTCCGGCGCCGCGCTATCTGATCTTCGATCGCGGCGCGAGCTTCAATGACGATGTGGTTGATACGATCAAGAGCTTTGGTATTCAGCCCAAGCGAACGAACGCCGGCGTATTCTTCACTTCAACGTGACCAGGCAACCGACGAGCGCGTGGGTAGTCCAGCAATTGCGGGAAGCGTTTCCGTCCGGATGGGTTGAACCGCAGCATTCAGAGGGCTCCCGCTATTAGATTTGGGCAGGGTCTGTTGTGCGAAGTAGCAGCGGCTACGCGGCGCGGCGGTATCGATGATGCAGGCCTCCCAATCGCGGGATCGAAACGACACGTGGATCAACCAGCAGTGGCCCTCCAACCCCGAAGCACAAGCCCCGACAACCCCAGCCGCACCGCAGGGGCCAAAGCCCAAATATCCGCGACCGCCCACCCGCGATCCCCACACCCCCGGCTACGTCCAATCCAAAGAACTCCCCGACGGCAGACTGCCTTCTCTCGATGCTGACGGCAACTTCATCCTCGTCCCGACGCATCCCGCCGCTCCCGAAACTAGAACGGGCACGGCGAGCGCGGGGAAAAGGATCAGGTTGAGGGCGCGGGAAACCATGGACACATTGTGCAACATGAGATCGGGTGGATGTGGCTCGTACTTTCCCACTCTAAACGCAATCAACGCGTTTAGGATGGAGCACACCGCGCCAGGTTTTGGTTTGCCATAACGAGGACGCGCCGGTCATCGAGCCTTGGGACGATCCGAATCTGGCGTCAATTTGATACTCGGCGGATAATTCGTAAACGCAGACCATCGTGGGCGACATAGGCGTTATTCGTCCAAAGTGAAGCGATGTGTACCTCACCAATAACCGGAAGAATCCCCAATGTTAGCAAAGTGTTTCGGGCCGACGCACCAAATCTAGAACTCGAACCTCAGCGCCAGTTGTCCGACGCGAGCATTGACAGCCGTGCTACTGATCACACCGAACGTCGGCGAGGTAAAGTTGGCATCGGGGTTGGCAAACTGCGGATGATTCAGCGTATTGAAGAACTCGGCACGAAACTGCAAGCTACTTTTTTCCAGGGGCCCCCGAAGCGCTACGGTCTTGGAGAACGCGAGATCCAGGTTCGCTTGCCCGGGACCGTCGACGATCCCGGTTGCGCTGTTCCCAAACGCGGTTCCAACGCCATCCGACCCGATAATTGGAGGACTCGTAAAACAGGCTGCATTGAAATAGCCATCCAATTTCGACTCCACCGACCCTGCCTTGACAAGTTGATTTTTCGAGCAGGCGCCGCTCAATTGCGCCCGGTCTTCGCTTATTCCAAAAACGTTGTTGGTGTTGGTATCTGCAATGGTAAGTGCGCCGCCGGATTGAATCGTAACAACGGCAGCAACGGCCCACCCTCCCAGAGCCGCCCGTTGGAGTCCCGCTGACGGGCTGGGGAGATTCCATGTTCCGCTGAAAACGAATCGATGAGTGCGGTCAAAGCTGGCACGTCCCCAGCGCTGCGCGGGAGAGTTTTGGTCTCCCAATGTCAGTGCGTTTCCTGCCGACGTTGAGTTAACGTCGGCGCCATCGGTGTCCAGCGTCTTGGAGAAGGTGTAGGAAGCGAGGAATTGAAAGCCGTGGCTCAGCCGCTTTGCCAAGCTGCCTTCCAGCCCGTTGTACCAGTCGCTTCCCTCCGATTCCATCTCGCGAAGAGAGTCGGGGCGTATTCCGGGAACGGGAACCCGCGATCCAATATTGGCCAACGTGTTCGTCGATGCGCTCAGCGCCTGATTCAGGGAACGGAATCGTTGCAGATGTGTCCCCCTGCTACCCACGTACCCGGCCTCCAGCAACCAATCCTTGGCAAATTCTCCCTGGGCGTTCAGCGAGAACTGTTGGACGATTGCCGGCCGAAAATTGGGAGCTTGAGCGTTGACCGAGGACTTCGTGGTTGAGGAATAGGGCACAAACATTGGAAATGAGGCCGGCGCAGGAAATGGCTGTGCAAAGGGTGTTTGAAATGTCGCGGCCGCGTTCGCCAGTCCGGTGATGATTCGGGTTAGGGAAAATGGCGCAGCGAGCACGGATTGATCGGCGGACTGGCCGGTTGACCGAGAGTAGTACATGCCGTACCCCCCTCGCAGCACCAGCCAGGCTGTCATCGGCAAAACCTGCCAGGCAAAACCTAATCGGGGAGCGAACGTGTTTTGCCCCTCGCCGTAATTTGCAAATGTGTTGCTTGCACGTGTCACTCCGGACGGGAGAGCGCCCGGAAAATTGGAGGCTACGATGTAGCCGTCGAGACTTCCGTTCGGTGGTGGGCTGGCATCGGCCTTGCTGACGTCGAAGCTTGAGTTCCTCCCCAGCTTGTCGCCGAAGTGCCCCAATCGTTCATAACGTACCCCCAAATTCAGGGTCAACGACGGCCTGATGCGATAGTCGTCCTGCACAAATCCCGAGCCCTCCCACACTCTGAACTCACGATTCAGCAGACCAAAGACGTCCGCTGATGCGAAGACATTGCTGACCGTCCCAGTGCCGTTGCTGTTTCCATCGAGGCCGAGTAGAAAATCCGGCCAGCTGAGGAACTGTACAAATGAACCAACACCGGTGAAGTCAAGATTGTCTTCCAATCGCGTAAGCGACCCTCCGAATTTCATGGCGTGGCAACCCTTGAGAAAACTAAGAACATCGTTGAAGACGAAGGAGTTTTGCGTGTAGGTTCGAGGAACTGTCGTAGCCATACTGATGGAACCTGCAATATTCAGGCTCGGAAGTTCGTTACTCTCGTTCATCTCCCCTTCGGATACACCGACATCGGACCACTTAAACGGGGCATTTGCCGCCATCTTCGTATTTGTGCGCACGAATCCAATCCTGGCCTGATTGAGCCAGGCATTACTAAACACGTAGGTATGGGCAAGAGAGAAAACAACGAAATCGGAATCACCTGGGCTGTCGAACCCACGAATGTTACCCGCTGGGTTCAAGGCGCCGCCCGGGAAAGTAACCAACTGATCTATGGCCGCGACAAAGAATCGCGCTGCGAGTTGGCTCTTCTCCGAAATAACGGTATCGACGTTTCCCAGCCCCTGATCTTCCGTGAAGTTGCAGGGTTGTGTGAAGGCTGAAAAGCCGCTGCTGGTAAATGGCTTCGAGGGGTCAACCGTTTGAGGCGTCGCGATCAAAAAACTGCCGTCGGGCAGTTTGAGATTCAAGAGAGCCAGAGCAACGGGGTTGATGTTCGATCCGTCAGGATCAATCGCGACTCCCCCCATGGCACCTTTCAAGCCTGCGAATTGCATCCCAAGGGCTGTGAGCGATCTGTCATTGGTGAGTGGTGGTTCGCTCAAGGTGACGGTGCAGGCAACCCGGGCTTGACCAGCGGCTGTTCCATTAATCTGCCGGGTCCCCTGATACGATCCCAAAAAAAACAACTTGTCCTTCCTGATTGGTCCTCCGAGCACAAGTCCGAACTGGTTCTGTTTTAGGTTCGGCCGCTGCTGGCCCGTTTTGTTCAAAAAGAAGTCGTTCGCATTGAGAACATTGTTGCGCCAATACTCGAACATCGTCCCATGGTAGTGATTTGTACCTGCCTTCGTAATCACGCTGACGTTGGCCCCCGCAGCACGCCCGAATGCCGCATCGTAAATTCCCGTCTGCACCTTAAACTCTTCCAGAGTGTCGGGATTCGGAATCGGAAATCCGCCGCTTATGGGGCCCGAACCTTGCACGTCACTCACGCTGATTCCGTCCACTTGCCAGTTATTGTCATAGGATCTTGCTCCGTGCACGAAGATTCCATCGTTGGACTTCCCAATTTGTGACTGTGCTGTTGCCCCCGTCCCAAGCTCCCCGGCGTTGTTGACTCCGACCGCCACACCGGGTGAAAGCCCGGCTATCTGCGTGAAGTTTCTTGTGGCCAATGGCAAACGGCTCACTGTGTCTTTGTCCACTACTCTTCCCAGTGCTGACGTGTCGAGTTGAACCATCTGAGGGTTCGAGGACACTTGCACATGCTCAAGTTGCGTCGCAATCTCAAGATGAAGTTCCAGCCGAAGTGTCTCGGTTACGTGAACATGAATATCCCGTTGACTCGCTGGTTTGAAGTCAACCTTCCTTGCCTGGACGTCATAAGTCCCAGGGGGCAGCAGGAAGAATGCGAATCGGCCGTTGTTGTCCGAGGTGGCGGACTTCGCTTCAGAACCATCCACGTTTGTGAGGTGAAGAATGACGCCCGTGAGAACCGCTCCGGAGGGGTCCAGAGTCGTGCCTGTCAGCGCTCCGGTGGAGGCTGTCTGGCCGTGGGCCGCGCCGGCAAGCGCCAGGCTCAGGGCGACCAGTCTGAGAAAGTTCCAACGGCGAGGCAGTGGCATGGTGGACCACACCTTGAAACTAATGACATTCAGGGCCCCAGCCTCACAAACGAGGGCATCACTCGTGGATTGTAACCGCTGGCGCGATGGCAATCCTCTGGGGTAAGCTCTCAGGCAGCAGCGTCGCGATTCTAATCTCTGTCGCTGCTCCCGACAAGTGGTTGTCTGCCGGAGGGGGCAGAATCGTCGCATGTCGTTTGCTTTCTGCGGAGTGGAAGATCCGTGTCGAGCTGTTCAACGTCCTTTCGGAGAGGGCATCCGGGACCAAGGTAGAGTATGGCCGTGCGCCCTTGCCGTTTTCGTTCTTGTTCTATCCTTTCTCCTGATCCAGGGCGTGGCTACCGCGCAAATCCAACCCATTCGACGGATTTTGATTCTGAACGAAACAAACCCTTCCTATCCCGCAGACTTCATCATCAATCAGGGAATCCAAGCTGCGTTGTCCAATTCGCCCTATCGCCTTCAGTTCTATGCCGAGTACCTGGATACTGTGTTGTTTCCCGATCCCGCCGTCCAGCAGGAGTTTCGCGATTTCTACATTCGAAAATATCGGAATCGTCAACCGGATGTGATTATCACGGTCGGGCTATCCCCGCTCAAATTTATGGAAGAGGAGCACAAGAGAGCCTTTCCCGGCGTTCCCATTGTTTTCTGTCTGCCTGTCCGAAATGTGCCGAGTGACCCCGGATCAGGTTCCGACTTTACCGGAGTCGAAAGTGATATGACCCCGGCCGAGACTCTGAAAACAGCGTTGCGGCTCCAGCACGGCACAGAGCACGTGGTAGTGGTAGGGGGCGTATCGGATTGGGACAAACAGGAGCAAACCCTCGTCAGGCAGCAGCTCAAAGGGTTCACCGACCATCTCGACATCACGTATGTGACGGATTTGGCTGTGCCTGAGCTGCTCAAGCATCTGAGGCGCCTGCCGCGTCACACTCTCGTCCTCCTCCTCTCTTTTGAGAGGGGTGCGGGAGGAACCCAGTTCAAGTCTAATGAAATAGGTCTGCTGGTTGCCGCTGCGGCGAATGCGCCGGTTTTTACCTTGTACGATGTTCATCTGAATCACGGAGAAGTGGGGGGCTATCTTTCAAACCTCGACGAGCAAGGCAAGGCGGCCGGAAGCATGGCGCTGAGAATACTCCGGGGAGAAAAGCCGCAGGACATCCCCAGAGTAAAAGGCGTAAACACCTACATGTTCGATTGGCGAGCGGTGAAGCGCTGGGGCCTCAAAGAGAGCGAGATTCCTTCTGGCAGTATTATCATCAACCGGCAGCCTACGGTCTGGGAGTCTTACAAGGGATACATCATTGGCGGCACTTCTCTGATCTTTTTGGAGGCGTTGCTGATTGGCGAGTTGTTGTGGCAGCGAGCCAGACGAAAAAAGGTGGAAGCCAATCTGGTCGTTACCAACGACCAGCTTCGCCTGGCACTGGAAGCCGGGAAGTCGGTGGGCTGGGAGTGGGACGTTCGAAGCGGGCGGGACCAGTGGTTCGGTGACCTGCAAACGATGTTCGGAATCCAAGCGGACAACTACTCCGGGCGCGCCGAAGACTTTTACCGCTTCGTATACCCGGAAGACCGGGAACGCGTCCGGAAAGCCGTTGCTGAAGCCGGACACAGCCGAAACCCGTATATGGCAGAATTTCGAATCGTCCGCGCCGACGGAGCCGTGCGATGGGTCACTACCACGGGGGCATTCTATTACACAAAGAATGGCGACCCCGAGCGGATGCTGGGCATGGCAGTGGACATTACTGAGCGCAAGCTGGCCGAGGAAGCTCTTGCCGGCATTGGGCGTAGATTGATTGAAGCCCATGAAGAAGAGCGCACCTGGATAGCGAGAGAACTGCACGACGATGTCAATCAGCGAATCGCGCTGCTGACGATCGACCTGGAACGGTTGGACAAACAACTCCCCGATTCGGCAGTTGAATTCCACGATCACATTAGCCAGGTGCGGCAGCGTCTTTTGGACTTGGCCAAGGACGTTCAGGGCCTGTCGCACCGCCTCCATTCTTCAAAACTCGAATATCTGGGCATTGTTGCGGCAGCCAAGGGCTTCTGCAGAGAGTTGTCCGAGCAACAAAAGGTCGAGATCGAATTCAGCCACACAAACATACCGGACGGTGTGCCCAAGGAAATCTCGCTCTGTTTGTTCCGGGTGTTACAGGAAGCTTTGCAGAATGCGGTGAAGCACAGTGGCGTGCGGCAGTTTGCAGTGGAGCTGCGCGATACAGAGGCGGAAATTCAACTCACCGTAAGCGACCAGGGAGTGGGGTTTGATCCACGCGACGCCATCAACCGTCACGGCCTGGGGCTCATCAGCATGCGGGAGAGACTGCACTTGGCGGGCGGCCAGATTTCCATCGAGTCGCAGCCCGACAGCGGCACCACGATCCACGCTCGCGTGCCGTTCAGTTCCAGGAGCGATTCAGAAGGGCCGGACGTGATTACAACCGCGGCGTCGCGAAATTCCTAATGATCGGCCGGAACTCGCGCACCGTTACTGAGAAGAAACGGCGGAGTGCTCCGCACAGATTCTTTCATAGATGGAGTTTTCCTGTTCACGCTGAAAGCTGTTCAACACATACCCGCAGAGAACATCCAAGCCGTGTAATTGAGCGAACTCATCCCAGAGATGTTCAAGCAGAACCGCGGCCTCTGCGTTACCTTGCGCCCACAGGAGAGACGCACATTCTCCGCAAGCGGCAACGCGGCCATTTTCTCCCTTCACGGCCCGGGCTGCTTTTGCAACGATTTCGCCTGTGAGCTTCAAGAATCGAGGACGATCAAGACGATCGTTGACCATCACTGTCGCGAGGGTGCCGGCAGCTTCCAGCGAGACATATCTACCCTGCTCAATGGCGGCGGCAACATCCAGGCCACGCCCCTGCAATCTAAGTAGAAGCTTGTTCCGGTGTGACTCTGTGGCGAGAACAATGACCGCATTCCCGGCCCTGAGAGCGGAGTCAATGAACCGGGTAAAGCTTTCGAGAAAACCCTCATCATCAGAATAGAATTGCGCCTCATGACGTCGGGCGCTCTGCATTTTTTGCCGCGCGCCATCAGAGACGCGCACATGGGAAGCTCCGGTGAACTCATGGCCATCAAATCTGCTACCGACAAAACTTCCACCGCGAAGAACGGCGTTTACAGCAGTCAGTAGCTGACATACCGCGTCGGTCTTGACGATATAGCCCAATCCGCCTGCGCGAAAGGCTTCTTGCACCACATCAGCAGACGATTCCTGGCTCACGAATAGTATTTTGGATCCGGGCGAAACCTTAGCTATTTGCCGAGCGGCTCTGATTCCATTCAGCTTGGGAAGACCGATGTCCAGAAGGATCAAGTCTGGTTGCAGTTCTTCGGCCTTATGAACCGCCTCCAACCCATCCGATGCTTCCCAACAAACGAAGCCGTTAGACGTGTTCCGCAGGCTTGAGGACAGAAATTGTCGAAAGGGTTCAAAATCATCGACCACGAGAACCGAAATTGAGGATGGAGTCAAACAGTCTCCGTCTAACTCTGTGGGACCCAATCTCACCCGACTAGGGTGTTGAATCCAAACATTTGAAGCTGTCGCTACGGAGCGACCTCGTTCATTCCGTAAAGAGGAATGTTGTGGGTGCCCAAACAAAGTTGCAGAGACCTTGCGCCCGTCGCACCCGAGAACACGAACACGCGGCACCCCTGAGGATCGGGCTTGCATGCGTCAACACACAGGGCAGAGGTACCGTGCGGCAAAGTCGTCAAAGCCATCGCCATCCCAGTCCCCAACGTCAACCACCGACCACCCACCAACTTCTAGTTCAGACAATTCAAATTCAGGAGATTCAAACCGTCATCTAGCAAAAATGCCAGTGGATTGTGAGCCTGGATCGTTTGGTGCAGGTAGCAGGAATCGACGTCCGCCGCGCGCAAGGCTCTCGTGTCGCGCTCTCGATTCGCTCGGGTCTAGGAATACTCGCTGGGCAAGGTATGTTGAGATGTACCCCGAGACCAAGAACGAGGGACGGCCTGTGCCAGCGTGCCCGCGTAACGGGGTCAACAGGATCGCCGAGACAACTCCGTTGGATGGAGCCCTTCGCCCGGACGATCGACGCGGCAAATAAGTACGTGGTGTCGAGCACCCTGGACCGGGTCGATTGGAACGCGGAGCTCCTGCGCGGGGATCTAAGGAAGGCCGTTCAGCAGCTCAAGCGGGAGTCGGGTAAGGGACTGCTCGTGGGAGGCGTGAAGCTCCCGCTGGCGTTGGCGGAGATGGGATTGATCGATGAGTACGAGTTCGTGGTGCAGCCCAGGCTGGCGGGCCACGGGCCGACGTGTTCGCGGGCTATCCAAGCATGTCGACTTGAGGCTCGTGAGCCGGCTGGAGTTTGGCTCGGGGGCAGTGGCGATGCGGTATGAGCCGAGAAGGTAGCCATTGGGCTTGTTAGCCTCGTCCGGTCGCGGTCAGAACGTTATTCGCTCCATCGTTGCTCGGCAATCCGTTGGGGATCCTCAAACCATCTCGCAGTCACAGCCCCGAATATGCAGCCGCCAATGTGCGCCAGGTAAGCAACGCCGCCTGTCTGCACCTTGGCTACGGCTCCAGCATTTAGAAGCTGAGTCAGAAACCAAACTACGATCAAAAGTGCAGCCGGGATAAAGGTGACACGCACAAAAATAAAGATGACCAGAAGTGAGCGCATCCGATCACGAGGGTAGGTCACCAGAAACGCACCCATCACTGCGGCAATCGCGCCGCTTGCGCCCAGGTTAGGCACGGTGGCACTCGGGCTGGCTACAACCTGCGCCAGCATAGCCACGAGCCCGCCGGCAAGATAGAAACCCAAGAAGCGCAGCGGGTTCATGGCGTCTTCGATTTCTGGGCCGAAAGCCCACAAGAACACCATGTTGCCAATAATGTGCGACCAGCTGCTATGCAGGAACATGGCCGTCAGAATTGTGATCCAGTGATGACCGGCAACGATGTCCGCGGGGACGACCGACCATTTCAAGACGAACGCATCCCCCTGCATCAATTCGGCTACAAACGCAGCCACATTGATGACAATGATCAATGCCGTGATAACGGGGAAATGTCTGGGGCGTCGCGATGCGTCCGATAAAGGGACTACAGTTCCCACCGTGAGTCTTCTCCACTGCCCGCTACTCAGTACGGCCCTGGGCCGAGCCGAGCGTGTCCTGAGTTTCGAGCCCTCGTGCCGTTCTACCCTGTTCAAGCCAACTTGGCAAGGACGCGACGGGCGGCGAGAGACAATGACAAACGCGAGGCGCCGCTGAAAAGCATACTGATCCCCACCAGGGTGCCGATCACCCATTCGGTGCTCGATGGCCAACTCCGCCAAATCAGGATCGCAAGGATCAAAGTGATGATCCCATCGAACAACAGCCAGTTCGATCCAGGCATCGGACGGAGACGGAACGACAAGACCAATTCCAGCACCCCTTCCACAAACAGGTAAATCGCTAGAAAAAGCGTGAGGGATGCTAAGCCTGCCACGGGGTGAAGCAAAGCATAAATGCCAACGAAAATGTAGAGAATGCCGAGCAGGAGCTCCCAAACCATTCCGCCCGCCGTTCGCGTATGCCAGGCGAACACTCCATGGGCCGCGCCACTGAACATAAGTAGCCAGGTAACGACTACAAGCACCGCAATTCCCGCCGCTGGCGGCATCACGATGGCCAGAACGCCGGCAAGAAGCATCAAGACACTAAGCCCGATCGACCACCCAACTTGACTCTTTCGCGATTGTGCGCAGGGACGATGTGCTCGTGGCTACTTCCTCCTGTGATCTCTTGTTTCCGCGTTATATGTCGGGGTGTCCTCTTCCGCTCTTGGAACCCACCACCTGCTGTATCAAACCGCCAATCTTGATGGCCCCCGGCAGTAGTATTGCCTTCAGCCATAAAAGCACCGCATCCTCAGCATTTAAGAACTTTAATAGGGAATGGCCAATCGTGGCGACACATTTTTACCCCTAGCGTTCCGGGAGCATCTTGAGTCTCCCGACCCACGGCCGGATGCCGTCTTGCCCGCCGTTCAGAAGAAAGTACCGATCATTCATATCAGCATCCCATCAAGATAATCCAGACGGTGCCGCCAGACTTCGCCGGAGCTAGTCCGAAGAGTATCCCGACAGCCACTACGGCACTTTCGGCCGATGCCGATCATTCCTTCCGCCACCTGAAATCCTGCAAGCAACCCGCCCTTTTTGAGGATCACGGGAGTGTTGTGGGCGATCCTTCCCCGACCTGGCTCCGGGTGCGATCGGCCCGGTATTCTCGAGAATCGTCGGTCGCGCAGAATTCATCAAACAAGGCAAATTGCGGAGGCTGATACATGGCGGCGTTTTGTGGATGCTGCGGAGCCGAGATTACATCAAAAAAGTCTGAATCGTGCCCTGCATGCGGGGCTCCCACCCACGGGACGCTGCGAGCAGATCCGCTTCCAGCGATAGATATTAAGAGGGAGACATCACAAAACAAAGAGTCGGAATGCGCGTGTGATGTAGAAAATAGTTGAGAAACGCCAACTCGACGGTCGGTTCGGCCTTTTCCGCGAAGACCGCAACGCGACGCATGCGGCGTAGGCGATCATGACCGAAACGAGTGCTCGTGGAGAGAGAAGCCCATTGCCGAATGCAAGAGCCACTAGGATGAGGACGACCCGACCACCAAGCACTAGCAAGAGATAGCGCCTGCCAACGTACCCTTCGGCGGCGAAATGGTCGCTGACTTTACTCATTGCCAGGCGGCCCCGTACAAAGGATTCTGAAAGGATCAACTCGCATCCATTGCTACACCCTGCCAAATCATTCGACCCGTGCGATCGGCATGATACGGCCTTTGGGCGATTCTATCCAAACACGTGACTTGAGCATTAATGACAGTAATGTATGATGCCACCTTCGCGAATCCGAATCCAACTTCACCCGCGCTCCAGCCGGATACCCCACAAGAAGTATCATGGAGTGCCGCCTGTTCAACTACGAGAACAATGAGATGACAATCGCTTCTGACCTATTGCAGCAACATATCCAGACGCTGGTTGACGACAATGCGCGATGGCAGACGCTGATCGCCGATGACATTTTGTGGGAACTCGCCTATGCGCCTTCGCTTGGCCATCCGGCGCAACTGGCGGGGCGGAAGGAAGCGGTCCGTCACGCAACCTGGTTCGTTGGTGCTGTGGAGAACTTCCGCTTCTTCGACCTCACTATCTATGCCCTAACCGATGTGCAAGGTGCAGTCGCCGAGGTCAAGGGGGAGGGGCTCATTAAGTCTACCGGCCGCATGTATCGCCAGGATTATGTGGTCTTCCTGCGAGTTGCGGACGGCAAGATCGCGTTCCTGAGGGAATATTTTGATCCGGTGCGCGCTGCCAAGGCGCTGGACACACCGATTCTCGGCCTCGAATCCTGATGAGTCTGAATGTTCTTGACGAATCAGCACACTGGTGAACCCCTTTCCTCAAGCAGAGCTGCCGGCGCAACGAACTATGCTTCGCCAGCAAGCTGGCTGAGCTATCAACACCGCGTGCATTTCACACCCTGCTCGGTACCTTGCGCCGAAGGGAGTGGGTGGTCTACTCCAAGCCTCCGTTCGAAGGACCCGAACATGTGCTGAAGTATCTGGCCCGCTACACACCGAGTCGCCATCTCCAACGGAAGACTCCTCAGCCTCGACAACGGCCTGGTGCGCTTCCGCTGGCGAGACTCCCGGCACAACAACCGGAGCAGCGTCATGAGCCTCGATGCGGTCGAGTAGTGGTTGGTCTGTAGCCGCCCAGTACGAACCGTGGTCGATCGTGACTCGATGGGGCAATTCAACGCGGCGAACGATAGTGCGATCTACCAGCAGATCACTGGAGAGATACGTGGAGTGTGGTCGATGCCTGTCTATTTCAACAGCACGGTGAATTACGGAGCGGTAAGCGATGCGCTCAAGGCTTTTCCCATTACCAATGCCCGTCTTGCCGCCGCCCCAGGATTTCAAACTGCCAACAGCTTTCCTTACCCGGGAACATCGCCGGCAGTAAGCGCAAACGGGACTACGAACGGCATTGTGTGGGCGGTGGAGAACTCGTCGCCGGCGGTCTTGCCTGCCTTTGACGCAACGAGCTTGCAGGAACTGTACAACAGCAACCAGGCGGCAAACGGCCGGGATCACTTCGGCAGTGCTAATAAGTTCATCACACCAATGATTGTGAATGGCAAAGTCTATGTGGGCGTTCCGAATGGGGTTGCCGTCTTTGGCTTGATCCAGTAAACAGGGAACGCCACTCCGCAAGGCCGTCAAAGACTGTCCCCGCAAACCGGCACGGAGCGAGGAACAATCGGAGCACTTCGCCATGTACTCAGCGTCACGGCCTCAATCACCTGCGTTCTCGTCGCTTGTCGCCCGGACGCACATCTGGTTTATAAAGACAGTCCTGGGCTTACGCCCCTCATGAATCCTGCAGTGACATTACGCCTCCTAGAAGCCGGTGCCTCTGTCCATCGCGGTTTGCCCAGAAGAAGACTCCTTGCTGCCCTCGCAACACAGGAGAGCAGCCTTGAGGTCATGCGCACATCGGGTCCGTGAAGAACCGCTGCCCGCCTAGGCGGAGCTCCGGACGGCCAAAACAGTCATGTCGTCGAAACTCTGGCCGCCGCTGACAAACGCCCGCAAGTCGTCAACGCAAGCGGCGATCAGCTCCGCAGGTTGCCGCGCAGCCTGCTCGCGCACCGATGTCATGATGCGGTCCACGCCGTACTCGTCGCTCTCGTTGCGGGCTTCCGAAAGACCGTCCGTGTAAAGGAAGAGCGTGTCACCGGACTCCCGTTGCACGCACGTGGCGGAAGACTTCGTTTCGAGGAACATCCCCAGCGGCAAACCGGTAGATTCAATGCAAAACACACCGCCGCGCCCAACCACGATTGCGGGGCAGTGGCTGGCGTTATGAATTTCTACCTACCCGGTTGGCTTCGCCAGCCCGCACACCAACGTGGCGTACTGTCCTGCCAGCGCACTTTCACACAAGACGCGGTTGAAGTGGGTGACAATTTGGCCGAGCGGCAGGGACATGCAGGTCAGGCTGCGGAACAAGGCGTGAAGCTGAGCCATCATCATCGAAGCGGCCACACCTTTACCGGAGACGTCCCCCAAAAGGAAGAGGAGCTGCCCATCGGAGGGGATCAAGTCACAGTAGTCGCCGCTGACGGCGCCGACAGGCGCGAAATGGTAGCTCGTCTCCCAGCCGCCAACGCCAAGGCCATTTTGCGGTAATAGGTTACGCAGCACCTGGGAAGCCAGGTCGAGGTCTCGCTGTAGCGCGGCCCGTTCATGTTGGGTTAGATGGTCCAGGCAATAGCGCACCAACGGGTCCGCGAGCAAGCGGTTCCGTTCCACCGATTCGTGGCACTCCAAACACAGACCGTAGTTGCCTTCCACCATGCGGTCCAGCGCTGAATCTACTTCGCGCAACAGGCCCACCAGTTCAGAGTTTCGCGGCGCGGAGGCAACCGCAATTTCCAGCCGGTGCTTGCGTTCCTCCAGTTGACTAAGCAGGAAACCAGCCTCTAGCGTGGTCACAAGAACCCCCTGGGTCTAAGTACCCACTATTGGATTCTGCACGCCCAGTTTTCGATTCGCGGATCAACGGTTATACGGCCACCCAGTGCAAGGTGATACCGCCACTGGAGTGATTGGCGATTCACCGCCATCCCGCCACACGTTTCACTCCGATTCCGCCACGGAATGGCTTTCGGGGAGGGGTAACTGCGGTCTCTCGATCGAGATGTTAATGAAGCACGGCCCGGTGACACCCTTGTCAGTTGCCGAGGACGGAAAAGGGACCACTGAAGTTTGTCCTTGCTGAGGGTGAGTCTGCGCCTCGGCCTATCCTCGAAATTGGAAATACGAATAGGCATCCCGGACGTATCAACGGCTGCTCGGACAAATGACTTCGAAAACCTGTTGCGGCCTGTCCACCCAAGTAGTGAATGATTTGGCAAATGAGCCATGTCGGCTCGGGATTTCCCATCGAAGGGGTTCTTGAGCGCCAACTAAAGAGCTGGCGATTAGAAGCTGTCAGAAACGGTGGTCACAGACCAGACCGCGAAACACGCTGCGGCAAAAGTTCGATATCAGCGCTTTTTCACGACAGAGGACGCTATCGCAAGCTTGTCTTATGCGGGGAAAGTGACTATATCTAATAT